>Ga0209475_10000898_pt1 | contig 45221 bp, 38 predicted proteins | sample tdDd471_FD_187128 | JGI IMG/M metagenome (GOLD analysis project Ga0209475, IMG submission 187128) | Marine sediment microbial communities from the Atlantic coast under amendment with organic carbon and nitrate - tdDd47.1 (SPAdes)... | ecosystem: Environmental > Aquatic > Marine > Coastal >... | reverse complement strand
CTGCGCCGGATGCAGGATTGGGAAGAGCGCTACAGCACCTTCTTTGCGCGCAACCCGCACCCGTCATTCGTCACGGTGGAAGGGGTGTCACTGGAACGGGCGCTTCCGCCCAATGCTGCGCCGATCACCCTTACGGTCGGTCAGGTCGAGGCGCTGATGGCTTACGTTCGGGCCATGAAGGTGGAGTAGCGCCGAATTGGGATGGCGGGGTCGGACCCAGGGACCCGCAACCGGGCCTAGTGGCGGATCGGGGCGCCTATCGCCTCGCCCAAGGCGAACACGGCGACGATCGCCAATATGAACAAGATAAGGGCAATCTTGCGGTTTCTGGGACCTGACTGGTCGCTCATCTGCCGATACCTTTCCTGGTAAATCACCTTGGACGCGGAGTGTCAGAAACAGTCTATCCCTTCGCTTGTCAATGCGAACGGACCCATGAAGGGGAAAATGTCGGACTGTGATTTGCATCATTAACAGACGTTGACGCCGATGCGAAAAAAGAACGGTCGGCAATGTCGACGTATGGGATGGACTGTGCCGTAGTAACGCAGCTTCGTCGAATTGTGGGGGGTGAGAAGCAGAACGGTTTCCGTGAGTTTCGTTTTCTGTTGAAACATGCAATTGTCCGGCCTGCTCGAATTGGACGTCAGCGGTCGGGCTAGAAGTTCAGGGATTTGAGGAAGTAGTAAAAACGTGTCTTCCACATCGTCTCATAGCCGCAGCGGCGCCGGTTCGCTGTTCGGCCACCAGACCGGAATGCTTTTGTTCCTGTTCAGTGTTGCCTTGGCGGTGCCGGTTTTCTGGTTCGGACTGGTATCTCTGAAAGAGGCCTGGTCGGTTCCGGAATACAGCCACGGGCCCCTGATCCCAATCGTCTCGGCCTATCTTTTCCTGCGGGAAATGAAGTTCGTGCCGCCGGCGCAACAGCCCGTCACGGACCGATGGCCCGGTTTCTGGGTGATGATGGCGGCCTTGCTGATCGCGACGATCGGAAACGTCGCGCGCATTCCCGATATCGTGACCTATGGGTTGATCGTCTGGCTATGGGGCTTGGTCCTGCTCAGCTTCGGCGCGAAGCGTGGGATCATCCTGTGGACAGGGGTCCTGCACCTCATCTACATGCTGCCGCTGCCGAATTTCATCTATTGGCACCTGTCGACCCAGCTGCAATTCGTCTCTTCCGAAATCGGGGTTCAACTGGTCCGTTCCTTCGACATTCCGGTGTTCCTGGACGGCAATGTCATCGATCTGGGCATCTACAAGCTGCAGGTCGCGGAAGCCTGCAGCGGGCTGCGCTATCTGTTTCCCGTTCTCAGCTTCAGCTACATCTTCGCGATCCTGTATCAGGGACCGCGCTGGCATAAGGTCGTTCTTCTGGTGACGGCCGCGCCGATCACGGTGCTGATGAACAGTTTCCGGATCGGCGCCATCGGCGTCCTGGTGAACAATTACGGGATCGAACAGGCCGAAGGCTTCCTGCATGCGTTCGAGGGCTGGGTGATTTTCGGCGCCTGCGTCGGCATCCTGTTCATCTTGGCGATTCTGATGCAGCGCCTGACACCAAATCCGATGCCGCTTGCAGACACGATCGATCTCGATTTCAGCAAGCTCCAGACCGAGATCGCCCGGGTCACCGACCATGTCCCCTCGAAGGCGATGATGTCCCTGGCGGTGGTGATGACCTTGCTGACCGTGGCCATGTACGGCATGCCGCAACGAACCTATGCGGATGTCCAGCGCGAGGATTTCTCGTTCTTCCCGATGTCGTATGACAGTTGGCAGGGCAAGAGGCTGTACCTGGATCCGGTCATCGAACAGGTTCTCGGCGCCGATGACTATCTGTCGACGAACTTCGTGCATGGGGAGGAGCGGGCGCCGGTCGATTTCTTCGTCGCCTATTACCACAAGCTGACCGAAGGCAGCGGGGTTCACTCGCCGGAAGTGTGTATTCCCGCCGGCGGTTGGGAGATGTCGCGCATTCAGGAGAAGACGATCAACCTCGATGTTGATGGCACAACGATGGTGCTGACGGTGAACCGGGCGATTATCCAGAAGGGATTGAGCAGGCAGCTCGTTTACTACTGGTTCGAACAGCGAGGGCGCAACCTGACGAGCGACTACGAGGCGAAAGCCTATGCGATCTGGGATGCCGCTTTCCGCGGCCGGACCGACGGCAGCCTCGTGCGCGCCGTCACGCCGATCCTTCCCAATGAGGCCGAGGCCGTTTCCGATGCGCGATTGGAGCATTTCCTGTCCAGCACGATCGGCAAACTTCCTAGATTTGTCCCGGAGTGACGAAGGGCATGGCGTAGGTTTCGGAGGCCGGTTAGTCGCATGCCGCGGTTCTGGAAAGGACATGAGAGTCATGCCTTTTCGCAGTTGCAGCATTTTGGTGGCCGGATGTTGGATTGTGTGCAAAAACCTATAAGAATACTGTGCCGCGGCATGAATACGGTAAGAATGGACCCTCAAATACTATGACGGATGACACGAATACAGCTGGAGGCGTCGCCTTGGACCAACGCCGTGTGTCCAGCTACCCGATCTCCTCCGCTGTGGTGACGGGGATATTCGTCGTGCTCGACAGTCTCTGGTTCCTTTTGTCCGGTGTCGCGGTCTACGGTTTCTATGTCGGCGGCAGCCTTTGGCAGGCGGAGCTTTACCCCGCGGCCGTATGTTTCATCTGGCTCGTCGCCATGTTCCTGTTCCGCTACAGCGGGCTCTACACCTTCAACGCGGTCATGGCGCCGTTCGGCAATCTCGCGCAGATTTTGGTCTCGTGCGCGACCGCTTTCCTGTTCCTGATGGCGGTCTTCTTTTCGCTCAAGGTGTCGGAGGAGATTTCGCGTGTCTGGACATTCGGATATGCGGTCACCGCCTTTCTCGGCATCTTCATCACGCGCGTCATCGGCTATGTCGTCATAAGCCACATGGCCAATATCGGCGTTTTCGCCAGGAACGTTCTCATCGTGGGCGGCGGCCGGCAGGCGGAGCGGCTTCTCGAGCAGTTGGAAAAGGAAAAGCCCCGATTCAACAATGTCGTCGGCGTGTTCGACGACCGCCATGCGCGGATCGGGCCGAGCGTGGGCAATATTCCGGTTCTGGGAAATCTGGACGACATGATGCGCTTCGTCCGCTCCAACCGGGTGGACGATATCATCGTTACCTTGCCCTGGAACGCCGACGAGCGCCTGATGTCGATCATCAGCCGGTTGCGGGAACTGCCGGCCAACATTCATCTAGGCTCCGACCTCGTCGGATTCCGGTTCCCCTACCGGCCTTCCCCGAACCACTTCATCGGCATTCCGATGATGCAGGTCGTGAAGACGCCGCTGTCGGGCTGGAACATCGTCGTGAAATGGCTGGAAGACCGTGTTCTGAGTGCGATGCTGATCGTTCTATTCGCGCCGGTCCTTGCGGCTGTGGCGTTGGCGATCCGTCTGGAAAGCTCGGGACCAATCATTTTCCGCCAGAAGCGCTACGGCTATAACAACGAGATATTCTATATTTTCAAGTTCCGGTCGATGTATCCCGGCGACCAGATGCCGGAGAAGACGGTTCAGGCAACCAAGGACGATCCACGCATCACGAAGGTCGGGCGTTTTATCCGGAAGACGAGCCTCGACGAACTGCCGCAACTGTTCAACGTGTTCTTCGGCGACATGGCCCTGGTCGGGCCCCGGCCGCATGCGGTCGACCATAACGAGGAATACGGCGCGTTGATCAAAGGGTATTTCGCCCGGCACCGTGTGAAGCCTGGCATTACCGGTTGGGCGCAGGTCAACGGTCTGCGGGGGGAAACCGACACGTTGGAAAAGATGGAGGCACGCGTCCGCTATGACACCTATTATGCGGAAAACTGGTCGCTCCTCTTCGACCTGCAAATTCTTGCCAGAACCGCCATCGTTGGCTTCGTGAACAAGAACGCCTATTGATCGGAAAGCCCTAACGCGCCGACCTCCCGGCGGCCGAGTTCCATGGACCTGCGTATGATCGTCACCGACACCGAAATTCCTGATGTAAAGCTGATCGTCGCCAAGAAATTCGGCGACGAGCGCGGTTTCTTTTCGGAGACCTTCAATTTCGAGCGGTATCGGGCCGAAGGGGTCACCATGAACGCGGTGCAGGACAATCACTCGCTGTCCGGTCCCGTCGGCACCGTACGCGGCCTGCATTTCCAGGTTCCGCCGAAGTCCCAGGCCAAGCTGGTCAGGGTGGTGCGCGGCGCTGTTTTCGATGTGGCCGTCGACCTGCGCAAAGGATCGCCGACCTATGGCAAGCATGTCACGGCGGTGATTTCGGCGAAGGAATGGAACCAGCTGTATATCCCGAAAGGGTTCGCCCATGGTTTCTGCACCTTGGAGCCGGATACCGAGTTCCTGTACAAGGTGGACGACTATTACTCGCCCGAACACGAGCAGGGAATCCAGTGGGACGACCCGGAACTTGGCATTGCCTGGCCGGTGGAGGCGGGCAAGGCGCTGTTGAGCTCCAAGGATACCGGCAATCCGTGTTTCGCGGATCTCCCGGACTATTTCATCTACGGCAAAGAGGGTTAGGCCTGTGACCGACACCATATTCGTAACCGGCGGCGCGGGCTTCATCGGATCCGCGGTTGTCCGGCAGTTGATCGAAACGACCGACCACAAGGTGGTGAATGTCGACAAGTTGACCTATGCCGCGAACCTGTCTTCCCTGGTGCCGGCGTCGGACAGCGATCGTTACGCGCTGGAGAAGGTCGATATCTGCGACGCCGCGGCCGTGAACGGCCTGTTCGCCAAGTACCGGCCGACGAAGGTCATGCATCTGGCGGCGGAATCGCATGTCGACCGTTCCATCGACGGCCCGGCGGAATTCATCCAGACGAATATCAACGGCACCTTCGTCCTGCTGGAAGCCGCCTTGAGCTATTGGAAAGGGCTGGACGAGGCCGCCAAAGAGGGGTTCCGCTTCCTCCATGTATCGACGGACGAGGTTTACGGAACGCTCGGCCCGGAAGGCTTCTTCCACGAGGAACATCAATACCAGCCGAATTCGCCCTACTCGGCCAGCAAGGCGGCTTCGGACCATCTGGTGCGTGCCTGGCACGAGACCTTCGGCCTGCCGACCGTCATCACCAACTGCACCAACAATTACGGCCCTTATCAATTCCCCGAAAAACTGATCCCGGTCGTGATCCTGAAGATCCTGAACCGGGAACCGATCCCGGTCTATGGCAAGGGCGAGAATATCCGCGACTGGCTGTATGTGGAAGATCACGCGCGCGCGCTATGGCAGGTGATCAATGAAGGCCGCCTGGGGGAGACCTATTGCATCGGCGGGCAGTGCGAGATGAAGAATATCGACGTCGTTCGCTCGATCTGCGCCCTGATGGACGAATTGGCGCCGGACGCGGAGCGCGGCAAGGCGAGCGATCTGATTTCCTTCGTCACCGACCGGCCCGGCCACGACCAGCGCTATGCCATGGATATCGGCAAGATCAACCGGGAACTCGGCTGGTCGCCGGCCGAGACCTTCGAGACCGGCATGCGCCGGACAGTCTCCTGGTATCTCGAGAACCGGGATTGGTGGCAGGCCATCCTGGACAGCCGCTATGCGGGGGAGCGGCTGGGCACGGGTCAGAAGAAGGCCGGATAGAGCCAAGCGGGGCAGGGACGTGCGTATCCTACTTTTCGGCCCCAACGGGCAAGTCGGCAGCGAATTGCGCGCACTCCAATGGGGGGGCGGGCTGGAGCTCGTTCCCGTCGCCCGGGACAGTGCCGACCTGGCGGTTCCGGGGGCGGCGGAAGCGGCCGTCCGGCGCGAACGGCCGGATCTCGTCGTCAACGCCGCGGCCTATACTGCCGTCGACAAGGCTGAAAGCGAACCCGGCCTCGCCCAGGCGGTGAATGGCGATGCGCCCGGCGGCATGGCCCGCGCCTGCGCCGATCTCGGCATCCCGTTGATCCATATTTCGACCGATTTTGTATTCGACGGCGCCAAGATCGGGCCTTATGTGGAGGATGATCCCACCGGGCCGGTTTCCGCCTATGGCAGGTCCAAGCTGGCGGGTGAGGAGGCGGTGAAGGCCGCGCTCGACAACCATGCCATCCTGCGCACGGCTTGGGTCTTTTCGCCTTATGGGAACAATTTTCTGAAGACCATGCTGCGGTTGGGGGCCGAGCGCGACGAATTGGGGATCGTTGATGACCAGCGCGGCTGCCCCACTTCGGCCGGCGGCATAGCGCGGGCGGTTCGCGCCATCATAGACCGGTTGCACACCGGCGAGGTCCTGGTGCCGGGCACCTATCACTATTGCGGCGACGATGCGGTGACGTGGTTCGGGTTTGCCGAGGCGATTTTCGTGGCGGCGGGGGACCGGCTGCCGGGCGGAATCAAGGTCAAGCCCATCGGGACGGCGGATTACCCGACACCGGCGCGCCGGCCGTCGAACTCGGTCATGTCTTGCGCAAAGATACGGGCTGTATACGGTATCGAACCGGATGACTGGCGCGGCGCGGTTGCGGCTGTCGTCGACCGGTTGTTGAATGAAGCGTCTGGAACAGGGGAGTAGAGCGTTGAAGGGCATCATCTTGGCTGGCGGAAGCGGAACCCGCCTCTATCCGGCGACCCATGTGGTCAGCAAGCAGTTGCTGCCGATCTACGACAAGCCGCTGATTTACTACCCCCTCAGCAGCCTGATGCTCGCCGGTATCCGGGACGTGCTGATCATCACCCGGCCCGACGAAGCGCACCATTTCGAACGGGTGCTGGGCGACGGCTCGCAATGGGGGTTGAATATCCAATACGCCGTTCAGCCCGAGCCGAAAGGCATCGCGCAGGCCTTCCTGATCGGCAAGGAGTTCATCGACGGAAGCCCGACCACTCTGGTCTTGGGCGATAATATCTTCTATGGCCACGGCATCCCGGAAACACTCTATAGGATGACGCAATCCCGGAAGGGCGCGACGGTCCTCGCCTATTGGGTCAGCGACCCCGAACGGTACGGCGTTCTGGAGTTCAACGAAGCCGGCAAGCCGATCGGCATCCAGGAAAAGCCGGATCCGGCGCCCTCCAATTGGGCCGTGACCGGGTATTATTGTTACGATGAACGCGTCGTGGACGTAGCGGAGAACCTGAAACCCTCCGCGCGGGGCGAGCTGGAAATCACCGATATCAACGCCTGGTATCTCGAACAGGGCGATCTGGCCGTCGAGAAGCTTGGCCGCGGTTATGCCTGGTTCGACACGGGAACCCATCAGTCGATGTTGGATGCGTGCAACTTTGTCGCCCTTTTGGAGGCACGCCAAGGTATGAAGCTCGCCTGTCTGGAGGAGATCGCCTACCACATGGGTTACATCAGCCTCGACAAGCTGCAGGAGCATGCCGACGCGCTGAAGAAATCCAGTTACGGGCAGTATCTCTTGTCCGTCTGCAGCGGACAGCGCTGACATTAGGCGCAGCAGTTTGTGTTGATTTTGAACGCCGGTTCGCAATTGTGGACCGGCGTTCAAGTTTGCTGCCATGCGGTGTGATGGCCGTCAACTTCGGCCCCTTTCCAAACGGTGTACTTCATCAACACGCGCCGCGACCGGCGGTGCGGTTGGAGGGAGGGCACGATGTTTTCAGGGGTACGAGCGGTTGTTGTTGTCTGTGCGGCGGTTCTGCTGGTCGGTTTGACGAGCGCGGAACCGGCCTTCGCATCGGAGGTGGGCAGTGCAACAACGGATCGTACGACGCCTGGGTCGGGTTTTTCCGAAAACGCGCCATCGCCCGCCGCGCCGGTCCCATTGACAATGGACCCTACGGAAACCGTCGCGCTCGCCGCCGGGCCTTCCCCGTCGCCGGACCTGGAGGAAGTGTCCATTCTCCCCGTACCGCTGCCGCCGGCAATTCTCTGTCTCTTGACCGCCTTTGCCGGTATCGCGCTGTTGGGCCGCCGCCGTACCGATCATTCCTGACGGGTTATTGGTCGGTCGAAGATGCGGCCGCGATCTTCGCCTGCACATTCTGCACCTCTCTATATACGGCAACTCGGACGCCTATTCTCCGCTGTATTGTGCGCCGTTCAGTCCGTGAAGGGCAGGCACTCAGAAGAAGCAATCTATGGTTATGTAAAGAGCGTGGGTTTTAATTAAAAATCGCATTTCGTGAAACCCTGTGACATGATTTTGTTCCATGGTCGTGCGCCGGAATCAAACGAGCCGATTGGGGGAGGTCGCAAAATGACGCGCTGCCCGCAGCCTTCGAAATCCAAGGGTTTGACGCATCTCCATCCGCGCGGGGAAATAATTCGTCGTCGCTAAAATAAGTTCGTGAAAATAGGCTGAATTATCAACAGCCGTTGTCATTTTGCGGAGTTTGTGCAGTAGCGAACAGATTATCAACGGCAGTTCAATATATGCCGGGTCCTGTCAATTGACTCCCTACTGGGCTGTGTTACACCCGATGCGTCGTTGAGGTTCCACTTCACTGCACTCCAAGGGGGTCTACAAAATGTTTGATACGCTTAAGAACTCCATCGCTGCCGTGGCTCTTGCCGCGCTGATGGCTGTCGGCGTCGGCTCGAGCGCGAGCGCTGCTGTCTTTTTTATCGATCCGGGCGATAGCAATGTGCTGACGCTGAACAACGTGTACCGCACACAGTCTGAAGAACAGACGCCGGGTGCTTCGTTCTCGGACGTTTACAATTTCACGCTGCCGGACAATGCCGGTGGGAATGGGTTTGAACCGGTCTTCTATTCGTATGACGTTACCTTCCCGGTTCCGTCGGGCGCCGCTGCAGGTATCGGCATCGCGAACCTGACCTTCACCGTCTTCGACGTTACGAATAGCAACCAATTGTCGCAGGTTGTACTGACCAACGGCAGCGGTTTCGCATTCCCCGGTTTCGAGAACGGATTCAACTTTGTGGGTAACTGGCCTGCTCCGATCAGCTTGACGCTGACCGTCACGGGCGACACGCTCGCCAATGGCGGTTCCTACGAAGCCACGATCGCGGCGGTTCCGCTGCCGGCTCCGCTGGTTCTGTTCGTCAGCGCCCTGTTCGGTCTGGGCTTCCTCGGCCGTCGCCGGCTGAGCGCCTAAGCCAGATATATTAGGGGCTAACTTGATGCGAAGATGAGGCCCCATATAGCATCCGGTTAGTTGCTGTATTGGTTACGGAAAGAGGGGGGAAACCCCCTCTTTTCTTTTTTGCCTATGGGGTCTGTCTTCTTCGGAGAGTGGGCGTGAGGGATGGCGCCCCGCGGAAGGGCATCCTGGTCGGCGGGGAAGCCGGCTCACCCAATCACCGGCGGTTGACCAGGCAGGGGGCAGATATCCCGGAAGCCTATCCCGCACGGGCCGCTCCGCACTTTCCTCCCGGCGGGATCGCCGCTCTCTTCTTGGTGATCAATCCATCAAGGCAGTGATCGTTGGCAGGACGAATCGCCGCCTGACCGAAAGGCTGTCCCGCTTCGGTTCACTACGATAGCGTCGATAAATCCGGGATCGATCTCCGCTACGGACGGATTTTCATTTCATCTTTGGGACCGGAAAAGTGGCCCCGCGCGGTAACAGGGGAATGTTCGTCAACGCCCATGTAAATACATATACAGCTGTTGATATGGTGGGTTCGCCATCGATTGACCCTGATCGGGCCTCCACGTAGAGATACACCGTCGTCGAATTAACTCTACGTATCTCCCAAGGGGGCCTATATGTTTGCTTTCGTTAAAAAAAGTGCCGCCATCGCCGTTGCGATGCTGATCGGTTTTGGTGCTGTCCAGAGCGCCAATGCGGCCATCGTGACCATGGATCCGGGTGACAGCAACGTCATCCTGCTCAACACGATCTACATGACGCAGCCGGAAGAAAAATCCGCAAACGAGTCCTTCTCGGATTCTTACTTTTTTTTCTTGCCGGATCTGGGCTCGGCCCAAAGCGGTTCGCAGAGCGTCTACTATTCTTATGACGTGACCTTTCCGGTTCCGTCGGGCGCGGCCGCCGGCATCGGCATTCGCGACCTGACCTTCACCCTTACCGATCTTACGAACAGCAACGTGTTGTCGACGATCGTTTTGACCGGAAGCAATGGTGTTGCGCTTCCCGGTTTTGAGGGTGGCTTCAACTTCGCCGGTAATTGGCCGGCGCCGATTGACCTGTTGCTTACCGTCACCGGTCAGGCGTTGTCGAACGGTGGTTCCTACGAAGCGTCTTTGGCCGCCGTTCCCGTTCCGGCCCCGCTTGCCCTGTTCATCAGCGCACTGCTTGGCCTCGGCTTCCTGGGCCGCCGCCGCATCGAGTCCTGATCCGCGACGCCCCTTTGGCCTTCGCCAATTGGGAGATCGGCTTAAGGTTCGTGAGCTCTATATCGGAGCGAAGCGTAAATAGAAAACGAGGGGATTTCCCCTCGTTTTTTATGTTCGGGGTTCATTCGATTGGAAAACAAGGTTCTTTTATTTGGAGAATGGACTGGAACCATCGCCTTTATTTGGTAACGGGGCTGACCGATATTTGTCCGGAACCGCAGAATCGGCCATTATCTGATGGTTGAAATCGGTCGAAGAATAGGTTTCGGTGACGTTCCTTTGCATGCTAAGTACTGTCAGGCTGCCCCGCATTCGCTCTTTTGAGGGGCAGGGGAACAAAACGGATGGAGTTGTTCACGTGTCACGGCTTACTCTTCTGCTTGCCGCTGCGTTCATGCAGTTGGCTATTCTGGCCAGTTCCGCGATGGCCGACGATTCCGAAGGCTACAAGCTGCTCCCGGGTGACCAGTTGCAGATCTCCGTTTGGCGCGAAGAGATCCTCGACAGGGACCTTACGATACTTCCCGATGGAAACATCACCTTCCCGTTGGCCGGCCGCATCCATGTGCAGGGCCTGACGACGCCGCAGGTCGAGGGCCTCCTCACGGACAAATTGAAGGAGTATCTGGCCGAACCCGTCGTGACGGTTTCGGTCACTTCGGTCAGCGGAAACAGGGTCTATGTCGTCGGGAAAGCCACGGATACGGGGCCTTTCGTGATGACCACGCCGACCACGATCGCGCAGATGTTGAGCGTCGTCGGGGCGTTCGACCGGTTTGCGGAACTGGATGAGATCAAGATTCTACGGGGGCAGGGCGCCAACGCGGAGTACATATCTTTCAACTATGATGATTTGGTCAGCGGCGCCAACGCGGAGAAAGCGACGATGCTCCTCCAGGCCGGGGACGTGATCATCATTCCGTAGGATTGGGTTGTTCCTGGACGTGCCTGCGAGCGTACCGCACCATGGCAAGCGACAAATGATGAACCTGCGTTTTTCGCACGTTGCCGCCGGCATCCTGTACGTCTGCGTGGCCGGCGTTGCATTCGTGCGCACGGGGCATGCCGCGGACTTCACCTCGACGGCCCGTGTTTCCACTCAAGGTTCATACGAAACCAATCCGGAACTGGCGCAAAGCAATAAGACGCATGTGGCCGAGAAACAGCTCGCGCCGGGCTGGTCCGGGGCGTTGGACGGGGAAACCTACGGGCTTGATTTCGATCTGGGGGCGACCTTCGTCCGATCGAGCGATGAGACGATCACGCCGGATTCCCTGCGATACGACACGACCCTCGCCGGTGACGTGGATTTCGATCTGGTGCGGCTGTCCGGCAGCGTCGACTACTTCCGCCGCGCATTCGACAATACCGAATTCAATGACAATGAACTGGTTACCGATGCGGATACCGCGTCGGTCAGCAACAACGTGACCGTCGACGACATCACGCTGTCCTCGCGGTTGGAGCATGACTGGTCGGACCGCACGACTCTGTTTCTTGAAGATTCCCTCCGTAGCGTCGCATTCACCGGTGGTGACTCGACCGATTTCACAAACAGCACGGTCGCGGTGGGCGGAAACTATGCTTGGAGTGGCAAGCTCACGCTGACCCCGGAAATTCAGGTGCGCCGCTTCGAACCCGTGGACGTCGCCCCGACAAATGTCGTCGAGGCGAATATGGGTGTGAACTATCAGGCCAGCGATACCAGCCTCTACAATGTGACTGTCGGGATGCTGAAGACGAGCGAGCAGAATTCGGTAACCTTTGACGCCACCTATGAGAAGACGTTTGAAACCTTCGTCTTCCAATTGACGGGAAACCGGGAAGTGTCGCCCAGCGACAATGGTGAATTGCGCGACAGCAAATCCGTGGGCGTCGATATTTCCCACGATGTCTCCGACTATACCCGGATCGGTTTGGTCGGGCTCTGGAGGAGCAATGAAGCCCTTGAGGCGCGCCGTTGGGGCTTCAATATGTCCCACGATTTTAGCGCCGATGTCGTGCTAGGATTGAACCTAGATGTGGTGCAGTCGATAACGGGAAGCGCGGCCGGTGAGACGACGACCATGCAATACCGTGCGGATCCGTTCGTGAACTGGACGGTGGTGGAGAATTTGAACGCTCGCCTCTCCTACCGCGAATTGTGGCAGGACGCCGATAATTCAGGATCGGTTAACACACGGCGTGTCACTCTGGCCGTGACGTACACTCATCCATTCAACTGAACCATAGCAACTGTGATCGGAACGGTTGCGCTTTGTCCCGAACATGAAATGAGCGATGCTTCATGGAATCTGAATTTCGAATTTCCGATTACGTAAGAATTCTGAAAAAGAGGTACCTGTTCCTGCTGGTGCCTTTCGTCGTGCTCTTCAGTGGGAGTGTAGGCGTGGCCACATTGTTGCCGCCCCTTTATCAATCGAACGGCGTGATCCTCATTGAGTCCCCGCAAATCTCAAAGGAAATCGTTGCCGGAGCCATAGACAGTGCGGCGCGGGAACGGATCGAGGTCATCAAGCAGCGCGTAATGACCCGTGCGAACTTGATCCGGATTGCCAACCAGTTCGCGGTGTTTCGCGATGAGGAGAAGAAACTGTCGTCGTCGGAGATCGTCGACGAAATGCGCTCGGCATCGACCGTCGATTTTGTCATTTCCGGAACAAGTTCTCGCGCGCCTACCATTGCCTTCACGGTTTCTTTCCAGCACCGTTCGCCACAGACTGCGGCCCGCGTCGCTAATGAAATCGTGACGCTGTTCATGGACGAAAACGTCAAGACCAGGACCAAGATCGCGACGGAAACGACGGACTTCCTGAACCAGGAGGCCAAGAAGCTCGAAGATCATCTGGCGGAAATCGAATCCAAGATAGCCAACTATAAGCAGGAAAACTCTTCGGCCCTGCCGGAGAACCTGGATATCAGGATTGGCATCCGCGAGCGTACCGAGAACCAGATCCGTGAGACCGAGAGGGAAATCAAGGCGCATGAGGAGGAGATGCGCTTTCTCGACATCCAGTTGACCGCCTTGAAGTCGGGTTATGGACAGATCGGGGTGCCGGTTCCAAGATTCGTTCCCTTACCGTCCGCCGGTAACAATGCCGGTGAAGTCCTGGACACGACCAATCCGGATTTGGAAAAGCTGCGTGCGGAATACAATGCGGCAAAGTCGAAATATGCGCCCTCCCATCCAGATCTGAAACGCTTGACGCGCGAACTGACTGCGATGGAGGAACAGCTGATCGCCGAAGGTGGACCTGCGGGTATTGGAATTCAGGTTTCCAGGCTGGAAGAGAAGCGGGCTTTGGCGGAGGAAACCGGTGACATCGCTGGCGCTGAAGAGGCCGCTGCCGGAATCGCGCAGTTGCAGGAAAAGCTACTCCTTGCGCCGACGGAGGAAATCGATCCTCGGGTGTTGCAGCAGCAGCAGCAAATTTCATTGGCGGAAGCCCAGGCCAAGGCAGAACAGGAAAGGGCAAAAGCGCAGCTGGATCTGAACACAGCGAATGTCGAAGCCAAGATCGGTGTAACCAATGAGAGGATCACCTCCCTGCGGGAGCAGAAGCAGCAGCTTCAGGATCGACTGGCCGAGATCGAGCGGACCATCCTTCAGACTCCGCTCGTCGACAGGGCGCTGAAGTCACTCAACCGCGATTACGAGAATGCCCAGCAGAAGTACAATGAAGTCCGGGCAAAGGCGATGGAGGCGCAGATTGCAGAAAACGTTGAAGAGGCCAGCAAGGCGGAACGTTTTGTGTTGGTTGAACCACCGACGGTTCCTGACGAGCCTATCAAGCCTGACCGCCGGAAATTGGTTCTGATGGGGCTGGGCCTGTCTTTGGCGGCAGGCGTCGCAGGTGTGTTCGGGGTCGAATTCATTGACGGCAGTATCCGAGGCTCTACTGTCCTGACTTCGGTCATGACAGTAGAGCCGCTCGCGGTGATTCCCTATATCGTGACAGCGAAGGAAAGCAGAACGCGAACCCGAGCGCGAATAATACTCCTCATAGGAGCGATTACGTTTGTTGTCGCTGCCTTGGCAGCCGTCCACTTCCTGTATAAGCCGCTTGATGAAGTGTTCTACAAGGTTATGGACCGGTTCGCCTGAGGCTTCTCTGCTGCCGATAGGAGAGCGAGAGTTGGAGAAGATACGAGAGGCATTGGCGAAAGCGCGCTCGGATGAGGCGTTCCGACAACAGCATCCTGTCGCCGATGTGGCCCGTTACGAAAAGCCCAACAACCGAGAGTCCAATGATACGTCCGTTCCACCTACGGACGGGACGCCGAATGAAACGCTTGAGGGGCGGAGTGAACATGACCGAGTGAGTAGTGCCTTGGAGAAGGAAGCCGCCGCTGATGCTGATGCTGGGCGTGGAGCCGCAGGCCTGGACTCCTCGATGGGTGAGGTTGTGATATCTGGTGCCGACCCTGCGCAGGTAGCGGAAGTTCAGGAACCGGAAGCCCCGTCTTTTCGGGACAAGGCAGCTAGGCGCGCGACCGTGATCGACATCGAGGAAAACGCGGTTCCCGACCCGCCAGATACGGATGAACCTGCGCCGGTCGTGGCGGAAAACCTTCCACCCGCTCGGCGATCGGGATCGAAACGGTCCAAATGGCTGGTGATCGGCGGGGTAGGGGGACTGATGATCTTTGGGGGAGCGGCGCTGGTTCACGGCTTTCTGGTTCCGCTCGATATGGTCTGGGCCGCCCTGACGACCGGGGATGGGACCGTCGGTGAGGCCCTCGGGCCGGTTATGGAAAAGACCATGCGTTGGGTCGAGCATCTCGTCGGTGTGTTGGTGAGTTTTTTGGGAACGCCAGAACCCAGCTAATCCGGGTTTGGTAGGGTATCAGGGACCTGATGGCGGCAGCTTATATGGGCGGTTGTTCATGGCCTGTGTGGAATGTTTGATGTCGGACCGGCAATAGAATCGAGGTTCAAGTGGAGCGGATCAAAGAAGCGGTAATGCGGGCCAGGGCCCAGCGCGGAGAGAATGCCGACAAGGATGGTCGGGACGATAAGGTTGAACAGGCAGCCGGGCAGGCCGTGGCCGTTGGACAACCCGCGCAAAAGCAGGAGGAAGCCGCTTCGGCCGTTCCCGCGACGAACACCGGTGCACAGGAAGCCCAGGAAACTCAAGAATCCCAGGCCGGGCAGGGCGGTCAACTGCAAACGAGCGCAGGCGCCGGGGCGGTAGCCGCCGTCACCGACACCGCTGTCGCGTCGATCAAATATAAGCAGACACGCGTCGTTCACCTCGACTCCAGCCAATTGGAACGCAACCGGATCATATCGTTCAGCAAGTCCGACGTCAGAACCGTCGCCTTCGACCGCCTGCGCACGCAGGTGCTGCGAACGATGCGCGACTACGGTTGGCGAACCTTGGCCATAACCTCCCCGACCGCGGGGTGCGGGAAGACGACTGTTGCGTTGAACCTGGCTTTCAGTATCGCCCACCAGACCGAACAAACGGTCCTGCTGGCGGATTTCGACCTTCGCGACCCGCAAGTGGCTGAATATCTGGGTCTCCCGGAATCGGCCTCGCTGGTCGACTACCTGAACGGCGATGTTCCCATATCCGAAGTCTTCGTGAACCCGGGCATTCCGCGCCTGACCTTGCTGCCGAACCACAAAGCGGTTCTGAACGCCGCCGAGACGCTGATGACGCGGAAATTGCAGAACATGGTGTCCGACATCCGCGACCGCTACGAATCCCGGATGGTCATTTTCGATCTTCCGCCGCTTCTGACGACGGATGATGCCTTGGCGTTTCTTCCGCAGGTCGACTGCGTTCTTCTCGTCGTGGCCAGCGGTCAGTCGACGAAATCCGAGGTGCGGGGGGCGATGAATCTATTGCAAGATACCGAGGTTTTAGGGTCGGTCCTTAACAAGGCGGATGAAGTGAGTAGTGCTTAGAAGGTGGCTTATTCAACAGTAGGTTTGACTGTTGGGTAGTTTCTAGAAAGTTGACTGGTTATCGGACTTCGGCGACGGCCCGGTATTGCGTCCCGAAAGGCAGTCGGACGAATGCGGCATCGAGTTTCGACGCCAACTTGCCGAGCGGCGGAACAGTCAGGATCGATCGGGTTTCGACGGAAGGCGCGCCGGCGTCCTTCAGGAGGGTCCGCATTTTCGGCATCGATATCAGGACCGCATCCCGGTCGAAGGGGCAATCCGAAACGACTTTCCGCGTCAGCGGGTGCCAGGGATTGTGCTCGTAGACGACGACCGCGCCCCCCGGTTTGACCACACGGATGAGTTCCTTCGAAAAGGCCGGCCAGGCTGCGGGCGGTACGTGATGCATGACGCAGATGCAGTATGCGACGGAGAAGGTGTCGTCTTCGTAGGGCAGCTTCGCCCCTTCATAGACATCATAGGAGACACCGGGATGGGCCTTGCGGGCCTGGGCGACGCATTCGGCCGAGACATCGATCCCGGTGATGGAACCGACTTTTCCCATGAGATACGGATGATAGTTCCCGATCCCGCAGCCGACATCCAGGATCTTCTGCGTCGACGGGTCGCCGAACCGCTGCTCGATGAATTTGAGCAGATCAAGGGCCTTGGCTTCGACAAAGGCGTCCACCTTCGTGCCGGAGAAGGACAGCGACTTGTTCACGGCGTCGGTATAGGACTCGCTGTATTGGTCGAACTCTTCCGCGACGGCCCTTTGCTGCGGGTCCACGGCCAGCAATGTCTGGTCCTTGGTTTGATCTGACATTCAATCGCCTTTGCGTCCGTTACAGTATTGGCGTCCGTTAGGGTTTCGGACCGTAAATCGTCCAAACGTCGCCTTGCCCCAGGATCCGCGCCGTTTCCGAGGGGGGGCGCGGCCCGTTTTCGCATGCTACCACGCTACCCGCGCCGGCGCTAAAGGCACTTGCAAGGGCCCTATCGCGTTCCGCCGCATTATGCGTTTGCCGCCGCGGGCCGATCTCCTTGTTCAACTGGTCCAGCATTTCCTGCATGGGACCCTTGAGGGATAGAGGCTGCTGTGTCGCATAGGCGAATGTCGGTACGGCGGTTCCGTTTTCAAGCAGCATCAGGAACAGCAGCGGCTTGCAGTTCGGGCGGAACGTGTCCCGGTCCAACTCCTTGCTGACGAAGAGGGCGATCGCCATCTTTCCGGTATCCGACTGGCGGACGGACGCGATGTACTCGCGATAGGCCGCGCCGTGGAAACCCCAATTGACGAAAACCAATGCCGAATGGGCCAGGAAGACCCCAGCGATCACAAGAACGAAGAGGTTCTTCAGCCGGCTCCCCGCATTGTAGGTAAGGCCGGCGGCGGTCAGCGCGAGGAGCAGCAGCGGCGGTCGTTCCTCAAGGTGTCCGACACCCAGGATGTTGGGCGGTAGGAACACGAACAGCAGGCCGGCGCCGAGAAGGGCGCCCCAGACCTTCCGGTTGATATTCAGCGCACCCGACAGGACGCCCGCCGCGATCGTCAGCCAGAGAACGGCGCCCAGGACGCGGTCGTATATCGGGTTCTGCGAATCCGATGCGCGGACAAGCGCGTCGAAGCGGCGGATGATTTCCTCGAAAATCCTCGGCCAGAGCGTGCCGCTCTTGGCGTGAATGCCAAGATTGGTGAAAGCCTGGGACACGCCGCCTTCCGCACCGACCGTGGACGTTTGCAGGAACATCACGAAGGGGATCACCGCCAACAACAGCAGCCGTCCCATGCGTTTCGCCAGCGGGACGATGCGGAGGTTCTTTTCTTCCCATGCTTGGGTCAGTTCGACGCAACCCAACAGGAAACCCCAGAAGGCGAAGACCAAGCCGTGCACGCAGATCAGGGTGACGGCGAGCACCGCGCCCGTCGCCAATTGCAGGGCGGGGCGGTCGCGCAATCGGATCCAAAGCCCGAGGCTGCCCAACGCGATGCCGAGGCCGAGCAGGAAGTTCGCAAATCCCCAGATCAGGATATGACTATGGGCAAGCGCTCCGGCCAAAATGATGCCGGTAACGGTCAAGCGCCCCTGTACGACGTAGGAGAGGTAGAGAGCGCCTAGGAACGGTGCGCCGACGATGACGAACAACAACACCTTGCTGGCCGCCATGGGCGGCAGAAGGTGCATGATGCCGGTCCCAAGGATATCCATCCCCAGATTGGGCAGCAGCCGCCATTCCGCCTGGTAGTATTGCAGCAGCGAAGAGGATTCATTGATGTTGGCCAGAACGTAATAACGCGCAATATGCGCGTAGAAATCGACAAGCGGCGCAACCGGACTCAAGAAAAGCGGTGCGAAACACAAAACGCCGACGATCAGAAGAACCAGCCGGGCATTGATATTGTCGACGGAAAAGTTGGCGGCCGACCTGTTCTGCTCTTCCATCAAGCCATCTTCTCCGGGGCTAGAGCGTCCACGACAAGCAAATATTTATCTTGCTGAATTGAAATGTAAACAAGGCACGGAAAGTCCAATTGGAAACCTCCTGCGGGCAAACCGCGCAAGTTTGATGCGACCGTAAAATTACAGCAAGAAACCACAAAAAACGTTATCGATTCAGGAGCAGGTTGTCCCGTATCGACCGAACCATGTGACTGATCCCTAGGCGCAGGGGCGTACTATGCCAACCGGCCGGCAAAGCTGAAACCAGAAAGCTCATGTTCCGTGTATTGTCCGGTGAAGTATCATAATGCAGTAACAAATGGGCCTGCATGATTTCCTCGGTGACATGGATCGCTTCGTACATGGATGTCGGTTTCGCGCTGGCCAGAAGGTAGGTGCCGGCCGACACGGAGCGCAGAATCCGTGCGGAGATGAACCGTGCGATGTCGTCGGCATAGACATAGTCCCGGACCGTGTTGACTGTCCCGAAAATGCGGGTGGGGCGCCCTTCCAGGGCACCGCGGATCAGGGCGGCAAACAAGCCGTACCGCCCGCCCGGGCGCCAGCCGTAAACCGAGCTTGGGCGGTATATGATCGCCGGGACCGTTTCCGGCAGGCGGTGGACTATCGCTTCCTGCTCCAACTTGCCGATGCCGTACGGCCGGATCGGCGCGGGGGCGGTGTTTTCGGCGACATGGCTCTGTCCTTCGAAAAGTCCGCCCGCCGAACTCATGTGGTGAAAGCTGTGCCGGGCCGCTGGCAATGCGGCCTGCAAGGCGGTTGCCTGATCCAGGACCTCTTCGAGGAGGATGGTCTCCTCGGCCATTTGCGCGGCCGTACTGGCGAAACCGTTGCGGCCCGCGGCCCAGATCGTGCTGACCCGGACCGGACCGGCGGCGGAGGCTGCGATCGCGTCGATCTTGCGCGCGATCGCCTTCGCGGCCGCGGCTCTGCTTGCCGCGTCGGTCCAATCGTAGGGTATTTCCGTGTTCGTCCATCCAGCCCGTTCAAGCACATGGACGATGCTGCCGCCGACAAGACCCGTGCCGAAGAGGGGAACGATGTGCTGCACATCGTCCGACCCGGCGCGAACCCGTTCGGACAGGATCCTCATGCCTGCTAGTCCTTGAAGTATTCAAGCAGGGGAGCGTCCTGCGACCGATCGATTGGGAAGAATACCGGCTTGCCATGGGCCCGGAGGACCAGCGTGGAAAGATATTGCAGCGAGATGCCGAGCATCAGGACCGACAAGCCGCCGAAAAACAGGATGGCGAGCATGAGCGAGGTCCATCCGGCCTCCTGAACGGCGTCCGGGACGGCGAGTTTGAGGAAAATCAGGACAAGCGTGCTCAAAACGGAAAACGCCAATACGCCGAACCCGAACAAGGCCCCCAATTTGAGCACTTTGAGGTGGCTGGAAAACAGCATGCGCCACGCATGGGAAAAAAGGGATCTGAGACGATATCCGCTTTTCCCCGTCTTCTGGTAGCGCTCGTCGGTCAGCTTCATCGGGACGACGGCGATCCGCTGCGTGTACCAGGAGAGGTTTATGTCGAAAAACGTATCATGCATGCAGACGCTGGCGGCCGCGCGGGCGATGACGCCGCGGATCAGTCGAAAGCTGTTGATGTTGTGGATATTCGGATTGCCGGTCAGCCATTCCATCAGCCGCTTGAAGCCGCGGGACGTCGAATCCCGGACCATGGCGCCATGAACGTTGCCCTCGGGCCGCGCATAGACCACGTCGCTTCCATTGCTGACGGCCTTTTTCAGAAGTTCTCCGATGCGTTCGGGCGGATGCTGCAGGTCCTCGTCCAGCGTGACGACCCAATCGCCCGCGCTGTGGAGAATGCCGGCGATCGTTGCGCCGTGCTGACCGAAATTGCGCGACAGATGCAGCGCTACGAGCCAGGGGCGGTCCTTGGCAAGGCGGTCCATGACCGCGGCGGATCCGTCGATGGCGTTGTCGTCCACCATGATGAGTTCGGCGACGGCCACCGGGGCATCGGACCCGCGCCATTCCTCCCGCAGGCCGTCGACGGCCTCCACCAGCCGCTCGATATAGGCTTCTCCGGAATAGACCGGGACGACGATGCTCACGCTCACGGCGGCGACGTCATTCGTGCTTTCCGTCATCTTTACGTGTTCCCCAGTGAGGATTCTTCCCAGCATTCGAACCCGCTCCCGCCCGAAGACAATGGAGTTCTTCCCAATAACGCACCTGGATGGCAAGGGGCTTGAGCCCCGCGCCCCGGATTGAACTCCAATATAACCTTGCCTGTCACGATAAGAAATGCTTCACAACCCGAATGCGGGAAGTATCCAGCAGTCAGGGTTCTTGTTTTCTTATGGAATGCTAGGCTGAAGACCGGACTATTCTTGCACGGGCAAAATATTCGAAGCTTATGAGCTAGTGTAGCCGCCCCGTTCTATCGGTAAATTCTGTTACGGTGATTGGAAGATGCTTGGAGAACGCTGGACGAACATCGTCTCTCGCGACGTCACGCTGCAGTTCATCCGGTTTTCGGCGGTGGGGGGATCTTCCGTCGTCGTCTATTTCATCGCGCTCGCCATTCTGCGGAATTTCATCGACAACACGATCCTGCTGACATTTCTCTGTTACCTTTTGAGCGCGATATACAATTTCATCCTGCAGAGCACTTTCACCTTCAAGGCGCGGGACATTCGGGGCGGCACGGTCGCCCGGTTTGGCGTCATGCATGGCGCGGCGATGGCCGCCAACTCCGCGGCGATGTATCTGCTCGTCGACATTTTTCTGCTGCCGCTTTACGGCGCCCAGTTCCTGGTGACGGCCTGTATTACAGTAGCCGTATTTTCCGCATCGAAATACTGGGTCTTCCGCGCTTGACGACGCATTGTGGTGATCCGACTCCCTTCGATGACCAAATGATCTGTTACTGAAGCTAATACGTTGGCCTGGATTTTCAAAGTGATCCTCCGTTATCGCTCGGAAGATCCCCAAACGATTATTATGTGTCAAGTAATTGGACGGCATGAAGGCGGGTCTTCGTTGCTCGCGCTACGGTGGATGGGCGGCAATACGACCAAAGCCTTGATTTTTTCAGGTATAAGGCTGGCATGCCCACTATCACAGCCCGGTTCGGACGGCAGTTCCCTACTCATGCGGGAGCTGGAGTAAACTGAGTCCATCGGTGGGCCGGACAATTTCGAGAAGCCGTATTGGGTCCCTCACGGGATATGAGAACGTCAACGACGCGAAGTGGCTGGCACGTTGGCCCTGCGATGCGGCAAGATCTTGACGCTCGCGCCATTGACGAGCAGGTAGCATCCCCTTGCCAGACGCGCCAGTGCGAGAACGAGCGACTGGCGAACAATCTAACGGCGAAACTCTCATGGGTAAGTGGTTTCTACAACCGGCGCAGCACCACTGAGCAGCGCATCCGTGAGGCCGTGTGGCATGCGCAGGGCGACAAGGCCATTAGAAATCCGTTCGAAGAATATCGCTCATTTGCACCGCTCCTCTGCGGAGGTCAGAAGCTTGCCTAGCACCGGCATCTCCACCTCAGATGGTGCGCGCCTTTAAGTGTATCATACAGGGCATATGGGCCGCTGCCGGCAGCAGTATGCGGAAAAGCTGAACCAGACCCGAACTCGGCTCGACAGGCACATCTGCCGGGCGTGTTCGCAGGGCATCTATGGCCATCTGCCATCTAACTGGAAGCTGCCGGGCAGTCCAACGGGATTGCGATGGTCCCCAAGGTCGAAATTGTTGACAGAGGGGCGCGGGACGGTACCCTACTTAAGGACCATACCGACGTGGGAAGACTCGGCTAGGGTCAATTCCCGAACAGAGAATCGTGCTGACAGCCATTGGAGCCAAAAACATGAGCAAGACATTCGGCTTGGCTCCGCTTCTCGATTGGTTCAGCGATCAGGTTCCACAGCGACTTGGCCGATCGATTCGCTGGCGGATTCTGAAGTGGTTTCCCACTTTCATGTCCGGCGGAGTCCAGATCAGGGCGGCTGGCGCTACGTGGCAGTTGTATCCCAGCAATAATGTTACCGAGCGTTTGCTCTACCTGCATAGGGAAGTTCCGGAAGTTCAAAGCCTAGCAGCCCTTCTGACACATGCTCGAGGGAAAAGGGTCTTGTTCCACGATATTGGAGCGAATTGCGGTGCCTATTCCGTTCCTTTGGCGAAATCGGTTGCGCCTGGTTCCAGGATCATAGCCTTCGAACCGAACCCGGTCATGGTCGAACGACTGCGTAAGAATGTCGATCTCAACGCGGTCAGTGGAATTGTGCAGATCGAACCGACTGCCCTTGGCAGCCAGACCGGAGAAGCATTGTTGGGCATGCGAAGCGAGAGAAATTTGGGAGAAGCATCTTTGCTGGGGGCCACTGAGGGGGTCACTGTGCCTGTGGAGCCCTTGTCGCGCTATTCGCTGCCAGGCCGGCCCTTCGATCTTCGCGTCCTAAAAATTGATGTCGAAGGCTACGAACCTGAAGTTCTGCGGCCCTTCTTCGAGAATACGGCCCCCGACGTTTGGCCTGGGGTCCTCCTTATTGAGACCGAGCACAGAGGGGCTTGGTCATCCGACCTCCTCGATTTTTTAAAGACGTTGGAATACCGCGCCGCGTTCGTCGGGGAGGGCAATACTCTTCTCCTCTATGAGCCTAGCGTCTGAGCGTTTGCTGCGGCGCTCCAGCGTGCAATTTGCGGACAGGTCGCCTATTGATAACTCACTTCGGGGAAGGGTGATACTGAGGCGGCTCGAGGTCCACGTCTGCATCGGTGGAATTCTGCGCTCATCCACAGCGATAGCGGAAGCGTCCTGTCATTGTTGCCTGTCTAGTTATATAGCCGTTGTCCCTTCCCCGTACGGCTTTCCGTTCAGTTCCGTCATTTGGAACCAAGTCTTGGATGGTTGTTCCGAGAAACCCTATTAGGCTCCTCAAGTTGCGGTATAGGGCTAGGAATCCGGTAAAATTTTACGTTAAAAGGGATAATAGTTTATGCGATAGAAGTATGCGACGCGAAAATCGCAAGGTACGTAAGTGCTGTCGAAACGAACGACATTTTCCCAACCGCTTTGGATGGGGCGTTCAGAAAAGCAATTTTGCTGGGACAGCGACTGCGGAAATTGGAGATTATTGTGGAATATATTGTCACAAATTCTGGGGAACTTGCACAGGCCCTGAAATCTGTCACGGGCGGCGATACGATCCTTCTGAAGGGCGATGAGCCATTCGAAATCAATAACCAAGTTGGTATCAAGCCGGAATCGAATGTGACCATTACGTCATTCGATCCGGAACAACCTGCGACCATCGCCACTCTACTTATCTCCAAGGCGGAGAACCTGACCTTTGACGGGCTGATTTTCGACAGCTCGTCGATTTCGGACACACGTCCGACTTGGCTGAAAGACATCAACGTCAGCGCCAGTTCAAATATCACGATCCAGAACTCGGATATGCGCAGTACGGCCGATGGTCCGCTGACGCTCGACGGCGAAGTCGCGAGGGCCGCATCGCTGGGCTCGATAACCGGAAGCGACGGATTCTCTTTCGTCAACAATAGCGTTTCCAACTACAATTTCGGGTTATTGGTTCTAGAATCGACCAACACGGTTATCGCTGACAGTGAGTTCACGCAGCTTCAGGGTGACGCCATACGCTTGGGCGGTGTTCAGGGCGTTACCATCGAAGGGAACTACATCCACGATCCTTTCGGTTCGGATTCTGAAATCAACCACATGGACATGATCCAGATTTGGTCCACAAGGACCACGCTTGTCACCCAAGACGTCACGATCACAGGTAACGTGTTGGACGCTGGTGACGGTGCGGGCACGCAGTCCATCTTCATTCGTAATGAACGGGCCGATACAGCCGAGGGCGATGCCTCCGACCTGTTCTATAAGAACATTACAATCACCGACAATGTGATCTACAACGGTCACCTCCACGGGATCACCGTCGGTGAGACGGACGGCGTCATCGTCGCCAACAATACCCTGGCCCTGAACCCAGAAGCGGTAATGTTGTCGGCGACCAATCCCGGTAGGCTCACCAGTCCTAGCATCTCGGTCGCGGGTGACTCCATTAACGTTCAAATCACAGATAACGTCGCGTATCAGGTCAAAGGGCCCGATGACGCGGTAATTGAGGGCAACTACCTCGTAGACTATTCGACCCAAAATGCGGAAAATTATGTGGGCAACGTGTTTGTCGCGGCGGATAACGGCGGATCGGTCGGTCTCCAAGGACTTGCCTTCGATCCGAATGGTCCGCTGGGTGATACGACGGTCGGGTCCTCCTTCAGCCAATTCGTCGACGCGCCCGAGGCGCTGACGGCTATGTTCAAATTTGAAACGGTCGATGGTGCGGAAGACCACTATCGCTTTGATGCCAGCCTAACCGCTGACAGCAACGGACCGCTTGCGGATGAAGACGCAGTCTTCGAATGGACATTTGCGGATGGGACCAAGGCCTATGGTCAAGTCATCGAGCACATTTTTGACAATGCCGGGCCGCAAGACGTAACCCTTCAGGTTATTGCCGGGAACGGCGCGGTTGCCGATAGTTTCGAGCGCTCCTTCTTCGTGAAGGACACGGTTCTTCTAGATGTCGATGTGATTGACGGCAATGTGGTCGACGGGTCTTTTTACAACTCGACACTGACCTCAAAGGCGGTCGTCACGGAAGATGGTCTGCATGTTTCTTCTGGTCATGCTCTCCGAGTCGACCCGTCAAACGATCAGATTTACAACTTGGAACAGTTCTCAATATCTTTCGGCATGAAGCGCGACAGTGCCGATGGAGGACACGGCGACCTGGCCATGATCCACAAGTCGTTTAAGCTGGTGCTGAACAAGGACGGGGAGCTCGACTTCACGCTGACCAACTCCGAAGGCACGCAATACAAGGTCGTTACGGAAGGTGCGAACCTGACGGATACGGATTGGCACCGAGTGACACTGAGCTATGACGGCATTGGTGGTAACTTCGTCATCTTCGTGGACGGCAAGCAAGCTGCGGAAATAGATGTTGAAGGTCAGACAATTCCCTTGGAATCCTGGGGGCTGACGTTCGGCAGCGAATGGTATGGCAGCTATACCGGCTTGATCGACAAGATCGAAATGACAGCGGATCCGACCGATCAGTCCAATGCCTATTCAGACGCGCAGGAATTCTTCACCTATAAGGAAGCCGGTTTGTCCGAGTCCTTCTTGCGGTTCGCCGCCGCCGGTGTCGAAGCAGCCGGGGAACTGGGCGATTTCGGCCCGGCAATGACCATCGAAAGCTATGACGCCGGCGGTCAGGACCATGGCGATGTGGCCATTCTGGAAGATGGCGCTGGCGTCGTGCTCGAAGGGAATGCTTGGAAGACGTTCAACCTGACTGGCGAAATCGGCCCGGATACGGTTCTCCGCTTCGACTTCTCCGCAAATATGAAAGGGGAAATCCAGGCGATCTCTCTAACCTCCGATGGTGTTGTCACTGAGCAGAACACGTTCCAGATACTCGGAACGCAGACGTTTGGGTTGCAGGACTTCAAGACGACCTATTCGGAAGCGGTTGGTACGGTGACGCTTGAAATTCCCGTCGGCCAATTCCTCTCCGGTAGTTTCGATCAGGTAGTCTTAATCGCAGACGACGATGCGAACAGCGGCGCCGTTACCACTTTCTCGAACTTCACCCTGACGAATTCGTTCTCCAGTGACACGATAGGCTTTCCAGACTCGATTGAATCCGGGTCGGAGCATCTGAGCGATTATCTTATCTCGCTGGAGAACTATTGGCGGTTCGGGCAGGACGAGGGCTTGGCTGATATCAGAGACGATGGCCGGACCATCGAATTGACCAACAACGCTTGGAAGTTCATCGATAAGAGAGTCACGATCGATGAGGACTCTCATCTCGACTTTTTCCTCGATAGCGACGACGTAGGGGAAGTGCAGGCTATCGGTTTCCTCAAGGACGGTAAACTGGATGATAAAGGGATCTTCCAATTGGGCGGCAACCAGTCCTTCGGCATTCAGGACTATAACGGTCTACGCGGTCTTGAGGACGGTCCGACAGCTTACAGCCTGGACGTCGGCAAATACCTGCAAGGCGCTTACGACGGGATCGTCCTGATCGCGGATGATGATGGCGATGCCTCCGGTCAGGTCATCTTCTCCGACCTGGAGTTCTTTGCTTAAGGAAATCCGCGAAGTAGGATTTCGTGCTTGAAGGAAAGGGCGCGCCGGTAAAGCCGGCGCGCCCCTTTTCCGTTTCGGCGACCTAGGCCTGATCCTTCAAATAGCGAATCCGGAACCGCAGAAACGGTTTCTCGATCACGTGGTAGGAGACGGCGGCTATGCCGACCATGACCAGGAATGACGGGATCACCGTGGCGAAGAGCAGATATCGATTGCTGAGGTCGAAGAGGTGTTCGTGGATCAGCGGCGGAATGCGGAAAACGATAAAGAAGTGCAGCAGGTAGATTGAGTAGGAATAGGTCCCGACCGCCTCGAAGAAGCGCGACGCCCTGCTCGGTTCATGCTGGAAGGAGTTGTCGTACCAGCAGATCAACGCGCCGTAGGCAAAGCCTTCGATCGTGGTGAGTACGATCCAGACGGGGTTGGGGGACGGGTAGGACGGGGCCTTGTAGAACCCGCCGAGCGTATCGAACCAGTACCAGATCCCCAGGAAGGCGGCCGCGACGACCGCCGCGACGACATGACGGCCGGTGAAGACGTGGCGGTACTGGTACATCAGAATGCCGATCAGGAACTGATCGACACGGCCGATGATCGTCCAATAGGCGAGGGACTGAACCTCTCCCTCGATCAGGTATATGACAAGGCGCACGGCCATCGGCAGGAGCAGCAGGAGGGGCGCGTAGGATCTTGCTCGCTTGCTCATCGCCATGGCAAGGTAGAAATGCAGTTCAACTGCGATCGACCAGCCGCCGTTCGGCCAGGTCGGCAGGACGAAGCCGAACAGCAAAGGGCGGAACCAGTCCCAATCCGCGGTGCCGGTGAAGAAAGCCGACGCGGTCTTGGTCAGGAAAACCGCCAAGAGAAGCGGGAAAAGTCTCACGATCCGGTTGAAGAAGAACTTCGGGAAACTGTAGTCGCGCCCATCCAACAGTTTCGCGAACAGATAACCGCTGAGTGTCATGAAAATCGCGACACCCGTATGGCCTTCGGTGAAAATGCTCAGGAAGAAGTTGAGGGGCTCTTTGTATTCACCCCCCTGGAAGCTGAGATAGTGCCAGGAAAACACAACGAACGCCGCGAAACCGCGTACATGGTCCAATGATCGGTGGCATTTACTGGACGGCATCTACAAATATTGATCTTTGCCGCTTTATGGTATATTCAATTTGTGCTGGCAATATGCACTAATCACCTAACCTTAGGACGTTCACTTCGCGGCGTCGTTTTGTGTAAAACGGGGCGTTTCGGTGCTTTCACGGGCCTATCGGTAGCATAGAGTGATTGGGAAAGTGCGGCGCCGTACCCCAAAAGCATGAAGCTAAACGCGTGCATTTTGCCGAAAAATGCGACTGTAGAGCCACCGAGCACAAGCGCAATAGCAACAATGCTCCAGCCAAATCGCGCTCGACCAAACTCTTCTGGGACGTCTTTAACCTTGTATAGGGCTCGCCATACAAAGAAATGAGCGAGAAATATCAAAACAACGCAAGGAATTCCACCACGGAGTGCCTGAGCCAACCAGTGATTGTCTAGGCTGTCACTCATCCACCAAGGTTTAGTCCATTGTTCCGGCAGAAAACCGATGAAAGGATGCCTCATCACGTCGTCGATTGTGTAGTTCCAAATATGGATACGGTAATAGCCACTTTGTGGGTTTAGGGCGAATGTGGTGGCGATGATCCCGAACGGACCTCGGTTTGAAAAAACGGATAATACAGTAAAAACAACTACTACGGCCCAAACGAGGATCTTTAAACGCAACTTGATGGAGCGTGTGACCCTTTCACCCACAATAAACATAGTCTGCATGATCGCAGTGAGTAGTGGAGCTGATGAAGCTGAGAGGAATGATCCAAACAACAATACAGCCGATTTCAAAACCCGTTGTGCGGACTTACGTGCTGTTGTCCAAACGAGGCCAAAAGTGCAGGAGCAGAACAGGCCGAACAGGATCGGATGTTCGAAGAGGGACGCCGCGCGGAGCATGTCGAGACGGTAGTCATCATCAATATGATAGTGGAATCCCGAGATCTGAGACGCCCAATCGTGAATATAGCGTTCTTTTAGAAAAATAGCTTCCGGGATAGCCAGGACGACCGCAACGCTGAGCATGATAAAAAGGGTTTGAGCAAATGTGGCGAACTGCCCTGGTCGAACCATGTAGCAGCGCATAGCCAAATACACCACCAAAGTCTCTAATATGAAAACAAATGCTGGCTGATACCCGCTAATGCCTCGTTTCAGAAACTCTGCGGAGAAAAGCCAAAGGCAATGTCCAATCACACACCAATCAAATAGATGCAGTTTGACCTTGCCGGTCATGACCCTCATCACCACCGGGATTGCAATCAGGAGCAACAGAAGTCTGTACCATGGCACGAAGAGCGTGCCCACACGCAGTGCCAGTTCAATCGGAATCAGGATCATCAAGACCAGAAGCAGCAGGATGACCTTTGACAGTGGCGCGGACGCAACATTCGTCCAGGGCGACATCGTCTCTCCCCGTGGTAAAGGGTCTGGCTCTGTCCGGGCACCAGGGCGCCGCCGTTCTCCTGCGTTGGGGCGAATTGTTTTCGATTTCCGTCCAGGACGGTTGGGGGGTGGCGCTTCTTGGACCACGGTCAGGACGGTACCGGCGGATCTGAGCCGTCGGGCATTTTTTCGCCCGGGCGCGGAATCATGCCCCACGCAACAGTCACGACGTCGCGGCGGATGATTTTGCCTGGGTTCCCAACGACGACGCAATGGGACGGCACATCCTCGCGCACCAGTGTATTTGCCCCGATGATACAATGATCACCGATGGTGACCCCCGGCATGATCAAAGCGCCGCACCCGATGAAGCAATAGCTGCCGATCTTAACCGGCTTGTGCTGACGGTTAACGAAATCATGCGTCAGCACCACAGACCGAAAGGTCAGGAAGGTATAGTCGCCGATGGTTAGATCACTCGGATTTGTCCGGTCCAGCTTGGCGGTCATCGACAGTCGGACACCTTTACCAATATTCATACCCCAAACATGGATATAGTAGAGCCGGATCGTTTCGACATAGTGCCGGTGGAGAAAGTTACGGACCCGGACGATAATGGGCGTTTTTCCGGCCATCTGAATCCTTGAGAGCAGATCAAAATTGCGCGATAGACTAAGCAGCTTTGCCAGCATCGGCAACTATGAAGCTGCCTTCGGCGGGTAGTCACGGGCAGGTTTTGTTTCACCACTACGCCCTCGCCGAAAATGTCGCCGCGGTCAGCATCAATATCAGATTGAACCAATACTTAATTTTCAAGGGTGAGCACGAAATCGCCTGACAGATATAACCAAGGCCTTTCTTGTACTGCCCCAGGTGACGCAGGCCTCCCGCAAGAATGACATAGCGCTCGCTTAGAATATCCGGGTAACACTGCAGGTCTTTGAGGTTCTTTTGCAGGATGATCTCCTGTGCGGCGACCCTATTTGGCTTCGACTTGGTTACGCTATTGCCTGAGAACCGCTGGATGACAAGAGGTTCGGGAACGAAAGCAATCCTCCCGAGTTTTGCGATGCGAATGAAACAATCCCAGTCGACCAGCGCCTTCAATATTGGATCGAATCCCCCCACTTGTTTCAAGATGTCTCGGCGGACAATAAAGGTCTGCGTGCTGATCAGGCTTCTGTGCAAAAGGGATTTGTGTATGTCGCCTTCTATCGGCAACCTCGGATCCTTAACTGGCCAGTATTTAACAATGTCATTGTGGCTAGTCTGATCGCTTGGGTCACCGAGTATCAGCATTCCGCAATATGCTCCGACAGTGTCCGGTCCGGAGCGGGAAAGGACATCATATTGCATCTCCAGTTTTCGCGGCAACCATTCGTCGTCACTGTCTTGGAAGGCAATCCATTCCCCTTTTGCCACAGCGATGCCAGCGTTTCGAGCGGCGGAAATTCCTGAGTTCTTATCCAACCGAACAAGTTGTATCCGCGGGTCGTTGATACTTTGAATAACCGTCACGGAATCATCCGCCGAACAGTCATCGACGACTATCAGTTCGAAGTCAGTCCATGTTTGTCGCAGTACGCTCTCAATCGCCTCCCGAATTGTTGCGCTGCGATTAAAGACAGGAATCACGATGGAAATAGCAGGATCACTCAAGGCTGGTTCCCTTTGAACTGGATTTGAACGCGTGAGTGTCGAACACGCATATTTAGCCTACAGTTCCAAAAGCTGTCCACAGATGTGGCTCTAACGAATGGTTTTGGGCGGTCATACCGCATCGAGTCCAGGTTGAGAGGCGTTGTCAGTATTTGCGGAAGACCGTTTCATGGACGAAAGCACTACCTTGATCTGCTTACGGTCAATTAGAAGTTCCGTGCCGAGATAAACCACGACACCAGCCGGGATGCAGATCGCCAATTCGACGATCGATGTGAAGCTCAATAGGGTCTTCAGATAGAATACCGACGCGTACATAACTCCGCTGCTCACAAAAATCGGCGCGATGAAGCGCAAGGTCCCGAATATGGGCTGTTTGATTTGCTGGAAAGAAAGAGCTATCAGAACGGGCAGCGTGACAACAGTAGAAGCCAAATGCGCGATAGCAACACCGATTAGTCCGTGTTGAACGCCTATCACGAGACCCAGGATCATCGCGACAGCTAAGAAACTTGTAGTGTAGAGTTGCAGGTCAGGGCGACGTTTCGCAAGGAACAAAGTATTGTTGACCCCGTTGATCGCGCCGATCGCGCCGGCGGGGGCGATCAGGGACAGAACCACAGCGGTCAGATCCCAACCTGGCCCCATCAGGACGGTCACGAAAAGATCTGAAACGGCCGACAACCCCACCATGATAGGCCAGATGATCAGGCTGACGCCATGCAGCGCCGTGCGGTGCATGTGGCGCAGCCGGGCATTGTCGGTCTGGACCTTGGAGAGCGCAGGAAACATGATCCTCTGAAGAACCTGCGCTAGGTTGCGCGCCGGATAGTCGACCAGTTGGACCGCCACCGAATAATGCCCAAGCGCTTCTGCGCCGAGATATCGCGAAATGACCGGCCGATGGATGAATTTCGCCATCAGTCCGACCAAAAGCGAGGCCGTCAAATGGGATCCGAAGCCCAGGAGCGATTTGCTCATCGAGAAAGAGAAAAAAAACAGGGGCATCCAGCGTGCGGCGACCATGAAAGCGAAAGATGCCCCACCGGCCAGCACAAGTTGCTGGATCACCAGGGCCCAGATATCCGCGCCGAGCACGACGCTTACGATTGCGGCGAGTGACCCGGCGATAGTTCCAAAAGTCTCCGCCAGGGCGACTTTCCGAAACTGTAGGGACTTTTCCAGGACAGCACGCCAAGCGCCCCCTACAGCCGTCAACGGGAAGATTAACGCACCGACCCGCAAGGGTTCGGTCATTTCGGGCAATTGGAAGAGCGCCGATATCTGTCCCGCTGTGATCGCGACCAGCACGGCGAGCGTGGATGAGATGGTGATGTTTAGCCAGAACACGCAACTCAGCAATTTGCGGTCTACTTTCGGGCGTTGAATAACCGCCGCGCTAAGGCCGAAATCTCCGACCAAATTAGCGGTCAGGGCAACCATCACGACGCCGGAAATGACGCCGAAATCCTCCGGCCCCAGAAACCGGGCGAGAATTGCGACGGTGCCGAATGTCGTCAGAACCCGGACGATCTGGCCGTTTCCGACCCACAGCATTCCGGAGACAATTTCGCGCTTAATGATACACCTACCTGGGAGTTAGGCCTGCAAGGAAGGCCTGGGCGTCAATGACGCGATGGCATCAGTTCCAGTATAGCGGATATGCGGCAGTAGAGACCTGATGCGAGGTGAATAGTCCAGATAATTCTATTTTCGATCGCCGGCGAAAGCGACTGTATTGATAATGCGAAAGTTGAACAATTTTAATGACAGGCGGAACGCTGCTTGCGATTGATCTGCTCCCAAAGAATCGAACCATTCTGACCTGGAATTTTCCAATTATGGCTCGCTATGTCGGGCTGAGGAGATTTCTATGAAGGCGTCAAGTTTTCTGAAGCACAAATTGCGTTTTGAAGCAGGGTGATGCAGGGACCGCGGTGGCGGAGGTTTGCCGCAAGGCAGGCGACATTTTGTAACTGGCGCAAGAAGTATGCCGGTCTATTGCCATCTCAGTATACGGCTCCACCGAACGCGAGACAACGAGGTCTTCTGAGGCCTTGGGCAGTACCAAGTTATCTGAATACGAGGCTGAGGTTGACCTTGACCTTGATGCCCAATCTCGAAACCTTCAAAAAATAGCGCCCGAAACAGGGCTGGAGCATAAAAGGAGGTACACCGATCACCTTCTCCTACGATGGTTTGTCCAAACCGAAAAATCGAAAGGACGGCGTTGAGAAAAATGCCGCGTAACCTAGCCCATCAAGGAGCGGCGACTGTCAGGTAATTACCGTCTCTGTACAGTAGATGTGCTATTCGCCTCGGTTCCAGTGCTGCGCGCTTTTCTCCGTATTTCGCGCGAAGACGATGCAAACCATGCGCCATGCTCTGTAAAACCTGATGCAGACGAGGCATTGGAAAGCCAACCATCTTTCACTCACGCCGTTCACCTTTGGGGATCTGATGATTGTTCCGATCTCAATCAAGGGTGAAACCGTCATGATGCAGGTCTTAATCCCCCAAAACACTCGACCTTTTAGCCCGTCCAGTTCCTTGAAGTCATGTGCAATATGCCTGTCCCACTTGGTCTTCAGCTCTGTAAATTTTTTCCGGGCGGGATGATAAACAATCATGTTCGGAACGAACTCTGTAACAATTCCTTTCGCTTGTGCCCTAAACCCCCAGTCCCTATCCTCGGCAACCGAAATACCCGCAAACGGGCCTACTATATCGAATATCTCGCGCCGCATTGCCAAATTTCCGGTTCCGGAAAACCCGCTGGCGACGTGTTCGTTATTCCGGTATGAGTAGATCGCCTCATATGGCTCAAGAAAGCTCGGGCGTTTCGGATCGACATAGGCAACGAGTACCTCCCCGCCGATCACTGTTCTTTCGTGTTTCTGGAATGCCTTTTCGATCGTATGCAGCCACAATGGGTGCGCCGTGCAATCCGCATCTATGAAGGCGAGCAATTGACCCTTCGACTTCGCTACGCCGGCGTTTCTTGCCGGGCCGGGGCCCGGTGTCTTTTCTTGGATTAGGGCAACGTCAATAGATGCATTCGGCGGGTAGCTGGGCAAAGTGGGCGACCCATTGTCCGCAATAATTATCTGAAACTTTGAACGAACGTTTTGCTGGCTGTAGAGAGACTCTAGACAGCGTCCCAGAGCCTCTTCCTGATTGAGGTGGGGTATCACGACAGAGATCAGACTATCGTCGGACATCAGAAGAACTCCCGCAAGAACACCTCCAGCGCATACAACGACCATAGTGACTTATCGCTGTTCACGCGTTTGCTTTGATGTTCGCGTGCCATCCGACCAACATATTCCAAGTCGATAAACCGCCCAACGCGAGAATCGGACGACAGAACCAACTCGTCGAACGGATCACGAAGAGGCCCCCGGAACCATTCGTCGACCGGAAGCCGGAAACCGATCTTTGGCCGGGTGAGCACTGCTTGCGGCAGACGCGGGCCAAGCGCCTCACGAATGATCCGTTTGGTGGTGGACCCGTTTATTCTCCACTCGTCGGGCAAGGACGCGGAAAACTCCGCAAGCTTGACGTCCATAAATGGCGTTCTAGCTTCCAAAGACGCCGCCATTGTCATCATGTCTATGCGCTCGAGCAAATTGTCCGGCAACCAGGATGTCTGATCGAAATGCAGAACACGCCTCAACGCAGTACTCGACGTGGCAGGTTCGAAAGGCACGTTGGAGTATTCCGATGTCATAGGTTGGCCGAGCCAAATGGCTTCCCGCTCCTTGGGGCTCAACGCGCCGAACCAGGCAATCATGCGCGATCTGACGTCGCCACTGCGCAAGGCACGTGCCGCGATGCGGAGCCGCCGCATCTCAAACGGCACCATTGATGTACCGGCAAAAAGCGCATGGCCTAGTATGGAAACCAGGAAGGTCGGTAGTCCGCCGACCATTTTTTCAACCCGGTATTTTGGATAACCACCAAACAATTCATCCGCGCCTTCGCCAGATAGAATTACCTTTTCGTGCTTCGCCGACTCTTTCGACATTAAGTAAATTGGTATACAAGCCGTTTCCGCAATTGGCGCACCCAAATGTCTGCTAAGTTCTGGGATCAGGGTTTCAATATCGTCCGAATCGAATTCCATGGACTGGTGCTGTGTGCCAATGGCGGCCGCTGTCTCTGCCGCTGCCTTTAATTCTGATCCAGGATCGCCTCGATACCCGATTGAGTAGGTCCGAACGTCCTGCGCACCCAAATGGACGAGTGATGCGACGATTGACGCTGAATCTAAGCCGCTCGATAGGAATGCGCCGATCGGCACGTCCGCCCGCAATCGCAGTCGAACGGACTCATCGAAAACCTCTAAGAATTCCCCGATCGGATCCTTCGGGGCTGGCGCACGTTTTTCGCATTGCTCAGGCGGTGTCCAGTATCTTTCGACCGTATCGCCGTCCTCGCTAATGGTCATAACGCTGGCAGGGGGAAGCTTCGCGATCCCTTTGAAGAAGGTCTCGGGGCCTGGCACGAAGCGCCAGATCAGGTATTCCCAAACCGCCCGCTCGTTCAACTCCGCGCTTACATACGGATGTTCCAGCAGCCCGGCGATTTCCGAGCAGAAGACTAGCAGCGGCGTATCACTGCTTCGTGTCCGAAAGTAGAATACGGGCTTCTTGCCGAAAGGGTCACGAGCTAGATAGACCTGCCGCGTTTCATTGTCGTGCAAAGCGAAAGCGAACATGCCGCGAAACCGTGTAAGACAACCCGTTCCCCAAGCACGCCATGCTTCAACGATCACTTCAGTATCTGAAACCGTCGCGAAGCTCGCGCCGAGTTGCAAGAGTTCCTCGCGGAGCTCGATATAGTTATATATCTCACCGTTAAAAGTTACCGTGAAGCGCTTGTCGATGCTGTGCATCGGTTGGGTGCCACCGGCAAGGTCGATGATTGAAAGGCGCCTATGCCCAAACGCGGCGACAGAGTTGCCACCGACGGGCAGGAATTCATGGCCGAAGCCGTCCGGTCCACGATGACTGATCGCCTCTGTCATCCGGTAAAGGGCTTCGCTCCCAATATTGGGGCCAACCCAACCTGCAATTCCGCACATGTGCCCTCCTGGGTAAGACTTGTGATCAGACGCTAGTTGCGCTGAATAATGTCCGTCAAGGCAATGTGCCGCGCTGCGGAAAGCGATCCTGTCAACCAACAGACAAGTTCATTTTCCCGCAAGCACTTAACCTCAGCGTAACTGACAGTATATGGAGCGAAGGCCTAAACCGAGCACTGACAACGGTCACAGTCGATTGCGCAGACTATGCCGAGAAAGTTGGTTATCATGAAAATCTCACGCCGCCTGTTCTAGTCAGGACATTTTTCTGCTCCGACGTTTTTCCATTCTGAACGACGCCTCCAGACCTCCCGCCAAAGCTTAGCGTTTTCTTCCGACGGCTTTCTACCAAGCGCGGCAAGAATCCGGTGTGCAAGGCTCCGTGTGAATGGCCACATTGAAAGTAACCAATTACCGATATCGCACAAATACGGCGGGAAATGGCGTACAATCAACAGCGACTTCGCCCGAAGTAGTTTGATGTATTTGTCAGCCGGAACTTTTTCCGAAGCGCCACCATAGTGTATGATCGTAGCATCGGACGTGACTGTGGGGGCGGCGCCTAAAGCCCGTGCCCGCAGGCAAAGATCGGCCTCCTCACCGTACATGAAAAACGTTTCGTCGAAGCCGCCGACTGTGTCCCATAATTCGCGCGTTATTAGGAAAAAACACCCCGTCACAATATCAACGTCGCGTTCCCCGTTACGATCCCATCCCCCCAACGCCTCCGGATTGAAAACCCCACTATTTCGAAACAATGACGATAATCCGCTTGCGGCCAGGATCAGAGTCCACAATGTTTGATCACCCCAGCACGAGGTTGGGTTCAAACTGTGATCGCCGAACAGAGTGCGGCCACCCCAGATTCCCGCCGTCGGCTTTCTCTTGGCAAAGGCGACCAGTCTCTGAACGGCTCCGTCCAGTACGATCGTGTCGGGGTTCAGCAGCAGGATGTATTTACCTTTGGCGTGACTCGCCATCCTGTTGTTGCCGCCAGCGAAACCATAGTTGATGTTGGACTTCTCGAGTACAATCCTATTTCCGAATTCCGCCTCAATCGCTTCGGCCGAACCGTCTGTTGACGCATTGTCCAATACTAGAACTTCGTAGAGCAGATCGGTCGTTTCAGCAAAAAGCGAGCGGAGACATTCCAGTGTCATGCACTTGGTATTGTAACTGACAATGATAATCGATATCTCAGGATACTTTGTCATTGTGCATGTTTTCTATTAAAATCCATCCTCAAGAGCTTTATGATTAATATAATAATTGTACTGAACTCAATAGAAACGTTTCTTGGAGTGCCCGTTACTTTTGATATTCCATCTGATCCATCGTCCAAATGACCTTCTACGGTTGTTGAATTCTCCGATGCTTTTTTAACCATAAGTTGCTGTTACGTGTGATGGTAGATTCAGCGTCACCATGTTCTTAATGGCACCATGCAGCCGTTCCTTTGCATTCACTAACCCAAGCCTCTGCCTTTTCAGCCGCGTCGGCAAGACCCACTAAACAGTCGCTTTTCAAGCATTCTACTTGGAACCGACCGATGAACACCGCGATGAACAGATACGCCCGGTTAAGAAGAAGTTCAGAGTCATGCCGAAGGGTTTTGGCTGATACCGCACTAGGTAACGCTTGATGACATCCTCGAGCATCTCCTTGTCATTCGTAGCCGTCCGGTGAGCCCGCCCTACCGCGGACATCGTGGGTGGGTTACGATCCGGTCTGAGCGTAACGCCAGGGCAGGAGTTCGTCGATTCGGATGATCTTGTGATCCGCGATGCGGCCGAGCACATCGGTCAGCCGGGCCTGCGGATCGACGGCATTCAGCTTAGCCGTTTCAATGAGGGTATAGGCGATAGCGGCCGAGCGACCGCCACCTTCGGACCCGGCGAACAGCCAGTTCTTACGCCCGACCGCGATGCCGCGCATGGCCCGTTCGGCCGTGTTATTATCCAACTCCAGAGTGCCCTGGTCGAGATAGGGCCTGAGCCGCTTCAATCTCGTGATGGCATAACGGATCGCCCCGGCGAGAGGGGTTTTGCCGGATATTCGAGTGAGTTGCTGGGCAAGCCACGCTTCCAGGTCCTCAAGGATCGGCTTCGACCTCGCCTGTCCCACGCGCACCTGCTCGTCGAGTAGCTTGCCGCAGACCTCCTTTTCGATGGCGTAGAGCTCAGCGATCCTATTAGAGTACCATGAGTCTATCGGCATTTTAAGCAACCAAGTAGCTCAAAACGGTCCTAGTTTACGAGAACAGAGCACGTCTTCCGACGTTTATGCTTGCGCTAAACGTGGTGCACTTCAGATGAGAAGCTGCCGGATCAGATTTAGTGAGTTTAGGATACTCCATTATGATCCAAACTCTTGGACAGTGTGGATGGTTCTGTACTATGAACCTCGTGGCGGACTGTGAGCCTTTAAGTATTGTTGAAGAATGCAGTGCTTATGCCCACTTTCATTTCCATTCTAGACTCCGAGGTGGTTGTGAAAAAATCTAAGAATTGCGGTGGTTCCTTTAAATCGTGCAAGGGACTCCTTAAGGGTGTTTTACTGGGCTTATCGTTCGCTATCATTCTCGCTGCCTGCGATTCCCCGGAAGAACGCCTTCAGAACCATTACGAAAGCGGCATCGAACTGCTGGAGCAGGAAAGCTTCGACAAAGCGTCGCTTGAGTTCCGCAATGCCTTGCAGATCAACGGCGATCACATTCCGTCCCTTTATGCCCTGTCGCAGATCGAGGAGCGGCGCGCCAACTGGCGTGCGGTGCGTAACCTGCTCGAGAAGATCATCGACCTGGATTCGAACCATCTGGGCGCGACCATCCGTCTTGGCCGAATGATGTTGCTCGGCGGTCAGATCGACCGCGCGCTCGAACTCAGCAACAAGGCTTCGGATATCGACGCCAAAGCAGTGGATTCCCTCACCTTCAAGGCGGCGGTTCTCTTGAACCTGGACGATCCGCAGGGCGCCCTGGCGGCGGCGAACGAAGCGCTGCAGACGGATCCGAAGAACATCGACGCAATTTCCGTGCTGGCCGCGGAACGCATGGCCGCCGGCAAGATGAGGGAGGCCATCGCCCTTCTCGACACGGGTATCAAACAGGACGAACGCAACGTCGCGCTCCAACTGATCAAGATCCGGGCCCTCGCCTCGCTCGACGCGGTGGACGAAGTGGAAGTGGTCCTTAACCGCCTTATCGAACTTTATCCCGATACCGACGCGTTCAAGACCAGCCTGGTCAATCTTTACCTGCGCCAACAGAAGGTCGACGCCGCGGAAGCCGTGATGCGCAACAAGGCCGACGCAAATCCCGGTGACTTCGAGGCGGCCTTGGGGGTCGTCCGGTTCCTGAATACGGTGCGCGGCCCTGAAGAGGCGATCAAGGAATTGAACACCCTGATCGGAAAAGCGGACGCGAATGTCTCGCGGTACCGGATGGCCTTGGCGCAGATGCATTTCAGCCAGAAGGACAACGACCAGGCGCGGAAGGTGCTGGATGATCTGCTCGCCTCGGATGCAAGCGCGGAAGACAAGCTGACGGCGAAGAACCAGATGGCCGAAATGGCGCGTTTGGCGGGCGACCTCGAAGGCGCGAAGGGGATCCTGGCGGATATCTTCAAAGAGGATTCGAAGAACGCAGCCGCCTTGATGACGCGCGCGGCCATTCGGAACGCGGAACGGAATTTCGACGACTCGATCATCGACCTTCGGACGGTTCTGCGCGATGAGCCGGATTCATTGCGGGCGCTGGTCCTGCTTGGATCCGCCTATGAAGGCAACGGTTCGATGGAACTGGCGGACGATCAGTATACGCGCGCGTTCCAGGTCGCGAACGGGGCGTCCACGATCGGCTTGCCCTTCGCCAATTTCCTCGCCCGGCGCGGCAATCTGGAGCGTGCCGAACAGGTGCTGTCCCAGGTCGTCCAAGTCGAGCCGAACAACGTCACCGCTTACCGGGCCTTGGCCCAGATCCGCATCAATCTGCGTGATTGGGGCGGCGCGGAGGAGGTCGCGGAGCGGCTTCGGCAGCTGCAGGACGAGGACAGCGTCGTCAACCGGATCAAGGGTATTGCCCTGCAGGGGCAGCAGAAGTTCGATCAGAGCATCCGGGCTTTCGAGGAATCCCAGCAATCCGCGCCGGACGCGTTCCGCCCGATGGCCTCGCTGGTGGACGCCTATTATCGCAGCGGCGAACCGGAAAAGGCGGAGAGTTTCCTCAAGACCGTGCTGCAGACCAGCCCGAGCAACGTTTTCGCGCATGTCCTGCTGGGCCAGCTTTATTCCGAGTTGGAACGGAAGGAAGATGCCCGCGCGGTTCTGACCCAGGCGATCGAGAGGAATCCGGGTTCCTCCATGGCCTATACCGCTTACTCGCGCTTCCTGACCATCAATAAGGATGAGGATGGCGCATTGGCGGTTCTGGACCAAGGATTGGAACAGATTCCGGCGGACGCGACGCTCGGTCTCCTGAAGGCCGGCATCTATGAACGGCGCGGCGAGAAGGAAAAGGCGCTGGAGCAGTACCGGATCATGTACGAAGCGGCCCCGTCCTCTCCGATCGTCGCGAACAATTATGCTTCCACGCTGACCTCTCTCCGCGGCGACAAGGCCTCGGCGGAAAAGGCATTGGAAGTCATGCAGCCCTTGTTGAATGCCAGCGTTCCGCAGTTCAAGGACACGATCGGCTGGGCCTATTACTTGAGCGGCCAATACGACCAGGCGCTTCCCTACCTCCGTGAAGCGGCGGAGCAACTGCCCAACCTTGCGGAGGTCCGCTACCATCTCGGCATGACCTACAGGGCGGCGAAGAATGTCAGCGCGGCGATCACCGAGTTCGAGAAGGTGGTCGAATTGTCCGAGTCCACCCCGTTTGCGGAGATCGAGGCGGTGAAGCAGGCGCTTGAAGAACTGCGCAAACAAGTGGGAACCTTCTCGGGGGACTGATTGGGTGGTAATCCTTAATAACCGCACCAAATATCGAATGGTTGGATAGGGTTATTCTGGTTTTGCCGGCAATGTCTGAGAGGTTGGATAACGGGCATGTATGAAGCATTCTTTGGTCTGAAGGAGAAACCTTTCTCCATTCAGCCGGATCCGGATTACATGTTCTGGAGCAAAGCGCATTCGCTTGCCTTCGCCATGATCGAATACGGGATCATGAACCGGGCGGGCTTCACCGTCATCACCGGCGAAATCGGCAGCGGCAAGACAACCCTGATCCGTCATCTTCTGAACAATCTGGGCGAAGAGGTCACCGTCGGCCTGGTTTCCAACGCCTACGAGAACCGCGGCGAACTCCTGCATTGGGTCCTGATGGCGTTCGGCAAACCTTATGAGGAAAAGCCGCTTGTCGCCCTGCATGCGGAATTCACCGAGTTTCTTATCGAAGAATATGCGGCCGGGCGCCGGACGATCCTGATCGTCGACGAAGCGCAGAATTTGGGGCCGCAGACCTTGGAAGAGCTGCGGATGCTCTCCAACATCAACGCCGACAAGGACCAGCTCCTGCAGGTCATCCTGGTCGGTCAGCCGCAGTTGAAAACGCTGCTGCAACGGCCGGAACTGGTGCAGTTCGCCCAGCGGATCGCGTCGGATTTCCATCTGCGCCCCTTCAACACGGAAGAGACGGGCGACTATATCAACCACCGCCTGAAGCTTGCCGGCGCGCCTCGTGAAATCTTCACCAAGGCGGCGCGGGACCGGATCGCCAAGGCGACCGGCGGCATACCGCGGTTGATCAACGTGATTTGCGACACGGCCCTTGTTTACGGCTTCTCGAGCGGCATCGAGACGATCGACCTCGACATTATCGAGGAAATCATCCGCGATAAGGCGGAACACGGGATTTTCTCCTACGACAACCCGCCCCGTGCCGAGCAGGAACCGGAACAGCGCTCGGTCTACTGGCGTCAGCACAAAGTCATCTCGATCGAATAGGGTGAGCGGGATCTCGGCCGCGACCGGGGCCCATCCTATCGACTGACAGCGAGAGGAAGCATCATTGCCGGTCGTGACGAGAGCAGAACCAGGGTCTGAAACGCCCGCCACCGTGTGCGGCTTCCCTCGCGCCCGCTTCACCCTGCCTTTCCTTTTCGCGACGGTTTTCCTGGCGACGGCAAGCGCCGCTTCCCCGGTCTTCGCCCAAAGCGGGCAGAGCGGCGGCGCGGGGGCGCAAAAAGTCAGCGTGTTCGCCATGCCGAAGGCGCAAGAGGCGCAGCTCGCCTTGGCCGGAATGGTCCGTTCAGGCGACCTGGACAAAGCGGCGCCTCTGGTGGAACAGATCCTGGGTCGCTTTCCGACCCTTCCGTTTCCCAATTTCGTGGCCGCCGTCCTGTCCGTCCGGAAGGGCGATGGGGAGGGCGCGCTCGGCTTCTTGGAAACCGCCTTCGCGAACGGGTTCCGTGATCCCGGCGCGCTGGAACAAAATGCGCTGTTCAACCCGATCAGGAACGATCCACGTTTCGCGGACCTGCTGGCGCGGATGAAGGCGCCGGCGGCCGAAAGGGAAGCCCAGACGACAGAGCCCCGGCCGGTTCAGAACGGCGAGGCCGAGGTCGAAGAAGACAATACCGGATGGGACCCGCGTCTCAACCTTCTGCAGAGTTCCTTTACCTTCAATTCGAAGCTGTTCGCGTCCCGGACCGTCGACGGGGGACAGGACAAGGCGGCCGACCTGCTGAACGATTTGTTCCGGGGCGGGAAAGCCGCCGGCAATATCGGGGACCTGTACGACAACAGGGATCGCGGCCATTCGCCGATCGCGAAGACCCTTCTGCCGCAGGTTGCCATGGTGAAATACGGCAGCGGCGCGAAGGCCAGCGGGTTGGACTATGGGTTCAATTCCAAGCTGTTCTACAACGCGCCCGCCTTTGGCAATTCGTCGGTCGGCGTAAACGGCATGTTCAGCGTGGCCCGGATGGCCCTTGGGAACCCCCGGGAAGCCAGCATCCTGTATCTGCAGTATCGCGCGAACCAACTCTACGTCTATCCCTCCGTCCATGACTATTCGGCAAAGACGGGAGACGCCTTCACCGCGAACACACCCTACACGCTGGTCAGCTTGGGCAAGTCGCGGTCGGACAAGCCGTTTCTCCACGCCGTCGCGAATATCCTCGCCGCCTTCAAGCCGGACGTTAAGAAGGATTTGATCGCCCGGAAACTGCTGATGCCGACGGTGCAGATGGTGTTCCGGCGCGGCCTGAAAGGCGTGGAAAGCGACGGCGACTATCTATCCGGCAAGGCGCATCCGGTCGTGTTCGACGGGGAACGGATAGACAGGGAAAAAATGATCCGCCTGGCGAACGGATTGGAGAGTGCCGATATCCCGCCGATGGTCGCTCTGTCCGTGCTTGAGGAAAGCGACATTTCCGGCGGGCCGCCCGGCATGAATCCGAAAGGCGTCGTTTTCGATACGCCGTCAGCCTTGGGCAGAGTGATGTTCGACAAGGGCGAGAGCAAGCGGCTCGTCGTCGATGCGTCCGGCACGGATGCAAATGGCGGCTCGTCCCTCCAATTTCATTGGGTCGTCCTTGAAGGTGATCGTGATCGGATAAGGATCACGCCGCAGAAGAACGGCAGCGCCGCTGAGATCGTTGTGCCCTGGCATGGGACAAGGCCGTCCGCCAACGCGCCGGAAATCAAGACCAACCGCGTGGATATCGGGGTCTTTGCCCAATCGGGGAAGTCGATCTCCGCCCCCGCGATCATATCCATATACAACGATCCTTCGAGGTAGTGGCCGTGCGGCCAAGACATCGAATGGAAGCATAGTCGGAGGTCGGGCGTGTGCGCGGTTTCGGAATGATCCTGGGGGCGGTGGCGCTGCTGGCCGTTCTGGCCGCAGGGATCTATGGCTGGAGCCTGCGGACGAACTACGTCGCAGGCAAGCTGGCGGCCGTGACCGACCCGCCCGATCTTCCCGTCGGGCCGACGCCGGCTTCCGCCGCGTCGATGACGGGCGCGCCGCGTATCCTGGTTGTCGGGGACAGCAGGGTCGGCCAATGGCTGGACCGCCCGCAGCGGGAGGGAGCCGTGTTTTTCATGCGCGGCGCGGGCGGGGAAACGTCGGCCGGCGGATTGCGGAGAATTCAGGACGAAATGAACCGTTTCCGGCCCGATGTCCTGCTGGTGATGACGGGGATCAACGATCTTGTCGCCGCATCCTTGAACCCTGAAATGGCGGTGTCGATAGAGCGTGACCTTGTCGCCAACCTCATCAAGATGGCCAAGGCGGCAGCGAAGGGCGGGGCCGAGCCCATCGTCGCGACGGTCATTCCCCCGGCCGACCCGGATTGGGTCCGCCGGACCTTCTTCTGGTCCGATGCGATTTGGGAGGCGACGCGCCGCGCCAATGCGGAGATCATGCGGCAAGCGGCGGAGAATGGCCTCCGGGTGATTGATCTGGCCTCGGCGGTCGACGCGGCATCTGGGCCGCTGGCCGTCGATTTTTCCGAAGATACCCTGCATTGGAACGCGGCGATGTATGCGCGTTTGAACGAAGTTCTGGTGCGGGAATTGTTCGCAGAGTGACGCAGGTCAGTGCCGCGGCGCATCGACCATGCGATTGTCGGCAAGGCGCCGCGGTCCTAGGCTGCGCATAGCGATAGGCGCTTGGTCGCGCCGTTTTGGTTGGGGAAGAGAGACGTGAGCAGGAAGATACTGGCAGTTGCGTCCGGCGGGGGACATTGGCAGCAATTGATGCTGATGCGCCGTGCGTTCGAAGGGCATGACGTTCGGTTCATCACGACATTGCCCGGCTTGCCGGAACAGTTCGGTGCGCATCCCTCGGCGATCGTGCCTGACTGCAACCGGAACGAACCGGTGAAATCCTTCATGGCGCTGCTGGCGATTACCTGGCAGATCCTTCGGCTGCGGCCGGACGTGATCATATCGACAGGGGCCTTGCCGGGGGTGATCGCGCTTGCGGTCGGCAGGCTGTTCGGCGCGCGGACGGTCTGGGTGGATTCGGTGGCGAATGCGGAAGAAATGTCGATGTCGGGCAAACTGGCGCGGCGCTTCGCCCATCTTTGGCTGAGCCAATGGGAACATGTCGCGCAGGCTGCCGGTGCGAATTATGCGGGGGCGGTGCTGTGATTTTCGTGACGGTCGGAACGCAGCTGGCTTTTCCGCGCCTGATCGAGGCGCTGGATGCGCTGGCGCCGCAATTGGGCGAAGAAGTGGTTGCGCAGGTCGGGCCCG
>Ga0209475_10000897_pt1 | contig 45230 bp, 44 predicted proteins | sample tdDd471_FD_187128 | JGI IMG/M metagenome (GOLD analysis project Ga0209475, IMG submission 187128) | Marine sediment microbial communities from the Atlantic coast under amendment with organic carbon and nitrate - tdDd47.1 (SPAdes)... | ecosystem: Environmental > Aquatic > Marine > Coastal >... | reverse complement strand
TCAACCAGTACGGCCTCGGCAAGATCTGGGAGGAGGAGTACGCCAAGGTCGGCGTCCAGCACATTTCGGCCGGCTCCTGGGATCCCTGCCACTTCAACACCAAGCAGCCGATCAACAGCCTGGCCGACCTGAAGGGCAAGCGGGTGTTCACCTTCCCGACCGCCGGCCGGTTCATGGCGCAGTTCGGCGTGGTGCCGGTCACCCTGCCGTGGGAGGACGTCGAGGTCGCGGTGCAGACCGGCGAGCTCGACGGCATCGCCTGGTCGGGCATCACCGAGGACTACACGGTCGGCTGGGCCGACGTGACCGACTATTTCCTGACCAACAACATCTCCGGCGCCTGGGTCGGCTCGTTCTACGCCAACCAGGACCGCTGGAACGAGCTGCCGGACGACCTGAAGGAGCTGTTCCGGATGGCCGCCGACAGCAGCCACTATTATCGCCAGTGGTGGTACTGGGGCGGCGAGGCGTCGCTGCGCGTCAACGGCACCAAGATGAAGCTGACCACCATCCCCGACGCCGAGTGGGCGACGGTGGAGGCCGCGGCGGTGAAGTTCTGGGACGAGATCGCCGCCGAGTCCCCGACCAAGAAGAAGGTCGTGGACATCATCAAGAAATACAACGCCGACATGCAGAAGGCCGGTCGCCCGTACCGGTACAGCTGACGGCAGGGAATGGGTCCCGGATGCGTCCCGCCGTTGGCGGGCCGCTCCGGGATGAGGGGCGAGGGAGGAGCTTCTTGACCCCCTCATCCCGGCCGTAGCGGCAGCGCCGCGGAGAGCCGGGACCCATCCGCCGCGCCATCGCATACGCCTTCCACACGCCGGGACTGGCGCTTCCCGGCGGACGTGATACAGCAGCGCCCGATCAACCCTCATCGCGACGGATCCCATGGCTGGCAGATTGACTCTCGAGGAACTCAAGCAGGCCGTGGCGGACGGCACGATCGACACGGTGATCGTCGCCCAGGTCGACATGCAGGGCCGGCTGATGGGCAAGCGCATGCAGGGCGAGTACTTCGTCGACAGCGCCTGGAAGGAAGTGCACTCCTGCAACTACCTGCTGGCGACCGACCTGGAGATGACCACGGTCGAGGGCTACAAGTCGACCAGCTGGGAGTCCGGTTACGGCGACTACACCATGCGCCCCGACCTCTCGACCCTGCGCCGGGTGCCTTGGCTCGAGGGCACCGCCCTGGTGCTGTGCGACGTGCTCGACCATCACGGCCATGCCGAGGTGCCGCACGGCCCGCGCGCCATCCTCAAGAAGCAGATCGCCCGGCTCGAGGCCATGGGCATGAAGGCGATGATGGCGACGGAGCTGGAGTTCTTCCTGTTCCGCGACAGCTACGACGCCGTGCACGCCGCCGGCTATCGCGACCTGGCGACCCTCAGCAACTACAACGCCGACTATCACATCTTCCAGACCACCAAGGAGGAGGATGTGATCCGGGCGATCCGCAACGGGCTGCAGGGCGCCGACGTCCCGGTCGAGAACTCCAAGGGCGAGGCCGATGCCGGCCAGTGCGAGATCAACGTGCGCTATGCCGACGCCCTGACCATGGCCGACCGGCACGCCATCACCAAGAACGCCTGCAAGGAGATCGCCTGGGCCAGGGGCCGGTCGATCAGCTTCATGGCGAAGTGGAACACCGACGCCGCCGGCAACTCCTCGCACATCCACCAGTCGCTGTGGAGCCTGGACGGCAAGCCGCTGTTCCACGACCCCGATGCCGAGAACGGCATGTCCGACACCATGAAGCACTACATGGCCGGCCTGCTGCACAACGCCCGCGACGTCACCCTGTTCCTGGCGCCCTACATCAACTCCTACAAGCGCTTCGTGAAGGGCACCTTCGCGCCGACCAAGGCGGTGTGGTCGCTGGACAACCGGACCGCCGGCTTCCGGGTCTGCGGCGCCGGCACCAAGGCGGTCCGCGTCGAGTGCCGGGTCGGCGGCGCCGACCTGAACCCGTACCTGGCGATGGCCGCCCTGCTGGCCGCCGGCATCGACGGCATCGAGAACAAGCGTGCGCTCGAGCCGGCCTTCGTCGGCGACGCCTACGGCGGCACCGGCGTGCCCGAGGTGCCGACCACCCTGCGCGAGGCGATCGCCACGCTGGACGGCTCGGAGATGATGCGCCGGGCGTTCGGCGACGACGTCGTCGACCACTACCTGCACGCCGCCGCCTGGGAGCAGTCGGAGTACGACCGCAAGGTCACCGACTGGGAAGTGGCGCGCGGTTTCGAACGGGCCTGACCCGGAAGGAGACGATGGCCATGACCAACATGATCCGCTGCGTGTCGCCGATCGACGGCCTGGTGTTCGCCGAGCGGCCGGCAATGACCCTGGAGGCCGCCCGCGAGGCGGTCGGCGAAGCCCGCCTGATGCAGGAGGAATGGGCGGCCCGGCCGCTGGCCGAGCGCATCGACCTGGTCCGCGCCGGCGTCGCCCGGCTCGGCGAGATGAACGACGAGGTGGTGCCGGAGCTGGCCCGCATGATGGGCCGGCCGGTGCGCTACGGCGGCGAGTTCCGCGGCGTGAACGAGCGCGCCTCGTACATGGCCGACATCGCGGAGACGGCGCTGGCACCGATCGTGGTCGAGGACTCCGATCGCTTCGAGCGTCGCATCCTGCGCGAGCCGCACGGCGTGGTGTTCGTGGTGGCGCCCTGGAACTATCCGTACATGACCGCGATCAATACCGTGGCGCCGGCGCTGATCGCCGGCAACGCGGTGGCGCTCAAGCACGCCTCGCAGACCCTGCTGGTCGGCGAGCGCATGGTCCGCGCGTTCCACGAGGCCGGGCTGCCCGGCGGGCTGTTCGTCAACCTGTTCCTCGACCACGGCACCACCGAGGCGCTGATCGCCGAGCGGGCCTTCGACTTCGTCAACTTCACCGGCTCGGTCGGCGGCGGCCGGGCCATCGAGAAGGCGGCGGCCGGCACCTTCACCGGGCTCGGGCTGGAGCTCGGCGGCAAGGACCCCGGCTACGTGATGGACGACGCCGACCTGGACGCCGCCGTCGACACCCTGATCGACGGCGCCATGTTCAACTCCGGCCAGTGCTGCTGCGGCATCGAGCGGATCTACGTGATCGACAGCCTGTACGACGCGTTCGTCGAGAAGGCGGTGGCGATCGTCAGCGGCTACAAGCTCGGCAACCCGCTCGACCCCGAGACCACGCTCGGCCCGATGGCCAACCGCCGGTTCGCCGACGAGGCCCGCGCCCAGGTCGCCGAGGCGGTCGCCGCCGGCGCCAAGGCGCTGATCGACCCCAAGCTGTTCCCGCAGGACGACGGCGGCACCTACCTGATGCCGCAGATCCTGGTCGACGTGACCCACCACATGCGGGTCATGCGCGACGAGACGTTCGCCCCGGTCGTCGGCATCATGAAGGTGTACGGCGACGAGGAGGCGATCCGGCTGATGAACGACAGCGAGTTCGGCCTGACCGCCTCGCTGTGGACCCGCGACGCCGGGCGGGCCGCGACCATCGGCGCCCGCCTGCAGACCGGCACCGTGTTCATGAACCGCGCCGACTACCTGGATCCCGGTCTGTGCTGGACCGGCTGCAAGGACACCGGCCGCGGCGGCGCGCTGTCGATCATCGGTTTCCAGAATCTCACCCGTCCCAAGTCCTACCATCTGAAGAAGGCGTGACCGGCATGTCGTCCCCGACCGCGAACTGGAGCTACCCGACCGCGATCCGCTTCGGCGCCGGCCGGATCAAGGAACTGCCGGCGGCCTGCGCCGCCGCCGGCATCGAGCGGCCGCTGCTGGTGACCGACCGCGGCCTCGCCGCCCTGCCGATCACGGCGGCGACCCTCGACATCCTGGAGCAGGCGGGCCTCGGCCGGGCGATCTTCGCCGAGGTCGACCCGAACCCGACCGACATCAACCTCGCGGCCGGCGTCGACGCCTTCAGGGCCGGCGGCCATGACGGGGTGATCGCGTTCGGCGGCGGGTCCGGCCTCGACCTCGGCAAGCTGGTGGCGTTCCAGGCCGGCCAGACCCGGCCGGTGTGGGACTTCGAGGACATCGGCGACTGGTGGACCCGGGCCGACGCCGCGAAGATCGCCCCGAACATCGCGGTGCCGACCACGGCAGGCACCGGCTCCGAGGTCGGCCGCGCCGGCGTGGTGACCAACTCGCAGAGCCACGTGAAGAAGGTGATCTTCCACCCGAAGATCCTGCCCTCGGTGGTGATCTGCGATCCCGAGCTGACGGTCGGCATGCCGAAGCCGATCACCGCCGGCACCGGGCTCGACGCCTTCGCGCACTGCCTGGAGGCCTACTGCAGCCCGTTCTACCACCCGATGAGCCAGGGCATCGCGCTCGAGGGCATGCGGCTGGTGAAGGAGTACCTGCCGCGCGCCTATGCCGACGGCGCCGACATCGAGGCCCGCGCCCACATGATGAGTGCCGCCGCCATGGGCGCGGTCGCCTTCCAGAAGGGCCTGGGCGGCATCCACGCGCTCTCGCACCCGGTCGGCGCGGTCTACAACACCCATCACGGCACCACCAACGCGGTGGTCATGCCGGCGGTGCTGCGCTTCAACCGGGCCGCGGTCGAGGACCGGCTGGCGGCGGCGGCGGCCTATCTCGGGGTCGGCGACAGCTTCGACGCGTTCTACGACCTGGCGCTGAAGCTGCGCGCCGACATGGGCATCCCCGAGAAGCTGCGCGACCTCGGCGTCGGCACCGACCGGATCGACGAGCTGGCCGCCATGGCGATCGTCGACCCGACCGCCGGCGGCAACCCGGTCGAGCTCACCCTGGACGCCGCCAAGGCGCTGTTCCACGAGGTGATCTGACGGGCTGCGCGACGCGTGTCGCAGCGTCGGTCCCGGATCGCCGCTAGTGCGTCGTCCGGGATGAGGGCGGGGAGGAATCGCAGGTCACTCTCCCTCATCCCGGCCGCAGGGGCGTAGCCCCGGAGAGCCGGGACCCACGTGCCAGCACGCCGTCTCTTGCCCGGCGCCTCGCGCCGGATATCTTCTGATAGCGAAGCGCCCCCGGCACGGCGGAGGGCCATGACGGGCGGGATGCGTCCATGAAGGCTCTCGGGCTGAACTGGCAGATCGGCAGCAACTACGGCTGGGGAACCTACGGGATGGAGCTGGCGCTCCACCTGTTCCGGCGCGGCGGACCGAGGGCGCTGCTGTTGCAGGGGGCGGCGGATTTCCGCACCGACGAGCTGCAGTTTGCGCGGCTCGACTACCTGGTCCGGACCTCGGCCAAGACGGTTGCCGGCGACCGGCAATGGTTCGACCTCTACCGGCCGGGCAACGGCCTGGTGGTGGCGCACGCGCTCGGCAACAACGCCGAGCCGGCGTTCGCGCCGAACCCGGTCAGGGTCGCCGCCGACCGGGAAGTCGCGCTCACCTTCATCGAGAACACCGCCTGCAGCATTTCCGCCCGCCGGCGCTTCGCCTCCTACCCGATGGTGGTCGCCGGCTCGGACTGGTGCCGCGACATGCTGGCCGGGCTCGGCGCCGCCAATCCGGTCTCCTGCATCCAGGGCATCGACCGGTCGGTCTTCCACCCGGCCCCCCGGCGCGGCGACTTCCGCGGCCGCTTCGTGATCTTCAGCGGCGGCAAGCTGGAGTTCCGCAAGGGCCAGGACATCGTCCTGGCGGCGTTCCGCGCGTTCCGCTCGCGGCATCCCGAGGCCCTGCTGGTCACGGTCTGGGGCAATGTGTGGAAGCAGTCGCGCGGCATCGCGCAGTTCCGGCACTCGCGGCACGTCTCCGGCCCGCCGCCGATCTCGCCGGAGAAGGGCATCGACTGGCTGTCCTGGATGCGCGAGCTCGGCTTCGCCCTCAACGACATCACGATGTTCGGGTTCTTCACCCACGACCGGCTGCCGCTGCTGATGCGCGAGGCCGACGTGGCGCTGTTCCCGAACCGGGCCGAGGGCGGCACCAACCTGGTGGCGATGGAGGCGATGGCCTGCGGCATCCCCACCATCCTGTCGGCCAACACCGGGCACCTCGACATCGTCGCCGACGGGGCCTGCATCCCGCTGCGCAGCCAGCGCCCGGTGGTCGCCGACGAGGTCGGCCTCGGCACCGAGGGCTGGGGCGAATCCGACGTCGACGAGATCGTCGAGGCGCTGGAGCGGGTGTGGCAGGACCGCGAGGCGGCGCGGGCGATGGGGGCGGCCGGTGCCGCGCACATGGCGCAGTTCACCTGGTCGGCGCAGCTCGACAAGCTGATGGCGCTGATGGAAGGGGTGGGCTGACCGAAAAGGTTGGGCCGGGCGGTCGCGTCCGCCCTATCATGCCGCCTCCCGCCCTCACGCCTCCTGTCGGACTCCCCGGATGCTCGAGAACACCATCGCCCTGCTGACGGTGGCGCTGCCGCTGATGGGCAGCCCCGGCCCGGCGATCGTCAGCCTGGCCGCCACCGGCTCGACCTTCGGCTTCCGGTCCGGCCGGCACTATCTGGCCGGCATCCTGCTCGGCAACTCGACCGTGTTGCTGATGGTCGCGACCGGCATCACCGGCATGGTGCTGGCGCTGCCGGCCGCCGTGCCCGTCCTGACCGGCATCGGCCTCGCCTACCTGCTGTACCTGGCCTGGAAGATCGCCACCGCCCCGGTGGTCCGCACGGTGGCCGAGCCGGGCAGAGAGCCGACCACGGCCGGCGGCTACCTGCTGTCGCTGGTCAACCCCAAGGCCTACGCCGCCATCGGCGCGGTGTACGCCAGCGGCAGCATCGTGCCCGACGACCCGGCGCTGGATACCGCCCTGAAGATCGCCGTGCTGATCGGCGTGAACGTCACCGTGAACACCACCTGGCTCGGCATCGGCTCGGCGTTCTCGTCGGCGCTGCGCAATCCGCGCACCGGCCGCGCCATGAACTGGAGCTTCGCCGGCCTGCTGCTGGCCTCGGTCGCGTACACGGTGCTGCGCTGAGATTGGTGCAGGGGGCCGCCTGATCGATTGCCGGTTGCGGCCCCTGCCGCCCGGTGCTTCGCTGCCCCGGCGGAGAATGCCAGGGGAGCGGGGTGCATGACGCCGGCCGAGTTCATCGCGAAATGGAAGGCGGTCGACCTGACCGAGCGGTCGGCGGCGCAGCAGCACTTCCTGGACCTGTGCGAGTTGCTGGGCGAGCCGAAGCCGGCCGAGGCCGACCCGAAGGGCGAGTGGTACGCCTTCGAGAAGGGCGCCACGAAGACCGGCGGAGGTGGCGGCTGGTCCGATGTCTGGAAGCGCGGTCATTTCGGCTGGGAGTACAAGCGCAAGGGCAGCGACCTCGGCAAGGCGCTCCGGCAGCTTCAGCAGTATGCGCTGGCGCTGGAGAACCCGCCGCTGCTCGTGGTCTGCGACACCGATCAGATCCGCGTCCACACCAACTGGACCAACACGGTCAGCCGGGTCCACCGGATCGCGCTCGACGACCTGCACGACGCCGCCGTCCGCCAGACCCTCAAGCAGGTGTTCTCCGACCCGGAGCGCCTGAAGCCCGGCATCACCCGGCAGACAATGACCGAGGCGGCGGCCCGCAAGTTCGCCGAGTTGGCCAAGGATTTGCGTGCCCAGGGCCACGATCCGGAGACGGTCGCGCACTTCGTGAACCGGCTGGTCTTCGCGATGTTCGCCGAGGACGTCGACCTGCTGCCGAACAAGCTGTTCACCCGGTTGCTGGAAGCGTCGCGCGCCGATCCGGACTCGTTCGTCGATCTGGCCCACGAGGTGTTCGACAGGATGCGCACCGGCGGCCGGATCGGGTTGGAGCTGGTCGAGTGGTTCAACGGCGGGCTGTTCGACAGCGACGACGCCCTGCCGCTGGGCCGCACCCAGATCGAGTTGGTGCTGGAAGCGGCCAACATGGACTGGTCGGACATCGACCCGTCGATCTTCGGCACCCTGTTCGAGCGCGGCCTGGACCCCGACAAGCGCTCGCAGCTCGGCGCGCACTACACCGACCCCGACAAGATCATGCTGATCCTCGGTCCGGTCGTTGTGCGCCCGCTGACGGCGGAGTGGGCCGAGACGCGGGCGAAGATCGAGGCGGAGATCGCCAAAGCGGACAAGGCGAAGGGTGGCGCCCGCACAGCTGCGCGCAATCGGGCGGCGGCGTTGTATCGAGGCTTCATCGATCGATTGCGGGCGTTCCGGGTGCTCGACCCGGCCTGCGGGTCGGGGAACTTCCTCTACCTGGCGCTGCTGGCGCTGAAGGACCTGGAGCATCGCGCCGGCATCGAGGTCGAGGCGCTGGGCCTGCAGCGTGAGCTGCCGGCGGTCGGCCCGGAATCGGTGAAGGGCATCGAGATCAATCCCTATGCCGCCGAGCTGGCGCGCGTCAGCATCTGGATCGGCGAGATCCAGTGGATGCGCCGCAACGGCTTCGGCGTGTCGCGCAACCCGATCCTGAAGCCGCTCGACACCATCGAGTGCCGCGACGCCATCCTGAACCCCGACGGCAGCGAGCCGGAGTGGCCGGCGGCCGACGTGATCGTCGGGAATCCGCCGTTCCTGGGTGGTAAGCGGATGCGTGACGGCCTCGGGGATGAGTATGTCGACCAGCTGTTTGGGCTCTATCGAGGTCGGGTGCCGGCCGAGGCGGATCTGGTTTGCTATTGGTTTGCGAAGGGTGCCGCGCTGGTGAAGCGAGGCTCGGCGTGCCGAGTCGGACTGGTCGCGACGAACTCCATCCGGGGTGGTGCCAACCGCGAATTACTGGAGCAGGCCATTGCCGTAGGCGGTGTCTTTGATGCGCATGCCGATGAACCCTGGATACTCGATGGCGCGGCAGTGCGTGTCTCATTGGTATGCTTCGGCAAGTCAGATCCGAGTTTACCCATCAACCTAGACGGTCGTCCGGTCGCCGTGGTGAATGCCGATCTGACGGCCACTGCCTTCGACCTTACGACTGCGGCTCGTCTCACCGACAACGCCGATGTCGCATTCATGGGCGATACTAAGGGTGGTGCGTTTGATGTTCCTGGCGACTTGGCTCGCGAATGGCTGCGCCTTCCAAATCCGAATGGTCGTAGTAATGCTGAGGTCTTGCGGCCATGGATGAATGGTATGGACGTAATGAGACGGTCTTCCGATAAGTGGATTATTGATTTCGGTTGGACAATGTCGGAAGTTGAAGCTTCATTTTACGAAGCGCCGTTTCAGTATGCCGAAATTCATATTAAACCAGCTCGTGTCGCGATCCAGTCTCGGGGGTATGCCAAGAATTGGTGGCAGCATGAGAGACCTCGGCCAGACATGTGGAGGGTTTTGAAAAATCTTGATCGGTATATCGTGACGCCTGAGGTTTCTAAGCATCGCGTCTTTTCATGGTTAGTTCCGTCAATCGTGCCGGACCACAAACTGCAAGTCATAGCAAGACAAGATGATACTGTATTTGGTATGCTTTCATCTCGTCTTCATATGATTTGGTCTACAGCAGTCGGTTCCTGGCACGGCGTCGGAAATGACCCCAGATACACAATCTCTACAACTTTCTTGACCTTTCCCTTCCCCGAGGGCCTGACGCCGAACATCCCCGCCGCCGACTATTCCGACGACCCGCGCGCGGTCGCCATCGCCGAGGCGGCGCGCAGGCTGAACGAGTACCGTGAGAACTGGCTGAACCCGCCGGACTGGGTGGTGCGGGTGCCGGAGGTGGTCGAGGGCTACCCGGACCGGCTGCTGCCGAAGGACCCGGAGTGCGCCAAGGCGCTGAAGAAGCGCACGCTGACCAACCTCTACAACGAGCGGCCGGCCTGGCTCGCCAACGCCCATGCCGAGCTGGATGCGGCGGTCGCCGCCGCCTATGGCTGGCCGGCCGACATCTCCGAGGACGAGGCGCTGGAGCGGCTGCTGGCGCTGAACCTGGAGCGGGCGGCGAAAGGATAGGCACGTCACGGCGTGGGTCCCGGATGCGTTCCGCCTGGGGCGGTCCGCTCCGGGATGACGGAAGGGAAGGGGAGCGGGCCGCCAAACCGTGACGCAGCGGCGTGGGCCTGGGCCGGCCCTTCGTGGCCCGCCGCTTCGCTGCGGGCGCCTCAGGGCGACAGGGGGAGGGGCGGCTTCCAGCCATCATCCTGAAGTGCCCCCGGCGCGAGGCCGGGGGCCGCGAAAGGGCTACACCGCCACGCTCATGGCGCCGTCGACGCTGAGCACGTGGCCGCTGACGAAGGCGCCGGCCGGGCTCATCAGGTAGACCGCCGCACCGCCGAGCTCCTCCGGCTGGGCCCAGCGGCCCATCGGGGTGCGGCCGACCACCCAGCTGTTGAACTGCTCGTTCTCGATCAGCGCGGTGTTCATCTCGGTGGCGACGTAGCCGGGGGCGACCGCGTTGACCCGGATGCCGCGGCCGCCGAGCTCGACCGCCATGGCGCGGGTCAGCGCGCGCAGGCCCTCCTTGGCGGCGATGTAGGCCGGCACCGTCGGCCGGGCGATCGGCCCCAGCATCGATACGGTGTTGACGATCGAGCCGCCGCCGGTCTGCACCATGCGCTTCGCCGCCTCGCGCCCGAGCACGAAGCACGACGTCAGGTTGGTCTCGACCACCCGGCGGAAATCCTCGGTCGGGAACTCCAGCACCGGCACCCGGTGCTGCACGCCGGCATTGGCGATCAGCCCCCAGATCGCGCCGTGCCGGGCGACGATGCGGTCGAGCGCGGCGGTCGCCGCCGCCTCGTCGGTGACGTCGAACGCCTCGCCCTCGGCGTCGTGGCCGGCGGCGGCCAGCTCGTCGACCTTGGCGGCCAGGGTGTCCGGGTTGCGGCCGTTCAGCACGACGCGCGCGCCGTGCTCGGCGCAGGCCTTGGCCATCGCGAAGCCGATCCCGCGCGAGGCGCCGGTGATCAGGATGGTTCGTCCGCTCAGGTCGAACAGCGTGGTCGCGATGGCCATGGTCGTCTCGCTCGCCGGGGTTGCGTTCGCGGCAGGGTAGGAGGCGCACCGGCGGCCTACAAGCCGCTTTGACGGTCGGCCCGGGCCAGCATAGCGTTTCCGGCAACGAACCGAAGAAACGGGAGAGACGCCATGGCCTTCATCCTCGACGACGCGGCCCGCGCCGCCTTCCACCGCGACGGCTACGTCATCGCCCGCGGCCTGTTCGACGCCGAGGAGATTGCGCTGCTGCGGGCCGCCATGGAGACCGACCCGGAGGTCCGGCGCAACCTGTACGACCGCTTCGACTCCGGCGGCAAGGCCACGAAGATGGTGAGCTGGAACCACCCCGGCGACAGCGTCTACGGCCTGGCGGCGCGGTCGCGGCGGATCGTCGACGCCATGGCCGACCTGCTGGGCGACGAGGTCTACCACTACCACTCCAAGCTGACCGCCAAGGAGCCGCGGGTCGGCGGGGCCTGGGAATGGCACCAGGACTACGGCTACTGGTACAACAACGGCTGCCTGTTCCCGGACATGGCCAGCGTGCAGATCGCGCTCGACCGCACCGACCGCGGCAACGGCTGCCTGCAGGTGCTGCGCGGCTCCAACCGCATGGGCCGGATCGACCACAAGATGCTGGAGGGCAGCCAGGTCGGCGCCGACCCGGTGCGGGTCGCGCAGGCGGAGCAGCGTCTCGAGCGGGTATACTGCGAGATGGAGCCGGGCGACGGGGTGTTCTTCCACTGTAACACCCTGCACCGCTCCGACCGCAACGAGAGCGACAACCGGCGCTGGACCCTGATCTGCTGCTACAACGCGCGCGGCAACGATCCCTATCTCGCCCACCACCACCCGTTCTACTCGCCGATCGACGTGGTCGGGGACGACGCGATCAGGGCGGCCGGGCTGAAGCTGGGAGACGGCAGGGCCGAGAACTTCTCGTCCAGGCCGAACGACCCGCCGGAGATCGCCGGCTCCAAGGCGGGGCGCGAGGAGGATCGCTGGATCGCCGCCCGGCGCTGAGCGCCCGGCATCGAGCGCCCGGCGTCAGCCGGCCGACTTGCGGACCTGCTCGCGGTGGAACACGTACAGGCCGCTCGCCACCACCACCAGGGCGCCGACCACCGTCCATTCGTCCGGCAGGTGGCCGAACACCAGGAAGCCCGATGTCGTCATCCACAGGATGCCGGTGTAGCTGAACGGTGCCAGCAGCGAGGCCGGGGCGAACCGGTGGGCGATGATCAGCAGCCAGTGCCCGACCCCGCCGAACACGCCGAGCATGCACAGCAGCGCCCAGGCCAGCGGCCCCGACGGCGCCTCCCAGACGAACGGCAGCAGCGGCAGCAGCACGATCGTGCCGAACAGCGGCGAGTACAGCGAGGTGGTGTCGGAATGGTCGCGCGCCGCCAGCTTGCGGGTCGCGATCTGGTACAGCGCCACCGCCACCGCGTTGCACAGCGACAGCCCGATCGCCCAGTGCAGGGTGGCGCCGCCCGGCCGCACGATGATCAGCACCCCGACGAAGCCGACCGCGATCGCGGTCCAGCGCCGCCAGCCGACCTGCTCGCCGAGCAGCGGCACCGACAGCGCCGCGACCAGCAACGGCACCGTGAACATGATCGACGAGGTGGTGGCGAGCTGCAGCCAGCGCAGCGCGAAGAAGTTCAGGATGGTCGACATGAACAGGAAGATCGACCGGACGATCTGCAGCTTCAGGTTCGACGACGCCAGCACCCGGGTGCCCTTGCGCGGCAGCAGCACGACGGCGACCAGCACCGCGTGGCCGACGAAGCGCGCCCACACGATCTGCAGGCTGTTCATCTCCTGCGCCAGCAGCTTGGCCGACGTGTCGAGGAAGGTGAACAGCAGGAACGCCGCCACCATCAGCAGGATGCCGGTCCCGCGTCGGCTGTCGTCGAGATATCCGGTGGTGGACAGGGCCGCCTCCCGCGGCGATTGACGGCGCAGTCTTAGCGCACCGGTTGCCGGCCGTCGACACGATCGCCCCTGCGCGTCGCGCAGACGTGCTAGATTCGATTCGGGACGTGCGGGATGGATCGGGGACGGGACGACAGCCGGTGAACGACGTGCTCGACGGCATCGACACCACCGAGGAGCGCTCGCGGGCATTCGCGGCGTACTGGGCGTCGCTGCCCAAGGTCGACCTGATCCCGCGCCGCGACTCGTTCCGGCCGGAAGCCATTCCGCGCCTGCTGCCGAACGTGGTGATCCACGAGCTGGTGTCGCCGGAGATGCTGCGGCTGCGGCTGGTCGGCTCGGCGGTGACCCAGGACTACGGGCAGGAGATCACCGGCCGCAACTACCTCGACTTCGTCGAGGAAGCACGTCGCCCGACGGCGTCGCGGGCGATCTACGTCATCTGCGAGCAGCCGGCAGGCATGCTGGTACAGTTGCGGTCGGTCACCCGGACCGGCCGGATCATGACCCGCGAGTCGATCGCCTTCCCGATCCGCGGCGACGGCGACGCCGCCAACCTGGTCTACTTCTGCTCGAGCCCGGCCCGCGAGCGCGACATCCTGGGGCCGGAGTCCGACCAGCTGCAGATCATGAACGTGCTGCAGCGGACCTACATCGACATCGGGGCTGGATTGCCCGACTTCCACGACTGAGGGAGCCGCCGGCAGCGCCCGTCGCGCCGTGGGTCCCGGATCGACGCTTCGCGCCGTCCGGGATGAGGGCATCGGGTGCATCCACAATCCTCATCCCGGACGGATGCGCGACAGCGCGTCCGATCCGGGACCCACGATGCGACGGGAGCCGGCCTACTCGGCCGCGTGGGCCGAGGCGACGCGCAGCTTCCAGTTCGCCGCCCGGCCGTCGAGCGAGACGTTCTGGACGAAGTAGGCCAACCGGTCCGACGCCTCCTGCCCGAGGTAGCGGAACCGCTGGTTCAGGTAGTGCGGCGGGATCGCCTGATAGTACAGGGTGGCGCGGGCGGTGATCCTGCCCGTGGTGCCGGCCGGCAGCTCGGCGACGTAGCGCACCGTGTCGGAACCGCTGCCGTCGGTATAGGCCGGATCGTCGGCGGCGGCGCCGTGCGGTGCGGTGATCGCGGCGTTCGGCCCGTTCGGCGACCAGCCGCGCGGCTGCAACCGGTTGTCCTTGAGCTCGTTGCGCAGCGCCAGGAAGCTCGAGGTGATGTCGCCGTTGCTGTCGGCCGCGACCTCCTCGTAGATCTGCACCTGCCGCGGGTCGGCGATCGTCGTGTAGTGCGGCTGGTAGGCGTTGCCGGTCCAGAACTCGCTCGGCAGCGGCACGAAGGCGCCGGCCTCGACGGTGCCGATCACGCCGTTGCGGTCGGTGGCGCCGGAACGCCAGACCGGCACGCCGTCGGCCATCACCGTGAACTCCAGGAAGGCGCGGCGGAAGCCGACGCCGGACGGGAACTTGTGGCCGGTCAGGTTCCTCACCGAGACGTCGGCGAACACGGTGCCGCCGCGGACCTCGAACGCATCGATCGCCACCTCGGCGGTCTGCGCCGCCGCCATCTCGGCGACGCTCTGCATGTTCACCGGGCCGTTGGCGAGGCCGGTCATCGGGTCGCCGCGGCCGACCCCGAGCAGCCACGGGAACTGCTCGAAGAACGCGCCGGCAAAGGCGTTGATGCCGTGCAGCGAGTGCCGGGAGTAGCGGTCGCCGTTGGCCGGGTCGCGGCCGCGCACCTTCAGGTGCAGCTCCTTCGGCGGCAGCCGCTCGTCGACGAACGGGAAGGTCTCGTCCTCGATCGAGGCGATGCGGAACGCCAGCGGCTTGGCGGCGTAGGTGTTCGGCATGTGGCAGTCCTGGCAGGACCGGATCGTTCCCTTGGTGCCCGCGACCTGGCCGGAGAACGCGCTGTTCTTCCATTCCAGATACGTCGTCTGCTCGTGGAAGATGCCCTCGCCGGACTTGGCCATCTCGTCGAACTCGGCCCTGGTGTACGGCTTGCCGGCGTCGAGCGAGGGCGTGAATACGGTGTGGCAGGACCCGCACAGCTCGGAGCTGCGGATGTGCGGCTTGCCCTCCGGGGTCATGCCGATGGCGTGCTGCATCGGCCGGGTCACCACGTCGCCGTACGGGCCGTAGATCCTCGACGCGTCGGCCGCCACCTTGAACTGGCCGGTGTAGGTGGCCGGGGTGCCGAGGCCGTCGGCCTCGATCCGGTGGCAGACCGTGCAGGACACGCCGTCGCGCGCCAGCGCGCCGTAGCGCCGGGTCTCCGGATCGGCCCCGGTCGGGTCGGCCATCACCATGTGGTGGGTGAACAGCGCGTCCTTGCCCTTGTCGTGCACGAAGCTGCGCTGGCCCATCACCCCGTGACAGGACAGGCACTTGTTGTCGATGACGTCGGCCAGCTCCGGGTGCAGGTTCCGCTCGGTCTCGAGCTGGGCGAAGAAGATCGGGTCGCGCCCGGACAGCCCCATCATCGAGTACCGCCACTCGGCGTAGGGCGACAGGTTGATGCGCTCCGGCACCGAGTCGGCCGGGGCGCCGGCGGCCCGGACCTGCAGGGTCATGTTCGGAAGCGAGTCGTTGTTCACCGTGGCGTTGTGGCAGCCGATGCACTGGTCGGAGGTCAGGAACGGCCGGTGCCCGGCCGGCTGCGGCCCCTGGGGCACGTGGTCGTAGGATTCATAGGGGAACGCCGTCGGCTTCGGCGCGGTGAACCCGGCCGGCACCGACGGGAAGTGGTCGAACACGTTCGGGTCGAAGGCCGGCGTTGCGTCGGCAGGGTGCAACGCCGGGGCGCCGGCGCTTCCGGTGCCGTGCTCGTGCGGGGTGGTGTAGCGCGCCAGGGTCTCCAGGGTCTGGACCGGCATGGTCGGGATGATGGTCGCGAACCACAGCGGCGCCTCGTTGGTGTCCGGCAGGGTGTCCGGGTGGCGCAGGTTTCGCAGGGTCGCGAAGGTGTTGTTGTTCACCGCCGAAGCGTGGCAGTTCACGCAGTACTGCCCGAAGCTGTTGTAGTCGTAGAAGCCGTACGGGGCGGTGGCGCTGGCCTCGGTCGGCGCCCCGGACGGCACGCCGTCGGCGTAGTACCAGCCGTCCCACGAGCCGGCGTAGTCCATCACCATGATGGCGTAGCCGCTGAACGCGACCTCCTCCCAGGACGGCGGCTGGCGCTTGAACATCGCCTTGATGATGACGCTGCCGTCGGGCGCGCGGCCCTTGCGGCCGCCCTCCATCCAGCGGATCAGCCCGGGCGAGTACCACACCCGCATCAGCCCGGCGCCGTGGGTGCCGGCACTCTGCAGCGTGCCGGAGCGCGGGTCGACGAACACCGGGCCGGACGGCCGCCGGACCGCGTCGGCCTTCCAGTTCAGGACCTTGAAGCAGGGCGTCGGGCTGTCGCTCCGGAAGTCGCCGAGGAACGCCTGCAGGGCCGCGTCGAACGCCGCCTTGCCAGCCGACGGCTTGGGCAGCGGCGTGCCGCAGCGCACCCGGTCGGCGTCGCCGGCGGCGGAGCCGGAGGAAGGGGGGAGGGCGAGGAGGAGGCCGAGCAGCGCCGCTCCGATCGATGCCGAGATCCGCATGGTGGTGCCGCCCGCTGTCCTGTCCGGCTGGTGCGGCGAGGATAGCGGAGAACGGTGGAAACTTCACTCAATGATGGTGGCTTTGCCCCGGCACCGCACGGCCCGGTGAGCCGGAGCGGCTACCAGAGCCGCCCTGCGTGATGCGTGAGATAGGCATCGGCGCGTCTCGACAGCTCGCGCTCGTGGCGTCGCAGAAAGATCGTGCCGGCCACGACGGCTGCGATCCCGGCGACCACCAGCGTTGCGCTGACGGGTCCGGTAACGCGCTTGATCTGCTCGCCGAACAGGTAGGCGCCGATGCCGAACACCGAGGCCCAGCAGATCCCGCCGAGCGCGTTCATGACCAGGAAATGCAGCCATGGCATCCGGTTGGCGCCGGCGAGCAGCGCCGCGAAGGCCCGCAGGACCGCCACGAAGCGGCCGAAGAACACGATCTTTCCGCCGTGCCGCAGGAACAGGTATCGGCCGATCCGCAGCCGGACGCCGTCGAGCCCGACCAGGCTGCCGTATCGGAGCAACAGCCGTACCCCGAGCGATCGCCCGATCAGGTAGCCGAGATTGTCGCCGACGATCGCGGCCAGGGCCGCCACGGCGACCACGTCGCGGATCCCGAGCGCCCGGGTCGCGGCGGCGTAGACGGCGGCCGAGACCAGGACCGTCTCGCCCGGGATCGGCAGGCCCATGCTCTCGACCATGACCATGCCGAACACCACCCACAGCCCATAGGTCCGGACCATGTCCGTGGTGCCGGCGGAGGTCAGGAAATGCAGCATGGCCGGGGCTACAGGATGCCGGTTACCAGCCGGTCGAGCCGGGTGCCCTCGCGGAAGGTCGCTCGCACGATAGCGGCGGCGACCAGGGCGGTCGCGGCCCCGCCGAGCACATCGCTCGCGTAGTGGGTCCCGAGGTAGACGCGCGAGACCGCGATCGGCAGGGCCAGGGCCAGCAGCCCGAGGCCTCGCGGCGGCAGCCGGTGGAGCAGGAAGGCGGCGGCGATCGCCAGCCCCGCCGTCGCGTGGTCGGACGGAAACGAGAAGTCCCCGCTGCGGGCGATCAGCAGGTCGGTGATCCCGGCGTCGTAGGGGCGGACCCGGTGCACGAGGAGCAGGACGAACTGGTTGAGTGCCAGTCCGAGCATGAACGACAGCCCGGCCGCCACGACGACGTGCCGAACCCGGGTCCGTTCGTGCCGCGACCACCACTGAACGGCGGTCGCCAGGACCATGACCGGCACGCCGATCGACGAGCTCCAGACCATCGCGGCATCCAGGACGGCGAGGTGACCGGACCAGCCGTTGATCCACTGCGTCGCCGCGATATCGAGTTCGAGCATGGAAGTATCCGAGGCACCGTTACCGGCCTGCAGCCGGACCGTGGGGCAGGGCGATCGGGATCGATCCCGGGCAGGCCTACAGGGAAGGTTTGGCGTTTTCAGGGCGAGTGTCGCCGCTCGCGAGGGATGGCCTTCACCGTGGCGGTGTCGGTCCGCTGTAGGTGCGCTCGGCAACCGGGGTGTCGGCGATGCGTTGGCGCAGCGCCGCGACGAAGCCGGTCTCGGCCCGGTTCCGTCCGCGCTTCGGATTGGTCACGAGATAGATGTCGATCGCCGGCGGGTCGCGGTACGGCGGCAGCCGCCACAGCAGGCCGTCGCGGACGTCGCGCTCCATCACGTGGATCGGCAGCGGGCCGATTCCGAGGCCGCACATCACCATGCGCCGGACCTCCTCCAGGTGCGGCGACTGGCCGACCACCGGCTGGCCGAGCTCGTACTGCCGGCGCAGCAGCGCGACCGGACGCAGGGCGTCGCCCACATAGTCGGTGTCGAACGACACTGCGGCCTGGCCGCGCAGGTCCTCGAGGCGCAGTCCCTTGCGGCCGAACAGCGGGTGCGACGGGCCGCAGAAGAAGCCGAAGAACTCGCGGTAGATCATCTCGTACTCGAGCTGCGGCAACCGCTTGGCCACCAGGCAGATGCCGAGGCTGGCGGCGCCCTCCTGAACGCTGCGGGCGACGTCGGCGCTGGTCTCGATCTTGATGCGGTAGGTGGCGCCCGGGTGCGCGGCGTGGAAGGCGGCGATGGTGTCGTCGAGCAGCGGCGTGATCACGTGGCTGGCCAGCGAGATGTGCACGTTGCCGGTGATCTGCTGCGACGCCGCGGTCGCGACGTCGGCCAGCCGGGCGATGTTGCCGTAGATCTCCACGCATTCCCGGTACAGCTCGCGGCCGGCGGCGGTCACCCGGAACACCCCGTGGCCGCGCTCGATCAGCCGGGTGCCGAGCCGGCCCTCCAGGCGCTGCAGGGCCTGGCTGACGGTCGGCTGGCGCAGCAGCAGCCGATGGGCCGCCGCGGTGATGCCGCCCTCCTGGACGATGATCACGAAGGTCCGAAGCAGGTTCCAGTCGAGCTCGCCGACGAACTTCTCGGACAGGTCGGCACGCGGCTGTGACATAATCTGAATCAATGTAGTCGATAGTGAATATCAATTTGTACTATAGATTTGCCGATTGCGATACTCCGCCGTCGGTCCGACGCGCGGGCCGCCCGAAAGGCGGAGTTGCAGTAACCCGATGGCGCAGGCGCGTGAATTCGACCCCAGGCCCTGGTACCTGCTGTCTCCGGCACTGCTGGCGATCGCCCTGCTGGTCGTCGTGCCGATGTCCTTCATCCTGGTCTATTCGTTCTACGAGAACATCGACCTCGGCCTGGACGCGCCGGCCTTCCAGTTCGGCAACTGGCAGGAGCTGCTGACCGACAGCTACTACCACGAGGCGATCTGGAAGACCTTCCGGCTGGCGGCGATCGTCACCATCCTGGCGGCGATGCTGGGCTACGTCCCGGCGTACTTCATCGCCAACACCCGGTTCCGCCACAAGTGGCTGCTGCTGTTGCTGCTGATCCTGCCGTTCTGGGTCAGCTTCATCATCCGGACGCTGTCCTGGATCCACATCATGGGCAACCAGGGGGCGATCAACGGCCTGCTGCTGTGGCTCGGGGTGATCGACGAGCCGCTGCACATGATGTTCAACGAGTTCGCGGTCGTGGTCGGCTTCATCCACGTGTTCCTGCCGTACATGATCCTGAACGTGTACGTCAGCCTGGAGGGCATCGACCGCAACCTGGAGCCGGCCGCCCGCACCCTCGGCTGCACCCCCTGGCAGGCGTTCCTCGAGGTCACCCTGCCGCTGTCGCTTCCGGGACTGGCCGCCGGCTGCCTGCTGGTGTTCGTGCTGACCGCAGGCAGCTACGTCACCCCGCTGATCCTCGGCGGCCCCGACGACTTCCTGTTCGGCAACCTGATCTACGACGCGGTGCTGTCGGAGCTGAACTGGCCGATGGGCGCCACCCTGTCGTTCGCGCTGCTGGTGCTGCTCGGCGTGGTGGTCGTGATCTACAGCCGGTTCATGCGGCTGAACCAGCTCTCCAAGGCGTTCGGGTAGGGGCGGCGCGATGCGGGCCTGGAACTGGATCAGGGCATACGCGGTCGCGGTCTACGTGTTCATGTTCGCGCCGGTGGCGGTGGTCCTGCTGCTGGCCTTCAACAGCTCGCAGTTCAGCGGCTTCCCGATCGAGGGATTCAGCCTGCGCTGGTTCCGCCGGCTGTTCGAGAACGAAGCGATCATGCGGGCGTTCGAGACCTCGTTCACGCTCGGCCTGTTGACCGCCGCCTGCGCGACCACGCTGGGCATCCTGGCGTCGCTGGCGCTGGTCCGCTACCGGTTCGCCGGCAAGGACTGGGTGACCGCGCTGCTGATCTCGCCGGTGCTGGTGCCGGAGACCGTGCTGGCGGTCGGGCTGCTGATCTTCCTGCGCTGGCTGTCGATGCCGCGTTCGTTCCTGCTGCTGCTGCTCGGTCACACCATGATCGCGCTGCCGTTCGTGGTGCTGGTGGTACAGGCCCGGCTGGTCGGAATCCGGCGCGACTACGAGGAGGCGGCGCGCAGCCTGGGCGCCTCGCCGTTCGAGACCTTCTTGCAGGTCACGCTGCCGCTGCTGATGCCGGCGGTGTTCGCCGGCGCGCTGTTCGCCTTCACGATCTCGTTCGACAACATCACCGCCACCATCTTCTGGCGCCCGGCCGGGACCGAGACCGTGCCGACCCAGATCTTCGGGATGCTGCGCAACTCGGTGAGCCCGGAAATCAACGCGCTTGGCTTCGTGATGATCGTGGTCACCGTCGGCGTGCCGTTGGCCGCCGGCGGGCTGGCCCGCTACTTCGCGCGGCGGCGGCAGTGAGCGCGGTGCGAACCGGTGCCCGTCGCACCGTGGGTCCCGGCTCTGCGCGGCTGTGCCGCTTCGGCCGGGATGAGGGAAACAGGGCGTGGGTTCTCTCCTTCTCGGACCTCATCCCGGCCGACGCGAAGCGGCGAGCCGGGACCCATCGCGGCACCCGTGACGAACGACAACAAGCAACCAATCGTCAGGAACAGGGAGACGACACATGAAGATGGACAGCACGAAGCGATACGACGTTCTGCGCGAACGCCTCGGCAACGGCGACGTCGACCGCCGCACCTTCTTCCGCCTGCTCGGCTTCGCCGGGATGGCCGCGGGGGTCTCGGGCGGGGTCATGACCGGACTGTCGCGCCGGGCCCTGGCCGCCGGTACCGAGATCAACTTCGAGGGCTGGGGCGGCGTGGTCAGCGAGGCGCTGCGCAAGCACGCCTTCGACCCGTACGAGAAGAAGACCGGCAACAAGGTGATCGACGCCACCTTCGGCGGCGAGGAGGAGGTGCTGACCAAGATCCGGGCCGCCGGCAGCACCGACGGGCACAACGTCCTGCATTCCTCCGGCGTGAGCTGGTACAAGCGCTGGACCGACGCCGGCTACGGCACAGAGCTGAACCTCGCCAACATTCCGAACGTCGACAACGTCATGGACTCGATCATGGCGCCGTTCCGGGCGATCACCCCGGACAGCCTGTCGGCCGTGCCCTACGACTACGGCACCACCGGGATCGCCTACAACACCGAGCACGTCTCCAAGGACATGGCCGAGAAGCTCGGCGCCGACCTGCTGCTCGACAAGGACCTGAAGGGCAAGATCGGCGGCTGGGGCGGCGACTGGGCCAACCGCGCCTGGTACGGTGCCCTGCAGTCGGGCCAGGATCCGAACGACATCCAGGACTGGGACGCGGTCTGGGACAAGGTGCGCGAGCACCGCGCCCTGGTATTGAAGTACTGGAGCTCGGGCGCCGAGCTGATGGACCTGCTGGCCAAGGGCGAGATCTGGGTCACCGAGGCGTGGTCCGGCCGGGTCGCCGCCCTGCAGGCCCAGGGTCATCCGATCGGCTACCTGGATCCGAAGAACGGGCTGGCCTGGATGGAGAGCATGTTCGTGCTCAAGGGCTCGCCGATGGCCGAGGCCGAGGAGCTGCTGAACTTCATGCTCGACCCGCAGACCGCGATCGCGGTCGCCGAGGGCCAGAAGTACCCGCCGTCCCTCGACCCGCAGAAGGTCGCGATGACGCCGGTCATCGAGAAGCTGCCGGCCTACGACCCGACCGGCAAGCTGGCCGGCCTGGTGTTCCGCGACCCCGACAAGTGGAACCCGGTCGAGAAGCAGCAGCGCAAGGCCTGGAACCGCATCAAGAAGGGCGCCTGACCCTTCCTTCGAGGCTCCCCCGGCGCGTCACGCCGGGGGAGCACCTCAGGATGACAGTCCCAGTTCTGTCGCCCTGAGGTGCCCCGCGGACACGGGGCCGCGAAGGGCCGGATCGTATCGGCATCAACCACAACGGGCGGGGCTGCCGTGGCACGCGTCGAACTCAAGGGTGTGACCAAGTCGTTCGGGCCGATCACCGCGGTCCGCAGGGCCGACGTGGTGTTCGAGGAAGGCTCGTTCACCACGCTGCTGGGCCCGTCGGGCTGCGGCAAGACCACGATCCTGCGGATGGTGGCCGGGCTGGAGACCCCGACCGGCGGCGACATCCTGGTCGGCGGCCGCCGGGTCAACGACGTGCCGATCCACAAGCGCAACCTGGGGCTGGTATTCCAGAACTACGCGCTGTTCCCGCACAAGACGATCGCGCAGAACATCGCGTTCGGCCTGAAGTACCGCGGGGTTCCGAAAGCCGAGGCCCGCGACAAGGTCCGCCAGGCGCTGGAGATCGTCCGCCTGCCGGGGGTCGAGGACCGCTACCCGACCCAGCTCTCGGGCGGTCAGCAGCAGCGCATCGCGCTGGCCCGCGCCATCGTCATCGAGCCCGACGTGCTGCTGCTCGACGAGCCGCTGTCGGCGCTGGACGCCAACCTGCGCGAGGAGATGCGGGTCGAGCTGAAGGCGATCCAGCACCGCATCGGGGTGACCTCGATCTTCGTCACCCACGACCAGTCGGAGGCGCTCGCCATGTCCGACCGCATCGTGGTGATGAGCGCCGGCGAGGTGCAGCAGGAGGGCGCGCCGGAGGAGGTCTACAACACCCCGGCCAACGAGTTCGTGGCGCGGTTCCTGGGGGCCGCCAACCTGTTCGACGCCCGGGTGACCGGGGCGGACGCCGGGTCCGTCGAGCTCGACACCGCGGCGTTCGGCCGGCTGGCGATCCCGCGCGACCGGGCGCCGCGGCTGGGCGACGCCGGCATGGCGCGACTGGTGGTCCGGGCCGAGAAGCTGGTGCTGTCCGACGGCGACGCGGTCCCTGCCGGGACGGTCGCGGTCTCCGCCACGGTCGCGGCGGTCGACTACCAGGGCCAGCTCGCGCGCTACTTCCTTCGGATCGGCGACAGCCGGGCCCAGGCGATCCAGATGATCGACGGCCGGCCGTTCCCCGAGGGCGCGTCCGTCACCGTTGCCGTGCGGCCGGAGGACTGCACCGCTTTGCCCGGACCGGCCGCCGCGGGGGCAGCGTGACGGTCACCGCCGACGTCCTGGTGATCGGCGGCGGCATCGCCGGCATTTCGGCCGCCGCCCGGATCGCGCCCGACGCCCGGGTGACGGTGCTGGAACGCGAGGCGGCGATCGGGATGCACGCCACCGGGCGCTCCGCCGCGATCTTCATCGCCAACTACGGCAACGCCACCCTGCGCGCGCTGAACGCCGTCAGCGCGCCGGAGCTGGAGGCGCCGGACTTCCTCGACGACTCGGTGCTGTCGCCGCGCGGCGAGATGGTGGTGGCGACCGAGGCGGAAAGGCCGGATCTGGAGCGGCACCTTGCCGACAGCACCGGTGTCGAGCGGCTGACTCCGGACCAGGCGGTCGCCCTGGTGCCGGTGCTGCGCCGCGAGCTGATCCATGGTGCCGCCATCGAGCGCGGCGCCCGCGACATCGACGTCGACCGGCTGCTGCAGGGCTTCGCCCGTCTGCTGCGGAGCCATGGCGGTCGGGTGGTGAGCGAGGCGGCGGTCGGCGGGATCGCGCGGACCGGCGGCGTCTGGCGGGTGGCGACGACGGCCGGGGCGTTCGAGGCACCGGTGCTGGTCGACGCCGCCGGTGCCTGGGCGGACGTGGTCGCCGGCATGGCCGGGGCGGCGCCGATCGGGCTGGTGCCGATGCGCCGGTCGGCGGCGATCCTGCCGGTCGCGCCGGATCGGGAGGTCGACCGCTGGCCGCTGTTCGCGCCGGTGACCGAGACCTGGTACGCCAAGCCCGAGGCCGGCAAGCTGATGGTATCGCCGGCCGACGAGGACCCGGTGGAACCGCACGACGCCTGGCCGGACGACATGGTTCTGGCCGAGGGGCTGGACCGGTTCGAGCGCATGACCACGGTGCAGGTCACCCGGGTCGAGCGCAGTTGGGCCGGATTGCGCAGCTTCGTCGCCGACCGCACCCCGGTGGTCGGGTTCGCGCCCGGTGCCGACGGATTCTTCTGGCTGGCCGGGCAGGGCGGGTACGGGGTCCAGACCTCGCCGGCGCTGTCGCGGTTGGCCGCCGACCTGGTGCTGGGCCGAACCCCGGCGCTGCCGGCCGACGTGCTGGCGGCGCTCTCGCCCATGCGTCCCGGTCTCGGCTGACGTCTCGGCGAAACGCCGGCACTCGCGCTCAGAACGGCCGACGACGGGACAAGTGCCGGATGTCGCCGAAGTGCGGCTCGGGCAATGTCGGGCCGAGATCGGACCGCTCGACGCCGATGTCCCGCAGCATGCGGTCGTCGAGTTCGCGAAGGCGATGGCGAACATGGATCGCGCGGGTCCAGGCGCGTCCGGTTGCTGCGAGCCGGGCGAATGCCCGGACCATACGCCGGGCCGTGGCGGCGGCGGCCTCCGTGAGACTGGGCGTCACCGGTGATCCGCAACAGACATCCTGTCTCGACATGGCTCGGCTCCTTCAGGCGGTTCCCCGGAAGGCCGGGAACGTCCTGAACCTGGCGATGTGGGATGGCGGCGACAAACGCCGTTCCTTGACACTATCTGTAAGGAAATGTCACACGGAGGCATGCCTCGCCGCCTACCGCCACTGAACGCTTTGCGCGCCTTCGACGCCGCCGGCCGCCACGGCAGTTTCTCCAGGGCCGCGCAGGAACTCAGCGTCACCCACGCTGCGATCAGCCGGCACGTCCGGGGCCTGGAGAGGCGACTCGGCACCCAGCTTCTGACCGCCGTGACCCGCGGCGTCGAGCTCACCGAGGCCGGCGCGAAGTACCTCGCCGCCGTGGCCCCGGCACTCGACCGGATCGCCGAGGCGACCGACGAGCTGTCGGCAAGCATCGAGGGGCTGGTCTCGGTCAGCGCGGAATCGACCTTCGCGCTGAAATGGCTGATGCCCCGGCTCGGCGACTTCCAGGACCGCTATCCGGAGGTCGAGCTGAAGATCGACTCGTCGACCCGGCTGGTCGACATCCACCATCACGAGTTCGATCTGGCGATCCGCTACAGCCGCCGGCGGCGTTGGGACGGCCTGCAGAGCGATGAGATTTCGCGCTCGACCATGTACCCGGTCGGCGCGCCCAGGCTCTGGCCGGCAGACTGGCCGCCGGAGGGACCGCCGCCGGACGACCCGCGCCGGCTGTCGACCCTCCGGTTGCTGCAGGAGGACGACGGTGCCGCCTGGAGGGACTGGTTCGCGCTGGCGGGAGTCCCCGACGTCCGCGTCCCCCGCGCGCCGGGTCCGCTGGCCAGCCTGCTCGCGATCGAAGGGGCGCTGGCCGGTCAGGGTCTCGCGCTCAGTTCGGACGAGCTCATCGCCGACGATCTGAAGAGCAACCGCCTCGTCCGGTTCTCCGAGATCGGCATGGAGTACGGGGGCTACACGCTGCTGTATCTCCCGGAGACCGGCCGGCGGAAAGCGGTCCGCGCCTTCCGGGACTGGCTGCTGGAAGCGACCCGGCCATTGCGCCCGGCACCGTGAACCGGCGGTGCTGCCGGGGGACGTGGTGGCGGCGGCCCGGCGGGGGCTGGCTGCCTGAGCCGCGCCGTCAGCGCCCCGGTCGCACGAACGCCCGGCGCGCCGCCTCGACCTCGCCGCGGATCACGCAGGCGTCGACATGGTCGTCGATCAGCCCCATGGCCTGCATGAACGCATAGACCGTGGTCGGGCCGACGAACCGCCAGCCCAGCCTCTTCAGGTCCTTCGACAACCGCTCCGAGGTCGCCGAGGTCGAGGCGGTCTGCGGGGCGGCGAGGTCGGCCGAGGCCGGCTCGTAGCGCCAGAAGAACGCCGCCAGCGAGCCCTCGCGCGCAACCATCTCGCAGGCCCGGGCGGCGTTGTTGATCACCGCCTCGATCTTGCCGCGGTGGCGCACGATGCCCGGGTCCTGCAGCAGCCGCTCGACGTCGGCCTCGCCGAACCCGGCGACCCGCTCGAAGTCGAAGCCGTGGAAGGCGGCGCGGAAGTTCTCGCGCTTGGCCAGGATGGTCCGCCAGCTCAGCCCGGACTGGAAACCCTCGAGGCACAGCTTCTCGAACAGCCTGGCGTCGTCGGCGACCGGGAAGCCCCATTCGCGGTCGTGATAGGCCAGGAACTCCGGCGCCGCGCCGCACCAGCGGCAGCGCGGCCGGCCGTCGGGGCCGGTGAAGACGGTGCTCATCGGGGTCAGGCCGCGGCCGGGGTTTCGAGCAGGAACGCCAGGCGCTCGTCGGCCCGTGCCGGATCGATCTCCAGGATCTCCGCCGTGACCACGTTCTCGGCGACGAACGGGTCGGCCTCGACGCGGGCCTGCAGGTCGGCCCGGGTGGTGGCGTGGGCGACCACCACGCCGCCGAGGCCGGGCACCAGGCTGCCGACCACCAGGAACACGCCGTCTTCGAAACCGCGGGCGATCCAGGCCTTGTGGCCGTCCATGTGGCGGCCCGCCTCGGCCCGGTTGTCGGCGAATTTCAGCATCACGATGAACATCGGTTTCCTCGCTCTCGGGGGGATCAGTGTCGCCGGGCCGCCGCGCCCCGGGTCTCGCGGTCGAGCCAGGCGTACATGCGCTCGACCTCCCGGCGGACGAACGCCTCGTCGCGAAAGGCGTTGGACAGGGTGGCGACGCCCTGGCTCAGGGCCAGCAGGTGCATCGCCAGGTCGTCGGCGTCGTCGTCGCGGCCGAGCATCTCGAACTGCCGGCGCAGCCAGCTCCGGAACAGGCCGAACAGCCGGCCGGCCTCGGCCTGCGAGCCGTGGCGGAGCTTGGCCAGCTCGGTGGACAGCGTGCCGACCGGGCAGCCGTAACGCTCGATGTCGGCCCGGTTGACGAGCAGGATGTCGATGAAGCTGCGGATCCGGGCGACCGGGGTGTCGCCCCCGGCCTCCCAGCCGTCCAACATCATCCGAGTCTTGGCCAGCCGGGCCTCGATCACCGCGTCCAGGATCTCGTCCTTGGTCTTGAAGTGGTAGTAGAAGTTGCCGCGCGAGATTCCGACCACGGTCGCGATGTCGGCGAACGAGGTGTGCTCGAAGCCGTGCTCGTAGAACAGCTGGTCGGCGGCTTCGACGATGGTCTCGCGGGTCGACTTCTCGGCCATGGCCTCCCTCCCGGACGGCGGTGACGGCGGCGGGGGCTACCCGTGCGCGCCGTGGTAGACGGGATAGTCGGTGTAGCCGGTTTCGCTGCCGGCGTAGAAGGTGGTCGGATCCGCCAGGTTCAGCGGCAGGTTCTCGCGGTAGCGCCGCACCAGATCCGGGTTGGCCAGGAACGGGATACCGAACGCCACAAGGTCGGCGGCGCCGCTTGCGATCGCGGTCCGGGCACGCGCCAGGTCGTAGCCGTTGTTGGCGATGTACGGGCCGTCGAACCGGGCCCGCAGCGCCCGGTAGTCGACCGCGCCGGCCTTGCTCGTCATGTCGCCCTCCAGCACGTGGAGGTAGGCGAGGCCGCGCCCGCCGAGCTGCTCGAGGAAGTAGCCGAAATGGGCCTGCGGGTCGGAGTCGGCCATCGAGTTGAAGCTGTTCTCCGGGGTCAGGCGCAGGCCGATCCGCCCGGCCGGCCATACGGTCGCGACCGCGTCGAGGATCTCGTTCAGCAGCCGCATCCGGTTCGCGGGGCTGCCGCCGTAGCCGTCGGTGCGCCGGTTGCTGCCGTCGCGCAGGAACTGGTCGATCAGGTAGCCGTTGGCGCCGTGCACCTCGACCCCGTCGAAGCCGGCCCGCCGGGCGATCTCGGCGGCGTGCCGGAACTCCTCGACGATGCCCGCGATCTCGCCGGTCTCCAGCGCCCGCGGGGTCACGAAGTCCTGCATGCCGGCATAGGTCACCGCCTGCCCGTCGGGCCGGATCGCCGACGGGGCGACCGGGGTGGCGCCGTCCGGCCGCAGGCTCGGATGCGAGATCCGTCCGCAGTGCTGCAGCTGGATGAACACCCGGCCGCCGGCGGAATGCACGGCGTTGGTCAGGCGCAGCCAGCCGGCGGTCTGGGCGTCGCTGAAGGCGCCCGGCGTGAACGGATAGCCGATGGCGCCCGGCGACACCGGCGCGGACTCGGTGACGATCAGCCCGGCGCTGGCGCGCTGGGCGTAGTAGCGGACCATCAGCGGCGGCACCACGCCATCGCCGTCGGCGCGGTTGCGGGTCATCGGCGCCATGACCATGCGGTTGGCGAGGGTCAGGTCCCCGAGTTGGAACGGCTCGAACAGATCGGCGGTCATGAATGTCTCCGGCGGTGGGTATATCATGAATAGGACAAATGTCCTAATCGTGGACAGATATATGGGACAATCGTCCTAATCGTTCAAGGGACAGTTGGTCGCGACCGGTTTCCGCAAGGGCGGGAGGGCGCTACCGTGCGTTCGGGGTCGGGTTCGGCCGGCGTCGAGCAGCGCTCGGTTCGCGGGGCCCTTCGAGGAGAACGGGCATGCGAAAGATCATCGTCGGGGCATTCGTGAGCCTGGACGGCGTCATGCAGGCGCCGGGCGGGCCGGAGGAGGACCCGGTCGGCGGTTTCCGGCACGGCGGCTGGTTCTTCCCGTATTTCGACGAGACCGTCGGCGCAGCGGTCGAGGGGATGTTCGCGCAGCCGTTCGACCTGCTGCTGGGGCGCAAGACCTACGATATCTTCGCCGCCCACTGGCCCTATGCCGGTCCCGACGACCCGATCGGCGCGTTGTTCGGGCGCATCACCAAGTACGTCGCGACCCGCAATCCGGCGCTTCGGCTGGACTGGGAGAACAGCCGGTCGCTCGGCGACGACGCGGTGGCGACACTACGGGCGATGAAGGCCGAGGACGGGCCGGACCTGCTGACCCAGGGCTCGACCGAACTGTTGCAGACCCTGTTCGCCGAGGGCTTGGTCGACGAGTTGTTCGTTTGGACCGCGCCGGTGGTGCTGGGCGGCGGCAAGTCCCTGTTTGCCCCCGGCGCGTCGCCGGCGGCGCTCGAGCTCGTGGATTCCAGGATCTCGGGGACGGGCGTCGTCTGCGCCCGCTATCGGGTTGGCGGCCCGGTGAAGACCGGCTCCTTCGCGTTCGAGACGCCGACCGAGGCGGAACTGGAGCGGCGGCGCAATCTGACTTGAAGACGCCGCGGCTGGCGCGGGCGGAGCCCGAACTGCAGCCAGGCCCGAGGCTCAGTCGCGGCTCGCGCCGTCGCCGAACCCGCCGCCGTAGCCGATGTCCCGGCGCGCACCCATCAGCGACACCGTGAAGCCGGCGACCACGTCGATCAGCGTCATCAGGAACAGCAGGAAGAAGTCGCTGGTGCCGAGCGCGGGAACCAGCAGGAACCCGAGCAGCGCCGCCACGCAGACCAGCATGCTGAGCCCGTGGTCGAGCGCCGCCGCCACGCTGGTCCGGGTCGCCTTCAGGATCTCGACGAACAGCAGCACCAGACCGAACGCCAGGATCAGGTCGGCGACATCGAAGGTCCACACCGAGCCCGAGGGCAGGGTGACGGCGACGACCGCGGCCGCCAACAGCGTCTCGCCGCTCAAGGCGACAACCGCGTACGCCGCCAGGGCGAGCAACATCAGGGGAACCAGTCGCATCATCACCCTCCGTTCGCCGGCCAGGGGCCGGCCTACCCGATCAGCTCCTCGCGGCGGTCGTCGGTCTCGCCGTAGCGCGCCAAGCTCGGCGGCTTCAGGCCCTCGTAGACCCGCGCCAGGCCCTGGTTGACGATCCGGTTCTGGCGCTCGAACAGCGAGTTGCCGTCCAGGTCGCTCTCGACCAGCAGCGGGCCGAACTTCTCGACCTCCAGCACCCACATGGCCTGGGCGATTCCCAGGTCGTCGATCCAGCGGGCATCGACCACCCGCCTGATGCCGCGCCCGAGCAGTGCGCCGGTGCCGTAGCCGACGGTGGTGAGGTACACCGCGCCGGCCGGCACGAAGACGTCGCGATAGTCCTGCTCGCTCATCCCGCCCTTGCCGACGATCACCTTGGCGCCCGACACCTCGAACCACTTCGGCAGCCACTTGGAGAACCGGAAGCTGGCGGTGGCGGTGACGGCGCCGACTTTGAAGGTCCCGTCGTCGTTGCGGGCGGCCGCCGGCGAGCAGTGGAAATTCACGTTGGTCAGGGTCTTCAGGTCGACCGGCGGCGCCATGCCGTCCTGCAGCACGCGTTTGTAGACGCTCTCGCGGCCGGTGTAGATCAGCCCGTCGAGATAGACCACGTCGCCGAGCTGCAGGCCGCGCAGGGCCTCGTCGGTGACCGGGGTGGTCAGGCGGACTTCTCGAAGCTTTCCGCCCTGTTCGGTGTCGTTGGGCTCTGCCATTCGACCGTGTCCCGTCGCATGTAGGGGGTGAACCAGTCCGGGTCGGTGCGGTACTCGACCCGCCCGTCCGGGTGCAGCCTTGCGGTCGCGCGGCGCGACGACAGGCAGAAGCAGTGCACGCTCATCGGCATGCCGCCGGTGTGGGTGTAGCCGACCTCGATGTGGCAATCGACGACCATGGACGAGCCGACGAACCCCATGGCGCCCATGCCGATCGAGTTGCCGAGCTCCTTCAGCTCCAGTTCCAGCGCCGCGATCTCCGGCTCCGGGTTGCGGTCGCCGACGGTGCGCAGGCAGGCCGCCTGCTTGCCGAGCACCATGCAGGTGTCCTTCGAGCCGCCGAGGCCGATGCCGACGATCGCCGGCTGGCAGGCCAAGCCGCGCTTGCCGAACGCCACCAGGGTGTCGAGGTAGAAGCGCTTGATGCCGTCGATCCCGTCGGCCGGGAACAGCATGCGGTAGTCGGTGCCGAACAGCCCGCCCTTGTGCACGGTGGTGATGTCGACCCAGTCGGCGTCCGGCTCGAAGCTGTACTCGATCTCCGGGGCGTTGATGCCGACGTTGTTGTCGTTGTCCCGGCGCGACAGCGGATGCACCCGGTTGGGGCGCAGCGGTATGTCGTGGGTGGCGCGGGCGGTGGCGCGGCGCAGCCGGCGCTCGACCTCGACCGGTCCGCCCTCGACCCGGGCCTCGTTGCCGTACTTCACGTACCAGCGCGGCACCCCGGTGTCGGCGCACATCGGCCGCCGGTCGGCCTTGGCGGCCTCCCAGTTCTCCAGCATGGCCTGCAGCACGAAGGCCGACAGGTCGCCGCGCTCGGTGTTCGCCATCTCCCTGATGCCGCCGAGATAGTCGTCCGGGATCTCGATCCCGGCCTTGGCCATCACGGTGCGGGCGGCGGCCTCGAGCGCGTCGGCGGCGATCTTCGGGGGATGGGGCATGAAGCGGCGCCCTCTGGTGCGTTTCCTCGGGAGGGAGCGTAGCGGGTCGGGCGGGGGTTGGGAACCGGCGTGGGTCCCGGATCGCCGCTGACGCGTCGTCCGGGATGAGGGAGAAGGAGGAACCTCATCCCGGCCGGAGCGGCACAGCCGCGGAGAGCCGGGACCCACGATGCGACGGGCGCCCTACACCCCCAGATAGGCCTCGCGGATCCGGGCGTCGGCGATCAGCTCGGCGGCCGGGCCGGACATGGTGACGCGGCCGGTCTCCATGACGTAGCCGCGGTCCGCGATGGCGAGCGCGGCATAGGCGTTCTGCTCGACCAGCAGCACGGTCACGTCCAGGCTCTTCAGGTTGCGCACCACATCGAGGATCTGGTCGACCAGGATCGGCGCCAGGCCCATGCTCGGCTCGTCCAGCAGCAGGCAGTTCGGCCGGCCCATCAGCGCCCGCGCCATCGCCAGCATCTGCTGCTGGCCGCCCGACAGCCCGCCGGCCCGCTGGTTGCGCTTCTCGCGCAGCACCGGGAACATCGCGAACGCCTCGGCCATGTCGGCGTCGACCCGGTCGTCGCTGAACAGGTAGGCGCCGAGCCGCAGGTTCTCCTCGACCGTCAGGTTGGTGAAGATCTGCCGGCCCTCCGGGACCTGCGCCAGGCCGGCGCCGAGCCGGCGGTGGCCGGGGACCCGTGTGACGTCCTCGCCACGGAACACGATGCGGCCGCCGGCCACCGGCTGGACCCCGGACAGGCAGCGCAGCAGGGTGGTCTTGCCGGCTCCGTTGGCGCCGATCACGGTGACGATCTCGCCGGCCTTCACCTCGAGGTCGACGCCGTGCAGCACCTCGATCCGGCCGTAGCGGCTGCGCAGCCCCTCAACCGAGAGCATGGCTGCCCTCCCGGCCGGCATGGGCGCCGAGATAGGCCTCGACCACCTTCGGATCGCGGGCCACGGTCTCCGGCGCGCCCTCGGCGATCTTCTCGCCGTGGTCCAGCACCACCACGTGGTGCGAGATCTTCATCACCAGCTTCATGTCGTGCTCGACCAGCAGCACCGCCACGCCCTCGGCGGCGATCGCCGCGATCAGGGCGTCGATCTCCTCGGTCTCGACCGGGTTGCAGCCGGCCGCCGGCTCGTCGAGCAGCAGCAGCCGCGGCCGCGACGCCAGCGCCCGGGCGATCTCCAGCCGCTTGAGCGCGCCGTAGGACAGCGCCGAGGCCTCGCGCTCGGCGGCACGCTCCAGCCCGACCCGCTCCAGCAGGGCGCGGGCCGCCCGCTCGGTCTCGCGGCTGCGCCGGCGGGTCGACGGCAGGCCCAGCAGGTCGGCCAGGGTCGAGCCGCGCTCGGCCAGGTGGCGGCCGGCCATGACGTTGTCCAGCACGCTCATCCGCAGGAACACCTGCAGGTTCTGGAAGGTCCGCGACAGGCCGCGCTCGGCCAGCCGGTTCGGGGCCAGGCCGGTGACGTCCTCGCCGTCCAGCCGGACCCGCCCGCGCGCCGGCAGGTAGACCCCGGAGATCATGTTGAACAGCGTGGTCTTGCCGGCGCCGTTCGGGCCGATCACCGAGACGATGCGGCCGGGCTCGGCCGTGAAGCCGACGCCGTCGACGGCGGTGACGCCGCCGAAGTCGATGCCCAGGCCCTCGATCTCCAGCAGAGTCATGACGACCTCCGGCGCAGCAGGCGGTGCAGGCTCGGCAGCAGGCCGTCGGGCAGGAAGATCATCACCAGCATCATGATCAGCCCGAACACGATGTGCTCGTACTCCTGCAGCGCGGTCAGCACCTGCGGCAGCGCCGTCAGCAGCAAGGCGCCGGTGACAGCCCCGATCACCGTGCCCGCACCGCCCAGCACGGTCATGGTCACCAGCTCGATCGAGTGCAGGAAGTTGGCGATGTCCGGGGTCACGAACCGGTTGGTCAGCGCCAGCAGCGAGCCGGAGACCGAGGCGTAGACCGCCGAGATCACGAAGGCCGACAGCTTGTAGCCGGCGACGTCGACGCCGACCGTGCGGGCCGCGACCTCGGAGTCGTGCAGCGACCGCAGGGCCCGGCCGCTCGGGCTGTCCTTCAGGTTCAGGGCCAGCCAGGCACCGGCCAGCAGGATCAGGCCGGCGAGCCAGTACCAGAGCTCGGCGTTGCCGACCTTGATCCCGGCGCTCTTCAGCAGGCCGCGCAGGCCGAGGTCGGCGACCGCCATGCCGTCGGGCCCGCCGGTCAGCCAGGCCTCGTTGGCCAGCACCATCGACACCAGCACCCCGAAGCCGAGGGTGGCGATCGCCAGGTAATGGCCCTTCAGGCGCAGGATCGGCCGGCCGACCAGCCAGGCCAGCAGGCCGGACAGCACCGCCCCCAGCACCAGGCTGAGCGCCGGCGGCAGGCCGAGGTGCACCGGCCCGAGCGCGCAGGCATAGGCGCCGAGACCGGCGAACCCGGCGTGACCGAGGCTGATCTGGCCGGCATAGCCGATCAGCACCACCAGGCCGGTGACGGCGAGCCCGTTGATGAAGATCAGGGTGCCGACCCGATAGTAGAAGTTGCTCGGGAAAAACGCCGGTGCGACCGCGATCAGCAGCAGCAGAGCGAGCAGGGTGGCGTGCCTGGCGGAGAGCGGTTTGGCGAAGATCGGGCGCATGGTCAGACCCGCTCCTGGGCGGACTTGCCGAACAGGCCCTGCGGCATCGCGAACAGCACCGCCAGGATCACCACGAAGGCGGCGGCGTCCTTGTAGTCGGAGCTGAGGTAACCGGCGGTCATCGCCTCGATCAGCCCGACCAGCAGGCCGCCGACCAGGGCGCCGAACGGGTTGCCCATGCCGCCCAGCATGGCGGCGGCGAAGCCCTTGAGGGCGAGCGCGGTGCCGGCGTCGTAGCTGGTCAGGGTGATCGGCGTCGCCAGGATCCCGGCGAGCGCCCCGATCGCCGCCGACAGCCCGAAGCTCAGCGCCATCACGAAGTCGGTGTCGATGCCGACGAGCTGGGCCGCCAGCTTGTTGTTGGCGGTCGCCAGCACCGCCTTGCCGGTCAGCGAGCGGGTGAAGAACAGGTACAGCCCGGCGAACACCACCGCGGCGCCGAACAGCATCCACAGGCTCTGCGGCAGGATGGTGGCGCCGCCGATCGCGATCGGGTCGTCGCCGCTGAAGCTCGGGAACCGGTGGAGCTGCTTGTCGAAGCCGAGCTGGGCGGCGCCGCGCAGGAAGATCGAGGCGCCGATGGTGATGATGATCAGGGTCACCACCGAGGCGCCGCGGGCCCGCTCGATCGCCAGCTTGTTCAGCAGGATGCCGACCGCGGCGGTGGCGACCACCGCGAGCGCGGCGGCGGCCGGAAGCGGCGCGCCGGCCGCGTGCGCGAACACCGTGATCATGCCGCCCAGCATCACGAACTCGCCCTGGGCGAAGTTCACGACGCCGGAGGCGTTGTAGATGATGGTGAATCCGAGCGCGACCAGGGCGTAGACCGCCCCGACCGTCAGCCCCGAGAAGGTGAACTGCAGCAGTTCCGACATCGGCGTGTCCGCCTCCGCATCGGCCGGTCCGGGTCGCGTCGACGGCGGGGCGCAGAGCCGCACCCCGCCGTGTCGCGGCGGCTTACTCCACCAGGGCCCAGTCGCCCTTGCGGATCTCCAGCATGCGGAACGCCGTCAGGTCGAGGCCGAGGTGGTCGGTCGCCGACATGTTGACGACACCGGCGGTGCCCATGAAGCCCTTGGTCTGCTCGATCGCGTCGCGCACCGCGGCGGGCTTTGCCGAGCCGGCCTTCTTCATGGCCGCGACCAGCATCTGGAAGGCGTCGTAGGCGTGCCCGCCGAAGGTCGAGACCGGCTGGCCGGTCGCCTTCTCGTAGGCCGCCTTGTACCCGACCACGACCTCCTTCTGCGGGTCGCTGTCCGGCAGCTTGTCGGCGACCAGCAGCGCCGAGGCCGGCAGCCGCACGCCCTCGGCGGCTTCGCCGGCGAGCTCGATGAAGCTCTTCGAGGCGACGCCGTGCGACTGGTACAGCGGCAGGGCGATGCCGAGCTGGCGCACGTTGCGGGTGACGATCGCCGGGCCCTGGCCGAAGCCGGCGTTCAGGATCGCCTGCACGCCCGGCGCGTTCTTGATCTTGGTGAGCTGCGGCGTCACGTCGGCGTCGTCCGGCCCGTAGGTCTCGTCGGCGACGATCTCGACGCCGGCGGAGCCGGCCACGTCCAGGCACTGCTGGCGCATCGACTTGCCGAAGCCGCCGGTGCCGGAGATCAGGCCGACCTTCGACAGGCCGCGCTTCCTGATGTCCTCGAAGATCTTGCCGCAGGCCATTCGGTCGGTGTGTGGGGTCTTGAACACCCACTTCTTGACCGGATCGATGATGACCACGGCGCCGGCCAGCGAGATGAACGGGATCTTGGCCTCCTCGAACACCGGGATCATCGCCATGGTGGCGCCGGTGGTGGAGCCGCCGATCACCGCCACCACCTCGTCGTCCTCGACCAGGCGGGTGGCGAAGGTGCGGGCCTTGTTCGGGTTGCCGCCGTCGTCGTACTGGACCAGCTCCAGCTTCTCGCCGTTGACGCCGCCCGCGGCGTTCACCTGGTCGACCAGCATCTTCAGGGTCTTGGCCTCGGGATCGCCGAGGAACGAGGCGCCGCCGGTGACCGCGAGGGTCGAGCCGATCTTGATCTCGGCATCGGCGGGGCCGGCCAGGCCGACGGCCAGCGCCGCCGCGGCCGTCAGGGACAGCAGAATGGACTTCTTCATGGGTGCTCCTCCCTAGGGGCGTTGCGTGTTCGTGTTGTTGTTGGTGTTCGCAGGCACGCGCCTCGCGGCGCTCAGGCGGCCTTCGGGCGCCGCACCGTCGCCACCCGGAAGCGGTTGGCGACGAACGCGGCGTCGGTCAGGCAGGCGTTGCCGGCCGGGTTCGCGCCGGTCACGTGGTAGTCGCTGAAGGCGGCGCTCTGGTTGACGAAGATGCCGCCGGTCAGGTTGCAGGACAGGTTGACGCCGGCCGCCGCGAAGGCGTCGGCGGCGGCATCCAGGGTGGCGTCGTCGGTGGCGTAGGCGGCCGCGGTGATCGCGCCCTTGGCCTTGGCGGCGCCGGCGGCCCGGGCGATCGCGTCGGCGACATCGTCGGTCGCCACCACGAAGGCGATCGGGCCGAACCGCTCCTCCAGGTGCACGTCGGTCCCGGCGGCGTCGACCGCCAGGATCAGCGGGGTCGCGGTGCGGGCCTCGTCGAACCCGGGGATCGGCAGCGACGGCCGCACCACCCGGCCGAGCCCGGCCGCCGCCTTGACACGCTCGACCGTGGCCGGGCTGGCGATCGCGCCGCACACCCCGATGGCCCGCGCCGGGTCCGCCAGCAGCTTGTCGACTGCGCCGACGATGCCGCGCGCGACCTCGTCGAACGATTTGTGGCCCTCGGTCGTCTCGATCCCGCCGCGCGGCACGAACACGTCCTGCGGGGCGGTGCACATCTGGCCGCTGTACAGCGACAGCGAGAACGCGATGTTGGCGCACATGCCGGCGAAGTCGTCGGTCGAGGCGACCACGATCGAGTTGACCCCGGCCTCCTCGGTGTACAGCGCGGCGTCGCGCAGGTTGGCGCGCAGCCAGCCGGCGAACGCGTTGGAGCCGGTGAAGTCGACGATCGCGACCTCCGGCCGGGTCGCCAGTTCCTTGGTGTTCTCGGCACCCGGGGCGTCGGCCGCCAGCAGCAGAACGTTCGGGTCGAAGCCCTGCTCGACAAGCACCTCGCGGCCGATCTCGACGGTGATCGCCAGCGGCAGGATCGCCGTCGGATGCGGCTTCACGATCACCGTGTTGCCGGTCGCCAGGCTGGCGAACATGCCGGGATAGCCGTTCCAGGTCGGGAAGGTGGCGCAGCCGATGGTCAGCGCGATGCCGCGCGGCACGATGCGGTAGCGCTTCTCCAGCACCAGCGGGTCGTGCTTGCCCTGCGGCTTGCTCCACTCGACCGTCGCCGGGGTGCGGGTCATCTCTGCCCAGGCGTAGGCGACCGCCTCGAGCGCCCGGTCCTGGGCGTGCGGGCCGCCGGCCTGGAACGCCATGACGAAGGCCTGGCCGGTGGTGTGCATCACCGCGTTGCCGATCTCGAAGCTGCGCCGGTTCAACCGCGCCAGGATCTCCAGGCAGACGCCGACCCGCCGCTCGACGGACGCGGCCGCCCAGGCCTTGCCGGCGGCGGCCGAGGCGGCGATCAGGGTGTCGACCGAGGCCGCCGGGTAGGCGATGTCGAGCGCCAGGCCGTAGGGCGAGCTCTCGGCGCCGACGGTGCCCCGGTCGGCCGGGTGGCCGGGCAGGGCGAACGGCTTGCCGAGGCGGGCGTTGAACGCCGCCTCGCCGTCCTGCTTGGCGGTCTCGCCGTAGATCTTGCCGCTCGGCATCTCCGGGTAGGCGGACCAGAAGCCGCGCTCGGCCGTGGCTTCGACCGCCCGGGTCAGAAGCTCGCGATGGGTCTCGAACAGATCGGCCATGGGTCCTCCCGCTGGTGTGCGTCGTCGTCGCGGCGCCGGTTCTCGTTGCTCGACAATTACAATTGACTGACCGGTCGGTCAATGCAAGATGACAATTCAGAAATGCCGGCCGCTGACGCAGAATTGCGCGACGATGCAACGGCAGGCAGCCAGGGAGGACGAAGCATGGCGCCGAACGACACGGTGCTGGTCGAGGTCGCGGACGGGGTTGCCCGGCTGACCCTGAACCGGCCCGACAAGCTCAACGCCTTCAACGAGGAGATGCACCGTGCGCTGCACGCCGCCCTCGACGAGGCGAAGTGGGACGAGAACGTGCGGGCGATCCTGCTGACCGGCGCCGGCCGTGCGTTCTGCGCCGGCCAGGACCTGGCCGAGGTCGATCCCCACAAGGCCGACGGCGAGCCGGATCTCGGCGAGACCATCGAGCGGCTGTACAACCCGCTGATCCGGCTGATCCGCAGCATCGACAAACCGATCGTCTGCGCGGTCAACGGCGTGGCCGCCGGCGCCGGTGCCAGCGTCGCGCTGGCCTGCGACCTGGTGGTGGCCGGGCGCTCGGCCAGGTTCATCCAGGCGTTCTGCAAGATCGGGCTGGTGCCGGATTCCGGTGCCACCTGGGCGCTGACCCGGCTGGTCGGCGAGGCCCGGGCCAAGGGGCTGGCGCTGACCGGCCGGCCGCTCGACGCCGAGACCGCCGCAAGCTGGGGCCTGATCTGGCACGCGGTCGACGACCAGCACCTGATGGAGGAGGCCGGCAAGCTGGTGGCGTCGCTGGCCGCCGGGCCGACCGTCGGCCTCGGCCTGACCAAGAAGGCGATCCAGGCGGCGTCGACCAACGGCCTCGACGACCAGCTCGACCTGGAGCGAGACCTGCAGCGCGAGGCCGGGCTGACCCCGGACTACGCCGAGGGCGTCGCCGCCTTCACCGAGAAACGCCCCGCCAACTTCACCGGACGCCGCTGATGGATTCGCTCGCCACGCTCTCGCCGCAGGCCCTCGCCGAGGCCTGTGCCAGCGCCATGTGGGACGACGACCAGGCGTCGCAGCGCCTCGGCATGACGATCGAGTCGATCGGCCCCGGCACCGCGGTGCTGGCGATGACCGTCGACGGCTCCAAGACCAACGGGCACCGGACCTGCCACGGCGGCTTCATCTTCACGCTGGCGGACTCGGCCTTCGCGTTCGCCTGCAACAGCTACAACACCCGCTCGGTCGCGCAGCACTGCTCGGTCACCTTCATCGCCCCGGCGTTCGAGGGCGACCGGCTGATCGCGACCGCCCGCGAGGTGCAGCGCTACGGTCGCAGCGGCATCTACGACATCGTCGTCACCAACCAGAAGGGCGAGGCGATCGCCGAGTTCCGCGGCCACTCGCGGACCATCGGCGGGACCCTGGTGCCCGCGGAGTAAGGAAGAAGGCGCCGGCAGGCGCCGTTCGGGAGAGAACGCCATGGAAGACCTGTCGCCGAAGCCCGGGGACCTGGAGCCGATCGAGACCGCGTCGCGCGACGAGATCGCCGCCCTGCAGCTGCAGCGCATGAAGTGGTCGCTCGGCCACGCCTACGAGAACTCGCCTTTCTACCGGCAGCGCTTCGACCAGGCCGGCGTGCACCCGGACGACCTGAACAGCCTCGCCGACCTCGCCAGGTTCCCGTTCACCGGCAAGCAGGACCTGCGCGACACCTACCCGTTCGGCATGTTCGCGGTGCCGCGCGACAAGGTGGCGCGGGTGCACGCCTCGTCCGGGACGACCGGCAAGCCGACCGTGGTCGGCTACACCGCCGGCGACATCGACAACTGGGCGAACCTGGTGGCGCGCTCGATCCGCGCCTCCGGCGGCCGGCCGGGCGACATCGCCCACATCGCCTACGGCTACGGGCTGTTCACCGGCGGCCTCGGCGCCCATTACGGGGCCGAGAAGCTGGGCTGCACGGTGGTGCCGGTGTCGGGCGGCATGACCGAGCGGCAGGTGACCCTGATCACCGACTTCAAGCCGCGCATCATCATGGTGACGCCGTCCTACATGCTGTCGATCCTGGACGAGTTCCGGCGCCTCGGCATGGACCCGCGGGAGACTTCGCTGGCGGTCGGCATCTTCGGCGCCGAACCGTGGACCAACGCCATGCGCCAGGAGATCGAGCAGGCCTTCGACATGCACGCGGTCGACATCTACGGCCTGTCCGAGGTGATGGGCCCGGGGGTCGCCAACGAGTGCGTCGAGACCAAGGACGGCCTGCACATCTGGGAGGACCACTTCTACCCCGAGATCATCGACCCGGAGACCGGCGCGGTGCTGCCGGACGGCGAGCAGGGCGAGCTGGTGTTCACCACGCTCACCAAGGAGGCGCTGCCGATCATCCGCTACCGCACCCGCGACCTGACCCGGCTGCTGCCGGGCACCGCGCGGTCGATGCGGCGGATCGAGAAGATCACCGGGCGCTCCGACGACATGATGATCATCCGCGGCGTGAACGTGTTCCCGACCCAGATCGAGGAGCAGCTCATGAAGTGCCGGGGCCTGGCGCCGCATTTCCAGATCGAGCTGACCCGCGACGGCCGGATGGACCGCATGGCGGTGCTGGTCGAGGCGGCCGAGGGCAGCGCCGATACCGCGGCCCGCGACGCCTCGGCGCGCGAGCTGGCGCATCACATCAAGAGCGTGATCGGCATCAGCGCGGCGGTGGTGGTGAACGACCCGGGCGGGGTCGAGCGCTCGGCCGGCAAGGCCCGCCGGGTCGTCGACAAGCGGCCGAAGGAATGAGCGTCGACCGTTGCGCGGTACCGCGTCCGCCGCATAGAAAACGGTTTCACCGCCGGCAGGAGGATGGCTGATGGCGCGGACCCGCGCGGCCGACTACGACGACAAGCGCCAGGCGATCCTCGACCGCTCGGCCTCGGTGTTCGCCGAGCACGGCGTCGACCGCGCCTCGATGGCGCAGGTCGCGACCTACTGCGGCGTCTCCAAGGCCCTGCTGTACCACTACTACGACAGCAAGGAAGAGCTGCTGGTCGACATCATCCGCAGCCACCTGGAGGAGCTCGACGCCGCGCTCGCCGCGGTCGACGACCCGGCCCTGCCGCCGGAGCGGCGGCTGCGGCTGCTGATCGGCCAGGTGCTGGAGAGCTACCGGGACGCCGACCACCACCACAAGGTCCAGATCGACGGCATGAAGACCCTGCCGTCCGACAAGGCCGACGAGCTGAAGGCCCTGGAGCGCAGCATCGTCGGGCGGGTCAGCGCGGTGCTGCTGGAGGTCAATCCGAACCTCGACGCCAGCCGGCCGCTGCTGAAGCCGGTGACCATGTCGCTGTTCGGCATGCTGAACTGGGTCTTCATGTGGTTCCGCCCCGAGGGCGGCCTGACCCGCGAGGAATACGCCGACCTCGCGACAACCCTGATCCTCGAGGGGGTCAGGGCGGTGAAGTGACGGGCGACCAACCTCAGTCGTCGCCGAACTTCAGGCGTTCCAGGAACAGCGGGTCGTAGCTCGGCGCGGTGACGCGCTTGCGGTCGGGCGAAACTCGGTGACAGTGCACTTATTCGGACCTGCGAGCCTCGCCGGCGGGTCGCATGGCTGCGAGGGCGACTGAGTTCACTGCGTCGCCGCACGTTGAGATAAGTGCACTGTCACCGAGATGGGTCAGGCCGGGCCGCCGGCGACAGCGAGGCCGGCAAGCGCAAGGCCCAGGCCTGCCAGGGCTGTCACGGCATGGATGGGATCGCCAAGGTGCCGGGGGCGCCCAACCTCGCCGGCCAGAACGAGCAGTACTTCATCAAGGCGATGAACGACTTCCGGACCGGCGCCCGCAAGAACGAGATGATGAGCGTGCTGATCGGCCAAGTGAAGCGCGAGGACTATGCCGACCTGGCCGCATACTACGCCAGCCTGGTGCCGGGCCGGTAGGCGCCCGTCGCTTCGTGGGTTCCGGATGCGTCCCGCCTGCGCGGCGGTCCGCTCCGGAATGACGACTGACAGGGGGCGGTCAATCTTCCTCTTTCGTCATTCCGGAGAGGCGCGCCTAGCGCGGCTCATCCGGAACCCACCGGCCGATCGGGCCTCAGTCGTCGCCGAACTTCAGGCGTTCCAGGAACAGCGGGTCGTAGCTCGGCGCGGTGACGCGCTTGCGGTCGGGCTCCTCGGCCGTCAGCGGCTCGCACTTGACCAGCTTGTCGGCGGCCTCGGCGGCGAGCTTGCGGTAGACGCCGGTGCCCTGGCGCTTCCACTGGATCTCCTTCTCGCTCAGCTCGCGCACCACGCGGGCCGGGCTGCCGACGGCCAGGCTGTTCGGCGGGATCCGGTCCTTGGCCTTCACGAACGCCATGGCGGCGACGATGCTGTTCTCGCCGACCACGGCCTCGTCCATCACCACCGCGTTCATCCCGACCAGGGCGTTGCGGCCGATCCGGCAGCCGTGCAGCACCGCGCCGTGGCCGATGTGACCCTCCTGCTCGATCACCACCTCGACGTCGGGGAACGAGTGGACGACGCAGGTCTCCTGCAGGTTCGAGCCGGTCTCCATGACGATCCGCCCGAAATCGCCGCGCAGGCAGGCGAGCGGCCCGACATAGCAGTTCGCCCCGACGATCACGTCGCCGATCAGCACCGCCGCCGGGTGCACGAAGGCGGTCGGGTGGATCACCGGGATCACGCCGTCGAAGGCGTATACGCCGCTCATTCGGGAACTCCTTCCGCGGGACCGATACCGAGCTCGTCGAACAGCTCGGCTACCTCGGTCCGCCAGTTCTCGGCAAGGGTCTCGTTCGGGGCGTGGCGCAGCCCGAAGCGCTTCAGGGTCTCGAACCGCGGCGAGCCGGCGGACCCGAAGCTGGCCGCCACCCGGGGGTGCCAGTAGGCCGCGCTGGCGCGGGCCCGGGCGCGCTCCTCGGGGTCGAGCACCAGCATGCGCAGGCCCTCGAGGCCGAGCTCGGCGTGCCGGATCTCGGTCGGCAGGATCGCCCGGAACGCCTCGGCCAGCGGCTGGTACGAGCCGCCGGCGAACTCGTCGAGCTGGATCACCGTGGCCCGGCCCATCAGCACGTTCATCACCACCGCGTCGGTCCAGCCCTCGATCGGGTAGTGGAACACGCTGAGCCGCATGTCGCCCTGCCGCCGGGTGGCGCCGATGTCGGAGTTCCGAGGCAGGCGGGCGCTCCACGGGTGGTGGCCGGCGTAGCGGGCGGTGTCGGCGCCGAACTCGCCCATGAGCTTCAGCACCCGGTCGGCGTTGGCGAGCTTCTCGAACACGATGCGGCTGGCGGCGATCCGCTCCTTGATGCCCGGACCGTCGTTGATGATGCAGGCGAAGCCGGCCGCCCCCGCCATCTCGGAGTCGACGAAGGTCGCCATCAGGCGCATCAGCTCGCCGCGATAGCGCGGCGGCACGTTGGCCGGCGACGACAGCTTGCCGCCGCGGCTCAGATAGTCGGTCAGTTCGATCTCGTCGCTCATACCCGACGTTCCCTCCGGCTGCCGCTTCCGAGGCGGCGTTCTACCGATCGTAGTCGATCACGACCTTGTCGCTGACCGGGTGGCTCTGGCAAGTCAGCACGTAGCCGCGCCGCACCTCGTAATCCTCGAGCGCGTAGTTCGCCTGCATCTCGACCTCGCCCTCGACCACCAGGGCCCGGCAGGTCGAGCACACCCCGGCGGTGCAGGCGTAGGGCACGTCGATCTTGGCGGCCTGGGCGGCCTCCAGGATGGTCTGGCTGCCCTTCGCCACGGTCACCGTCTGGGCGGCACCGTCCAGGATGATGGTGGCGGTGCAGGTCGCCTCGCCGCTCTCGGCGGTGGCCGCCGTCGCCGGCCGGCGGGCGCGGCCGGGCTGGCCGCTGGCGAACAGCTCGAACTTGACCTGGTCGTCGCGCAGGCCGTGCTCCTTCAGGGTCTCGGCGACCGCCAGCATCATCGGCTCCGGCCCGCAGATGAAGGCGAGGTCGGCATGGGCGACATCGATCCAGCGGCCGAACAGCGCGGCGCACTTCTCGCGGTCGAGCCGGCCGCTGAACAGCCCGCCGTCGGGATCCTCGCTCTCCAGCACGTGCAGGATGCTGAGGCGCCCGAGGTGCTGGTTCTTCAGGTCCTCCAGCTCCTCGCGGAACATGATCGTGTTGATCGAGCGGTTGCCGTAGACCAGCGTGAAGGTCGACTTCGGCTCCTCGGCCAGCACGGTCTTGACGATGCCGAGCAGCGGGGTGATGCCGCTGCCGCCGGCGAAGCCGAGGTAGCTGCGGCCGCTGGCGGCCTCGATCGGGGCGTGGAAGTTGCCCATCGGCGGCATCGCCTCGAGCACGTCGCCGACCTTCAGCTCGTCGTTGGCCCAGGTCGAGAAGCAGCCGCCGTCGATCCTGCGGATGCCGACCCGCAAGGTGCGCTCGCCGCGGCCGGCGCAGATCGAGTAGGAGCGCCGCAGCTCCTCGCCGTCGAAGCGCTGCCGGAAGGTCAGGTACTGGCCCTGGACGTAGGCGAAGCGATCGCGGTCCTCGGGCCGCGGCTCGAAGGTCACCACGACCGAGTCGCGGGTGTCGTGCCGGATGTCGGCCACGCTCAACGGATAGAACTGCGCCATGTGTTTCCAGTCCCTTCAACGGTCCGTCGCATCCCGGGTCCCGGCTCTCCGGGGCTTCGCCCCTGCGGCCGGGATGAGGGAGGCCGGCAGTGCTCTTCCCAGGGTTCTCATCCCGGACCGTCGCGCCTCAGGCGCGGCGGAGCCGGGACCTATCGTCTTGCCGTCCGACGGGCACGCTCCCCGCCCCTCAGTGGCACTTGAAGTAGTCGAACGGCTCCAGGCAGTCGTCGCAGCGGTAGGCGGCCTTGCACGGGGTCGAGCCGAACTGGCTGACGACCCGGGTGGCGGCCGAGCCGCAGTGCGGGCAGACCACGGTCGGGGCGGCGTCGCCGGCCAGGTTGCAGCCGGCGGTACCGGCGACCGGCGGGGCGATGCCGTAGCCCTGCAGCTTCGCGCGGCCCTTCTCGCTGATCCAGTCGGTGGTCCAGGCCGGCGACAGCCGGCGCCGCAGCTCGATCCGCTGGATGCCGTGCGCCCTGAGCGCGTTCTCGATCTCCAGGTTGATCACCGCGGTGGCCGGGCAGCCGGAATAGGTCGGCGTCACCGTCACCACCAGGGTGTCGTCCTCCCAGGCGAGATCGCGGACGATGCCGAGGTCGACCAGCGAGATCACCGGGATCTCCGGGTCCGGCACCTCGTCCAGCCAGGCCCGGATCTGATCCGTCGCGGGACGCGCCGCGGTGTCCATGGCCGGGCTCCTACCAGCGGGCGCCCGGATAGGCGCGCTGCAGGAACTGCATCTCGGCCAGCACGTAGCCCAGGTGCTCGCTGTGCACGCCGCGCTTGCCGCCCTTCTGGACGAGATGCAGT
>Ga0209475_10000895_pt1 | contig 45365 bp, 34 predicted proteins | sample tdDd471_FD_187128 | JGI IMG/M metagenome (GOLD analysis project Ga0209475, IMG submission 187128) | Marine sediment microbial communities from the Atlantic coast under amendment with organic carbon and nitrate - tdDd47.1 (SPAdes)... | ecosystem: Environmental > Aquatic > Marine > Coastal >... | reverse complement strand
ACCAAGGTCCCAGCGTGGCGCTGATCCCCACCGCGCCCACTGCCGGATAGCCCAGCGCCATGACGACGAAGGCACCATAGATATGCCACAGCTCGCTCGCCTGCCCCAGCAGCAGCACGCTGATCCCGACCAGCGTACCCCCGGCGGCCATCACCGCGCGCGGACCAAAGCGGTCGATCATGCCACCGGTGATCACCGTCATCGGAATGCCCACCACCCAGAACAGGGTCACCGCGCCGGAGACCGCGCTGGTGGACCAGCCATGCAGCCGCGTCAGCGAGGAGATGTAGAACCCGTGACCATAGAAGACCGTCCCCCAGGCAAAGATCGCGATCAGGAAACACCCCGCGGTCACCGCCCAGCCCCGGTGAAACCGGGGGGCGTGCACATGTTCGGGCAAGGGTTCGGCGACAGGCTCCATCCGCGCAACCTATCCCGCCCGCCGCACCCCTGTCCCGCGGACATTCGGCATGCCGGGTATTTCGGGAAGCGCACGGCCTCCGAAGCCCGCGCGACACTGCTGGATACCCGGGTCGAGCCCGGGCAAGACGTGAGTGGGGTGGTGACGAAGCTGCATCGCCCCCTCCACGCCACCACGTCGCTCGCGGACTTGATCCGCGAGTGCAGTCGCCCACAACGGATCGACACAAACGGACTGCCGGATTCAGGTGCGTTTCAGGTGGAACAGGGCGACGTTGATGAGGCCGTCGCGGAAGCCTTCGGCGCAGAACAGCAGGTAGAAGCGCCACATGCGGCGGAAGCGCTCGTCGAAGCCGTCGAGGCGGCTGATCTCCGGCCAGGCGCGTTCGAATGACTGCTGCCAGAGGCGGAGCGTGCGCTCATAGCTGCGACCGAAGAACTGCTCCCCGGTCAGCACCAGTCCCGCGTCCTTCGCGGCGCTGCGGAAGGCAGAAGGCGACGGCAGCATGCCGCCGGGGAAGATGTAGCGCTGGATGAAATCCGCACGCTTTCGGTAGGCGGGAAAGGAGTCGTCGTCGATGGTGATGACCTGGATCACCGCCTCCCCGCCCGGTCGCAGACGGTCATGCACGGTGCGGAAATAGGCTGGCCAGTTTTCCTCCCCCACCGCCTCGAACATCTCGATGGAGACGATGCGGTCATAGGTGCCGGCGGTGTCGCGATAGTCGGTCAGGCTGAAGCGGGCACTGTCCGCCAGCCCTTCCGCCGCGATGCGGTCACGGGCATGGCGGAGCTGTTCGGTCGACAGGGTGATGCCGGTGACATCCGCCCCGCGCTCGCGCGCCGCCACCTCCGCCAGACCGCCCCAGCCGCAACCGATTTCCAGCACCCGGTCACCTGTGCCGACATTGGCCATGTCGAGAATCGTGCGGTACTTCCGCGCCTGCGCCTCGGCGAGGCTTTCCTCTCCATCCGCCGCCGTGAACAGGGCCGACGAATAGGTCATGCTCTCGTCCAGCCAGGGCGTGTAGAAGGCATTTCCGAGGTCGTAGTGGTAGGCGATGTTGCGGCGGCTGCCACTGCGGGAGTTGGCGTGGCGGCGATGGAACAGCAGGTCCAGCCAGCGCCGGGTGGCGAGCCCGCGCGACTGACGCACCAGCGCCTGGCGGTTCATCTGCACCACCTGCAGGAAGGCCGCGAGATCGGGCGTCGACCAGTCGCCGTCCAGATAGGCCTCCGCGAAGCCGAGTTCTCCGCCGGTGACCAGCCTGCGCAGGGCGCGCCAGCGGTGCAGCACGACCTCCGCCAATGGTTCCGCGTCCGATGCGCGCCGCCCCGCGGTCAGCGTTCGGCCATCGGGACGGTGAAAGATGATCTGGCCGGTGCCGATGCACCCGGCAACGCGCTGCAGCACACGCGACCAGAGGACGGCGCCGCCATGACGGCGCAGGTAACCGCCGCGCCGACGGGCCGTGAATTCGCCCAGCACCGCCTCAACCGTGTCCTGGCGCTTGCGATCCCCGATGGTGTCAATCGTGCTCATGGGAACTCCCTGAACATGGTGCTGTCCGGTCGATACCGTGGCGTTGCCACACGCCTCAATTGCGCCATGAACTGGCCGGTCGACCGAGGAACGGAATGCCTTTCAGCCACAACCGCGCTGCCTCCCAGTGAATCCCGGCAACAACCTTGTGGGTCATCAGCGGATGACGCAAGACCGTCGAGACGATCTGGCGGTCGGTCAGAGGCTTGCGCTGACCGCTGAAACTGGCATCCAGCAGGGGGCCATCCTGGTTGGCATGACGGATCACCACCGCCACATCCTGACCCGGCGGGCGCACGCGAAAGCGGTAATTGCCGGTATTGGCGATGAAGGGGGAGACGAAGAAACGCTTCTCCGCCTGCTGCATCACCAGCCCCGTATCCTCCCCCTGCACGGGGATGGCATAGGCGTGGCGGTCGCCGAAGGTATTGTGCACCTCATAGACAATGGCGCGCAGCGTCTCGGCCTCGTCGCGGCAGAACCAGACGGTCAGCGGGTTGAACACGTAACCGAGCAGTCGGGGATAGGTCAGCATCTCGATCCGGGCCGGTGCCGGCTGGCCGATGTCACGCAGCAGCCCCTCGATCCAGGGGCGCAGACCCAGTCCCGCTTCCTTTGGTCCGTGATCCTCTGGCCGGAACGAGAGCAGGGCCCGGCGACCATGGCCGAACAGTTTCAGCGACCTGTCCAGTTCGTCCAGCCGGTCCACGTCCAGCCCCAGCGAGAAGACGCGGTAACTCAGCCGGTGCCGCTTCGGACGGTGCCGGACATGGACCACATGGCCCTCGTAGATGCTGCCTGCCGGTGTCGGGTCGATGTCGGGCACGATCAGGCGGCCTGCCGGGTGGTGGTCATCAGTTCCGGCCAACCCGGCGGCAGACTAAGACGTCCGGATTCATTCTCCACGTTCCACGGCCTGCGGACGCCGCCCAGCGCCTCGGCCACCGCCAGTCCGGCCTGAATGCCATCCTCATGAAACCCGTCCCCCAGATAGCTCCCGCAGAACCAGGTGTTGCGATGGCCCTGAATGTTCCAGATCAGGCTGCGCATCCGCACCGTCGCCGCATCGAAGACCGGGTGATCATAGGGCACCGAACGCAGGATCGTCCCCTCCGCCGGTTGCTCGACCGGATTCAGGGTGACGAACAGGTCGTGCCGGGTCGGCAATGGCTGCAGCCGGTTCATCCAGTAACTGACACAGAGCTGCTGTGCCTCATCATTGGCGGAGGCCTGACGGGTCAGATAGTTCCAGCTTGCCCAGACCCGGCGGCGCTTCGGCATCAGCGCCCTGTCGGTGTGCAGCATCGCCACGTTTCGCTGATAGCGAAAGGCGCGCAGCATGCGCTGCTCCGCCCCGTCCGGGTCCCTGATCAGCGCCAGCGCCTCATCGGCGTGGCAGGCGAAGACCACCTCGTCGAATTCCTCGACACCGCCCTGCCGATCCTCGACCCGGACGCCGTCGGGCAGCCGGGTCACCGCCTCCACAGCCGTGTTGAGGCGAATCCGGTCCCGAAACCCCGCCGTCAGGCGCTTGACGTACTCGCGGCTGCCGCCCCGCACGGTTGACCATTGCGGACGGTCGGAGAGGCCGAGCAGCCCGTGATTGTCCAGGAAGCGCAGCAGGCTCTGCGCCGGATAGTCCAGCATGTGCTCTGCCGGGGTCGACCAGATCGCCGCGGTCATCGGCAGCAGGTGATCCCGCACGAAGGCATGGCCCAGCCGATGCTGACCCAGATACTCGCGCAGGGTCATGGATTCCGGCGTATCCGCGAAACTCTCCTTCGCCTCCGCATAGAAACGGCGGATGTCGATCAGCATGCGCCAGAAGTCCGGTCGGATCAGGTTGCGGCGCTGCCCGAACAGCATTGATGGTGCGGCGCCGCCATATTCGAAACGACCATTGTCGCTGGACACGGCAAAGGACATGTCCGACTTCGCCACCGGCACATCCAGATGGTCGAACAGGGCATTCAGGTTGGGATAGTTCCGGTCGTTGAAGACGATGAAACCGGTATCCACGGCAAGGGTCCCGTCACCGGCATCCACCTCGACCGTGTTCGCATGTCCACCGATGTGCTCCGCCCGGTCATAGATCGTGACCCTGTGGCTCCGGGACAGCAGCCAGGCGGCGGACATGCCGGAAATGCCGGACCCGATGATGGCGATGTTGCGACCGGTACTGGAGGCTGAATGCATGTGTTTCCTACCCAAGGACGTGAGCCGGTTTACCGCGTCCCGCTGTCCGATTGCCGGACCCCGGTTCGTCACCCTAGGCTACGTGGAGATTGTTTCAGCGGATCACCGGTAGGCAATGTCGGGAAATTTTCTGCATCGCGCCTGATCCGCTCCGATACCGCGCGCGTAGACAGCTTCATGAGGGCAGCATTGAAACAGGTACCGGGTTCGGGGTCATTCGAGACCGCCGTGCCGTCCATACCGGAACTGAACCGGCTTATCGGCGACATTGCCGAGAACCGCAGCCGCGCTGCCTTTGCGGAACTGTTCAGTCACTTCGCCCCGCGCATCAAGGGCTTCATCATGCGTTCGGGCACCAATGAGGAGCTGGCGGAGGAGATCGTGCAGGAGACCATGGTGACGGTCTGGACCAAGGCGGCGCAGTTCGATGCCGCCCGGGCCGGCGCATCCACCTGGATATTCACCATCGCGCGCAACAAGCGCATCGACATCCTGCGCCGGGTCAGCCGACCCGAGCCGGATCCGGAAGACCCGATGTTCCAGCCCGACCCGCCCCAGTCGGGAGAGGAGTTCACCCAGTCCAGAGAGGACCAGGTCCGGGTCAGGGCGGCGTTGGAGCACCTGCCGCCGGAACAGGTTGAAATCGTGCGGCTGTCGTTCTTCGACAGCCTGACACATTCGGAGATTGCGGAACGTCTCTCCCTGCCCCTGGGCACGGTGAAATCCCGCCTGAGACTGTCGTTTCGCAAGATACGTTCTGCATTGGGAGATGAGAGATGATGATACGTCATCACCCGAACGAAGCGACCCTGCTGAGCCATGCCTCTGGCGGCTTGCCCACCGCACTGTCCGCCATCGTCGCGACCCATCTGGCGGTCTGCCCGACCTGCCGCGCCCGCACCGCAGAAGCGGAGGCGATTGGCGGTGCGCTGCTGAGTGACGTCGAGCCTGTGGAGGTCGGCGCCGATGCGCTGGATCGTGCGCTGGCGGCCATCGATGCGGATATGGCGGAGAAGCCTGTCGAAGTGACATCGGCGCATGTGGGCAACTGCGCTCTGCCCTCCCCCCTTGGTGCCATGCTACCTGCCGATCTGGACAGCCTGCGCTGGTGGCCGGTCGGTCCCGGCATTCGTCAGGCCCGTGTCGGCACCGGCGAGGCCATGATCCGCCTGCTGCGCATCGCGCCCGGTCGTGCCGTGCCGCAGCACAGCCATGGCGGCCACGAGATGACCATGATCGTCTCCGGTTCCTACACCGACGAGATCGGACGGTTCATGCCCGGCGATGTGGCCGATCTTGATCCGGAGGTGACGCATCAGCCGGTCTCCGACGCCGATACCGACTGCATCTGCATCATCGCCACCGATGCACCGCTGGAGTTCACCGGCTGGGTGCCACGTCTGATGCAGCCTCTCGTCCGCATCTGACCGGTTCCCCCGGAAACCTCAGGCCCTTTCGCTTGAACGTGAAACCCACTAACGATCGGTGGATCAGTCCTGATCCTCCGGTGGAGATTCCCGCGTGTCCGATGCCCAGCCTCCCATTGCCGAACAGCGCCCGCACAGCCTGACCGCCCATGGCGTTACCCGTCAGGACCCCTGGTACTGGCTGCGTGACGAGAACTGGCGGGAGGTGATGCGCGATCCCGCTGTGCTGAATGCCGATATCCGTGCCTATCTGGAGGCCGAGAACGCCTATGCCGATTCCCGGCTGGCAGATGTTTCAGACCTGCGGAAGCACTTGTTCGAGGAACTGAAAGGGCGGCTGAAGCAGGACGATTCCACGCCCCCGGCTCCCGACGGCCCTTTCGCCTATTTCACGCGCTTCCTGCCAGGGGCCGAGCATCCGCAGTACTGCCGCATCCCGCGCGAAGGTGGCGATACCGAACTGCTGCTGGACGGGGACGCGATGGCGGCGGGGCATGATTTCTTCCGGCTCGGCGCGCTGCGGCATTCACCGGATCACAGGCTGCTCGCCGTTTCCTGCGACACACGAGGGTCCGAACTGTTCGGCATCGACGTCCGTGATCTGGCGAGCGGCGAGATCATCGAGACCGGGCCGACCGGCACCAGCGGAGAAGTCATCTGGGCCGCCGACAACACGCACTATTTCTACACCCTGCTGAACGACGATCTGCGGCCCGACCGGGCCTTCTGCCATCGGATCGGCGACGACCCGGCCAATGACCGGCTGGTCTATCACGAGCCGGACAGCGGCTATTTCCTGGGCCTCGACGATGGGGAGAGCCAGCGCTTTCTCTACCTGGTCTCGCATGCTTCGGAGACCACGGAAGTCCGCTTCATCCCCACCGACAGCCCGAACGCCGAACCACGGCTGATCTCGCCGCGTCGCGACGGGCATGACTATGACGTGACCGACCAGGGTGACCGCTTCGTCATTCGCACCAACCGGGATGGCGCCATCGACTACAAGCTGATGACCACGCCGCTGGACCGACCGGAGGAAGGCAACTGGACCGACCTGGAACCTGCGCGCGACGGGCGGCTGCTGCGCGCCGTGTGCGCGTTCGGGAACTGGCTGGTCCATCTGGAGACGGTCAATGCCCTTCCCCGGATCGTCGTGACCGACACGGAAAGCCGCGAACAGCACAGCATCGCCTTCGACGAGGAAGCCTACAGCCTGGGCATCGCGGGAGGTGAGTATGTCTCCGAAACCGTCCGCTTCTCCTATTCCTCCCCCACCACGCCGGAGCAGACCTACGACTACAACATGCGGACGCGGGAACGGGTGCTGGTCAAGGCGCAGGAGATCCCGTCCGGTCACGACCCGGCCAGCTATACCGTCCGCCGCCTGCAGGCCGTTTCCCACGACGGCGAACAGATCCCGCTGACCCTGCTGCACCGTAATGATGCGCCGCCTGCGCCGGACCGCCCGCTGCTGCTCTATGGCTATGGCTCCTACGGCATGTCGATGCCCGCCAGTTTCAGCCCGCACCGCCTCAGCCTGGTGGATCGTGGCTTCACCTATGTGATCGCCCATATCCGGGGCGGCATGGAGAAGGGCTATCGCTGGTACACCGAAGGCAAGCTGCTGAAGAAGACCAATACCTTCCGGGACTTCGTCTCCGCCGGGGAGCATCTGGTCGGCCAGGGCCTGGCGGGACACGGCAACATCGCCATTCACGGCGGCAGTGCCGGTGGCATGCTGGTGGGTGCGGCGGCCAACATGGCACCGACACTCTGGCGTGCCGTCGTGGCGGAAGTGCCCTTCGTCGATTGCCTGACGACGATTCTTGACGCCAGCCTGCCGCTCACCCCGCCGGAATGGACCGAATGGGGCAACCCGGTGGAATCGCAGGCGGTCCACGACCTGATGCAGTCCTACAGTCCCTACGACAATGTGGCGGCCATGGACTATCCGGCCATGCTGATCACCGGCGGCCTGACCGACCCGCGCGTCACCTACTGGGAGCCCGCCAAGTGGGCCGCGAAGCTGCGGGCGACGCGCACCAACGACAGCCTGCTGCTGTTGCAGATCAACATGGATTCAGGGCATGGCGGATCGGCAGGACGCTTCGACAAGCTGCACGAGGTGGCGCGCAATCACGCTTTCCTTCTGAAGGTCTTCGGGAAAATCGCCGACTGATGTCCTGTCCGCTCTGTCAGGACCGGAACCAGAGCGTGACAGGAGCCGCAACCCGAAGTCGAATTTCTTGCGGCCTTCCACCGGATAGTTTGATACTCTTGAAGAATACACGGCCAATCCTCGGATTTCACTGAGATGAAATCGAGTTCCAGAGGTGTTAACGGGCCGTGCCGGTACGGCAATGAAGGTGGGAGCGAGCTGTTGTTCATTGGGCCTGGCAGCCAGGGAGCGGCTGTCCGATCAATACAGGAGATGCTGGTCTTTCTGGGCTTCCGGTATCACGAGGGCAGCGGTTCGACACTGCATCCCTTGCCGCTGGTCGCGGACGGCCTGTTCGGCGAGATCACTGAAGCGGTTGTGGTCAACTTCCAGCGAAGCGAAGGAATTCACGCCGACGGCCTGGTCGGCCCCCAGACCATGCGCGCCCTTGAGGCGGCCTATACCGCGCGGCGGCTGGAACTCGATTCACCCGGTGCGGACGCACTGACCGCAGGCGTCGAACGCTTTCATCTGGAGCGCATGGCGGCAGAGACCCATCAGGGCGACGGCTACACACGTGTGTCCTTGCGCGCCGACGCCGCACAAGACTACGGCACGGTTCACCAGGCTGTGCGAGCACAGGGCGGGAAGCTGACATCGTCGGGCGGCATCCGAAATCTGAATGCGACTGTCAGCAGCAACCGCAGCCCCACATCCTTCCACTACACCGGTCGCGCGCTCGATCTCTACATCTACTCGGGAATGGTTGATCCCGAGACCGACCCCTACGTTCTGGAGTACGAGGGTGATCGGCGGTTTCGTGTGTGGGCGCGTTGCGTTGCAGAACCGGATCGGAATGCCGAGTTGCCGGAACAACGTCGGATCAGCAATGTCATGACATATCGGGACCGGTCCGGCGATCTCACGGTGGAAGGGCATTTCCTGGACCTTACAGCCTTGTTCAAGGCCAATGGATTCAAGCCCATCAAGGCCCGTCAGAGGTTCTTCGCCACGGGCTCGATGATGTCCGCGGAATGGTGGCACTTCCAGTGGGAAACCGGCCTGGTTCAAGGTCAGAGCACATTCGGCTCGGAACTGTTGAAGCTCTATCGCCACGAGACAGTTGAACCGACACCACCATGGCGCAGTCGTGATCGCGTATTCGGCATCGACTGGTTCTGACCAGCACCAGACAAGGGAGATACTCGAATGACAACGATGAATGATTTTTTCACTGGACTGAAGAATGCATTTGAAGATGCCACCAGCCTTGATGTCGTGACACTGACGGGAAGCATCGACATCCAGGGGAGCGGCAATTCCATCGACCTGAAGCAGACCTACGACTCGATCCAGGCCAACGCCGTGAACAACACGAACGTATCTGTTGTTGCCTTCACCCACATCGACCTGGACAAGGATGTCGTTCAGTTCGTCAAGCAAGGCTTGAGTGAAGGCGAGAAGCCTCTGGTCGATGCCCACAATGCGATGGTCGACTCGTCGCACAAGGCGCGTCTCGCGCTGATCAGATCCATCAAGGATATCGTCGGGCTGTAGCGCCACGGCGCCCCGGAGCACTGCGGGAATGACCGACCGCCTTGTCGATGCACCGGACTGCGTGGATGTCGCCAGACTGAAGCGTCTGACCAATGAGCTGGAGGCCCGGTTCGTGCGGGACCAGGGAGTCACGTTGGCTGGCTCATCCGCAACGGCGACCCTGGCGCCCCCCCGTGCGGCCGGCGTATCGGAGATGTGGGGCAGTCAGATGGAGTGGCTTCAGCATCTGGTATCGCTGGGATATCTGCACGAACACGAGGTGATTGCGACCGAGGCCGGATCGGGAAGCCGCATGCGGTCGGCGTTCGACAGCTTGCTTGCCGATCTCAGCCGCGCGAACCACGGCTACGGCGGCATGGCACTTGCGGCCGAGCTCGAGGAGGCCCGCAACGGACGCCCCACCGGACCGATCATGCTGGAGGCTGTCGAGCGACTTCTTTCGTTCGACGACGGCACGCCCATACCTTCGGATGTTGCGGTGGGCGACCAGGGCCTCTGGTCCCGCGCGCTGCATCACCGTCTGGCCGCATTCAATCTCTATTCCGGGGCAATTGAGGCGCCGGTCGGTGACGCCACGTTGCTGGCACTGCGCCGACTGGATTTCATGATCAGCCCGTTCCGCAAGGCAAGGGACCACTGGAAAAAGAACGGCGCCTCGGCACGACCGATCTCGCAGATTCTCGACGATTGGCGCGCCGAGATTTCAGACATCTCGAAACTGCTCCGGGCCTTTGAGCGGACGCTCGACGTTGATCCGCTGACATACCAGGACAGTGAGGGCGAAGTGGATCGCCTCGCCTATTTCGAGTCAGTCGTTGTCGTCGATGGGGCGTTCGAGAACCTGACAATCATGTCGCGACTGAGAGACTGGTTCTCCGACAGCGCCCCCGTGCGTCCGAAATGGGAGGGGTCGGTCAGTGACCGCGCCATGGCGTTCGAATGCCAGTTCGGTCTTGGTCTGGTTCAACTGGCGTTGTGGTCGTCAGGATATTACAGCGGTCGGCTTGACGGATACTGGCAGGCCGGAACATGCGATGCACTCCGAAAGATGGCAGCGGACCGCGATATCGACATCAACCAGATCATCCTGAGTGTCGGTGCCGGTTACTTTGTCTTCAATCTGCATGCCGCACGGCACATGCTGTTTGGTCCGCATCCGGAGGTCCACGTCGCCCCTGAAGCAGAAGCGGAATTCGTCAGTCACGAACTGGAAACCCGGTTTGTTGCCAATGTGGCGGAGCGCGATGGCTTCTGGACACGGCTTGGTCAGGGACTCCACGACGCGCTGAAGGCCGGGAGACGTATTCTGACAGGCGCAGTGTCTGTTCTGCGGGCAATAGGCGATGGGATTCGCCGTGGAATCCGTGCCGTTGGCCGGGTGATCGGCGGCGCACTGGACGCTGTGGGTGGTGTCTTCGCCTATCTCTTCAGGGGGGTCCGTGACGCGGTCCACCTGATACGCCGCGGCATGCAGCCGTTCCTGCACTTCGTGCTGCACCAGCCTGTCTGGACCACCGACAATACCGGTCGGCCCCTGGCCATGATGGATCACGATCTTGACCGGGACGTGGTTCACTGGATCGCGCCATGGGCGAACGAGCAGCAGATCCAGTCCCATTCCGCCCGAATAGAACGACTTGCCGGGGCACTGGACTTCACCCTATCCGTCGTCTCGTGGGTCATCGACATTGCCCGCGCGGTATTCCTGCCCGGTGGCCTGCTGATCCTGGCCCTCAGGGTCATCGGGAAAATCCGGCAATTGTTCGCAGGACGGTTCAGCGGCGCAATCGTCTGAGGAAGAAGTCAGCAGATCACGGAACATGCCCGACCCGGGCCAGCATCCTGCAGGGCGATTGTGCAGGTCAGTTGTTCTGGGCGCGGGGGAAACGGACGGAGACGTCCTTCTGCAGTTCCAGATCGCGATAGAGATCGTCCAGCGGCGCGGGTGCGCCATTGCGGATCTGGAATTCGCGGTTCTGGAAATGCAGCGTGCGGACGGAGGCGTAGAGGTCCAGCGATGTGGCCTCCAGCGATTCCGATGCCTCGATCGTTTCGGACCGGTTGTCGACGATGGCGGTGCCGGTGCGTACAACGGCAGGCACGAAACCGAAGACCAGGCTGAAGGGATCGGTGAAGATATCCACCACCTTGCCCGCCGTATCACGGGCATTGGACGGACCGAACAGCGGCAGCATCACGTAGGGGCCGGAATCGCTCCCCCAGACGGCCAGCGTCTGACCGAAGTCTTCCTTGCGCCGTTCGAAATTGCCTTCTGTCGTGATGTCGAACAGGCCGCCCAGACCAACCGTGGTGTTGATCATGAACCGCATGAAGGTGTTCCAGCCGGCTTCGGCATCGCCCTGCAGGATATTGTTGAGCAGGGTCTGCGGCTCGGTCAGGTTTTCCAGCGCATTCGACAGACCGCTGCGCAGCGGTGCGGGTGCGATGGTGCGATAACCACGTGAGACCGGGCGGATCACACCACGGTCCAGACCGAGGTTGAACTGGAAGATGTCGCGGTTGGTCTCCTCGTAGGGATCGCGCAGCGTGTCGGCGAATGCCGGGGCGGTCGCCACCAGCGTCGCAAGGCCCAGCGCGCCTGCCAGAATTATTGATCGAATACCGGTCCCAGTCGTCATCCGCATGTCTGCTCCGCCCCGTCCGCCATCGGCCCGCGCAACAGAATTGCGAATCAAAGCCGGTCAAATCATTGAAGCCCTGACCTATTTGGCCATTTTGTCGCGATCTTACAAGCAGACAGTTAGGGAAGTGTGACCATCGGCATTAACCTTTTGGCGGCTCGGTTCACCCTGGATCGATCCATCAGATGATGGAATCGGCGCCGGCCCACACTAAGACAGGAAACCGCCAATGCCATCCCAGAGCAGTTTCAACGCGGTCACCACCAGCAGAAGGTAGCAGGCAAGATAGAGTTGCTGCTGGTTCAATCGCGCATGCAGAACCCACCCTGACCACACACCCAACGGTATGGCGACAAGGCTGAGCGCCATCAGTTGCAGCAGTTCGCTACTGACGCTGGCTAGCAGCAGCCAGGGTATCGCCTTCACCAGATTGCCGATGGTGAAGAAGATGCTGGTGGTGCCGGCATACTGTGCCTTCGGCAGGCCGAGTGGCAGCAGATACATCGCCAGCGGCGGCCCGCCGGAATGCGCGACCATTGATGTCACACCGGAGGCAAGCCCCGCCCCGGCGGCCCGAACCGGGGAGCGCGGACGAAGTTCCGTCCTGCCCCCGCGACGGAACCAGAGCCCCGCGAATACCAGGGTGATGGCAGCCATTGTGATCGCAACGATCCGACCATCCAGGAAGGCAAGAAACAGGTATCCGAGGGCAATTCCGGCCAGCAGTCCCGGCAGCAGCGGTTTCAGGTCAGGTTTCGACCAGGTACCGGGCTTCCAGTACCGCAATGCCACGATGTCCATCCCGACGAACAGCGGGGCAAGCAGGGCGCCCGCTGTCAGGGGATCCATCACCATCGAGAGGAGCGGAATGCCGATGATCGCGAAGCCGCCACCGAATGCGCCCTTCATGAAGGCAATCAGGAAGACACCCGCCAGGGTCAGAAGAATCGTCTGTGCATCAAGAACCATGTGCGTTTCTGCCTCTGCGTTGCCAGCCTGCCCGATCTCCGGTGTCTAACCTGTTTCGGTCGCCGGTAAAATCAGCCCGCGCTGACCGCATGACCCTGCTGCCGCCGACACCATGGACAAAGCAGACCTCAATCGCGGAAGCTGCCCGCAACATGTACAGCGGAATGGGGAGGAAGCGTCATGGGTTACCGGTCGATCTACAGGCCAGGGCTGTTCGCGGGCCAGACCATCATCGTCACCGGCGGCGGTTCGGGTATCGGGCGCTGCACGGCGCATGAACTGGCATCCCTCGGGGCCACCGTGGCGCTGATCGGGCGGCGGATCGAGAAGCTGGAGGCCGTGGCGGCGGAGATCGCGGAGGATGGCGGCAGCGCCATCACCCATGCCTGCGACCTGCGTGACGAGGAAGCGGTGACGGCGATGGTGGCCGACGTCATCGCCCGCACGGGCCGAATTGACGGGCTGGTCAACAATGCGGGCGGACAGTTCACCAGTCCGGCAGCAGACATGAACCAGAAGGGTTTCGAGACCGTGGTCCGCAACAACCTGGTCTCCGGCTTCACGGCGGCCCGCCAGTGTTTCGTGCAGTGGATGCGCGACCATGGCGGCGCCATCGTCAATATCGTCGCCGACCCGACCAGCGGCACCCCGGCCATGGTCCATACCGGCGCCGCGCGCTCCGGCATGATGAGCGTGACGGAGACGCTGGCGGTGGAATGGGCACCGTCCGGTGTGCGCATCAATGCGGTGGTGCCGGGCTACATCGCCTCATCCGGCATGGACACCTACAGCCCGGAGATGCAGGAGAAATTCCGCGAGAACATCAAGAAGATGCCGTTCAAGCGCATGGGAACGGAATCGGAAATCTCCTCCGTCATCTGCTTCCTGCTGTCGGAGGGGGCATCCTACGTCACCGGTGCCAGCTATTACGTGCATGGTGCCAGCCTCTCGATCCGCCAGGACTGGACCATCCCCGATCACGACCGCGCGAAGCCCTACCAGGGCTTCCACCGCTACAGCGCCCCGCGCATGCTGACGGGAGCGTCAGAGGACTAGGAACAGGGTCACGCCTGCAAGGCGTCATCGACCTTCAGGATGATCTCGTCGACCGTGAACGGCTTTACCACGATGTCGTGGATCAGCAGGTCGAGATTGTGGGCGCGGTCGCGTTCGTTGGCATAGCCGGTCATCATCAGGATGCACATGTCCGGCCAGGACTTGCCCGCCTTCAGCGCCAGGGCCACGCCATCCATGATCGGCATGACGATGTCGGTCAGCAGCAGGTCGTAGGTTTCCTGGTCCAGACGTTCCAGCGCTGCCGCGCCGTCGGATGCCACATCGACCTCATGCCCCGCATGACGCAGAGCGCGCGAGACAATATCCCTGATGTCCGGTTCGTCATCGACGACGAGAACCCTTGCCATGCCTATCGCACCCTGAAGCCTGAGCCTCGTGTCATGATAGCCTTCGCCCAACGGGCTGGAAAGCGGGCCATTCTCAATGGTCCGACCCGGCTTCGCTTTCGGCGCTGACGCTGGTGACGGCGGCGGGCACATCACTCAGCCGCAGAGCCATGACACGGCTTTCCTTCGGGGCCAGTGGCTGGTCGGACGGCAGCCTGATCCGTTCCGTCTTCTCTGTCTCACCATCGGCGCGCAGCAGATGCACGACGGCGAGGGGCAGTGACTGCTTCGATCCGGTGTTGTTGGTCAGGCGGATCAGCAGGTTCAGCTGCCGCGCGCCGTGGTCATCCACCAGTTCGGAGCTTTCGACCGCCAGTTCGACACCGGCCACTTCATGCACGTCCTCGGCGATGCCGGGAGACATTGACCCGACCGTGTCGTAGAGCCGCTGCAACGGAGGCCAGGCCTCCACCAGGGGGCCGCGCATCAGCACCAGCGCCGCCGCCAGGCCACCAACGCAGGCCAGCAGGAATACCCAGCCTATCCAAACCCATACAGGTGTGCGCCTGCGTCCGGTCCCCGACGTGTTGCCGGTTCCTGTCTTCTTCGGTTTTCTGGCCTTCGCCGTCTCTTCGGGCTTGGGTTCAGCAGCCAGGACCGGCATGGCTGGCGCCTCGGCGTCCTCGGAATCAGGCGGACCTTCCTCAGGTGTCGCGTCCTCCGGGTCTCCCTCTGGCTCGGCAGTATCCATTCCCGGCATGTCGTTGAGGCCGAAGCCAACCTGGTCGGAAGCAGGCGGAGGGGGCGGTGATTCGGCTTCGGGCGTCGGCGCTTCGTTCTGCAGACCCATGCGCACATCGACCTCGTCGACCGCATCGCTGCCGTCGGTGGTCCAGCTGTGGCTGCACCGTGCACAGCGCACTTCGCGCGTGCCTGCCTGAAACACATCGTCGCCAATCACGTAGCGCGTTGCACAGGCTGGACAGGTCAATATCATTCGCGGGCTCGTCTGCCAGTCGTCCAACCCGGTCGACAGCCGGGCGATCAGGCCATATAGGCACTGAATGATCCGCCGTTCAAGGCGGCGACCCCGCGCGGGTCTCACAGCAGGCCCGAATGAGTTCAACGCAGGCAAGGCGAGACAGACGTGCAACAGCAGGGGACAGACGGAACCGGCGAACCGCTGGTGGCCATGCGCAATGTCGGACTGCGCTATGGCACCGGACCGGAAGTCCTGCGCGATCTGGATCTGGAACTGGCCGAAGGCTCATTTCATTTCCTGACCGGGCGCTCCGGTGCGGGCAAGTCGTCGCTCTTGAGCCTGCTGCATCTCAGCCGCCGTCCCAGCCGGGGCCTGATGCGGGTGTTCGGCCACGACATGCAGGACATGCCGGCACGGGATGTTCCGGTGCTGCGACGCCGGATCGGCGTGGTCTTCCAGGATTTCCGCCTGCTCGACCATCTCTCGGCGCAGGAGAACGTGGCGCTGCCGCTGAAGGTCGCCAACACCATGGATGCCGAACGGATCGACGAGATCGTGCAGGAGCTGATCGACTGGGTCGGCCTCGGAAAGCAGGCCCAGGCGCGCCCGCCGACCCTCTCCGGCGGTGAGAAGCAACGCGTGGCCATCGCCCGCGCCGTCATCTCCAGCCCGCGCCTGCTGCTGGCGGACGAGCCGACCGGCAACGTCGATCAGGAAATGGGGGAGCGGCTGATGCGCCTGTTCGTGAAGCTCAACTCCCTCGGCACGACCATCGTGATTGCGACCCATGATCTCTCCCTGCCCGGACAGTATGGCTATCCGCTGCTGCATCTGGAGGATGGAAGGCTGAGCCACGAATCGGGGGGAGCGGCCTGAATGTCCGTCTCCGAACTGTCACTGGATAGAGACCCCTCAAGCCGCTTCGTCCCCTGGATCGTCGCGGCGCTCTCACTGATGTGCGCAATCGCGCTGGGCACGGCCTTCGCCCTGGCCTCCATGACCGCGGACTGGGGCCGCGCTGCCAGCGATCAGGTCACGCTCCGCGTGGCAACCGGGGACACCGACATCCCCGCACTGGTCGATCAGGTCGCGCGGCTGGAGGCCGTGCGCCGGATCGAACACCTGCCGCGGGAACAGGTGGCCCGCATGCTGCAACCCTGGCTGGGGGATGTGGCGCAGGTCGATACCGCCCTGCTGCCCCTGCCCGCGCTGATCGACGTCAGACTGAAACCAGGCGCGAACACGTCGGAATTGCGCGCACTGATCGCTGACCGGTCGGAGATCACACTGGATTCAGCCGACGCCTGGCTTGCGCCGTTGCAGGACCTCGCCGGACTGGCGCGGCTGGTGGCCTGGGCACTGGCGGCGGTGGCGGTCGGGGCCATCATGCTGGTGACCGTATTTGCCACCCGCTCCGCCCTGGTGAACCAGCGCCAGACCGTTGACCTGCTGCGACTGATCGGGGCTGCGGACGGCTATATCGCGAAACGGTTCCAGCGGCATGGCCTGCGGCTGGCGCTGTTCGGCGGCATTGCCGGCACTGTACCCGGCCTGATCGTCATCTTCTTCGCGACGGCGGCCGCACGACTGCAGGGCGCAGCGCTGCTGAACGGACTGACACCGTCACTGGCGGGCTGGCTGGCCATCGCCGCACTCCCGTTGATCGTTGCGCTGGTTGCGACATTCACGGCCCGTGTCACTGTCCTGAAGCTGCTCCGCGCGAGTTGGTGAGCCGCATGAAGACCCTGTTCCGCATCATCCTGGTTCTGGTGGCCCTCTGGTTCGGTGGCCTGATCCGCTTCGTCGGAGACATTCAGACCATGCGGCAGACCAATGTCGCGGCGGACGCGATCGTCGTGCTGACCGGCTCCCACGGACGCGTGACGGAGGGGCTGGAACTGCTGGCCCGTGACCCGAGCCGCCGCATGCTGATTTCCGGCGTCGACACCCGCACCGACAAGGCGGCACTGGCGCATGCCTATCCGGACTCGGCCGCCCTGATCACCTGCTGCGTCACCCTGGGACCGGACGCCAAGGATACCGTCGGCAATGCCGAGGAAATTGCCCGCTGGGCCATTCGGGAAGGCGTCGAGTCACTGATCGTCGTGACCGCCGCCTATCACATGCCGCGCAGTCTGGTTGAACTGAAACGGACGACTGCCAGTTTCCGGCTGGAGCCATGGCCGACGCGCACCGGCACAGATGACCCTGATCGCTGGTCGGAGGATCGCCGGACATTCCTGCGGCTGGTGGTCGAGTATCACAAGTACGTCTTCAGCCTGCTGCGTGCCCGCCTGACCGAGGACATTGGCGACGTGAGGCTCAGATGACCGGGCTGGTCCGCGCCACACTGTTCAATATCTGGTTCTTCGGCTGGACCATCGTGGCCCTGCTGTTCTTCATTCCGGCGCTGGCCCTGCCCCGGCAGGCCGTGATGTTCGGCCAGCGGGTCTGGGCACGGGGTGTGAACCTCGGCATGCGCTGGCTGGTCGGTCTGCGTTACGAAGTCCGCGGCAAGCACCATCTGCCCCCCGGCCCCGCGATCATCGCATCAAAGCATCAGTCCGCCTGGGACACGATCATCTGGCATCTGGAAGTGCCGGACCCCGCTGTGGTCATGAAACGTGAACTGCTCAGCATCCCGGTCTACGGCTGGTACTGCCGCCACACCCGCCAGATCCCGATCGACCGTGGCGCGGGTGCGAGCGCGCTGAAGAACATGCTGCACAGCGCCGCCGCCGCCCGCGACCTGAACCGCCACATCATCATCTTCCCGGAGGGTACCCGCGTCGCGCCCGGGCAAAGCGGCAGCTATCATCCGGGTGCCGCCGCGCTGTACCGGCACCTCGACATTCCCGTGGTGCCTGTCGCGGTGAACTCCGGCCTGTTCTGGGGCCGCAACGCCTTTCGCAAGCGCCCCGGAACCATCGTGCTCGAATATCTGGAACCCATTCCGCCCGGTCTGGACCGTAAGGCGTTCCATGCCCGGCTGCAGGCCGAAATCGAGACGGCAACGCGCCGTCTGGAGCAGGAGAGCCGGTCAGCAGCCTGATTTCGTGCGACTCAGGGTTTCGTGGCAGTCACACACCAGACGGATGCGCCAAGTTGCACGCCTTCCGGGGTGGTGAACGTCGAGAGTTTCTCCGCCATCGCCTGGTGCAGCGCTGCCTGAGTCTGCGCATCAGCCTCGCTGGCGACCGACCCGACCGGCCCCACCTCCATGGCTGTCTGGATCGCCTCCTCCACCGTTTCGCCCATGACCATCGCATGGTCATAGGGTTCGATCCGGATGTCGGTGAAACCACCGCTGTTCAGGATCCGGCTGACACGTTCCGGGTTGGCGAAGGAAAACGGGCCGGGTTCCTCCGGCCCGGGTCGGGCAGGAAGTTCGACGAATTCCTTCGCCACCAGCACCGGCACCAGCATCCAGGGATTCTCCGACAGCGGGCGCCAGCAGGCGAAGGCCACGCGCCCGCCGGAACGGACGGATCCACCGATATGGGCGAAGGCCCTGTCCGGGTCCGCAAAGAACATCACGCCGAAGCGGGAGAACACGAGGTCAAAGGCATCACGGTCGAAATCATGGCTCGACGCATCAGCCTCGACAAATTCCATCGGCAGATCGGTCGCCACCGACTTGGCGACCTCCAGCATCGGTTGCGAGACATCAACCCCGACCACCCGTCCCGACGCGCCGACCCGGGCGGCCAGTTCCAGACTGGTCGAGCCGCAGCCGCAGCCGATATCCAGGACACTCTCCCCCGGACTGACGTCAGCCACATCAATCACGTGACGACTGAACGCCCCCAGTGTGCGGTCCATGCGCTGCTGGTTTCGCACCCACTTCTGACTGCTGGGTCCGTTCCAGTATTCAATCTGATCGGCGTTGCCGTCTGCCATCCGTATTTCCCCCCCGACTGGATCCCCGAATCCAGTCCTCTGCGCGCAGCCCGGTCGCGACGGTCGTTACCACCCGTCACGGCCCGACAGCGCTTCGGCCATCTGTTGTTCCTTCTGCCGCCTGCGGTGGTCCGCAAGCCTGCGGCTTTGCTCTGCCTGACGCATCATGGCCCAGACCGCGATCGAGACCGCAATGAAAAACATCATGAAGGGCATGGGGCGCAGCGAAAGCCCGTTGCCGATCATACCGGTCACGAAGACGGGTGCGAACAGGCAAATTCCCGTGCGACCCAGCGCCAGCATCATCATTACCAGCGCCCCCCAATAGGCGAAGAAGCCTATGATCCCGTTCTCGATGATCATCGTCAGATAGGTATTGTGGGATGTCGTTTCCTTCAGGCGCCAGATGATCGACGACATGCTGTCCGAACCGATCCCGGTGCCCAGCCAGATCTCGCCTGCAGGACGCGCGCTGATGATCTCCAGACGTTCCATCCATGTGCCGAGGCGACCGGACCCCAGTTCCTCGATCTTCACGTTGGTATCGACGCGGACTTCCGCCTTCCGCTGTTCGTTCTCCACCACAATGAACAGCATGCTTCCAATGCCCAGGACCACGACGATCGCCTTCATGGGACGTGAGAACCGGGTCGAGAACATGCCATAGGCGCCGAAGTAGACCACGGCCCCGACCAGCACCTGTGTCGAGAAGCAACCGATGATGTAGATCATCGCCAGGCTGACGAAGCCCACCATCACCTGCCAGCGCAGCAGGCCCGCCAGCCAGGCCTGATGCACGACCAGCATGAGGGCGAGCGACATGTAACCACTGGAGTGCGGGTTATCGATGCCACCGTGATAGGGGGCCAGCCGACCATTGCCGAAGATACTTGCCCACCATCCGGGAACCGGTTCAGCCACGCCGGTCTCACCGGAATGGAGATACAGCGGCTGCGAGAACGACCAGACCAGCACCCAGGCAATGACACCACAGGCCAGCCAGGCGATCAGACGTACCGGAAACCGGTCCGCGTGACCGAGCACGAGGACACCAAGATAGAAGCCGCCCAGATACCGCAGCATCTGCGGGAAATCGATCTCCTGTCGCAGGATCAGATGCGCGGTCAGCCAGACGAAGGGCAGCACCGTGATGATGAAGAACAGCCGCCAGCGCCACCAGTTCGGGCGCGCCAGGATGCTGACACCGGCAAGCACTGTCTGGCCACCGAACAGCGCCGCCGCGACAGGCGTCAGCGCGCCCTCCGGCAAGGCGTTGTAGAAAGCGCCGTAGAAGAAATCGAGGACGATGAAAAAGGGCATGGCGAGTTCGACAAGGTCGATACGTGCCGCCCCCGCCCTGCCAGTCCCTGTATCACCGTAGCCCGCAACCATCCGAATGCGCCTCTGATCCAGAATGAAGCAACCCTTGCCTGTGGCGAACCACGAAGCAAGTCCCGCACCACGCCGCAGCGGTTCCGTTTCAGGTGTTGAGAAACCGCCGTGTTCCGCCTTCCAGGACCACTGCGGTCAAATGACCGCTGAAGAACGCCCCGGTATCGATACTGATGCGGTTCGCGCGGATCTCCGGCGCCAGCATCGGCGTGTGACCATGCACGACGACCTTGCCGAAGTCTTCGCGCGACTTGAGGAAACTGTTCCGGATCCAGATCATGTCGTTGCCGTCCTGGCGGTCCAGCGGCACACCGGGCCGGACACCTGCATGGACGAACATGTAGTCGCCGATCCAGTAGTTCAGTCGCAGGCCGCGCAGGAACGCCAGGTGCTCGGGCGGCATGTTGTGCTGCAGGTTCGCCTTCGCCTCCAGCAGACTGTCAATCGTGACGCCCGAGCGTTGCAGGTGCACGCCGTATGACGCAAGCGTCGTCTCACCGCCGAAATTGAGCCAGTCGCGGGCAATCTCGGCATCCTGAAGAAACTGCAGCAGGACCGCTTCGTGATTGCCGATCAGATGGATCGAGCGAAAGCCGGCGAGCGGGTGATGCACCAGGGTATCCAGGACTTCCCGATTGTGCATGCCGCGATCAATGTAATCGCCGAGATAGACGATGATCCGGTCGCCTTCCCAATCCGCGGCATCGTTGCGGATCATGCGATGCAATTCGTCCAGCAGATCCGCCCTGCCATGAATGTCGCCGATGGCGTAGACCCGCAATCCGTCCGGCACCATGGCCACCCGGTTCCTGTCCTCGGACACGGTCTCGACCGGACTCTCGGCCCGTTTCATCCAGGGTAGCATGAGGTTTGCATTCGATCCGGCATGACAGGCAATTCTGGTCCTCTTGCAGGATTTTGACAGGCAACCCGCATTTCCTATCGCATCTTGCGATTTGCGGGAAAGGAAAAATGGGCGCCCGGCAGGGGATCGGAATCCACGCCGAAGCAACTGAACCGGCACTGAACCGAACACAAAAGAGCAAGGAGCATCATGATGGACCGATGGAAATTCCCTGCAACCGCAATCCTTCTGTTCTGTGGATTACTGATGCCGCACGGACCGACTGTCGCGCAGACCGACGCACAGTCCGTTGAGGAAGAGATCGTCAAGTTCGAAACGCTCACGCCGCTGGCCGAAGCTGGCGACGCCGATGCCCAGTACGGCCTGGGGGTGATCTATCAGGAAGGCATCGCGGTCAAGAAGAGCTCCCTGCGCGCCACCCACTGGCTGCAGAAGGCATCCGACCAGGGTCACAAGCAGGCGACCAACAGGCTCGCCTGGCACTACCGCAACGGCATTGGTGTCGTCCACAGCGCGGCCAAGGCGGAGGAACTGTATCTGAAGGCTTACGATCTGGGTGTCGTTGGCGCCTCGATCCCGCTGGGCGCCATCTATCGCTCCGGTGAGCCGGGCGTGAAGGAGAACCACGCCAAGGCCGTGAAATGGGCCCGCATTGGCGCAGAAGCGGAGATCGATCGCGGCGAAAACCTGCTTGGCGAACTCTATCGCGACGGCAAGGGCGTGAAACAGAGCTTTGCCACGGCACTGGAATGGTTCGAGAAAAGTGCGGCACAGGGCTTCCACCTCGCCTATTTCAACGCTTCCGTCATCCTGCGCGAGGGTGTCGGTGTGGAAAAGAACATGGAACGCGGCATGAAATACCTGCGGACCGCAGCAGAGCTTGGTCACGCGGGCGCGATGATCGATCTGGCGATGTCATATGCGCAGGGTGTCGGCGTCCCCCAGAGTTATCAGGAAGCCCTCAACTGGTTCACCGAGGCGGCCCGGCGCAACGATTCCAGTGCCCTGCGTCTCGCCAAGGCCTATGAACGCGGACAATTGGGCGACAAGGATTTCGGGCGCGCCTTCATGTGGTACTACATCGCTGCCCAGAGAGGCCTGATCGAGGGCAATGTCGGCATGGCCTCCATGAGCCCCAGGATCAGCGAACAGCAGAAGGCCCGGGCAATCGCCGACGGTGACGCCTGGCTGAACGCGGCGGTGACTTCCTGAAAGCCGGTACGCGATGGCTGTCAAAACCCTGACACCGCAACCATTTTGGCGATATAAGATGCGCCAGCGTCCGAAAATGACCGATGCGAGCAGCGTGAAGCAATGACAGCGGCGACCAGCAGACAGAGCAGACGGTTGCGGATGGTGGCTTCGTCACCGTCGATCGTGCTTGGCTCGACCCGCGTGATGGACCTGCTGATCATCCTGATGGTTGGCTGGGCCGCCTACTGGATCCGGCACGACACAGCCATTCCGCCCGTGATCTATTTCTCGGCCATCGGGCTGTCGATGTTCTTTGCCGCCAATGCCTTTCATTTCGCCGGTCTGTACCGGCTGGACACGATCCGCAACATTGGCGGACACCTGACGCGGCTGCTGGGGGCCTGGATTGCGGTTGCGGTCCTGTTGCTGGTGATCGGCTTCTTCTCCAAGACCTCTGCCGAGTACTCCCGTATCTGGCTGGCGACCTGGCTGGTGCTGGCCTCCATCGGGCTGACCCTGTTCCGCACTTGGCTGACCTGGCAGGTACTGGCCTGGCAGCGGTCGGGGCTGCTGCAACGCAACCTGGTTGTCGTCGGCGTTGGCAATTCCGCCCGCCGCCTGATCGGGCACGTGCAGTCCAGCGGCAAGGAGAGCGGCGTTCAGCTGGTGGGCGCCTTTGCCGTAGATGATGACGAAACGGCAACCGAGGTTGCGGGCCTTTCCGTGCTCGGCGATCTGGACGATCTGCTGCTCTATGTCCGCGCCAATCCGGTTGACGAGATCGTCGTCGCCATCTCCTGGGCGCGGGAGGAGCGGATTGCCAAGGTGCTCGACCGGCTGCGCGAAGCGCCCGTCGATGTCTCGCTGGCACCGGAGCCCCTGGCCTATCGCCTGGCCGACCGTCGGGTGGACAATGTCGGTGGCCTGCCCCTGACCGTGGTGCAGGAACGACCGCTGACCGGGTGGAGCTACATCGTCAAGGCCATCGAGGATCGGACACTGGCCCTGCTGATCCTGATCATGATCTCGCCGATCCTGCTGCTGATCGCGATCCTGATCCGGCTCGACAGCCCCGGACCGGCGCTGTTCCGCCAGCAACGCTATGGCTTCAACAACAATGTCTTCACGGTCTACAAGTTCCGCAGCATGCGCAACGACGCCAGCGACACGCGCGGCGGCAGGCAGGCGACAAAGGGGGACGCGCGCATTACCCGCATCGGGGCCTTCCTGCGCAAGAGCAGCCTCGACGAACTGCCGCAACTGTTCAATGTGCTGCAGGGTGACATGTCGCTGGTCGGCCCCCGCCCCCATGCGGTCGCCCACAACGAGGAATATGCCGGCATCATCGATCAGTACCTGGGTCGCCACAAGGTGAAGCCCGGCATCACCGGCTGGGCCCAGGTTCACGGTTTGCGGGGCGAGACCGATACCCCGGACAAGATGGAAATGCGTGTCCAGTACGATCTCTATTACATCGACAACTGGTCCCTGTGGCTGGACCTGAAGATCCTGGTACGTACCCTGTTCGTGGGTTTCGTGAACCAGAATGCCTACTGACAACCAGTCCCGGGGGAACCCGGCAGGATGATCACGATCCTGATCGACAGGTTCATGCTGTTCAGCCTGTTGCTGATCATGGCGCTGGCGCCCCTGCCGCTGGGCAGCAACCGCCCGGCGAGCTGGAGCCTGGTGGCGCTGGCAGTTGGCGGCCTGATCATCGCCTGGGGAGTGCTGGCCTCCGTCCGCCCGACCCTGTTCCGCCTGCAGGGCCGCGACGCGCTCTGGCCTGCGCTGCTCTGGGGACTGGTGATTGCCTGGCTGCTGTTCCAGGCAACCGGACCCGAGTTCCTCTGGCATCCGTTCTGGGACCTGGCCGCCGGGCTGGGGGAGCCGACCCGCGGGGCAATTTCCGTCGCCCCCTTCGACACCGGCTCCACGGCCATGCGGATGATGGCCTATGGCGGCATCTTCTGGCTGGCCGTGCAGACGGGCCGGGACAGCGACAATGCCCATGCCCTCAGTCTCGGCGTGCTGCTGGTGGGCCTGTTCTATGCGCTCTATGGCCTCGCCAACGAGATGCTTGGCACCGACAGCATTCTCTGGTTCGAGAAGTGGGCCTACCTCGACGCCCTGACCTCGACCTTCGTCAATCGCAACAGCTTCGCCACCTTCGCCGGCCTGTCGATGGTGACAGGACTGGGCATGGCCCTGCGTGTCCTGCGTCGGGACGAGGTGGAACCGATCATCCGCACGCGCCGCACCGACCTGTCGCGCGTCGGTGCCGGCCTGATCCTGATTGCGGTCGCCATCATCGGCATTGCCCTGGTCCTGACCCATTCGCGGGCGGGACTGCTTTCCACGGGCGTGGGCATGGCGACTCTGGTGGTGGCGCACCTGTGGCGCTGGCGGCGCATTCCGGGTTGGGGAATGATCGCAGGCGGGGCCGTGCTCGCCGCCTCGGTCCTGCTGTTCGCCGCCGGGACCGGCACCTTCGAACGCAAGGTCGACAAGGCGGAGGCAGGCGAGCTTGGCGGTCGCACCTGGCTGTTCCAGCGCACCATCAGCGCCATCGCGGACGAGCCACTGACCGGGCATGGCGCGGGCGCCTTCGAAAGCTATTTCCAGCGCTACAAGAACGCGGACTTCGGCGGTGTCTATTCCATCTCCAAGGCCCACAACAGCTATCTGGAGTTCGCCGCCGATGCGGGCATTCCGGCCCTGATCCTGATTGTCGTCGTGATCGGCGGCATCGCCCTGTCGAGCCTGATGGGCATGCGAAGACGCAAGCAGGACGCGTCCTACCCGGCGATAGGCTTCGCCGCCACCGCCCTCGTCGCACTGCACTCCCTCGTCGATTTCAGCCTGCAGATCCCGGCCGTGGCGATCATGTACGCGACCATCCTCGGCATCGGCTACGCCCAGGCATTCCCCACCGGCGGCGGACGGCACAACAGGCTGTAGGCGCGGTTCATCCATTCCGGCAACCCGCTGCTCGCGAATCGCGGCCCGGTTCACACAAGAGGGGACGCTCCGATTGCTTTCGGTGGCAGCAGGAGCCGCTGGAGGTTGCATTTGTCGGTGGCTGCCCCGGCTGTGTGGGGCGGTCATACCTCAAGGTGCCGCCGATTGACGTGCACGATAGCCGCGGCCCCGCCGCTGCGATACTCTCCCGCACGTTTCCGGAACGTGTAGCGTCTGAGTCCAACCACGAGTCTGGTTCCTGGGAGGGGCGCAAGATGGAGGCGGTACACACAAGAGTTCTGGGCAAACGGATCCGCGTCAGTCTCGGCATTCTCATGCTCGGGATGTTTCTGGTCTTCACGATCCTGCCGATGCTGGGGGTCCTGGTTTACGGCTACAGCCGCAACGAGGCTTCGGCGCTTGCGAACCTGGAGCGCCAGGTAACCCGCAACATGAGCCAGACGGTCCTGGCCTCCGCGGAGATGATCGAGACGGTCGGCCATGTCATCGCCGTCGTGGCGGATTCGGCGGCCATGAGCCCGGTCTATTTCAAGTCCAACCGAGGCAGTCAGGTGCTCTGGCGCAGCCTGAAGGCCGCCAACCAGATCGATGCCATCTATGTCAGTCTGGAAAACGGCTTTCACCGGGTGGTGTCGCGCATCGACGCGGACCGCCGCAGGTCCGATGACCGGATACCCGAGACCGCCAACTGGCACTCCAGCTACATTGATGAATTCTCGGCGGGCGATGACAGGGCGCGCCATCGGGAGTTCTTCGAGACCTGGGGCGGCGAGAGCCTCGCGACCTATTCCGTCCCGACCGATCTCGACATCCGGAAACTGCCCCATTACATCGAAGCCCGGGACACGGGAAGGCTGGCAATCGGCGAACCCAGCATCAATCCTGACACGGGTTTCAGGGTGATCTCGCTCGGTTTCCCCATCATTCGCAGCGGCAAGTTCATCGGCTTTGTCGGCGCCAACATGACCTTGTCGAACATCTCCGACTATCTCGACAACAACCGGATCAGCGAGAACAGCACCACGATCATCTATGACGATCAGGGCAATCTGATCGCGAGTTCCGATCTCGGGCTCCTCAACACCGGTCGGAAGGGTGCCATCACATCCGGTGTCGCCAGCATCGACGACGTCTCCATCCGCGAGTCATACGATCTGCGGCATCTGGCGAAGACCTCGTCCTATGTCTTCGAGGATTCTCAAGGTCGTCAACTCAGCATCAGGGAGATGCCGTTCCCCGACCGGTTCCGGAAGAACTGGCGTGTCCTTTCGGTCGCGTCGACCGACGACTTCGTAGGCGAACTGATCCGCACCAATCAGGAGATGGCGGCGATAACAGGCATTCTGGTGGTGCTTCTGAGTGCGATCATCCTGCTTCTGGCCAACCGGATCCGGCGCGCAGTCAATCATCTGGTGATGGAGTTCAACAATATCGGTCAGTTCAGCCTGACCGATACAGACATGCTCGACTCGATCGTTCAGGAGCTCGATACGCTCGATCACTCGAAGGAGAAGATGAAGCTCAGCCTTCGGTCGTTCGGGCGGTATGTGCCCACGGACCTGGTCCGCAAGCTCATCATTTCCGGCGAGGAGGCGAAACTGGGCGGGGAGCGCCGCCGGATGACGATCTATTTCTCCGATATCGCCAATTTCACGGCCATTTCGGAGAAGCTGACGCCGGAAGAGATCGTCGACGAGATGGGCGACTATTTCACCCTGATGCGCGACTCCCTGTCCGAGAACCACGGTACGGTCGACAAGTATATCGGCGACGGCATCCTGGCGCTGTTCAACGCCCCGATAGAAACACCTGATCACGAGGTCGCGGCCTGCCTGGCCGCAATCGAGGGGCAGAAACTGCTGGTCGAAGACCGCGTCCGGAGGGAGGCCGCAGGCAGACCGCTGTTTCATGCCAGGATCGGACTGGATGTCGGCGAAGTTCTGGTCGGCAATATCGGCACTGCTGACCGGTTCTCCTACACGGTGATCGGCGACACCGTGAACCTTGCAAGCCGGCTGGAAGGCCTCTGCAAGTTCTACGGCACCAGCATCATGGGCAGCGAGGCGCTGCGCGATGCGACCGTCGGCCGCTTCGAATGGCGCTTCCTCGACCGGGCTTCGGTGGTCGGACGCACCAGCAGCACCCGCATCTTCGAACTGATGGGGGAAAAGGGACAGGTCGACCCGGAACGGCTGGCGGACCGGGACGCCTACGAGGAGGCGATCGGATATTACATGGACGGCGCTTTCGACGAAGCGTCCCGCCGGTTCATGGACCTGTCGCAGAAGGATCCGGCCAACCTCGCCGCCGGTATCATGGCACGGCGCGCCCGCAAGCTGCATCGCTCCCCGCCAGAAGAAGTCTGGACCGGCGTCTACGTGCACACCAAGAAATAGGGAGAAGCCGCCGATGCGGGTATTCCGGCCCTGATCCTGATTGTCGTCGTGATCGGCGGCACCGGCAACGCCCAGGCCTTTCCCGCCGACGATCCCGCCGACCTGGCGCGCTGATCGTCATGCTTTCGGCCAGACATTCACGAACAGGCCTTCATCCGGCCGTTGTCCGGAACGGATACGCCGGGTGATTTCAGCCACCGAGTACGCGGCGATCTCCCGAAGGCGTCTGTGAAACGGGTTTTCATCCAGTCGCTTGTGCCAGACCATGCGGACGTCAGAGGGTGCGACATCGCTGGGCGGCTGATGCAACTGCAGATCAAAGCGGTTGGCGACAAAGATGCCGAACGCGCGTGGCACCATTGCCACCATATCGCTGTTCTTCACCATATGCGGGATACTCCACCCGCGGCTGACCTCGCAGGCCGGCACGATGCTCTTGTTGGCTCCAGCTTCCGAGACGGGTGATTCAACCTGAACCGTCTCCTTGTCCATCAGGATGATCCTGGCACCTTCATATGCCTTCTGATCCAACGGGCCGAAATCGTCAGTCCAGCCCTTGCGCGTGATCGCCGCCCAGATGCCATCGACCAGGTATTCGCTGTTCAGGTCGGGATGATCGACCGATCCCAGATGGTATGCGAGATCTATGGATCCGGAGCTTAGTTCCTCCAGGGCGTCGATCTCCGTGCCCTGAACGATCTCCAGCGTCACGCCGGGCATTTCGCGCCAGAGTTGATCCAGAACCGGAGTAAAGATGGAAGGTTCCGCCAGGTTGAACATCGAAATCCGAAAGTGCCGCGCCCGATTGTCAGAGACTGAATCGGGAAAGTCCTCAAGGCCTGCTTCGATGGTGTGCAACCCGGCGCGGACCGGCTCGATCAACTCGTCAGCCAGAACGGTCGGCTTGACGCCATTGACCACCCGTTCGAACAGTGGCTGATCGAAGTGCGCGGCCAGTCGGGCAAGGGCGGCACTTGCTGCTGGCTGGCTCATGCCCAGCAATTCGGCGGCCCGTGTCACATGTCCGGTTTCATACACCGCCACAAATATCCGCAGCAGATTCAGATTGAGCTTCATCGGAGAGTGCATGATCAGGCGACATCCGAATTCGTTGTTCTCGCGGGCACATGTCTGAGCGCCGAGAGGCATTGATTGCGCAGCCAGGCCAGAGCCTGATCATTGTCCGTGCGTGAGTGCCAGAGCATGTAAACCGCATCATTCGGCACTTCGTACGGTATCCGGATTTCTTCAAGCCGCAGGGTTTCGCAGATCTCGTCGTAGAACACGCGGGGCAGTACCGCCACCATGTCGGTGCCCGCAATCAGCCCGCTCATCGACCAGTAGGCCGAGGTCTGGTAGACGATCCGCCGGACGCACCCCTGGGCCGAAAGCGCGCGGTCCAGGGTCATGTGGGCGCGCTCTTTCGGCTTCAATGCGATGAACGGCAAGGTGCTGAAATTCCCTTCGGTCACCGGACCGAATTCGTCCCCCCAGCCGCGGCGGGCTGCGCATACAAATCCCGTCTGGAACAACAGTTCGCACCGAATATGGCGTGCTTCGACAGGCGTATCGTGGACAGCAATATCCATCTGTCCGTCATACAGGCTGGCAGACACATCCAGTGTGTAGGGATCGCGCAATCGCAGCCTCATGTCAGGAGCTTCCCGACCAGCGATGGGCAGCAGTTTCCGCAACAGACGTGGCTCAGCACTTTCAACCAGTCCGAGTGCGATACCGCGCCGAATGCTTTCCGGCTTGAAGCCGTTCTGCAGGACCATCCCCTGATCGATCCGGGCCAGTCCTTCCCGGATCGGTACGGAAATCCGGTCGGCATAGGCCGTCGGCGACAGGCCGGTCTTTCCGCGCACGAACAGGGGATCTCCACTGGCTTCACGCAGCCGTTTCAGGGCGGCGCTGACCGACGGCTGGCTGGTCTCCAGCAATCGGGCCGCTGCGCTGACGCTGCCGGCTCCGTACACCGCGTCGAATACCCGAAGCAGGTTCAGATCCAGTGTTCGCAGGTTCATAAGATTTCCTGATGTTCGATATGGGATATCAGAATTTCCATTAGTCGAGCGTCTCCGCCATACCAATGCAAGAGCATTTTTTGGAGTCGCCACCATGTCCCGATACCATTGGAATTACTCGAACCGATCTCTATTTGGAAGTCGCGGCGATGATATTCTGACCGGTGGAGACAATTCGGAAATAATTGTTGCCGGACGCGGTAATGACTTGATCAATTCTGGTGGCGGCAATGATCATGTCTTTGGCGGGCGCGGCAGAGACACCATTGACGGGGGGAACGGTCGGGATCGCCTGTTCGGCGGATCGGGTGATGATCTGATCGCCGGCGGCACGGGCAATGACCTGATTTCCGGCGGCCGGGGTGACGACAATCTGTCCGGCGATCAAGGTTGCGATATCCTGTTCGGCGGCTCAGGCGACGATACCCTGGATGGTGGCGCGAACTCGGATTACCTGGATGCGGGTCGGGGCAACGACACGGCCCGCTACGAACTGTCCGAAAATGTCGGGGCATGGGATTTCATCGATGGCGGTCATGGGTCCGATACGCTGAATCTGGTACTGACCAGGGCAGAAGCCAGCGACATTGCCGTGCAGGCGGACATTGCCCGCTTCGAGGATTTACTTGACCGGCAAAGCCATCCCTGGGGCGGGCACGGAGGCCATCACTGGGGCGGACATGGAGGTGTTTTCCGCTTTCAGGCCTTCGATCTGACCGTCCGGAATTTCGAGGATCTGACGATCGAGATACTCGGCGGCAATGCGGATCCTGTCGCCTCGGACGACAGTGCGACGGTTGATGAAGACGGCTCGGTCAACATCGACGTGCTCGGCAACGACAGCGATGTCGACGGAGATACACTGACGGTCACCACTGCCAGCGCGACCAACGGCTCTGTCGTGATCGAGGCCGACGGCTCGCTGACCTACACGGGCAATGCCGATTTCAACGGCGCGGACACGATCACCTACACAGTCGATGACGGCAACGGCGGCTCCGCCAGCGCCACGGTGGCCGTGACCGTGAATGCGGTCAACGACGGACCAGTCGCGGCGGATGACAGCGCAACGGTTGATGAGGACGGCTCGGTCAACATCGATGTTCTCGGCAATGACAGTGATGTCGAAGGCGACAGTCTGACCGTGACCTCTGCAAGCGCCGACACCGGCTTCGTCGACATAGAGGCCGATGGCACTCTGACCTATCGCCCTTTCCCCCAGTTCAACGGCAGCGACACGATCACCTACAGTGTTGCCGATGGCAACGGCGGGACCACCGCTGCCTCTGTCGAGGTGACTGTGAATGCCGTGAACGATGCCCCAGTCACCGTCGAAGATTTCCTGCTTCTTACGGTCGGCGAAAGCAAGACCGTGAACCTGCTCGCCAATGACTTCGATATCGAAGGCGACACGCTTTCCATAGTCTCCATCAACGGCAGCGCGCCTGGGACCACCTTTGCCGTGGATTTCGGCCAGTTGGGCATCGCCGAGGTGTCATTCGTCGCCGACAACGGGTCTCAGAGCTTTACGATCGAAGACAATACCGGGCTCGAATCGCTGGGACCGGCGGATGTGGTTTCCGCCGATCTGACCTATGTGGTTTCCGATGGCAATGGCGGCACGTCGATCGGAAATGTCGCCCTCATGGTCGCTGGCGTGAATGACGCGCCGGTGATCGATGCGGAAGCTTCGGATCTGTCGAGCACCCTTTTCGAGGATGCGGCGACGGTCCTGAATGACAGCGGCACCATTCGGTTCAGTGACCTGGACGCTGCCGATTCCCACATAGCCTCAGCCCATTTTACGGGCAGCATCGGTGATCAGGGTGCCATCACGGAAGCTCAGGCGCAGGGGTTCCTGTTGGTCCTCGCCCAGCCGACGATCGTCAGTTGGAATTTCTTCGCGGACAATGCGCTGTTCGATCATCTTGGCGCAGGTGAGACACTGGACCTGAACTATCAGGTCACGGTCGATGACCGGACAGGCGGCACGGATACCGAGACCCTGACGATCAGGGTTCAGGGTACCAACGACGGACCCGTTGTTGCGGGCGAGACCGCAACCGTTGACGAAGACGGGGCTGTGACGATCGACGTGCTGTCCAACGACACCGATGTCGATGGCGATGCTCTGACTGTGACGTCGGCCACGGCCGTGAATGGTTCCGTCGTCATCGAGGCCGATGGCCGGCTGACCTACACGGGCAACGCCGACTTCAACGGCGCGGACACGATCAGCTACACCGTCGATGACGGCAATGGCGGAACGGCTGCGGCAACGGTCGCGGTAACGGTGAACGCGGTCAATGATGCCCCCTTGCTGGGCCTCACCGTCGCCGGGACCGGGCAGGCCCCGGTGGCATTGTCGTCCATCGCCGCAGGCGAAGGCGGCTTTGCGATCATCGGCAACGAAAACAGCCTGACCGGAAGTTCGGTGAGTGATGCCGGGGACGTCAATGGCGACGGGCTGGGAGATCTGATCATCAGTGCGCCCCGCCTGGACCCGAATGGCAACAACTCCGGTGTCAGTTATGTGGTGTTCGGCAAGGCTGACGGCACGGCGGTGGATGCGTCCGACGTGGCGGCGGGCATTGGCGGATTTGCCATCAACGGCGTGGCCAGGGACGACAATTCGGGGAAGTCGGTGAGCGGCGCCGGAGACGTGAATGGCGATGGCCTCGCTGACCTGATTGTCGGTGCGTATGGGGCGGACCCGAATGGCTCGACCTCCGGGAGCAGTTATGTGGTCTTCGGCAAGGCGGATACAGGGACTGTCGAACTTTCCGATATCGAAGGTGGCCTGGGCGGGTTCAGCATCAATGGCCGAAGTACATCCGACCGATCCGGCGGCTCCGTCAGTGAGGCCGGAGATGTCAATGGCGACGGGCTTGGCGATCTGATCATCGGCGCGACAGGGGCGGGCAATGATGGACGCGCCTATGTGGTATTCGGCAAGGCGGATGGAACAACCGTCGAACTGGCGGACGTGGACAACGGTATTGGCGGTTTCCAGATCAATGGCAAGATTGGCCAGACCGGGGCATCGGTAAGCGCCGCCGGCGATGTCAATGGCGACGGACTGGCAGATGTCATCGTGGGCGCGACGAACAATGCCGGCGAAAGCTACGTCGTATTCGGCAAGGCCGACACCGCGCGGGTAGACCTGATCGACGTCGGATTGGGCCTGGGCGGGTTCGGGATCACTGGCGTGTCGTCAAATGACAATGCGGGGGCATCGGTCAGTGGCGGCGGTGACGTCAATGGGGACGGTCTGGCTGATCTGCTGATCGGGGCGCCCTATGCTGACCCCAATGGCGTGTCGTCGGGCGCGGGCTATGTCGTGTTCGGCAAGGCCGATGGCGACAGCGTGGACCTGACTGATGTCGCGGCTGGCACCGGTGGCTTTGTCGTCAACGGCGCTGCGGCTGGTCACTATTCGGGACGCTCGATCAGCAATACCGGTGACATCAACGGTGATGGCCTGGACGATCTGATCATCGGCGGCCCCTATGCGAATGGCTACGACGGCATCGCCCATGTTGTCTTCGGCAAGGCCGATGGCGGTGCGGTTGAATTGTCCGACGTCGCGAACGGATCGGGCGGTTTCCTCCTGAATCCGACGTCCCCGACCGATACCACCGTCGGCCATTCCGTAAGTGGTGCCGGTGACGTGAATGGTGATGGCGTGCCGGATCTGATCGTGGGCGGGCCGAGTTCGCAACCGAACGGCCTAGCCAGTGGCGTCGGTTATGTCATCTTCAATTCCCGTACGACATCTTTCGATCCCGGCCTTTCCGCCGCGGGGACCATCGACGCCGATGAGGACGTGCCGGAAGCCATCAAGGGACTGAGCATCGCGGACGTCGACGCGGCAGAGGGGACCGGTGAGGTTGAAGTCGTGCTGTCGGTTGCCAACGGCACACTGACGCTCGCCGAAAACGGCGCCGTGATCGCAGGCAATGGCAGTAACTCCGTGACCGTGACAGGCACCGTGGCGGACGTGAATGCCACAATCGCGGAGTTCCATTATCTGGGCGACCCGGAATTCAGCGGATCGGACAGGCTGGATATTCAGGTGTCGGATCTGGGCAACGCGGGATCGGGTGGCCCCCTGACGGATACCGGAAGCATCGACATCAATGTCAGTCTCGTCGTCGATGGCATTACCTTCGAAGGCGATCCCGACGGTATCGGCGGCAGCAATCAGGAAGACCTGCTGACCATGACAGGCCCCAATGCCAACAATATGGTCGGCTTTGGTGGCGATGACACGATGTTCGGTGGTCTTGGCGACGACACGATCCAGGGCAATGACGGCAACGACCTCATCTTCGGCGGCGAAGGCGACGATCTGATCGGCGACCTGTTCGATGAGCCGGTATTCGAAGGTCTTGAACCCACCATCGGCGACGCCAACACCTTCGTCGGCGGTGCAGGCAACGACACGCTTGTGACCCTCGACGATATCAACGACCGCTTCATCTTCAGCGATGGGGATGGCGTGGATCAGATCGACGGGTTTGAGGCCGGCGCAGGCAGCCTGGACGTCATCGACGTAACCGATTTCGGTCTGACCGGTTTCGCCGATGTCCTGGCCGCGGCGACCGAGGTCGCAGGCAACACCACCATCCTGCTTTCCGGCGAGAATGGCGGCGTGTCCATAACGCTCAACGAGATCGGGCTTGCCGAACTGCATACCGACGATTTCGCATTCTAGAGCAGATTCAATCTACTCTAGGCCGGGCCGCCGTCGTCCCTTGCATCGGGGCTCGCGAAGAGCTCCAGGCCGCTCAGCGGGGCGCCGAGCTGCATCAGCCGTCCGCTATCCGCCAGGCCTCCGATCGAGACGGGGTGCAGGTGACTGTCTGCAATGAGGCGATGCACGACCGCACACGCATCGTCGTCGTCGCCGGCCACGAACAGGACGCGACGGACGCCGTCGGCCGGTACCGGCGCGAACATCGTTTCGACCGGGAGGGTGTTGAAAGCCTTCACCACCCGCGCAGCCGGTGCCAGGCGCGCGATGATTTCACTGCCGGAGTCTGCGCCCAGGTCATCGACCCCGAACTCGGGGGCATAGCTTGTGAAGATGTTGGTCGCGTCGACAAGCACGCGACCGCGCCAATCGATCCCGGGCGTGAGGACGTCGCGCACCCTCGTCCATGGCACGGCCAGAATGACGACCGGATTGTCCAGCGCGTCGACGGCCTCGCCGGCGGTCACATGGTTTCCGAGCCGCGTCGCCAGTTCGCGCAGGCTTTCAGGCCCACGGCTGTTGGCGATCACCACTCTGTGTCCCGCGGCTGACAGGTGACGTGCAAGCGCCTGTCCCACTGTTGCCGCACCCAGGATGCCGATGTTCATTGCAAATTCTCCTCAAGTAGGGGCGTCGCCATGAATACCGGCGCTGGGGCCGGAGGACCGAAAGCCTCACCGGTCACATCCGGCTTCCGGCAGGGCCGGCGGGCCCGGAGATGCGGGTGCCGCCCTCCGAACCGACCGACATGCCCCACGCAGGTCACACCTGGTTCATGCCACCATCGACGAACAGTTCGATTCCATTGACGAAGCCTGCGTCCCTGGAGGCGAGGAAGAGCACCGCATTGGCGATATCCTCCGGCTGACCGATCCTCCCTGCGGGAACGGAGGCGATCATGTGCTCCTTGACGCTCTCCGCCTGATCGCCGCCGCCGAACAGATCGGTGAGACCGGCGGTCTCGGTCAGTCCGGGACTGACCACATTGACGCGGATGTTGCGGTCCTTGAGATCGAGAATCCAGCTCCGGGCAAGATTGCGCACCGCTGCCTTGCTGGCGGAATAGACGCTGAAGTTGGCCGTGCCGGCGGTGCCGGTTGTCGACGAGGTCAGGATGATCGAAGCGCCGTCGCGCAGCACCGGCAGAGCCTTCTGGACGGTGAAGAGAACCCCCTTCACGTTGGTATCGAAGGTACGCTGGTAGTGATCCTCCGTGATCGCGCCGAGGGGTGCCAGCTCGCCCCCGCCGGCATTGACGAACAGGACGTCGATCTGCGCCTGCCTCTGCTGGACGGTGTCATAGAGCCGGTCGAGATCGTCGAGGTTCGCCATGTCCCCGCGCACGCCGGTCACGTTGCCGCCGATCGACCGCACGGCGGCATCGAGCGTCTCCTGGCGTCGACCGGTGATGTAGACTGCGGCACCCTGCGCTGCGAACGCCTTGGCCGTTCCAAGGCCAATACCGCTGGTGCCGCCGGTGACTACGACGACCTGATTGTCAAACTTGCCCATGATGCTCTCCGTTGCTGGCGGTCGAGACCATCTCGCCGCATGCAAGACAGATAAAAACGAAACGCTGCGGCTTGTAGTTGTCGATTTTGGGCTCTATCGTTCTTTTGATGGAACGATGAAAACTGATCTGAACGACCTTGCCTATTTCGCCGAAGTCGTGAGCCATGGTGGTTTCGCGCCAGCGGCGCGCGCGCTGCGCGAACCCAAGTCGAAGCTCAGCCGACGCATCGCCGGATTGGAGGAGCGGTTGGGGTTGCGGCTGATCGAACGCTCCAGCCGCCGATTTCGGGTGACCGACACGGGCCTCGCCTTCTACGAACGCTGCAAGGCGATCCAGTTGGAGGCCGAACAGGCCGAGGCGCTTGTGATGCAGGCCCGATCCGAGCCCCAGGGACGCATTCGCTTCAGCTGTCCGACCGGCATGGTCGAACTGATCTCAAGTCTGGTCAGCCGTTTCCTTCGGCAGTATCCGAAGGTTCAACTGCAACTGGTGGCGACCGACAGGCCGGTCGATCTGATCGGAGAGAGGATCGACCTTGCGCTGCGTGTCCGGGTCGCGTTGACCAGCGATGCCGAACTGACCATGCGCAGCCTGGGCAGTTCGACCCGCATTCTCGTAACGAGTCCGGCATTGGCCGGTCGTCTGCGCAGCCCGGAAGATCTGGCGACGATACCAAGGCTGGCAACCAATGATTCCGATACGGAACCCGAATGGGATCTGGAGACGGCCGACGGCCAGGGAATGACGCTTCGGCAGGAAGCACGGCTCGGGTGCGCCGACATGACGGCGGTCCGCGAGGCGGCGATCACAGGTCTTGGGGTCGCGCTTCTGCCCTGGCATGCCTGCCTGCGCGCCCTGGAAACCGGGGCCCTGGTGCAAGTCCTGCCGAAATGGCGCGGCCAGAAGGGCGTTGTGCATCTGGTCTTCACAACCCGACGCGGCCTGCCGCCCGCCGTGCGTGCCCTGATTGATCATCTGGCCGCCGAATTTCCGGAGGATCTTCTGTAAGGCTTACCCCGAGCCCCGGACATCCGACGGATATGGGTCATGCAGTCGACCTCCCGGACCCGACCGGCACGGCAGAACTCCTCGACCCCACGCTCAAGCGTCCAGCCAAATCACAAGCGGACACATACTGCCCGCACCCGTGACCATCGACGGCAGAGCAAGTCATTGAACCTTAGGGAAGAAAATGGCGGACACGACAGGATTCGAACCTGTGACCTCTGCCTTCGGAGCTGGTTTAAGGGCCTATCCGAATTGCACGATAGGGCACGCCAGAGCGCGATAAGCAGCTGAATTATATTGAGTTTCAGAATCAGCTCTCCGAAGTCTCTATCCGAGAACACGCCTTGATTTCCGCCCGCGTGCTTGCGTGGTGCTTACTCGAAATCAGGGCTTCCGAGGGACGGGAGCATGACCAAACTGACCAAAAGGTTTGTAGAAACCGTCGAGCCACAGAGCAAAGGTCACGTCGTCTGGGACGAAGAACTGCCGGGCTTCGGTCTCCGCGTCCATCCCTCAGGCAAGCGCAGTTACATCGTCCAGTACCGCTCTCGTGGCCGTTCACGTCGCTACACGATCGGCCTTCATGGCGTCTGGACGCCCGAGACCGCGCGCCGTGAAGCCAAGGCCCTGCTCGGACAGGTCGCGCATGGCGGCGATCCTGCTGAAGAGCGCGAGGAAGACCGCAAGGCGCTGACCATCAAGCAGCTCTGCGAACAGTACATCGCCGACATGGAAGCCGGCCTCATCCTGGGGAAAGGCGGACGGCCGAAGAAGGACACCACCATCGCCACCGATGTCGGCCGTATCCGCAGGCACATCATTCCCCTTCTCGGGACACGACGCGTGCGGGACATCACAAAGCCGGACATGAACAACCTGATGAAGGACATCATCGCCAGCAAGACACGCGTGACCACGAAAACCGAAAAGCTCCGCGGCAAGGCCATCGTTCGCGGCGGCTGTGGCACCGCGATCCGGACCATGGGCCTGCTCGGTGGCATTTTCTCTTATGCCGTCGAGGCTGGCGTGATTGAGCACAACCCGACGCATGGTCTCCGCAAACCGAAATATCAGGTCCGCGACCGTCGGCTCAGCGAAGCCGAGTATCGGGTTCTAGGCGGCATTCTTCGCGAGGCGCAGGAGAGCGACCACTACCGCATACACGCCGATATCCTCAGGCTGATCGCGCTGACTGGCTGCCGTCGCGGAGAAATCATAAATCTCAAATGGAGCGAGGTCGATCTTGAGGGTAGCTGCCTGCGGCTGATCGATAGCAAGGAGGGATCTTCCGTCCGTCCTGTCGGATTGCCTGTTTTCGAGTATCTCGAAGACGAACGAAAGCGGCGGTCAGGCACGTATGTCTTTCCCGGCAAGGGCTTGGACAACGCCGTCGGGAACTTCCCACAGAGTTGGAAGAAAATGTTCAAGGACACACCGCTTTGGGACGTAACCCCTCACGTTTTGCGACACAGCTTCGCGAGCATCGCGAACGACCTGGGCTTCACAGAGATCACGATCGCCGCCCTCATCGGTCACGCTAAGGGATCAGTCACGAGCAAGTACGTCCACACGCTCGACTCCACACTGATCATGGCTGCGGACACGGTGTCCGGATACACGAAAGTGCTGCTCGAAGGTGTTGAATTCAGAAGGAACACCTACACGCTGGACCGGCAATCCCGTCAAAGCGCTATCAATCAGATACTCGTCGATGCCGTTAAATAGGTACTTGGCTACTTCGCATAAACTCCGAAATGCGGAAAAGCCCAGCAGACGAAATCGTCAATATCTGTTTTTCGCATTCGTGATGAATTCTACGGATTAAGCAACTCGGCTTGCCTTCGGATCGCAGCTTCATGTTCGCGAACCAGTTCCTGAAAAGCACTGAAAGCCTGATATATGTGGCTCTGCTCGCTCTCCAGAAGTGCTGCAATCTCGGCAAGGTTGAGTGCGTCATGCCCTCCGAATCCGTAGCAGACACGTCCTGTTTCCTCGTCAACGATACGCCTCACGAGTTGCGTCATCCCGACGACAAACCGCGGTGAAAAGCGGTGATTGTACGCATTCCTGAAATCGCCTGTAGCTTTCTGAAAGGCCCGGTTGTCAATAACATCCAGCGCGCGTTTCAGTTTTTTGTAGCTCTTCCACGGTTTTCCATACTGGTCTCCGACATGTGGGTAGATATCTCCGTCAAAGGGGAGATTATCAATCCAAGTACCAGATTCCTTAAGCATGTTGGCTTGATGACAAAGATGGGCGGCAGCGAATCCGAATCGTCCCTTCACAGCATAAGGTAGATTCAATGCATTGGTTGCCAGCGTATCGATAAACTCATGTGTCGCCTCCATCTTCTTCTTGTTGGATAACGGCTCTATTACAGCAAACCAAGCCTTCAACCGGTGCACGTTATTGCTGAAGACGTTGATGACGTTGGCCAACTCACGTGCGAACTCGTCTAGCATCATAGAATAGGCCATCCATTGCGCACTCAACGGGTTTGGTAGGTCGGTCCAGTCATAAGGCATAATACGGCCGGTGAAGGACGTAGCTTTCAATGTACGGCGGAATGTTCGGTAAAGGGCGATGGACATGGATTTACTTCTTATTGCGAGAGCAGGTTGGTACTCTAGTGTAGTTAGCTTGTTGCTCCCGGCGCCATGGCTTAGTTCTTGGCTGCACAGGAACGGTTGAAGAACATAAATGGCATCGAAACGACGAAGCGAGGCATCAACTGGCGGACAATGGAATCTCTCCGGCGTCCTCTATCAGTTGCTCACGTCCTTGAAGTCAGGCCTAAATGCGATGGTCGAAGAGGTCATGAGCAACTGCGATGTCGCAAGCGTCCGCGTGGTGGTGGAGCCCGCAAAGGGCGGCGATGCACAAATCCACCAGACCGGACTTCGTCTCGTCGACCAAATCAAGATCCGCCGTGGCGCATCTCCGTGGACGACCCGCGCAATTGTCGAGAACGTGCTGCCCGACTTGTACAAAGCAGTTGAAGGCGAAAACACGCCGTCTCAATTTCGGTTCGTTACCGACAATCTCGAAGGCACCGAAGCCTTTTCCAGATTCCTCGCCATTTTGCGCGTATTGGATGCCGAAGATAAAGGGCCTCAGGACCTCGACATGTTGGAGCGACCCTTCCGATGGGGGACGGACCGCCTTTCGTCTGAGGGGCTTTACGCGCATATTGCAAAAACGTTGGACGCACCTGAGCCCAAACTTTGGGACTTCCTGACTTCGATTGAAGTGACGGGATGTTCGGAGGCCAAGGTCTCAACCGAAATCGACGATATTCTTGCGGACTTGGTAACAGAGCGCGAGGAGATCCCAGTCAAGCGCAAGGCTCTCGTTCAGCACTTGTTGGGCTTGGGTGCCGTCGGCACGTCGATTTCCACCGAGGCGCTGCTTCGAGCGGTTGATCTCGATCCGGCCCGACTGACCCATGCCCAGCGCCTGTCCGCCAGCTTGCGTGAGCAAATCAAGGACGCCATCCGCCATGCCGGATACGATCGGGCGATGGACGTTCGGACGACTGCTATCGTGCCTGACGCACCGCTGTCGGTGCTTAGCGGGGACTCCGGCCAAGGCAAGACTTGGCGACTGTGCAGTGCGGCCATGTCAATAGTTGAGGCGCACAGATGTGCAATTTTGCTTCCCGCGCGTGGTCGCCTCGCCGATCTAGAAGCGAAAATCGTCGAACGGATCTGGCTGACCGATTTCGACCGTAGTCTGCCTCTGACCCAGATTGCCGACCGGCTCAGACCGAAACTATCCGATGAAGACGGCGTGTGGCTGACGGTTTTCCTCGATGACTTAGCCGATCCTGACCTCGCTATGGAGCTCGCGGCCGGGGCGTGGGCTCGCCATGGAATCAAGGTGGTTGTCTCAGCGCAAAATCGGATCACTCGCATGCTTGCGCAGGCAATCGAAGGCCTTCGCGAGGTCACGGTGCCTGATTTCACTTTGGCCGAACTGCGCGAATATCTACGACGTGCGGGTCGAAACCCCAACCAGGTTCCCGACGATGTGCTTCTCTCCCTCACGCGCCCGGTGCTCGCAGCGATCTATTGCAAAATTCCGGGCAGTGAACACTGGAACGCGGTCAGTGAATATGAGCTGATGGACCACTACTGGCGATGGGCGACGACACAGCATCGCATTCAAGCGCTCCACGCCGCTGATGCATACGCCGTACTCGGCCTCGCTGGCACGTTGCTCGATGGAACGGCCATATATCCGTGGACTCCCACTGTCGCAAATGGTCGGAATCTGACCGATGCCACCCGCGACCGACTTATAACCGTCGGTGTCCTGCGCGAGGATACGCAAGGCGCACTCCAAGTTTCCCATGACAGGATTCTCAATTGGGCGATCGCCGGCGAAATCGAACGACGTTTCCTAGAGGGAGAGCTAACTATTCAAGGTGTTGCCGATCTCCTCGACCAGATGGATGGTATCGCCACGCCACGTGGGGACCGACTCGGGCGACGCCTCGGTTATGTCCTGCACGACTTGTTCTGGAAGCTGGCGCGAAGCGCTCGGCCCAAGGAAGTTGGCGAGCTGGCTCTCATTGCGGTTCGTTCCGGTGTGGCGTCGCAAGAGCATGAGCACTTCTTCAAGGAGGGGCTCGGAAGCCTCGGCGCCCCAATTATCCCAGCGCTCACCTGGATGGCTCGCCAGCCCTATACTGACAACGAATGGTTACTGCCACGATATTCGGCCAGTGCCTTCACCGCCGTTGCGGAAACTGCAGAAGCGGAGGTTGCTGCAGCAGCGCGTGCGCTGATTGAAGAAGATGTGGAGCAATCGAAAAGCATTGGGCTGACGGTGCTGCAGTCGACGCCAGCACCGGAATCCGTGGAATTGCTCTGGTCAATCAACAAAGAGCGCAAGGCGGCCATGATCGCAGCCAAAGGTAACAACAATCTGTGGTCCGAACGACGGATGGCAAAGGAACAGAGCTTCAATGCATTGTCCTGCGCTGTTCAGGGTGCGCCATACTGGTTGCGCGAGAAAGCTTTGTCCGTAACGAATTCGGAGGATGCAGAGCAATTGACCTGGTTGCTCATGCAGCTCGACATCCGCATTGCCGAACCGATCTGGACGTCAACCAAGAACGCCCTGCTCGCTCATATGTCGACGACGGCGATCGGGATGCCACGCTCGATCCGCTATTTCCGCGACCATGATGAAGTCAAGCGCATCGAAGCCGCTCTCGAAAACCCAGAGCCAAATGGAGCCGCTCTCTGGTTTGACGCTTTGGCGTACTTGGCGCCTGAAACGGCGTTGAAAAACTTGGATCGGCTAACGGCGCGTGATCTTTGGGGGACGAGCCATTGGTGGTTGCAGGGATTGCTTCGTCGCGCTGGTCCCGCAGTACACGCACGACTATTGGAGACGATCGGGCGCGAGCAAGAAGGCGGACAAATCACGCTCCGGGAATTAGCTCTACTGTATGGGGGTCAGCAGGATCTGCTTGATCCCGCTACCTTCGACAGGTTTATCGACAGCTTCGGATTCTGCCTTGATCGTGAAGAGCGGGGCGAGAACGTGCAACCTGGAGCGATTCGTCACTTATGCGCGCTAATCGCGTCAGCCGCATCGCCGGTGCTGCTAGAGCGCTTAGCCGCGCGGCAGGGAAGCAACTTCGAACGATTGGTAGCGTGCAAGGCGATTTCGCGCGCCGGGCGCTCGTCAATGCTGCGAGATAGTGATGGTGAGGAATATCGCCTCATCCTGGGCGCAATCGGTGGAGAGGGCTACGACCAGCTCGTCCTCGCCGAACTCGAACGATCAAACGTGCATGCTCGCACCGATGGCGTTACAGCTGCCGCATGGACGCGCAATCCGACCATCAAAGCCAAGCTTGAGGCTATCGCCGAGGATCCCGATAGCGACACCTATCGGCAAGTTCAGCTGATGCATTCACTTGCTTCACACCATGCGGACGCAGGTCTGCGCGCCATGGTCCAGGGCGGATCGCCCGTTTTCCTGCGAGCTGTCGAAATTCGAGAGAATGGACCACCTTGGAATGACGAGCACCTGGCGAAGGTTGAAGCTCTACTGAAAAGCGACGAAGTGGAAATACGCCGGCAAGGCATCAACTTGTGTGGCTTCCTCAACGGTGAAATGGCAGGTTCCATGCTGGCGCCGATCATGGAAGGCGATACCGCGACGACTGATGAAGTGGCTCTCGCCCGTGGCGTGTTGGCTCATCTTGGATACTATCGACCAACTTTCTTGCCGCGTTTGAAGGCGTTGTTGGGACGCGACGATTCTGGCGCCTTCACTGCTAGCTATCTCGCTTGGAACGGTGACGCCGAGGCGCGAGCTATAGTCGTGGGCTGGCTTGCCGCAAACCCACTTACGGAGATGAAATCTTCCGAGCTCCCTATCGCGTTTCGGCTTTTGGAGAACGCTGACAGCGCCTCAGGTGCGCGCGATTTTCTGAAAAGGGTATGGAAAAAGGGGTTCGGCTTTGGCCGTGAAGGGGAGATTCTGGCAGCACTCGCCGATGCCGACGATAATGAAGCAAGTGACGCCCTTGATACCATCGCATATCAAAAGCCACGACGAGGCGAGGCATCGGTCGTCGCGGCGATCAGAGCGCTGCAAAAGACGTCACCTCCTGAGGCGTTGGCTGCCGCCGAACGTTTCTACCTTCGCACGCGGGCGGAATCAGCCGCGTACCTTTTACTGCAACTAGATGCTGAAATTGGGAGCAAGATCTTACTTGAAGACTATCCTGCTGCTCCCATTCCTGTTCGACATCAAATCAGCCGTTTGTTGCGACGGGCAGCACCTCGCGCGTTGTTCATCGAGACACTGAAGCAATTGAGTCAGAGCGAGGCCACTGAGGATCGTTTGGCAGCAGCCGAGCTCGCGGGGTCGCTTCCGTTTGAAGAGCCGGTCGACTTTCTTGACCACCTCGCCGATGACGAGGCCGAAATCGTTGAAAAGGCCGCACTGGTGGCTCTTCGGCAGAGACAGGCCGACGCGGAGTGCGCAACGTTGATCGAGCGTCTAGCTGAACAACCAAGGCCGCGCCAATGGTCTTGGCTGCATGCGCTTATTCGAAGAGGTGACCCCGCACATCTGGCCGATCCCAAAGATCCACGCTCGATACATGGTCTACTTGATCAGCTTGGAGACGATTTCAGGGAAGAAGCCAACACGTTGCTGAAAAAACGGACGAAGGAACTCAAGAAGAGTGCGGACCGGCTCGAAAAGGAGCATCATCGTTGAAGCTCGTGTGCTTCACTTCGCTTGGCGTCTTCAGGTGGTCTGTGAATAGCCTCGAGTTTTCTAGACGCCCTCGGGTCTCATTTTCTCCTGCCGTTCGAACTCGACGGGTGACAGCATCCCGTTCCTGACGTGCTTGCGCTTCGGGTTGTAGAACATCTCGATGTAGTCGAACACATCCTGCCTTGCTTCGACGCGGGTCTTGTAGGTGCGGCGCCGTATCCGCTCTCGTTTGAGCAAATTGAAGAAGCTCTCAGCGACAGCGTTCTCGTGACAGTTGCCGCGGCGGCTCATTGAATACTCCAGATTGTGAGCCCTGATGAATGATGCCCAATCCATGCTGGTGAACTGCGAGCCCTGGTCCGAATGGATCAGCACCCTGTTCTTTGGCTTCCTGCGCCATACGGCCATGAGCAATGCTTGCAGGACGACGTCCGTCGTCTGGCAGCTCTGCATTGACCAACCGACGACGCGGCGGGAGTAGAGGTCGATGACGACGGCCAGGTAGGCGAAGCCTTCCAGCGTCCTGATATAGGTAATGTCGGTGACCCAGATCCGGTCCGGCGTATCTACATCGAACTGCCGAGCCAGTGTGTTGTCGACAACCAATGACGGCTCACTGCCATAGCTGCCAGGCCGGCGCTTGTAGCCAATCTGGGCCTTGCTGGCCAGACGTGCCACGCGGTTCGGGCATACGGCTTCACCCTGATCGAGAAGATCATCGTGAAGCTTGCGATAGCCATACACCTTGCCGCTCTCCTTCCAGGCCTTCCGGATGAGGTCGGTCTGA
>Ga0209475_10000892_pt1 | contig 45495 bp, 45 predicted proteins | sample tdDd471_FD_187128 | JGI IMG/M metagenome (GOLD analysis project Ga0209475, IMG submission 187128) | Marine sediment microbial communities from the Atlantic coast under amendment with organic carbon and nitrate - tdDd47.1 (SPAdes)... | ecosystem: Environmental > Aquatic > Marine > Coastal >... | reverse complement strand
TAGACGTCGTTGATCCAGTTGCTGAACAGAAGATGGGCGTGGGCCCGCCAACGGTTCCGCGGCTCCTGCGTCGGGTCGTCATCCGGGAAGTAGTTCTTCGGCACGCCGATATCCATGCCCTGGGTGACGTCGCGGTTATATTCGTCGCCCAAGGTGCGCGCGTCGTATTCAAGATGGTTGAAGATGTAGATCTGCCGGAAGCGCTGATCCTGGACCAGGCAAAGCCCGGATTCTTCCGATTCCGCCAACACGGTCAGCAGCGGGTCGTCGGGCAGGTCCTCCTTGCGCGTCTCCGTATGCCGGGAGACGGGGACCCGGAAGATGTCGTTGAACCCGCGCAGCAAGGTGTTGCCGGGGGCGCTCACCGTATGTTCGAAGACGCCGAACATCTTGGCGGGCAGTTCGTGCTTGGGCACGTCGCGGAAATGCTTCAACGCGGCCTGGGCGCCCCAGCAGATGTTGAACGTGCTGTGCACGTGGCTCTGGGTCCAGTCGAAGATCCGGCACAGTTCCGCCCAATAGTGAACGTCCTCGAACGGCAGCGTCTCGATCGGCGCGCCGGTGACGACCAGGCCGTCGAACTTCTGGTCCTTCACGTCCTCCCAGGTCGAGTAGAACGCGCTGAGGTGTTTTTGCGAAACATTCGTCGGGACATAGGAACCGGTCGTCAGCAGGGTCAGTTCCACCTGCAGGGGCGTGGCCCCGATCAGGCGGGTCAACTGCGTCTCGGTGCTTTCCTTCTTCGGCATCAGATTGAGGACGGCGATCCGCATCGGTCGGATATCCTGGCGCACGGCATCGCGTTCGCCCATGACGACAACGCCCTCATCTTCCAGATGACGGCGGGCGGGAAGCTCGTCCGGAATCTTGATCGGCATCTGTCCTAGTCCTTAACTCGACGCACCCGAACTTTCTCGACGGTTCGGGGCGTTCCCTAAATCAACCTTCCGCGCATATCAACGCGATATGCCGGGGCGTGGTATGTGAATTGGGGCCCGGCATGTCCTCCCGCGCCCGTTTTTCCTTTGTTTGCAGGATACATAACAAACCCGGCGTTGGCTGCAAGAGTTAACGCATTTTGGCCGGCATGCCCCACGAACCCTTGATATCTGGTGAACGCGCCGGGCCCGGCAAGTCCCGACTGCCCTTTCGCGCGGCAAAAGGCCTTTTCTGCAAACACTGTCTGTCCTGCCAAGGGCGCACTGGCCAATTGCCAACAAGCAAACCAGACTGTAGGAGTGTGCCCCCGGCAAATCGCGGTTTCTCCCGGTTTTGCAGGTGAACAGTAGCCCTAACGATGTTGGACCGGCCTGTACGATGACGAACCGTTCCCTGGATGATCTACGGCGGGAAATCGATGAAATCGATGACGCCATCCATGACCTGATCATGAAGCGCGCCGATGTGGTGAAACATGTCAGCGCCGCGAAGAAAAGCCACACGGCTCTGCCGATCCGGCCGTCCAGGGAAGCCTTCATGCTGCGCCGGTTGAGCGCCCGCCATACGGGGCCTTTCCAGCTCTCCGCCCTGGCGCGGATGTGGCACGAGATGATCGCCGCCTTCACCATGATCCAGGCGAGCTACAAGATCGCGGTCTTTTCCGATGCCGCGCACCATACGCTATGGGACCTGGCCCGCGACCAGTTCGGCTCCCAGGTGCCGATGACCGCGTTCGAGACCCGGCGCGAAGTGCTGCAGCAGGTGTTGAACGGTCAGGCGGATGTCGGCGTCCTTCCCCCGCCGGAGGAAGATGACGACCATCCTTGGTGGACCCAGCTTGCGGTGCCGGGGGCGCCGGTCATCGTGCAGCGGATGCCTTTCGCCGGCGTCGGCAATGTCCGCGGCGTGCCGGCGGAAGCGGTCGCGGTCGCGCGGCTGGACCCTGAGCCTACGGGCGACGATGTCAGCTTCGTTGTCTTCACCACCGTCGATCCCGTCAGCCGCAGCACGCTGGTCTCCAAGTTGAAGGAATCGGGCCTGCCCGGCGTGCTGCTCGCCTCGCTGGAACAGAACGGCGAGTGGATGCATCTGGCGCAGGTCGAAGATTACGTCGCCGCGGAAGACGAACGCGTCACCAAATTCGTGAAGGCGGGCCCGGCGGTTTCCGCGCGGGTCATTGGCGCCTATGCATCGCCGATCGCCGGGGCAAGCAAGCCCCGATCAGGTGAATAGGATCAGGTGAATAGGTTCTGGTGAATAGGATCCGTTGAGGACCGTTTGGGGAGTATTAACCACATGATGCGGCCGACTCCGAAGCCGGGCGTTATGGATGCCCCGCTCTACGTTCCGGGCGAGCACAAGCTGGAAGGGATCGACGAACCGGCGATCCTGTCCGCCAATGAAAACCCGCTGGGGCCGAGCCCCGACGCCATCCGCGCCTTCCGGGAAGGGGCGGAGAAGCTGCACCGCTATCCCGACGGCGGGGCCAATGAATTGCGGCGCGCCATCGGCAAGACATACGGTCTGGACCCGGAGCGGATCATCTGCGGCGCCGGGTCGGACGAGTTGATCACGCTTCTGATCCGCGCCTATGCCGGCGTGGGGGACGAGGTCGTCTATTCCAAGCACGGCTTCGCCATGTACCGGATCACCGCGATCACGACGGGGTCGACGCCGGTCGCGGCGCCCGAAAAGAACCTGACGACCGATGTGGACGCGGTGCTGGCAGCCGTGGGTCCCCAGACGAAGCTGGTTTTCATCGCGAACCCGAACAATCCGACGGGCACCTATCTCGACGACGGGGAGGTCCGGCGCCTGATCGAAGGATTGCCGCCGCATGTGCTGTGCGTCCTGGACGCCGCCTATGCGGAATATGTTTCCCGCAACGACTATTCCGCGGGGGCGGGGTTCGTCGACGATTACGACAATGTCGTCATGCTGCGGACCTTCTCCAAGATTTACGGATTGGCTGCCCTGCGCCTCGGCTGGGGCTATGCGAAGCCGGACGTCATCGGCGCCATGAACCGGCTGCGCAGCCCGTTCAATGTCAATGCGGCGGCGCAGGCGGCCGGCATCGCCGCCATCCGCGACACCGCGCATGTGGCCGAAAGCTGCCGTCACAACGACGAATGGCTGACCTGGCTGAGCGAAGCGATCAAGGCCCTCGGGTTCGAGGTCAACCCCTCGGTCGGGAATTTCATCCTGATCGGTTTCGGGGATGCGTCGCGCTGCCAGAAGGCGAATGCCTTCCTGGAAAAGAAGGGCGTCATCGCGCGCGGGGTCGGCGGGTACAGCCTGCCCGAATATCTGCGCCTGACCGTCGGCACCGAGAAGGAATGCCGCATGGCGGTCGACGCGTTGAAAGGGTTCCTGGCGACGGAATAGGCCGCCTTCCTCAGTTCGACTGTCCCGGCGCGGGTAACGTTTCCGCCGTGACCGGGGCGGGCGGCGGCGCGTGTCCGGCCTGTTCCGGCGGAAGCACCGGCAGGACCCGGCCCATCTTGATCGGCCCCAGATAGACATCCCCGTCGAGGGCGCTCAGCGGCACGGTCAATTCCGGCTCCCCGCCGCCGGGCGGAACCCGCGCGAACAGCAACAGGCCGACACTGGCGAGCCGCGCCGAATCCGGGCGGATCAGCTTCGCATCCACAAGGGCGTCCAGCGTGTCGCTCAATCCGGCGACTTTCGCATCGAAGGCGGCGGAGGGGCGGAGCAGATCGTCCAGGGCCATGGTTCCTTCGGCGCGCAGTTTCGTCGGGCCCCACTCCATGCTCAGCCAAGGTACTTCCAGCGTGCCGCCGGCATCGCGCCAGGTTTCCAGCGCGCGCCGCATATCCGTGCGCGGAACCGGGCCCTTCAGGCGGGCGCGCATCGATGTGTGTTCGATGTTCCGTCCCAGCGGACCGGCAAGCGCGGCGGGCAAGCGCAGCCCTTGAACCAGAAGGTCGAGGGCGGCTTCTTCGTCGTCGTGGATGCGGGCCGGCGTCGCGGGCTGGGTGAGCGTCACCGTGGCGCGGTGGATTTTCAGGTCGGCGTTCAGATCGGGGGCGACGCCGTCGACATTCTCCAGCGTGATGTCGGCCTGGCGCAGCCGCCCGTCCAGGTCGAATTCGGCACTGCCTTCCGCGCGGTCGGCCGTCGCCCGCATCGGGACGAGCCGGCCCGCCACGGGGACCACAGCTTCATGGCCGCCCGCCGCCGACAGCGTGTAGCGGGTCGGCGCCCAGGGCTCCGCGGACAGGTCCAGATTGCCGCTGCTCCACGACCATGCGCCGCCGGGATCGGCCAGGGCGGGACGGATCAGACGGATGCGGACGGTCCAGGGAAATCCGCCGACCGTCTTTTCCGCATAGTCGATCCGGTATCCGGCGCTGCGCCACTCCGCGATCCAGCCGGTCACGGTCCGGTCCATCTTGTCGGCGCCCCACCACCAATATCCGGCATAGGCGCCGGCCGCCGCGACGACGGCGGCGATTGCAGCGAAGGAAAGGCGGCGAAGGGACATCATCAGGCTTCACTATATGGCGATGGGACAGGCATTGAACCAGGGCGCCGGCAAAGGTTGCGGTTTTGTCCTGTTGAACCGGAGCCGCATATCGCTAGATTCGGTATCATCCTTCAAATACGCATTCAGAGCGAGCGGTGTGAGCTACGATTTTTTCAAACAGGCGCGCGACGACCGGATTGCCGAAGGCCTGCCGGTCCTTTCCGCTGAGGAAAGCGATCGGCGGAAGGCGGCCTTCCTGTCCTCCCTTCCGCCGAAGGAAGACGTCTGGTTTTTCGGCTACGGATCGTTGATGTGGGATCCGGGCTTCCATCACCTGGAAGCGGCCATGGTGCGTCTGCGCGGCTGGCATCGGTCGTTCTGCGTCCTCTCGCACGGATACCGCGGCACGGTCGAGTGTCCGGGGCTGGTCCTCGGATTGGACGAAGGCGGGGAATGCGCCGGCATGGCCTACCGGGTCTGCGGCCGCACGCAGCTGGAGGAAGCCATCGATTATCTCTGGGTTCGGGAGATGGTGACCGGCATTTACAATCCGACGCTGCTGCCCGCCGCCATCGACGACGGACGGACCGTGCAGTGCTGGGCCTTCGTGGTCGACCGGGCCCACCGGCAGTATATGGGGCACCTGTCGCAGGAAACCCGGGCCGCCATGATCGCGGCGGCCTGCGGGACGCGGGGACCGAACCGGATCTATCTGGAAAACACGGTGGCGCGGCTCCACCAACTCGGTGTCGATGACGAAAGCCTCACCTCCATGCTCGAGAAGGTTTGCGCCGCGTCCGGCGCGCCGGCGGACTGACGCGCTCAGTTTCCGCCCAGCAAGCTTCCCAGACGGCCGCCGAAATACTCGATGACCCGGTCGAAATCCGACGCGAAATAGATGATCGCCGCGGCGATCACGGCGCCTGCGACATAGTAGGAAACCGGCACGGGAACGGGCTTGTGCGCGCCGCAGCCGGGGCACTGGTCCACATAACCCTTGATGGGGCGGCCGCATTTCCGGCAGGGCTGGGTTTTCGATCCGAACATCGGTGGACGGTAGCCGCGTCGGCGCGCCGTCTCAACCGTTATGGTTTCACCCGCAGCGGGACCATCCACAAGACGAGCACGTATCGCAGCCTTCCTGCCGGATCAGGGATGCGGTGCCGCAGCGCGGACACTGTCCGCCGAGCTTCTTGCCCGCGGCCTTGTCGCCGCCTTTCGGCATCACCGTCTCGCCCCGTTCAAGGAAGCCGGTCTGCACCATGTGGTTTTCGATGACCTCGCCGATCGCGGCCAGCAGGGACGGCACATACCGGCCCCCCATCCAATAACCGCCGCGCGGGTCGAACACCGCCTTCAATTCCTCCACCACGAAGGACACGTCGCCGCCGCGCCGGAAGACCGCGCTGATCATGCGGGTCAACGCCACCGTCCAGGCATAGTGTTCCATGTTCTTCGAATTGATGAAGACCTCGAAGGGCCGCCTGCGCCCGTCCTGTTCGATATCGTTGATCGTGATGTAGATCGCATGGTCGCTCTCCGGCCATTTGATCTTGTAGGTCGACCCGGTCAGCGTGCCCGGCCTGTCCAGCGGCTCTGCCATATAGACGATGGAACCGGCTTCGGCCTGGATCGGAAGGGCTTCCGCCGCGGCCGGCTTTGCGGGCGCCGCCCCCATGGGCGCCGCCGCCTTCGGGGCCGCTTCCAGGACCGACCCGCGCACCGCGCTCGGCCGGTAGGTCGTGCATCCCTTGCAGCCTAGATCGTAGGCTTCGCGGTAGACGTCCTTGAACGCCTCGTAGGGGATGTCCGGCGGCAGGTTGATCGTCTTCGAAATCGAACTGTCGATGTATTTCTGCGCCGCGGCCTGTATCGCCAGATGGTCGGCGGGGGTCAGGGCATCGACCTCGACGAAGGCGTCGGGCACCGGCGCGTCCGGGCCGTGCGCTTCCCGGAACAGGCGATAGGCGTTGTTCTGCAGGCGCTCGGTCCGGTGCGTTCCGTCGGGCAGCAGGACCTTCCGGATCTGCTCGACGGCGAAGATCGGTTCGATGCCGCTGGAGATGTTGTTGGCCAGCATGGAAATGGTGCCGGTCGGCGCGATGGAGGTCAGCAGCGCGTTGCGGATGCCGTATTTCGCGATGTCGGCGCGGATGTCCTCGTCCAGTTCCTGGATCGACGGACTTTTGAGATACGCGTCAGCGTCGAAAAGCGGGAAGGGGCCTTTCTCCCGCGCAAGGTCGATGGAGGCCCGGTAGGCGGCGTCGCGGACCGCCTTCAGCCAGGCTTCCGTCAGCGCGACAGATTGCGGCGACCCGTAGCGGATGCCGCACATCGCAAGCGCGTCGGCAAGGCCGGTCACGCCCAGCCCGATACGCCGTTTCGCCGCCGCTTCGGCGGCCTGTTCGGGCAGCGGGAAACGGGATGCGTCGGTGACGTTGTCCATCATCCTGACGGCGGTGCGGACGAGATCCTCCAACGCCGCGATGTCGATATCGGCCGTTGCGGCGAAGGGGTTCCGAACCAGCGCCGCCAGATTGATCGACCCCAGCAGGCAGGCCCCGTAGGGCGGAAGCGGCTGCTCGCCGCAGGGGTTGGTGGCGCTGATCGTCTCGCAATAGGCCAGATTGTTCCGCGCGTTGATCCGGTCGATGAAGATGACGCCCGGTTCCGCATAGTCGTAGGTGGTTCGCATGATACGATCCCACAGGTCGCGCGCCTTGACGGTCCTGAAGACGGTTCCGTTGAAAACGAGGTTCCAGTCCGCGTCGAGCTTGACCGCCGTCATGAAGGCATCGGTCGCCAATACCGACAGGTTGAAATTGGTCAGCCGGCCTTCGGTCTGTTTGGCGAGAACGAATTCCTCGATATCCGGGTGGTCGCAGCGCAGCGTCGCCATCATCGCGCCGCGGCGCGACCCCGCCGACATGATGGTGCGGCACATGGCGTTCCACACATCCATGAAGGAAACCGGGCCGGACGCATCCGCGCCGACGCCGTGCACCGGCGCGCCCTTGGGCCGCAATGTGGAAAAGTCGTATCCGATCCCGCCGCCCTGCTGCATCGTCACGGCCGCTTCGCGCAGATGGGTGAAAATGCCGGACATGTCGTCGGGAATGGTGCCCATGACGAAACAGTTGAAGAGGGTGACCGACCGGTTGGTCCCCGCGCCGGCCAGAATCCGGCCGGCCGGCAGGAGCTTGAAATCCGTCATGGCGTCGTAGAATTTCGTCTCCCAATCGGTCGGCGTCTCAGGTTCGGCGGCCTTCCGGTCCCGCTTGCGCGCAGAGGGTTTTTCCGCCGCGGCCAGGGCCTTTGCCACCCGGCGCCAGCTATCCTCTATGGATTTGTCCACAGGGCCGCCCTCGGGCGCCCGGAACCGGTACTTCTGGTCCCAGATTCGCTCGGATGTCGGTGTCAGATTGCTCGCCACGATGGGTCCCGCCGAATTGCTGTCGTCCCGCGTAAAAAAACACGTAACCGATTGAATGATAAGAACGAATATTAAGAACGCAGGATATCTGCGACTTTATAGCACAGATCGGCGGCGGATTCTCGGGATTTTGTTTCTCTCCGAAATAATGACGACAGTCCGGGCCTCATTACCCGGGCAGGGTGATGTATTCGGCGGTTAGAGTATTCACATACTTATCCACAGGGCGCCGCGGTTCAGCGGCCTTCCATGAGGTCCCGGGTGGTCTTTTCGATCACGTCTTCAAGCGTGGCCATCAATTCGCGCCGCCCCATGTCGGACGGCAGGGGCGGCAGGAACCGCAGGACTATTTCTCCCGGGCGGACATGCCAGATGGACCGCGGCCAGAACAGTCCGGAATTGAGCGCGGCCGGCACCAGCGGGTAGCCGGAATCCCGGTACAGCGCGATGACGCCGGCGTGATACCGGGTTTTCGCGCCGGGCTGGGTGCGGGTCCCTTCGGGAAAGATCACGATCTTCCGGCCGGTGCCCAGGACGCGCCTTGTGTCCTCGATCATCTTGCGCAGGGCGCTGGCCCCGGCGGTTCGGTCGACGGAAATGCTGCCGACCTTGTGCAGATACCATCCGAACAGGGGGATCTTCGTCAGCTCCTGCTTCAGGATGAAGGCGGGCGAGCGCAGATAGATGCTGAGCGACAGCGTCTCCCAGGTCGACTGATGCTTGCAGGCCAGGATGAAGGGTTCGTCCGGCAGGTTTTCCTCGCCCTCGTACCGCCACCGCACGCCGCCGATGACCCGCAAGCCCGCCAGGGCCGCGGCGCACCAGAAATTCGCCAAATGCCGGACGATCCTCTCGGTGGTCAGCAGGAACGGCAGATAGACGATCACGGCGACCGTCGTCAGCGCGTAGAAATAGGCCCCGAAAAGTATCCCTCGAACGGTCATGTGTCCTGGTCTCCGTTGGCGAAAAGGGCGGACAATCCGCGGCGCAGCCAGACGCGGGCGACGGCGACGAGGGTTTTCGTATATTCCCCGGCGATCAGCAATGCCGTCCCCGGGTATTTAAACCATTCCTTGGTTTTGACATGGGGCGGATGAACCGCATGCGGCACGACCGTGACGTCGGGCGCCAGCATTCGAAACTCGACCAGGCTTCGCGGCATGTGATAATCGGCGGTCACGAGGCGGATGGAGCGGTATCCCTCGCTTTTCACCCAGTCGGCGGATTCGCGGGCATTGCCGGCGGTATCGTCCGCCTCGTAGCCCAAGACGACGCAGCAGTCCACGGTCTCCGGGGCCTGTTTCCAGACGCGTTTCATTTCCGCGACGTCGACGCCGCTGTGGACGCCGGAGATGAAGAGTTTCCGCGCCTTGCCCGATGACAGCAGCCGCAGGCCCGTTTCCAGCCGCAAGGTGCCGCCGGTAAAGACGACGATGGCGTCGGTGCGGGCGGTTTCGTCCGGTTCGCCGCTCGGCAGGGTAACGGCGAAAGAGACGAAGCCCGTCACCCAGGCGATCGCCAGGATGGCGGCCGTGACCAGGATCGCCTTGCGGCGCCACGGTTTTCTGCGTGGCTGCCGCATGTCACGTCATCCGCCTGAGCGCCGACAGCACGGTGCGCCGGGCCGTGATCAGGGCGACGATGGTCGATATGGGCGGCAGGGCGAGGGTCGCGAAGGCCGGCAGATAGGCATATTCCGCGGGCAACCCCGATCCCATTTCCAGGCCGGATGCCGCTTGAATGATCAGGAAGGTGGTTCCGGTCGCCGCCAGGGCGCCGAGGACGGATCCGATCAAGGCCAAGCGCATGGCGTGCCGCTGGAACTGCCGGGCGATATAGTCGTCCCGCGCGCCGATCAGGTGAAGCAGTTCGATGGTGCCGCGATGGGTCGCCAGGCTGCCGCGGGTGGCGAAGGCGACCATGATCACCGCGGCCGCGACGACCACGGCGACAATCGCGATGGCAGCCCATTCCAGGGAGCCCAGGAACCGTTCCATCCGGTCGCGCCAGACGGCGTGGTCATCGGCGCGCGCGCCGGTCGCGGCCGCCAGCTTTTCGTTCAGCGCGTCTATATCGACATCTTCATCGCCGTCGAGGCGGACATCGATCAATCGGGGAAGCGGCAGGGCGCCGATATCGAGCGCGCTGCCGAGCCACGGTTCCAGGAATTCCCGGATCTTCGTTTTGGACAGGGCCTCCACCGACTCGATGCCCGGATAGCCGCGCAGCAGCGCCACGGTGCTCTGGACCCTGCCGTTCAGCGCGGCTTCGTCCTCGCCCTCCACAAGACCGACTTCCACGGTCAGCGCGTTGCTCAAACCATCGTTCCAGGAAACGGACAGTTGGACGAGGGCGAGATAGCCGGCGACCGACAAGGCCGCGATATAGGTCAGGAAGGCGACGATCCAGGGCAGGAACCGGGCCGAGGCGTCGCGCGATAGGGGAATGTCGCTCTGTCTGCCGGAAGCCATCGGAAATCCCTACAAACCGTGCCGGGGCACGCCGGGCGCGTCGCCCGACAGGCCAAGCGCGGACTCGCCGCCGCGGCGCAGACCGGCGCCCCATTCGGCGTCATCCTCTTTCGCGATGACCTGTCCGTCGCCGATCCGCATGACCGGATGTTTGAACCGCTCGACCAGCGACTTGTTATGCGTCGCGATGACGACGGTCGTGCCCATCCGGTTCAATTCTTCGAACAGGTACAGCAACCGCACGGCAATGGCGTCGTCGACATTGCCCGTCGGTTCGTCCGCCAGCAGCAGGCTGGGGCGGCTGATCACCGCGCGCGCGATCGCCACCCGCTGCTTCTGGCCGCCGGAAAGGGTGGGCGGCAGGGCGCGGATATGATCCGCCAACCCGACCCAGCCCAGCAATTCGCCGACATGTTTCTGGACCACATCCTCGCGCGCGCCGTTGACGCGCAGGGGCAGCGCCACGTTGTCGAAGGCCGAGAGATGGTCGAGCAGCCGGAAATCCTGATAGACGACGCCGATGCGCCGCCTGATATCGGGCAGTTCGTCGCGCGGGATGGAGGCGAGGTTCCGCTCGAAGATATTGATCAGGCCCCGGGTCGGCCGATGGGCCAGATACATCAGTTTCAGCAGGGTCGACTTGCCCGCCCCGCTTGCCCCCACCAGGAAGTGAAAGGTGCCCGGTTTCAGTTCGAACGTGATATCGCGCAGGACTTCGGGGCCCGTGCCATACCGCATGCCGACATTTTCGAACCGAATCACGTAATCCCTCCGCGTACCGCCTGACGCCGGTTATTGCCGGACGGTACTGGCGAGGTCCGCTGGTAGCAAGGTGCAATCCGGGCGGGTGCGGCACACCGGCTGGCACGGCTTTTGAAGGATGCAGCATGACGTCGCCGATGCTTGCGGGGGATGCCGGTCGCCTTGCGCGGCTATGGTGGTCATCCTATAAGAATCAGGTGACTATCGCCGCTAATCGCTCATTCTCGCCCATTTTTTAGGCTACGACCGCCCCATGATTCTCGTTTGCCCAGATTGTTCCTCGCGCTTCAAGGTGAAGCCGGAGGCCATTGGCGACGCCGGCCGGATGGTCAGGTGCGCGAAATGCGGCAACAAGTGGCATGCCGGTCCGGAAGACCTGATCGATCCGGAAGACCTGAAATCCCTGTCCGCCGCGGCCAAAGCCGGGAAACAGCCGGCTGCCAAGAAAGCCGCCGCCAAGAAGGCGGCTGCCCGCAAGGCGGAACCCGCGCCGCCGCCCGACGCGATGGACGACGATTTCCCCGAACCGGGTATGGGCGACGAGGCCCCGGACGACGATGATCTTGAGGAACCGCCCCCGCCGCCGCCGATGATGGACGGGCCGGAACCGCCGCCGATTCCGTCGGAAGCCGATTTCAATCCCCGCTCCACCGTGCCGATGCGGCGCAAATCCCCCTTGGTCGCCTGGATCGTGTTGTTCGTGATCGTGCTGCTGACCGCGGCCGCCGCCTACAGTTTTTCGAAACAGATCGTCATCGCCTATCCGCCCGCCAACAAAATCTATCACGCGATCGGGATCGACGTGGATTTGTTGGGGCATGGCCTGGATCTTCCCGAACCCGAGGCCGAAGCGGTCATCGACGGGGACACCAGGCGGATCGTCATCACGGGGACGGTGACCAATACCACGGACGAGACCGTGGTGATTCCGAAACTGTCGGGCGCCCTCAACGACGCGTCGGGCAATGTGCTGCACCAATGGGTTTTCGATGCGGACAAGCCGGAGGCCTTCCCGGGCGAAAGCATCCGTTACGAGACGGTGGTGGAGAACCCGCCGCGCGGCGCGACCGGCCTGGGCATCACCTTCGTATCGGACGAAGAAGCCAAGATGCTCATGCAAGGCGGTGATGGGATGAAGGCCGGGGAGATGAAGGCCGGGGAAATGAAGGCCGGCGACGGGCATGGCGGCGAGGCCAAGACGGAAGATCCTTCCGGCGGCGCCGCCGGTCAATCGACGACCAGCCACCAGTAACAGCCAGCCACCAGTAACGGCCAGGCACCAGCAACGGATGGCCCCGGATACATCTCCGAGGGCATCCGGCCTCGCATTCTTCCGGGACGGTTATTCGAACTGGCGCAGCAGCCGGTCGATATAGTCGAGTTCGACTTCCGGCCGCGACCGGTCGCCGGACCGCCGCCGCAACTCGTCACGGATTTCCCGCGCGCGTTTCAGGTCGACGGTATCGGGAATCACGACATCGCCTTCCGCCTGACCCGGTGTCGCGTCGTTCGGCGCGCGCCCGAACGGGTCCTGCTGGCCCGTGTTGGGGCCCTGGCCGACGGCCTGCTGTCCCTGGCCCATCTGGTTGCCGAAGCGTTCCATGAATTGCTGCTGGGCTTGCCGTGCGGCTTCCTGCAACTGATCCAGCGCCTGACCCTGCGGGCCGACCGCGTCGCCGGGATTCCCCTGGCGCAGCGCTTCCGTGGATCCGCGCATTTCCTGTTCCGCGCGCCCGAAGGGCTGCGGGATGTCGCCCATCATTTCGCCATAGCGCTGCATCAACTCGCCCAATTGCCGGCGCAGGGCCTCCTGCAGCGCCGAATCCGCCGCGGTCGGGCTTCTCTGTCCCTGCTGCTGTGACGGGCCTTGGCCGGGCTGGTTGCCGCGCGGCTGGCCATTCGGGTCCTGGCCCATTTCCTGGGCGTTTCGATAGGTGCGGTCCAACAGTTCCCGCTGGCCGCGCATCAGTTCCTGCAGCCCTTCCAGCATTTCCAGCGCTTCCATGCCTTGCGGCGAGGGGCGCTGCTGAATGCCGACCTGAAGGTTTTCCATCATCCGCTGCAGCTGTTCCAGCATCCGGCGCGCGGCGTCCTTCATGCCGTTCTGCAGCATTTCCCGGATGCGCTCCATGATCTGGTCGATATCCTGCTTCGCCAGCATCCGGTCGTTCTCATCCATCGGGATGTCTTCGACTTCCCCGCGTTCCATCTGTTCCCGGGCGTTCTGCATCAAGGCCTGGAGGTATTCGTCCATGGCCTGCTGCAGTTCCCGCATCAGCCGGTCGATTTCCGCCGAGTCGGCGTCCCGGGCGATGGCATCCATCAGTGCCTGTTCGGCCTGGCGCAGGCGCTGTTCCGCGACGGAGAGATTGCCGTCCTCCAGCCGCAGCGCCAATTGCCACATCAGGTCGATGATGTCGTTCTTGGTTTCCTCGTCCGGCCCGACGGCAAGCCGCCGCGCCGCCATGTTCAGGCCCAGGAAGACCACGATATCGCCGGCATAGTCGTCCTTTTCCCAGGCCAGTTGGCGCAGGACGCTGGCGACGATCGGCGCGATGGGCAGGCCTTGCAGGCCCAGGCGCTTGCGTTCGGCGATGATCCGCTGCGCGACCGGATGGCGGAACTCCCGTTCCGGCAATGTGATCGCGATCGGCTCGCTCCTGCCGGTCTGATTGATTCCGTCAACGGCCGACAGCTCGGCCCATACCTGCTCACCCGCCCAGATATGTTCCAGCTGGTTGAGGAAGTGACTGCCTTCGATCTGGATCGACCGTGCGCCGCCCGCGGGCAGGTCGATGGTGATCACCTCTTCGCCCGGCTGGGCCGGCTCCATGCCGCGCCGCAGCTCGATGCTGAGGTCCATGACGCCGTAATCGTCTGCCGCATTGTAGCGAAGTTCCAGGGACCCGCGCGCTGTCTGTCCGGCTTCGACCTCGCTCAACTGCGCGGTCGGGACCTCGTCCGGGATGACGGTGATGTCCCAGGTCGCGACGGTCTGCCCCGCCGCCTGGACACGGACCATGCCGGATTTGGTCAGGATCCCTTCCGCCCGGAAACTGTCCGACGTGATGCTTTCGAAGCCGTCTTCCGCCCCGAAGGAGGCGCCGGTCAGGCCCGGTGTCTGTTTCACGCCGCCGACCTGGGCGACAAGCTGCGAGCCGGCGGGAACGGCAAACTGCCGGGGCGCGCCCGAGGCGATCGCCGCCTGCTCGCCCTCCGACAGGCTGGCGGCCGGTTCCATGCCGGTCAGGAAGATCGGCGCTGCGCCGGTATAATCGGGGGGTGTGATCCAGGCATCCAGGGTCAGGGCCGCGGCCGATGCCGCATCCGCATCGGCGAAATTCGGTTCGAAGAAACGCGCGAAATTCTCTCCGGCGCGACCGCCGACGCCGAAAATCACGGCGACCAGGAGGATACCGGCGCCGAGGCGCAGCGCGAAGGGGTCGCGCCGGGCCAACTGCGCTTCGGGCGACCCGGCGGTCAGGTTCCGCAGTTGGTCGGCCATGCGCTTCTTGTGAAGCGCCCAGAGCGCGGCGCCCATGCCGTCCTCGCCGCCGCTGGCGATATCATCCTCCAGCGCGGTGAGCGGCCTGTGCTCAAGCCGGTTCGAACGTTCGATGTGATGGACGACCTCGGCATGCGTCGGCGCCCGGAACCGGCGGGCGGCATCGACCAGAGACCAAACCAGGGCGGCCAGACCGGCGGCCAGCACGGCAAGGTGCAACCAGCCATAGAGTTCGGAGGCGAAACCGCTGAGAGCAAGCGCCGAGAGCGCGGCCAGGACGGTCAGGAAGGGCCAGGACGCGGCCAGCAAACGCTCCGCCCAGAGGACGATGGTTCCCGTGAAGTAGGGGATGCCCCGGGGCGTTTGCGTCTGGTCGGTCATCCGCTAACCTTTGCCAGTTTGGGAGCGGCCTCATCCGCCGGTCCTGTCAGCCAGTCGGGGATGCGGTCGGCCCCCAGCATTTCTTCGTAAGTCTGGCGCGGGCGGATCACGGCGAACCGGTCGCCATCCACCAGAACTTCAGGCACCAAGGGCCGTGAGTTATAGGTCGACGCCATCACCGCACCATACGCTCCGGCCGTGGTGAAAGCTACCAATTCCCCATCCGCCAAGTCCGGCAAGGGCCGCTCCTTCGCGAACGTGTCGCCGGATTCGCAGATCGGCCCGACGATGTCGGCGGGGCTCATCTTCGCGTTGGCGGGACGTTCCAGGACGGGTTTCAAACCGTGGTAGCCGTCATACATGGCCGGCCGGATCAGGTCGTTCATGGCCGCGTCCACGACGACGAAACGCCGGGCCTCGCCCTGCTTCACGAACAGCACCTTGGTCAGCAGGATGCCCGCATTGCCGACGATCATGCGGCCCGGCTCGAACAGCATTTCCACGTCCAGCGGTTCGATGATCTCGCGCGCGACCGCCGCATAGGCGTCGGGCAGGGGCGGGGTTTCGCCCGCATAGGGAACGCCGAGACCGCCGCCGAGATCGACGCGGTGGATCGGGACGCCTTCGGCGCGCAGCTCGCGCACCAGTTCGGCAAGCCTTGTGAAGGCCGCCCGGTAGGGCGCCAGATCGGTCAATTGGGATCCGATATGCGCGGCCACGGTGACCGGCGCGACATTCGGCATCGCCTGGGCGCGCTTGAAGATGTCGACGGCGCGCTCGATGTCGATGCCGAACTTGTTCTCCTTCTTGCCGGTGGAGATCTTGTGGTGTGTCTTGGCGTCGACATCCGGGTTCACGCGGATCGCGATTTCGGCCACCTTGCCGCGCGCGCCAGCGACCTGGTTCAGCAGATCCAGCTCGTTCTCGGACTCGACGTTGATTTCCAGAATCCCGGTATCCAGCGCGAAGGCCAGTTCCTCCGCCGTCTTGCCGACACCGGAAAAGACGATGCGCGACGGCGGGACGCCCGCCGCCAGGGCGCGCCGAAGCTCACCTTCCGAAACGACGTCGGCGCCGGCGCCCATATCGGCGAGCGTCTTGATGACGGCCAGGTTCGAATTCGCCTTCACGGCATAGAAGACCGAAGCGCGCGCCCCCGCGAAAGCATCCATGAACACCTTGTAGTGCCGGCGCAGCGTCGCAGTCGAATAAACGTAGACAGGCGTCCCGACGGCGGCCGCGATCTCGGCCAAGGGCACGTCTTCTGCGTGGAGGGTGCCGTTGCGGTAGTTGAAATGATCCATGCTTCAAAATCTCCGGTGACGGGCCGTCACGATGTCGGATAGGTTTTCGGATAGGTCGACGGTCCGGGCGCTTGCGGGTCGTCCTTCTTGCCGCAGCCCGCGGTCAATCCCAGCGCCACGACGCCGGCCAGAATCAGTCCCGATTTGATCATCAGGGCTTTCCGGCCTCGTTTCGGGGCGCGGCGGGGATCCGCTTTCCTTGCCGTTTCGTCATTCATACCGGGAACCTTTACACCGCAAATCTTTTTCGGGCTTCGGCCGCCGCCGCGCGGACGTTGCCGGGCGCCGTTCCGCCGAAACTGGTGCGGCTTTGGATCGATGCCTCCGGAGACAATACAGAATATATATCCTGCGTGATCGCGGATTCCACCGATTGCAGCTCTTCCAAGCTCAATTCTGCGATATCGACGCCTTTCTTCTCGGCCAGCGCGACGATGGAGCCGGTGACGTGATGGGCGTTGCGGAACGGCATGCCGAGCACCCGGACCAGCCAGTCGGCCAGGTCGGTCGCGGTCGGGAAACCGGCGGAAAGCGCCGCGCGCAGCACGTCGGGGCGGGGTTTCATGTCGGCCACCATGCCGGCCGAAGCCTCGATCGCCAGGATCAGGTTTTCGACCGCGTCGAACAGCGGCTCCTTGTCCTCCTGCATGTCCTTGGCGAAGGTCATCGGCAGGCCCTTCATGACGGTCAGGATGGAAACCAGCGACCCGATGATCCGGCCCGGCTTGGCGCGCACCAGTTCGGCGGCGTCCGGGTTGCGCTTCTGCGGCATGATCGACGAGCCGGTGGTGAACGCGTCCGTCAGTTCCACGAAGCGGAACCGGTCCGACGCCCAGATCACGATTTCCTCGGCCAGGCGCGACAGATGCACCGCCATGATCGAGGCAGCGGCCAGGAATTCCATGATGAAATCGCGGGCGGAGACGCCGTCCATCGAATTCGCCATCGGCCGGTCGAAGCCCAGAGCTTTCGCGGTGGCGAAACGGTCGATCGGGAAGGAGGTGCCGGCCAGCGCGGCGGAGCCGAGCGGGCATTCGTTCATCCGCTTGCGGCAATCGGCCAGACGGCCGCGGTCGCGGCCGACCATTTCCGCATAGGCCAGCATGTGATGGCCCCAGGTGACAGGCTGCGCGGTCTGCAGATGGGTGTAGCCCGGCATGACGACATCGGCATGCTGCTCGGCCTGGGTGATCAGGGCGTTTTGCAGGGCGGCGAGCCGGGTGTCGATCCCGTCGACCGCGTCGCGCAGCCAAAGGCGCACATCCGTGATCACCTGGTCGTTGCGGCTGCGCGCCGTGTGCAGACGGCCCGCCGGGTCGCCGATGATCTCCCGCAGCCGCGCTTCCACATTCATGTGGATGTCTTCCAGGGCGCGGCTGAACGTAAAGGTTCCGGCCTCGATCTCCCCCTTGATCTGGTCCAGGCCTTTCAGGATCTGCGCCGCGTCCTCCGAGGAAATGATGCCCTGCTTGGCCAGCATCTCGGCATGCGCCTTCGATCCCTGGATGTCCTGGGCGTAGAGGCGTTTGTCGAAATCGATGGAGGCATTGATCTTCTCCATGATTTCCGCGGGACCGGCGGAAAACCGGCCGCCCCACATGGCATTGGCCGCGCTTTTTTCGTTGCCCTTTGTATCCGTCATGAACGCCTCTATATGTGTTGCCGGGTGCTCCCCGACCGAAGGATGTATGGATCGCACCTGCCCCGGGGTTTGTCCCGGGCCAGGCCGGGCCGGACTATCCTTTGCCACAGGGCGGCTTGCAACAGGGTTGGCCCGCCGTGCGGGGTCCCGGTTCAAGCGCTTGTGACGGGATTTGTCCGCCCGGATGGGGTAAATCCCCCCGGATTTGATAAATCTTATCGTCACGGTGAAAACAACCCGCTGGAAGCGAGGCCGGTATGATTTCGATGCGTTTCTCCCCCCAAACCCGTCCAAACCGCGCCGGCGCGGCGCTCGCAGGCTTCGCTGCGGTCGTTTTTCTGGTGTTTTGCGGTGCCTCTGTGGCGGCCGCAGAATTTCCGCCGACGGATGGGGAAATGCAGGGCTTCACCCTGCTGAAGGAGAGGGTCGCCGCCCCGACGACGCCGTTTCAGACCGGCGACGGCGCCCAGATCGACCTGACGGCGTTCCAGGGCAAGGTGCTGATCGTCAATTTCTGGGCGACCTGGTGCGCGCCCTGCATCAAGGAAATGCCCTCGCTGGACCGGCTGCAGGCGGCGTTCCCGGACGAGGCGTTCGAAGTGGTGGCGATCAACCAGGACCGGGGCGGCAAGCGTGTCGCCGAGTCTTTCCTGCGCGACAAGCTGGGGCTGGAGAATCTGGCCATCTATCTCGACGAGAAATTCGCCCTGGGGCGGGCTTTCAAGAACCGCGGCCTTCCGGCGACCTATGCGGTGGACCGCCGGGGCAATATCGTCGGCGGCATGTTCGGTCCGGCCGAATGGGACTCGGAAGACGCCAAGAATCTGGTGCGTTTCCTGCTGGAAGAGCAGGCCGGCGGCTGACGGCGCGGCGGTTCCGGTTCTACTGGTGCCGGCTCGTCTGCGTCTCCACCGCCTTCATCAGGGCTTCGACGACCTGGCGGCTCAGCGTATCGCCATGGCCTTCGATCTTTTCCCGATAGATGACGCGCAGCGCGTTCACATGCTGTTCGATCAGGTCGACATTCACTTCCCTCTCGTCCTCGGTCTCCAGAAGATAGAGACATAGGGAGCGGCCGACTTCCGTGATCAGGGGAAAGCCGAAGGTCGCCGCCTGGCCGCGCATGTTGTGGACCAGGCGGAACAGAGTCTTCAGGTTGGCGGCCGTCGGGCTCGCCTTCACCGCCCGCATGTAACTCTCGAGCGCGGCCATGTCTTCGGCGAGATGCCTGTCGTAATCCTTGCTCAGCCGCGCGATGGCGCGGTCCGCGTCGGCCACGGCCTGCTGCAGGGTTTTTCCGCCGGTCCTGGGCACCTTGTCCGCCAACCGGTTGGGCGGTCGTTCCACACGGACACCGCCACGCGTCTCTTCGGCCATTTTTCTCTCCCCGCCCAGCTTTGACCTGCGCCGGCGTCCGTGCTTCACCGCGTCAGATGAAGAATACGTCCTTGTTCTGCCTGCGCTCGCGTCCTTTGTAGTTGTTGTCCACCCGGCGCCGGCGGTCCGGGCCGAAATAATACTCGGTCCGGATGAAGGGGCGCGGCTGGTCGATGATGGACATCAGGCGCGCATGCATGGATTTCGTCGACACCGGCTTGGCAAGGAATTCCGTGACGCCGGAATCCCGCGCCTGCATGACGCGGTTCCGTTCGCTGAACCCGGTGAGCATGATGATCGGAATATACTTGTCGGGACTGTCCGGGCTCGACCGCAGCCATTTCACCAAGGTGATGCCGTCGCCCGGCTCCATATCCCAGTCGGAGACGATGACGTCAGGCATCTTTTCCCTGGTCACCTTGAAGCCGTCCTCGGCATCCACCGCATGATAGACGGTGCCGATCCCGATCGACTTGAGGATCGCTTCGACCGTTTCGCGCATGAAGCGGTTGTCGTCGACAACCAACACACGCAGGTTGGAGAAATCGTAAGCCATATTATCCAAACCGGAGACTGTCCGGTGACCTCTGATATCGACCACGACGCCCTATCCAAGACCCTGTTGCCAGGGTTTCGCCTGCCCCTGCGTCTGGTTCCCCGAAGCGGGGGGCTTTGCGTCCCATGGACGGCATCGGCCCCGAGCCCCGGAAAACCGGCTTCCCAAGACCGTAATTGGAGTTAGCCGGAGTGCTTCCGTCAAGCGTTACGGCGTTGCGGGTGCCGCGAAAGACAAAAGGCCGCCCGGGATTAAACCCGAGGCGGCCTCGAATATCCGGTCCTGCGATCCGATTACCGGGTCGGGACGGGGGTATCCGTGGAGTAGTCGTAGAAACCGCGGCCGGTCTTCCGGCCGAGCCATCCTGCCTCGACATATTTCACCAGCAGCGGGCAGGGGCGGTATTTGCTGTCGGACAGGTCGTTATACAGAACCTGCATGATCGCAAGGCAGGTATCCAACCCGATGAAGTCGGCCAGTTCCAGCGGCCCCAGCGGGTGGTTCGCGCCCAGTTTCAGCGATGTATCGATCCCGGTGACGGAACCGACGCCTTCGTAGAGCGTGTAGACCGCCTCGTTGATCATCGGCAACAGGATGCGGTTGACGATGAAGGCCGGAAAATCCTCGGCGCTGGCGACGGTCTTGCCCAGGATCTCGGCGAATTCGCAGCACTGGTTGTAGGTGTCTTCCGAGGTTTGCAGCCCGCGGATCACCTCAACCAGCTTCATCGCCGGCACCGGGTTCATGAAATGCAGCCCGATGAACCGGTCCGGCCGGTCGGAGGCCGTGGCCAGCCTCGTGATCGAAATCGAGGAGGTATTCGTGCCGATCCAGGCTTCCGGCTTCAGATGATTGGCCAGTTCGACGAATATCTTGCGCTTCAGATCCTCGTTCTCGGTCGCGGATTCCACGACCAGATCGCACTCTGAAATCGCTGCATAATCCGTGGAGGCGCTGATCCGCGCCATCGCGGCTTCGACCATGTCCGGGTCTTCGCCGTGTTTGGCGACCTGCCGTTCCAAGCCCGAACGGATAAGTTCCTGGGCCTTGTCCAGAGCCGCCTGGTCGATATCGACCAGAACGACTTGATATCCATGCGCGGCACTGACATGGGCAACGCCATGTCCCATCTGTCCCGCACCGATCACGCCAACTTTTTTTGTCATTGTCTTTCCCGATTCCCGCAACGGCTATGCCGCGATGTCGGATAAGGGCTACCCCGCCCGAATTCCGCACCGCAGCATAGCCTTGCGCAAATCAGAGGACTTTGTCCAGTTCCGCTTCCAATTCCGGGACGGCTTGGAACAAATCAGCGACCAGACCGTAGTCGGCGACCTGGAAGATCGGGGCTTCCTCATCCTTGTTGATCGCGACGATCACCTTGGAATCCTTCATCCCCGCCAGGTGCTGGATGGCGCCGGAGATGCCGACGGCGATGTACAGGTCCGGTGCGACGACCTTGCCGGTTTGGCCGACCTGATAGTCGTTCGGCACGAAACCGGCATCGACCGCGGCGCGGGATGCCCCGACGGCGGCGCCCAGCTTGTCCGCGACTTTCTCCAGCATCGGGAAATTGTCGCCGGACTGCATGCCGCGGCCGCCGGAAATGACAATCCGGGCCGAGGTGAGTTCGGGACGCTCGCTGACGGTGATTTCCGCCCCCAGGAAGCTGGACAGGCCGCTGTCGCCTTCGCTGCCGACGGCTTCGACCGCGGCGGAGCCGCCTTCGGTCGCGACCGCTTCGAACGCGGTGCCGCGGACGGTGATGAACTTCACCGCGTCGGCCGACTTAACGGTGGCGATCGCGTTGCCGGCATAGATCGGCCGTTCGAACGTGTCGGCATCGATGACGCCGGTGATGTCGGAAATCTGCTGCATGTCCATCATGGCGGCGGCACGCGGCAGGATGTTCTTGCCGAACGTATCGGCCGGCGCCCAGACATGCGTGAAATTCGACGCCAGCTTCACGATCAGCGGCGCGTAGTTTTCCGCCAGCTGGCTTTCCAGTTCCGGCGCATCCGCGCACAGAACCTTCGACGCGCCGTCGATCTTGGCGGCCGCTTCGGCGACGCCGCCGCAGCCCGACCCGGCAACCAGCAGCGTAATGTCGCCGCCGGCGGCCTTGGCGGCCGCGACCGTGTTCAACGTGGCCGCCTTGATTTCGCCGCCTTCATGTTCGACGAGGACCAGATTGCTCATCGACTGTCTCCTAACCTAGAATTTTCCCGGATCCGATGGCGTGATGCGCCGATCAGATCACCTTCGCTTCGTTCTTCAGCTTGTCGACCAGTTCGGCGACCGACCCGACCTTGGTGCCGCCCTGGCGTTTCTCGGGCTCGACCACCTTCACCACGGAGAGGCGCTTGGCGGTGTCGACGCCGAGATCGGCGGGCGCCATCGTATCGATCGGCTTCTTCTTCGCCTTCATGATGTTCGGCAGGGACGCATAGCGCGGCTCGTTCAAGCGCAGATCCACGGTCACGGCCGCGGGCAGCTTGACGTTGATGCTTTCCAGGCCGCCGTCCACTTCACGGGTCACGTCCATGGAGCCGTCCTTCATCTCGATCTTCGAGGCGAAGGTGGCCTGCGGCCAGCCCATCAGGGCGGCCAGCATCTGGCCGGTCTGGTTGCTGTCGTCGTCGATCGCCTGCTTGCCGAGGAGAACCAGTTCCGGGCCTTCCTTGTCGACGATCGCCTTCAGGATCTTGGCGACGGCCAGCGGTTCGACATCGGCGTCGGCTTCGACCAGGATGCCGCGGTCGGCGCCCATGGCAAGCGCGGTGCGGATGGTTTCCTGGCTCTGCGTCGGACCGACGGAAACGGCGACGATTTCAGTCGCGGTGCCGGCTTCCTTCAAGCGGACAGCCTGCTCGACGGCGATTTCGTCGAACGGGTTCATGGACATCTTCACGTTCGCGGTCTCGACACCCGTCTGATCCGGTTTCACGCGGATTTTGACGTTGTAGTCGACGACCCGCTTAACGGGGACGAGAACTTTCATCTTCGGGAATCCTTCGCAACAAGGTTCACAAACAAGAGGCTGCCCATCTTGCAGCCCTGAAAACGGCCCCCAGCCGGATTGGGCTTGGGCCGACTGGGCCAGAGCCGGTCCGGCGTGGCTCCCTCCACGTCGGCCTTGCCTCGTTTCCAGACAATTCGACACAGCGCGCCCAAGGAAACAAAGCCAGTCTCCAACCGGCGCAGCCCCCGTGTTTAGGGCCGCCCAGGTGCCGGGTCAAGTCGCAGGCAGGCCGCTTTCTTGCCGATCCGCGACCCGGTTTCACATTCCGGCAAGGCGATGCCCGCACAGGGCGGGCGGGCTTGCCGCCGCGGCGGAAATGTCAGGCCCAGATTGCGGCGCGCACCGTGGTCGAGATGTCGATATCCGCGGCGACCTCGCCGAACGGCGCCACCGGCCACCGCCATTCCCGGGTTTCCCGCGGGTTCGGCAGCTCGGCCGGCGCCGGCCAGTCTATGGCCTCGGCATCGGGCCCATCCGCGCCGCGCCGGCTTTCCCGGCGTTCGACGTCGCCGACGATGCAGGCGACGCATCCCAGCGACAGAGTCTCCGTCATGTGACGCCGGCGCAATTTGTCGCGTTCCGCGGCGTCTATTCCCGGCGCGACACCCAGTTGTGAAACCAGGTTGAGGCTGACGATCAGATCCGTATCGGCGGGAAAGGCGGGGCGGGGACCGTCGATGCCGGTCACGTCCGCTTCGATCAACGAAACCCCGCGACGCCGCCCTGCGCGCAACCGCATCGTCAGGGGATGCACCGTATCGACCAGGTCGACCCGGCCGAAGGTCGACGCCAGGGCCTCAAGTGGCAGGTCGAAACCATGCCCGCTTCCCATCACGACGGCCCGCCGTTTCTTGCCGCACAGACCGGCGGCGTGCAGGACGGCGTTCTTGGTGTTGGTCAGATGGTCGGCCCAGTCCTTCCTGCGGCGGCCATGGCGCGCGCCGATGGCGATGCTTTCACGCAGATACCCGGCTTGCCGGGCCCATCCGGGACAGGGCGTGACGACATAGAGCAGGGCCTCCGTCAGCATGCGGGACGGTCCCTCATGCCGGAACGGTCTTCATATGACGAAACGGTCCAGCAGCAGCAGGGCGGCGATGATCACCGTGCAGATCATCGCCAGGCGCTTTTGCCAGTTGATGTAACGCATGCCTTCTTCCGTGTAGACCAGATCCTTATGCCGGAAGAGGGAGTCCTTCAGCATGTACGCGCTGCCGAATTCGCGTTTATGCCGGAACGCCAGGATCTGCAGGATGATCGCCGCGATGACGGTTATGATGAAGACCGCCCCTGCGATCAGCATGACCGCCGTCGGTTCGACATTGGCGAGTTCTTGTTCCGTCATGGTGGGTTCTTTCCAGATTCAAGAAGGGTCCGTCAGGACCGGTTCGCTCCCGGCACCCACAGCACGTCCGCCTTGCCGCCGTCGTTGCAGTGACGGGACAGAACGAACAGCAGGTCGGAAAGCCTGTTGAGATATTTGATGGCCGCCGGGTTCACCTGTTCGGCACCGGCCAGCGCGATGGTCTCGCGCTCCGCCCGGCGCACGACGGTGCGGGCGAGATGCAGATAGGCGGCGGCGGGCGAGCCGCCCGGCAGCACGAAACTGGTCAGATCGGCGAGCGGTTCGTTATGCGCGTCTATTTCGGCTTCCAGCCGGTCGACCTGCGCTTCGGCGATGCGCAGGGCGCCTTCGGCCTTTCGCCCGTCCTCCGGCGTGCAGAGGTCGGCGCCGAGGTCGAAGAGGTCGTTCTGTATCCGGGAGAGCAAACGGTCGAGTTCGCCCTCGGTATGAAGCCGTACGAGGCCGATCACCGAATTGGCTTCGTCGACCGTCCCATAGGCCGCGACGCGGATGTCGAACTTGGCGCGGCGCGAGCCGTCCCCCAGCGAGGTTTCCCCGCCGTCGCCGCCGCGCGTATAGATTTTCGTAAGTTTCACCATGCGGGCAAACATAGCTGCGGTTCGGGAAGTGTCCAGAAATGTTTGGGGCGCAAGGCGTAGGGCAAAACGCAGCAAAGCGGCGCGAAGCCGCACCGCCCGTCATGTCCCGAAAATCATTGCCTGAAGGTGGATCAGCCGCCGTTGCGCAGCAGCACCAGACCAAGGGCGAACATCGCCAAGGCGAAGCCCTGCGCGACGATACGGTAACGCATCAGCCGGTTGCCCCAGCGATCGTTGAACTCGCCGCCCCGCACCATGGAATAAATACCCGTCGCCAAGATCGCGAGCGTCGCGAACATGCCGACTACCATCAGGATTATTGCGAATACTGCCATAAGCGCCGGTATAGCGCCGGCGGCCCGGCAAGACCACTCACAATTTTTCGCTCAGGACATTCGGCCGCAGACCGTCATTCCCGGATCGGCCAGGACGGTCGGCGCAACCGTCAAGGGCGCAGCCTAGTCGCGCCCTTTCGGCGGCACCGATTTCCGGTTGGTGACGCGGCCCGCGGAATCGTTCCGCTTGCGGCGGTTCGGGAACCGCAGCACGTTGCTCTCTCCGCCGACGACGACTGTGGGTGCCTCCGCCGCGATCATATCCCCGCCGCCTTCAGCCGCAAGGCGCTCCAAACGCTGCGTTTCCGCAACGCCGTTGAACGTCTCACCATGGGCCAGGGGGTAAATCGCATTGTAGCCGCCATGCCGGTAGCGCACGACGCTCGAGGGACGTCTACCGTAAGTCCAGACGTTGGACATGGGTGATCTCCCTTCTCAAAATCACTGGTCCACATGTGGCATGGAAGAGGGCAATTCGCAAGAGAAGCGCGAAAACTTGCTAAAATCAGACACTAAGGTAAAGACTGCGGCTTTGGCGGTTCTCCCCGACTCGCAATCGATTCTCCGAAGCGGCGGGATGGATGGTTTTTTCCGCCGCTCAGGAGCCGCAATTCGACCATGGAAATCGTCCTAGAGATCGTAACACCGGTCTTCGCCGTCCTGTTGATGGGATACGGCGCGCGGCGGATCGGGTGGTTCTCCGAACAGAGCGCGGCGGGGCTGGCGAAATTCGTCTTCAATTTCGCGATTCCGCTCTTCCTGTTCCGGACATTCGCGACGCGGGACCTGCCTGAATCGATCCCCTGGGGCCTGTTCGGAAGCTATTACATCGCGGTATTCGCCGTTTATGCGCTGGGCATGGTCGTCGGCATGGCGGTTTTCGGCCGGAACCTGATGGGCGGCACGCTGACCGGCATGGGCTGCTCTTTCGGCAATACGGTGCTGCTGGGGATCGCGCTGGGCGTGCGGGCCTTCGGCGAGGAAGGGGCGATTCCGCTCTTCCTGATCATTTCCGTGCACGGGCTGATCCTGATGACCGGCACGACGATCCTGCTCGAAGCGGGACGGAACGCCGGGTCGGCCTTGCGCGACCTGCCCATGAAAATCGCCCGGGGGCTGGTCACCAACCCGCTGATCGGCGGCCTTGCCTTCGGTCTTTCCTTCAACCTGTCGGGGCTGGAACTGCCGAAGGCCGCGGACGATTTCCTCGGCATCATGCAGGGCGCGGTCCTGCCCTGCGCGCTATTCGCCATGGGCTCGACATTGGCGGAATACGGGTTCAAGGGGCGCCTCGGGCAGTCGATCTTCGTGGTTCTCAGCAAGTGCCTGATCATGCCCGGCATCGTTTATGTCCTGGCGACGCAGGTCTTCGACCTCGAACCGCTCTGGGCCATGGCGGCGACCTTGATGGCGGCCCAGCCGACCGGGGTGAACGTCTATCTGTTCGCCCAACGTTACGGCACCGCGCAAGCCATCGCCTCGACCACGATCTTCCTGTCGACCGCGTTCTCGATCTTCTCCCTGCCGTTGATCCTGTATCTTTTCGGAAAGTGACGGTTGGCTGAAACTATGGTTGGCGGGGGGAAATCCCGCGGTTATAAGACGGCATGATGTTTCGTCCGACCCATGAAATCGACGTGATCCCGGCCGCCTGCGCCCGGGCACGGCTGATTGCGCGAATTACGGACCCGGTCCCCGCGGGGAACCGGGCCTAGAGCTCTGCTCTATTCGCTGCATCAGTCACTCATGGAAATTGGGGCGATCACCATGTCCTTTCTCAATAGCCGCGTCGACGCGGCTTCCCAAACAGCGTGTTTCAGCGTGGTCGGCACTGCCGACCCGAATTTGCTTCACCGTCTTCTGGAACCCTTCGCCAAGCGGGGCCTGACACCCAGCCGCGTGCATGCGGATTCCGATCCGGAAGACCGCTTGCTCGTCGATATCCAGGTGGGCGGTATGGACCAGGATCTGGCCGGACGGATCGGGGCCGGGCTGCGACAGATCATCGGCGTGGAACTGGTTCTGGTTTCCTCCAAGGCGCATTGCGCCTGAACGAACAGACGCGGAGTGTGCGACCGATGAGCTTCCTGGACCATATAAGGGCCTGCAACAACGGGGACCTTACGGTCCAGAAGCGCTTCCGCGTGGGCGGTGAGAATATCGGCTGGGTCGGCGCGGAAATGGCCGACACCCTGCTGACCCGGTTCGATTGTTTCGAGCGGGACGGCGACGCCGTCGCCTTGACCGGCAAGGCCGCGACGGCGGACGAACGAACGGCCCTGATGGCGCAGGTCGCGGCGGAACTGTCGCGGGCGGGCGTCGTCGATGGGCTGCGCGACGAGCTGTTTCCGGCCATGCGGCATTGGGGCGAAGAACCGCGTTTCCTGATCGACAGGGTCGCGGTGCCGCCCTTCGGTTTGCGCGCCTGGGGCATTCATCTGAACGGCTATGTCCGCAAGCCGGATGGCCTGCATCTGTGGATCGGCCGCCGGTCGGCAGGCAAATCCACCTATCCGGACCTGCTGGACAACACCGTCGCCGGCGGCCAGCCCTTCGACCTGACGCTCCGTGAAAACCTGATCAAGGAATGCGCGGAGGAAGCCTCCATCACGCGCGCCATGGCGGCGGAGGCCGTGCCGGTCGGCTGCATCACCTATGTCCGGGAAGAGAACGGCCGCATCAAACCGGACGTGATGTTCTGTTACGATCTTGAAATGCTCGAGGACTTCACACCGGTGAACACCGACGGCGAACTGGCATCCTTCCATCTGATGCCGGCGGCGGAGGTGATGGAGATCATCCGCAGCAGCGAGGCGTTCAAGTTCAACTGCAATCTGGTGCTGATCGATTTCTTCCTGCGCCACGGCTTGCTGACGCCGGATGACGAGCCGGACTATACAGAGATCTGCGAAGGCATGCGGCGCGGCGCCGCCGCCCTCTAGGGTTTCATCAGGCGTCGGGGAAACCGGCGAGCGCCCGGACCTGCGCCGGCGACAGGCCTTCCTCCCGCAAGGCGGCGATCGATTTCGACTTGTCGCGCTTCGACAGCCGGTTGCCGTCCTCGTCCAGCAATAATCCATGATGATGGTATTGCGGCGCGGGCAAGGCGAAGAGCGTTTGCAGGATCCGATGGATGCTGGTCGCGTGCAGAAGATCCTCTCCCCGCGTCACATGGGTGATGAACTGCATCGCATCGTCGACCGTGACCGACAGGTGATAGCTCGACGGGGTTTCCTTGCGGCACAGAACGATGTCGCCGCAGGAAAGCCCGTCCACCGCCATTTCGCCGAAACGTTGGTCGGTGAAGGTCAGCGGCCCGGTCATGCCGACGGCGCGGTCCATATGCAGGCGAAGCGCGTAGGGCTCCCCCTCCTCCATCCGGCGTTTCGCTTCCCGCCAGGGCAGGTGCTTGCAGGTGCCGGGATAGACGGGGCCGTCCGGTCCGTGGGGCGCGGAGGGCGCCGCGTCGATTTCGGCCAGGATCTCCTTCCTGGTGCAGAAACAGGGATAGAGCAGGCCGCCTTCCTCCAACACGTGCAGGAATTCGGCATAGACGTCCGTTCGGTCCGATTGGCGCAGCACGGGGCCGTCCCAGTCGAGGCCCAGCCATTCCAGGTCGCGCAGGATTTGCGCCTCGTGTTCGGGCAGGCAGCGGCCGGTGTCGATATCCTCGATGCGCAGGACGAACCGGCCGCCGGCAGCGCGCGCCTGTTGCCAGGCGAAGAGGGCGGAATGCGCCGTGCCGAGGTGAAGCAGGCCGGTCGGGCTGGGCGCGAAGCGGGTCGTCATCGGCACATGGTCGAGTATGCCGGAAGGATCGCCCCATTGTGCGCCGCCCGTCGCCACCCTGGCCGGTTGCATCATGTCGGTCGGATCGGTCATATGGCTGGCCTAGGCCCGTCTTCGCCTTAAGTCAAATGAGCGCGGGTCGTTTGTATCGGGATGGTATCTGGTGGACAAACAGGCATTGATCAAGGCGCTGGACACGGTGGCCGGCATGGATCGGCAGGTCGCCGACGCCTTGGCGCTTGTCGGCTATCCGGAACCGCGAACCGCGCCCGGCGGCTTTCCCGCCCTGTTGTCGATCATCGTCAACCAGCAGATATCGAAGGAGGCCGCGAAAGCGATCCTCGGGCGCCTCGAAGACCTGATGCCCGGAACGACGGCCGAGGGGTTTCTGGCCCAACCCGATGAGGCCTTGCAGGCCGCCGGCCTGTCCCGGCCGAAGATCCGCTACGGAAAAGGGATCGCGGAAGCCGTTGCCTCCGGCGCGGTGCCGATCGAGGATTTCCCGGCAATGCCGGACGATGAGATCATCGCCGCGTTGACCGGGTTGAAGGGGATCGGCCTGTGGAGCGCGGAGATCTATTGCATGTTCTCGCTGGGCCGGCCCGACCTTTTCCCGGGCGAGGATATCGCGCTTCAGGAGGCGATGAGGCGCCTGAAGGGCCTCGACGCGCGGCCGAAGCCCAAGCAGGCGCGGGACCTGGCGGGCGCATGGTCGCCATGGCGCAGCGCCATGTCGGTCTTCCTGTGGCACTACTATCGCGGCGCGCCGGCCTAGGGCGGATATATAAGGGAGGGAAACGGAATGCTGATGGACCTGGACGGACCGGAAGTGCCGCCGGCATCGGGGGCGGCTGCCAGGCAGCTCGTGATCCTGATCCACGGGCTGGGCGCGGATGGCGGCGATTTGATCGCGCTCGCCCCGCATCTGGCTCACGCCCTGCCGGATGCGCATTTCATCGCTCCCGACGCGCCCTTCCCATGCGACATGGCGCCCTATGGCCGGCAATGGTTCTCGCTCCAGGACCGCGACCCGCATATGATGTTGAGCGGCCTGCGGATGGCCGCGCCGATCCTGGACGGGTTCATCGATACGCAGATTGAGCGTCTCGGCCTGCCGGCGTCCTCCGTCGCGCTGGTCGGGTTCAGCCAGGGAACGATGATGTCGCTGCACGTCGCGCCGCGCCGGCCGGAGCCGCTCGGCGCGGTGGTCGGCTTCTCCGGCGCGCTGCTGGCGGGCGAGGCCTTGGTTGAGGAAGCGCGGAGCAGGCCGCCGGTGCTTCTCATTCACGGCGACGCGGACGATGTCGTGCCGGTCCAGGCGACCCCCGCCGCGGCGGGCGCCTTGCAGGATGCGGGTTTTTCCGTCGAAACGCTGATCTGCCCCGGGGTTCCGCATTCCATCGACCCGGCCGGCCTGCGGCGCGCGACAGATTTCTTGGTCAAGTATTTATCGCGGTGAGTTTTGGGGGAATTCTCGGGCCGCTCCCCCGGTTTTCTTACAAAACAGTGATATTTTGCGCTGCCGCCGCCACATTTCTTGTGCCCGATCGCGGAATCCGTGTAGCTTCCAATCAACCTTGGCAAGGGTGGCCCCCGCAAAAAACGGGAGTTCAGTGCGGTGACTACGGCCTTGAATAATCTCCCCGCGTTGGTGTTGAACGCGGACTTCAGACCGTTGAGTTATTTTCCGCTTTCCATTTGGACCTGGCAGGATGCGGTCAAGGCGGTGATATCCGACCGCGTATCCGTCCTGTCCGAATACGAAACGGAAGTCCACAGTCCCAGCTTCACCATGGCGCTGCCGAGTGTCATCGCGTTGCGGGACTATATACGGCCTTCGCGGCAACCGGCCTTCACCCGGTTCAACGTCTTCCTGCGCGACAAGCTGGCCTGCCAATATTGCGGCAGCAGCTTCAATGCACAGGAACTGACGTTCGATCATGTGATCCCCCGCAGCCAGGGCGGCCGGACGACCTGGGAAAATGTCGTGACCGCCTGTTCCCCCTGCAACCTGCGCAAGGGCGGGCGCACGCCGGAACAGGCGCATATGCCGTTGCGCCGGTCGGTGCGGCAGCCTTCGACCTATCTGCTGCAGGAAAACGGCCGCTCCTTCCCGCCCAACTTTCTGCATGAAAGCTGGAACGACTATCTCTACTGGGACATGGAACTGGAACGGTAGGCGTCGTCGCCAAGCCCCTCTTCCGCAGCGGTTTCGACCGCGGACCGCAGCAGGCGCTCGGCCGCGCGGATCGCGTGGCAGCGCAGCGCCCTGCCGTCATCGGCGGGGCAAAGCGTGACGTCGCGCCGCCAGCCCGCCAAGGGCTCGGTGATATCCGGCCAATCCCGAAAGGCCGTTTCCATGCGCAGCGCGGCCTGGGTCAGCAAGGCGCGCGCCCGTTCCGCATCCTCTTCCGGCGTGTCGGCGGCAAGGTCGGCCAGCATGGCCATGGCGCGCTGCAGGATCGCCGGGGCGGTCGAGCCGGTCGGGTCGTCTTCCCGCAGTTGAACGAAGCGGCTTTCGAAGCGTGACAGGGACATTGGAAACCCTCCGCCAATCGGCATTGCCAGGGTAGAACTGCCAGGGTGGAGAAGGCCACGATTCACCCTCTTCCGCCAAAGATTTTCGCTTTGTCCGGGGCGGACGGGCGGCCTCAGATCCGTTCGGACAGCCAGATCGCCAGCTTGGAGGCGCCCTTCACCGCGCGCGTCAGGACCGGATAGCCGGGCGCCTGTTCCGCGCCTTCGGCATAACCGATATCGCGATGTTCGATTTCTTCCTGCCGGAATTTTTCGATCGTTTCCTTCAGGTGTCTTTCGTCATCGCCCAGGCGTTCGGCCTGTTTGGAATAATGCTCGTCGATCACTTCCTCGACCGCGACGGTGCAGGCCATGGCGGCCTTTTCGCCCAGCAGGGCGGTGCCCGCGCCGAGCGCATATCCCGCCGCGTGCCAGATCGGTGTCATGAAGGTGGGACGGACGCGCCGTTCGGTCAGCATCCTGTTGAACGTGTCCAGGTGTTCCTGTTCTTGTTCGGCCATATGCTTGATCAGGGAGCCGGACGGCGTCCGGCGCAGAACATCGTATTGCCCGGCATAGATCCTGGTCGCGCCGTACTCGCCGGCCTGGTCGACACGGATCATCCGCGCCACGGCCTCGTCCGGCCGCGGATCGCCCGGCAGATATCGCGGCCCGCGCGGCGCGCTCTTCGTATCGTCTTTCCTGTCGCCGGTCATGGCTGCGTCACCTCACGTTACGGCGCGCGGCGCTGCGGATCTGGAACGCGATGCCGCAGGCGGCGCCGAGCGCCAACAGCAGATTGTATCCTGCCATGGAAATGCCGAACAGGGTCCAGGCCACGTCGTCGCACCGGATAACGGGCGCCTTCATGATCGCTTCCTTCAGCGCGTTGATGTCCAGGTCGTTCAAGGCGCTGCTGGTGCAGGATGTCGGCCCTTCCCACCATTTCTGCTCCACTCCGACATGGTAGCCGGCGGTCGCGGCGCCCGCCAGGATGACGACGGCCGTCAGGGTCAGGCCGGTAAGCAGCAAGCCGCCGTTGCGCCGCATATAGAAAGTGACGCCGGCCAGGCCGAGGGCGATCCACCAGGCAAGTCTTTGGTATTGGCACAGGGCGCAGGGCAGGATGCCCAGGACATGTTCGAAGAAATAGGCCGTCCCAAGGACGCCGGCGATGAAGATCATCACCAGCGCGGGCGTCTGCTGCAGGGTGGGCAGTTTGAGCAAGGCGTTCATGAAAGTGTCGTTCCTTCCAACCGTTGGGCCGTCCCGTTACCGTCAGTGCAGCCATTTCACGGCCAGGAAGCCGCCGACCAGAAGGACGAAGAACAGGGTGGTCATCAGCCCGAACCGCTCTTCGATCAGGGTTCGGATCGGCCCGCCGAACAGGCGCAGGAGAACGGCGACGATATAGAACCGCGCGCCCCGGCTGACGATGGAGGCGAGCACGAAGGTCGCAAGGTTCAGCTCCATGGCGCCGGACGCGATCGTGACGATCTTGAAGGGCAGGGGCGTCAATCCGCCGCCGATGACGATCAGCCATCCGTATTCGGCGAAGGAGGCGCGCGCCTGTTCCAGCGCCTCCTCGTATCCGTAGAAGGCGACGATGGGTTTGCCGATGACGTCGAACAGGCCGTAGCCGATCAAATACCCGCCGACGCCGCCGACGACGCTGGCGATCGTGCATATCGTCGCATAGCGCAGGAAGCGATCGCGATGGGCCAGGACCATCGGGATCAGCATCACGTCCGGTGGGATCGGGAAGATCACGCTCTCGATGAAGGAGACGAAGGCCAAGTATCTTTCGGCCAACCGATGCGCCGCCATGCGCATGGTCCAATCATAAAGGCCGCGCAGGGGACTGAAGAGCGTTTGGATCATTCTGGACCGATCAGCGTTGAGGAGTGTTCTGTCGGTTCGTCTTCTATTCCTTCATCGTCCGGTTGGCTAGAGAGCGGGCCGCACGAATTCGACCCGCTCTCATTTTATAAGGGTTGGCGGACCGCGCCGGTTATCTCGGCAGCGGCAGCGGTTTGGCGGACCGCTCGCCGTTCTCCGTGACGTATTGGGTCAAGGAGCCGGTCAAGGCGTAGACGCCGTCGCTGACCGTTCCGCGGTCCAACGGGATGACGGTCAAGCCGACCACCATGACGGCCCACAATCCCAAGCCCGCGGCGATGCTTATCCGGGCCAGCCGTCTGCCGCTGCGCCCACCGGGAATGACTATGTTCATTGCCCTTACTCCATACCTGAAAAGACACTTGAAAAGCGGCCGGCCAATGCCGGCCTTCGTTGTGGCTTAGGTGGGCATCGCCGCGGCGAGGAGCAACCGGCGGAGCGGTTACATCCTGTCACTGTGTCGTGAGCGGGGGGAGGCAAAACCGGGATGTATAGAATGCCATGGATACAAGCTTTCGGGATTGACAGGAAAACGGCAATATCCTTGCTCATTAAAGACGATTCCTGTACCACACCGGGTGCGAGGGCCAGCGGCCGACGCTTCTGAATTGTGTGGCGATGGCATCGTATTGATGGTCACGGCTCTGAAACGCATACCGGTATGGTGATATACCAAAAGGAAGGAAGGGGATGGCTCGTAATAAGATAGCGCTTATCGGCGCTGGCAATATCGGCGGCACACTCGCTCTGTTGGCAGGTCTCAAGGAATTGGGCGACGTCGTGCTGTTCGACATCATGGACGGGATTCCGCAGGGCAAGGCGCTCGATCTGGCGGAAGCTTCGCCGGTCGAAGGCTTCGACGCGGCGATGTCCGGCTCCAAGAACTACAGCGCGATCAAGGGCGCCGATGTCATCATCGTCACCGCGGGCGTCGCCCGTAAGCCGGGGATGAGCCGCGACGATCTGATCGGCATCAACACCAGCGTGATGAAATCCGTTGGCGAGGGTATCAAGAAGAACGCGCCGAAAGCGTTCGTCATCTGCATCACCAACCCGCTCGACGTCATGGTCGGTGTGTTGCAGAAGGCATCCGGTCTGCCGACCAACAAGGTCGTCGGCATGGCCGGTGTTCTCGACTCCGCGCGGTTCCGGTACTTCCTGGCGGAAGAGTTCAAGGTGTCCGTCGAAGACGTCACGGCCTTCGTTCTCGGTGGCCATGGCGACACGATGGTTCCGCTCATCCGGTATTCGACGGTCGCGGGCATTCCGGTGCCCGACCTGCTGAAGATGGGCTGGTCCACGAAGAAGCGCATTGCCGATATCGTGCAGCGGACCCGTGACGGCGGGGCCGAGATCGTCGCCTTGCTGAAGACCGGTTCGGCCTATTACGCGCCGGCGTCTTCCGCGATCGTGATGGCGGAATCCTACCTCAAGGACAAGCGCCGGCTTCTGCCCGCGGCGGCTTTCTGTAACGGCCAATACGGCGTTCGCAACATGTATGTGGGCGTGCCCTGCATCATCGGCGCGAACGGTGTTGAGAAGATCGTCGAGATCTCCCTCAACGCGGCCGAGAAGAAGATGCTGCAGAAGTCGATCGACGCGGTGCAGACCCTGACCAAGGTTGCGGCCGACATTGAAAAGAATGCCGGCAAGGAAGCGCCGGCCAAAAAGGCCGGCGGCAAGAAAGCCGGGGCCAAGAAGGCGGCTTCCAAGAAGGCTTCAGCGAAGAAGGCCTCCGCAAAGAAGTCGGCGGCCAAGAAAGCCGCAGCGAAAAAGGCGAGCGTGAAGAAGGCGCCCGCGAAGAAAGCTGCGTCGAAGAAGTCGGCCGCCAAGAAGTCATCGGCGAAGAAGGTGACGGCCCGCAAGGCTTCGTCCAGGAAGGCAAGCGCCAAGAAGGCGTCGGCGAAGGTGGCTCCGGCTGCGTCCGCGCCGGTTGCCGCACCGGCCGCCGCGCCGACCGATACGCCGTCCTCGTCGTAAGGACGATATTGCCGAACCGTTATTCGGTGTAGGAATTGAAGCCGCGCTTTCCGGGAGGGAGGCGCGGCTTCTTTCTTCTCTGCCTGCGTCTCCGCGGCCTGTTGTTCCGCGGACCATCGCAACGAAAAGGCCAAACCGCGATCCGGATGAGGGTGCGTGCAAAACGACGACGATCTTGAATTGGCGAAGAAGGCGCTGGCGCGCGGCGACGGCCCGGCGGCTGTTGCCGCGCTGAACCGTTTCCTGCGCGACCGGCCCGATCATCCCGGCGGCCTGTACCTCATGGCGCTATGCGCCAATGCCGCCGGCCGCGCCGATGTCGCCATCGACTGTTTGCGCAGGGCGCGCGACGCGGCGCCGGCCGATCCCGACATAGCCTATTCCCTGGGGTCGCTGTTGGCGCCGGCGGCGGTTGAGGAGGCGCTCGCCTGTTTCCGGGACGCGGTGCGGCTGCGTCCGGGTTTTGCGGCGGCCTGGACCAATATGGGCAATCTTCTCGCAGGCCTGGGATTGCTGGAGGAAGCCGCCGAAGCCTATGAGCGGGCCTTGGCCGCGGACCCGGACCTGGTCGAGGTGGAGACCAATCTCGGTGTGCTCCGGCAAAGCCAGGGTTTGCACGACGAAGCGCTTCGCCACCACGACCATGTGGTCGGCATCCGGCCCGATTTCCGGAAGGGCCAGCACAACCGTCTGATGTCGATGCATTATAACGAGCGCCTCACAACGGATGAAATCCGGGCGGCCCATCTCTCCTGGGGCGACGCCCTATGGGCGGAGTTTGCGGGCGCAAGGATGCAATCCGGCGATTTTGCAAATAGCAGGGAGCAGGACCGGCCGCTTCGCATCGGTTATGTCTCGCCCGACTTTCGGCAGCACCCGGTCGCCAGCTTCTTCCTTCCCCTGCTGGAGGCCCATGACAGGACCCGGGTGGATGTCGGCTGCTATTCCACCGTGGCCCGGCCGGATGCCATGACCGATAGAATTCGCGCGGCCGCGGACCGCTGGATAGACGCTTCGGGAATGGATGACGAGACGCTGGCCGGGCGGATCGTCGCCGACCGGATCGATATTCTCGTCGACCTGGCCGGGCATACGTCCGGCAACCGGCTGCCGGTCTTTGCCCGCCGCGCCGCGCCGGTCCAGGTGACCTGGCTCGGCTATCCCGGGATCACCGGCCTCGCCACGATGGATTACCGGCTGACCGACGCCGTCGCCGATCCGCCGGGCGAGGAAACGGATGCAACCGGTCCCGAACGGCTGCTGCGTCTACCCGGCGGTTTCCTGTGCTACAGCCCGCCGGTGGACGTGGCGGTGAACAAACCGCCGCTCGGCGGCCGGCCCGTCGTGTTCGGGTCGTTCAACAATTTCGCCAAGGTGAACGAGGCGGTGCTGGATTGCTGGGCCGATATCCTCAAACTTTGCCCTTCGGCCGAACTCATGCTCAAGGCGCGGTCCCTGAACGACCCCGGAACGCGAAAACGCTGCGCGGACGCTTTCGGGGCGCGCGGGGTCGACCCCGGACGGATCCGTCTGCGCGGAACGGTGCCGGGCCTGGCCGACCATTTCGCGGCCTATAATCAGATCGACATCGCGCTGGACACCTTTCCCTATAACGGAACGACGACCACTTTCGACGCCCTCTGGATGGGAACGCCTGTCGTCGCGTTGCGCGGCGACCGGCACGCGGCCCGGGTCGGGGCCTCGATACTGACCCATCTGGGCTTGCCGGACCTGATTGCGGAGGACCGGCGCGGCTATATCGAAATCGCGGCCGCGCTCGCCGGTGATCAGGGGCGTTGCGGTGATTACGCCGCTCGTTTGCGGGACGGATTGCGCGCCTCACCGCTTCTTGATTCGACCCGGTTCGCCCGAAGCATCGAGAAAACCTATCGTGACATGTGGAATTATTGGTGCGCGGCCTAGCTATTATTATGGTCGATCCGGTTGCACAGAGTTGAAAGGTTGTTAAATTACGCCCGCTCAGCGGGGCCCGAAAATCCATTGCACTCGATGGTGTGCGGACGCCGCGAATGGTGGGCGGAGAGGCGAAGCCCGACGGCATGGTCCAGGGGGCTGTTCCAAATTCTCGACGTCTGCTTGCCGGTCCCTTTCGGGACAGGGATCTGGGGCCGCTCCGGCGCCAAGTCCAACCGGAAGGGGTTTGGGCGTGATCATAGCCACGGGGAAGTCTTAAGCGACATGAACATCCACGAATATCAGGCCAAAGAACTTCTGCGGAAGTTCGGCGTTGCCGTGCCCGAGGGGCAGGTGGCCTATACCGTCGACGAAGCGGTGCAGGCGGCTAACGAACTTGGCGGTCCGATCTGGGTCGTCAAATCCCAAATCCATGCCGGGGGCCGCGGGGCCGGCCGGTTCAAGGGCGGCGACCCGGACAAGGGCGGCGTTCGCGTCAGCAAGTCCGTCGAGGACGTGCGCGAAAACGCGAAGGCCATGCTCGGCGCGACGCTGGTCACCAAGCAGACCGGGCCGGACGGCAAGGAAGTCAACCGTCTCTATATCGAAGACGGTTGCGACATCGCGCGGGAGCTTTACCTCTCCCTGCTGCTGGACCGCGCCACGAGCCGCGTCACCATCATGGCGTCGACCGAAGGCGGGATGGAGATCGAGGAAGTCGCCGAGGCGCATCCCGAAAAGATCATCCGCGTCGCGGTCGATCCGGCGACGGGCATCTCCGGCTTCCATTGCCGGCGCATTGCCTTCGCGCTCGGCCTGGAAGGCGGCCAGGTGAAGAGCTGCACGCAGTTCCTGACGCAGATGTACAACGCGTTCACGCAGCTCGACGCCAGCATGGTCGAAATCAACCCGCTGGTCGTGACCGGTGCGGGCGACGTCATCGCGCTCGACGCGAAGATGAACTTCGACGACAACGCGCTGTTCCGTCACAAGGACATCGCCGGCATGCGGGACGAGACCGAAGAAGACCCGATGGAGCTGGAAGCGACCAAGCATGAGCTGAACTACATCAAGCTCGACGGGTCGATCGGCTGCATGGTCAACGGTGCCGGCCTCGCCATGGCGACGATGGACATCATCAAGCTGAAGGGCGGCGATCCGGCGAACTTCCTGGACGTCGGCGGCGGCGCCACCAAGGAACGCGTGACCAAGGCCTTCAAGATCATCCTCAGCGATCCGAATGTCGAAGGCATCCTGGTCAACATCTTCGGCGGCATCATGCGCTGCGACGTCATCGCCGAAGGCGTCGTTGCCGCGTCCCGCGAGGTGAACCTGCACGTGCCCCTGGTGGTGCGGCTGGAAGGCACCAACGTGGAGCAAGGCAAGAAGATCATGGCGGAATCGGGCCTGCCGATCATCTCCGCGGATAATCTGGAAGACGCGGCCGAAAAGGTCGTGGCTGCTGTGAAGGAGGCGAACTGATGGCCGTTCTGGTTAACAAGGACACGAAAGTCATCTGCCAGGGCTTCACCGGCGCGCAGGGGACTTTCCATTCTGAACAGGCGATCGCCTATGGCACGCAAATGGTCGGCGGTGTCACGCCGGGCAAAGGCGGCGGTACGCATCTCGACCTGCCGATCTTCAACACGGTGGCCGAAGCCAAGCATGTGACCGGCGCGAACGCGTCCGTGATCTACGTCCCGCCGCCCTTCGCGGCCGACGCGATCCTGGAAGCGATCGATGCCGAGATGGAACTGGCGGTCTGCATCACGGAAGGCATTCCGGTGATGGACATGGTGAAGGTGAAACGCGCCCTCAACGGGTCGAAGACGCGCCTGATCGGGCCGAACTGCCCGGGCGTGATCACGCCGGAGCAATGCAAGATCGGGATCATGCCGGGCCATATCCACCGGGCCGGAAAGATCGGCGTGGTTTCCCGCTCCGGGACGTTGACCTATGAAGCGGTCGCGCAGACGACGGCGGTCGGCCTGGGCCAGACCACCTGCATCGGCATCGGCGGCGACCCCGTCAACGGCACGAACTTCATCGACTGCCTGGAAATGTTCCTGGCTGACGACGATACCCATGGCATCATCATGATCGGGGAAATCGGCGGCACGGCTGAGGAAGAGGCCGCGGAGTTCGTCAAATCCTCGAAAGTGAAAAAGCCGATGGTCGGCTTCATCGCGGGCCGCACGGCGCCGGCGGGCAAGCGGATGGGCCATGCGGGCGCCATCATCTCGGGCGGCCAGGGCACGGCCGGCTCCAAGATGGAGGCGATGCGCAGCGCCGGCATCCGGGTGTCGGAGAGTCCATCGGCTCTCGGCACGACGATGCTGGAAGTAATGAAGGGTTGAAGTAGGAACGGCGCCGGGGTAATCCCCGGCGCTGCTTCTTTAGACCTGGATTCGAAAAGAGTTTGGTCGGTATCATGGCACCTTGAGAAACAGCATTGTTTCTGTGACCTTGCCCCGGGACATACATGCTTGGATCTTCGTGCTACGCTGCGGCGAGCAACAGTCGGAAAAGTGATGCGGCCCGGGCCTGTTCCGCCCGGACGGCCCCCGCAAACGATCCGACCGCTTCCGCAGGGATCAGGCGGGTCCCGTGGCAGCCGACCGAAATGGGAGATGCGTGATGACCTATGCCGGGAACACGACGCCGCTTTTTCAAGCCAATGAAACCTACGTGGCGGAACTGTACCAGAAGTTCCTGAACGATCCTGCCTCGGTCGATCGGCAATGGGCCGATTTCTTTTCCGAGCTGGAGGACGGCGATCTCAACTTCCTGAAAGGCTATCGCGGGCCGAGCTGGGCGCAGCGCGCCACGACGGTCATCGGACCGCATGGCGACCACCAGACGGAAACCTTCGCCGAACTGACGGACGAGGGCGCTTCCTACGACGAAATCCTCCGCCGTCTGGCGCGGGCCGGTTCGCCGGGGGCCAGCGCGTCGGAAATCCGCCAGGCCACGCTCGACTCCATCCGCGCCCTGATGATCATCCGCGCCTATCGCATGCGCGGTCATGCGGTCGCGCATCTCGACCCGCTGAATTTGCACGAACCGGCCTATCAGCCGGAACTCGACCCCAAGACCTACGGGTTCGAAGACCGGGACATGGATCGGCCGATCTTCATCAACTACTATCTCGGCCTTGAATCCGCCTCGATGCGGGAGATCGTGCGGATCTGCCAGGAGACCTATTGCGGCTCCATCGGCGTCGAGTTCCAGCACATCCAGAACCCGGAAGAGAAGTCTTGGATCCAGGAACGGATCGAAGGCATCCGCAACCGGACCGAATTCACCGATCTCGGCAAGCGGACGATCCTTGAACGGCTCACCCAAGCCGATATTTTCGAAACCTATCTGGACAAGAAGTATCGCGGCACCAAGCGCTTCGGCCTGGATGGCGGTGAATCCCTTGTCCCGATGCTGGAACAGATTTTCAAGCGCGGCGCGCAGCTGGGCCTTCAGGAAGCGGTGCTGGGCATGGCCCATCGCGGCCGCCTGAACGTGCTGGCGAATATCATGCGCAAGCCCTATCAGGCGATCTTCGCAGAATTCGAAGGCATCAACACCAGCCCGGAAGACATCCAGGGCTCCGGTGACGTGAAGTACCATCTGGGGACTTCCGCCGACCGCGAGTTCGACGGTCGGGTCGTCCATCTGTCGCTGACCGCCAATCCCAGCCATCTGGAGGCGGTGAACACCGTCGTCCTCGGCAAGGTGCGCGCGAAGCAGCGTCAGCGCGGGGACGAGGACCGCGAGAAGGTCATGGGCATCCTGCTGCACGGCGACGCCGCCTTCATCGGCCAGGGCATCGTCGCGGAAACCTTCCTGCTCAGCCAGTTGGACGGCTACCGGACGGGCGGCACCATCCATATCGCCATCAACAACCAGATCGGCTTCACGACGGCGCCGAGCAAGTCGCGTTCCTCGCCCTATTGCTCCGATATGGCAAAACTGGTCGATGCGCCCGTCTTCCACGTCAACGGGGACGACCCGGAGGCCTGCGTCCATGTCGCGCGCATCGCGATCGAATACCGCCAGCGCTTCAAGAAGGACGTCGTCGTCGACATGTGGTGCTATCGCCGGCACGGGCATAACGAAGGCGACGAGCCGATGTTCACCCAGCCGCAGATGTATACCAAGATCGGCGAGCATCCTCGCACCCGTCAGATCTATGCCGACCAGCTGGAGGCCGAGGGCACGATCCCGCAAGGCGAAGGCTTCAAGATCGTCCAGGAATTCACCAATCACCTGGATGCGCAGTTCGAGGCCCGGCATTCGTTCAAGGCCAACAAGGCCGATTGGCTGGAAGGCAAATGGGCCGGGCTGGGCATCGCGTCGGGCGAAGCACGCCGGGGCGAGACCGGGGTCGATATCGACCTGCTGAAGGAAGTGGGCTACGCGATTTCCGCCGTGCCGCAGAACTTCAACATCAATTCCAAGATCAAACGCCAGCTCGAACAGAAGCGGAAGATGATCGAGACGGGCAAGGATATCGATTGGGGCACCGCCGAGGCGCTGGCCTTCGGGACCTTGCTGTGCGAGGCGACGTCGATCCGCCTGTCGGGCGAGGATTCCGAGCGCGGCACCTTCTCCCACCGTCATTCGGTGCTGATCGACCAGAAGACGGAGGACGAATACGTCCCGCTGAACAATATCCGCATGGGTCAGGCGCCGTTCGAGGTGATCGACAGCCCGCTCAGCGAATTCGGTCTGCTGGGGTACGAATACGGCTATGCCAGCGCGGAACCGCATTCCCTGGTGCTGTGGGAAGCGCAGTTCGGCGATTTCGCGAACGGCGCGCAGGTCATCATCGACCAGTTCATCGCGTCCGGTGAATCGAAATGGCTGCGCATGTGCGGTTTGGTCATGCTGCTGCCGCACGGCTATGAAGGGCAGGGCCCGGAACATTCCAGCGCCCGCCTGGAACGCTACCTGCAGCTTTGCGCGGAAGACAATCTTCAGGTCTGCAACATCACCAGCCCGTCGAACTTCTTCCATGCGCTGCGCCGCCAGGTCCGGCGGAATTTCCGCAAGCCGTTGATCCTGATGTCGCCGAAATCCCTGCTGCGCCACAAGCGCTGCATTTCGACGCTGGATGAAATGGCGCAAGGCTCTACCTTCCACCGGCTGTTGTGGGATGACGGGCAGTGGGAAAAGCGCCTGGTCAAGGACAGCGACATCCGCCGTGTCGTGCTGTGTTCCGGCAAGGTCTATTTCGACCTGCTGGAAGAACGCGACGCGCGGGGGATCGACGACATCTACCTGCTGCGCGTGGAACAGCTCTATCCCTGGCCGGAAAAGGCCCTGGAAGTGGAGTTGAGCCGTTTCCAGAACGCCGAAATCGTCTGGTGCCAGGAAGAGCCGCAGAATGCCGGCGCCTGGTTCTTCGTCGACCGGCGCCTGGAGAAAGTGCTCGTCACGGTCGGCAACAATGTCTCGACCCGGCCCAACTATGTCGGACGACCGGAAGCAGCTTCGCCTGCCGCCGGGCGGATGAGGGACCATGTGGCCGAGTTCAAGCGTTTCATCGACGAGGCGCTGACGATGCCGGGGCACCGCACGGCGCCCAAATCGGCGGCCGCGAAATCGGCGCCGGCCAAACTGACGATGAAGAAATCGGCGGCGAAGAAGGCGGAAGCGAAAAAGACGCCCGCCACGAAAGCGACTGCCACGAAAGCGACTGCCAAGAAGGCGGCCGTGAAGAAGGCGCCCGTGAAGAAGGCAGCCGGGAAGGAAGCGGTTGGAAAAAAGACTGCCGCAAAGAAACCTGCTGTTAAGAAAGCGGCGGCTAATAAGAAGGCGAATGCCAAGAAATAGGGCGAATCCTTAACGGGACTCGAGAACCGTAAACGACCAATCGGAGATGACCGGGCGCGGAAAATTGCGCCGTCCGGCATTCTAAACGGAGCTTGGATAGAAAAATGGCGACGGAAGTGCATGTACCGACGCTCGGCGAGTCGGTTTCAGAAGCGAGCATTATGCGCTGGTTCAAACAGCCCGGAGAAGCGGTGGCTGTCGATGAGCCGCTGGTCGAGCTGGAAACCGATAAAGTGACCGTTGAGGTGCCGTCTCCCGTGACGGGCACGCTGACGGACATTGCAGCGGCGGAAGGGGCGGAGGTCGAGGTCGGCGCCCTTTTGTGCACGATTGCCGAAGGCGCTGCCGCAGCGGCCCCGAAAGCGGAAACCCAGAAAGCAGAAACCCCGAAAGCGGAACCCCCTAAGGCAGAAGCACCGAAGCCTGCTCCGGCGGCGGCGCCCGCAGCGGCGCCGGCCAGCAATGAAACGCTGTCGCCCGCCGTCGCGAAAATGGTGGCGGAAAACAACCTGGATGCGTCCAAGATTCCGGCGACGGGGCCCAAGGGCAACCTGACCAAGGAAGACGTGCAGAACTTCGTGAGCGCCGGCGCGAAACCCGCACCCGCCGCGGCGAAGGCGCCCGCCCCGGCGGCCCCGGTCGGCGGTCCCAGGCCCCCGGTCGCGACCTACGAGCCGATGCCGGAACGCCCGCTGGATCCGCGCGGCGAAGAACGCGTCAAGATGCCGAAGCTGCGCAAGGTCATCGCCAGCCGGTTGAAGGAAGCCCAGAACACGGCGGCGATGCTGACCACCTTCAACGAAATCGACATGACCGCGATGATGGAGCTTCGCAAGGACTACAAGGACAAGTTCGAGAAGAAGCACAATGTGAAGCTGGGCTTCATGAGTTTCTTCGTGAAGGCGTCCGTGATCGCTTTGCAGGAACTTCCCGCGGTGAATGCGGAGATCTACGGCGACGAGATCATTTATAAGAATTACTACGATATCGGCATTGCGGTCGGCACGCCGTCCGGCCTGGTCGTGCCGGTGCTGCGCGACGCCGACAAGAAGAGCTTCGCGGAGATCGAAGGCACCATCGCCGATTTCGGTCGGCGCGCCCGCGACGGCAAGCTGACCATGGCGGAAATGATGGGCGGCACCTTCACGATCACCAATGGCGGGGTTTTCGGGTCGCTGATGTCGACGCCGATCCTGAACCCGCCGCAATCCGGCATCCTGGGCATGCACAAGATCCAGAAGCGCCCGATCTGCGACGCGGAAGGCAATATCGTGGTCGGCAACATGATGTATGTCGCGCATTCCTATGACCACCGCATCATCGACGGCCGCGAGGCCGTCACCTATCTGGTGCGCCTGAAGGAAATGCTGGAAGACCCGGCACGTCTGCTGCTGGACGTCTGATCCGGCACCGGCCCAGGTTTGAGGGTATCGGCGACGCCCCCTTTACCGGGGGCGTTTCCTTTTTCTACCTCCGCTCCACGTGGCAATAGACTTCGACGACGCGGTTCTCCTCTCTCAGGCGCGCGCCGGTATCCGCCGGGTCGGCGCTCAACGGGTTCGGGACCGGCGCGCCGCCGCGGTTCCAGGCCTGGCTGTCGGTCATATCGCGCAGGCTCGCCGGGACGGTGGCGACGATCCGGCCGAGCGCATTGTCCGACCCCACCAGCACGCCGACCGCGAAACCGTTCTGATCGATCACCGGTCCGCCGGACATGCCGGAATAATCGGCGCCGGCGGGCGGGGCCGGCTGCTCCGCCCACACGATGACCGGAAAACCGCCATCCGGCAGGCCCTGCCGCTCGATCTCCCGATATTCGACCTGGGCGGCGAGGAACTGGCCCGGCGCGCCCGCCGGATAACCGATCAGGAAGGCCCTCTCATGCCGCTGCGGGTCCTGTTTGGGGGGCGCGACGGGCAGGGGCCGGGCGCTGAAATGGCTGAAGAGAAGGCTGAGGTCGGCGGTCTCGTGATGGACGACCCGGTCCACGATCCCGACCATCCTGCGGTTCTTGACCAGCCCGATTCCGTCGCAGTGATTGACGACGTGCCGGGCGGTCATCCAGACGCCGTCGCCGACGCTGAACGCGGTGCCCGACCCTGGGGCGGGGATTTCCCTTTCAGGCTCCAACACCAGATCATAGGGCGTCGGCAACAGACCGAAATCGGTATAGAGCCACAATCCCAGCAGCGCGGCGGCGACGAGAAGCCAAAGCGGTCTGGTGCCGTTCATGCCGCCCGCCCTGTTCTAGAAGCGGTCAAAGGGACTGCTCCGTCCCGCGATGCGCACGTGACAGTAGACCTGGGCGACGGCGAGGGAGGCGCGCAGGGCGTCGCCGACCTTGTGATAGGTCGCCGGGGCCAGGCCTTCGACGCGGGAAGCGCCGCCGTTATCCGTCGAAACCTGCCT
>Ga0209475_10000891_pt1 | contig 45523 bp, 38 predicted proteins | sample tdDd471_FD_187128 | JGI IMG/M metagenome (GOLD analysis project Ga0209475, IMG submission 187128) | Marine sediment microbial communities from the Atlantic coast under amendment with organic carbon and nitrate - tdDd47.1 (SPAdes)... | ecosystem: Environmental > Aquatic > Marine > Coastal >... | reverse complement strand
GGCCGGGGCAGGGCGACATGCTGCGGGTTCTGAGCGCGCGCGCCAAGGATGGCGTCGGTGTGTGGTGGAAGACGCTGGCCCGAAACAAGCGACTGGTTGCGCTGGACTGGAAAACCGAAGACGGCCACGAGGTTCTGCGCCGCTTGGTCGAAAACGCGCAGGTTCTTATCGAAAACTTCCGCCCCGGCGTGCTTGAAAGGGCGGGATTGGCGCCAGAGGTTCTGCATGGCTGGAATCCCGATCTGGTGATCGTGCGGATCTCGGGCTATGGCCAGACCGGGCCGCGTTCCTCGTGGCCGGGTTTCGGTCGGGCCGGCGAGGCCATGAGCGGACTGGCGCACATCACCGGCTTTGCCGACAACGCGCCGATGCACCCCGGCTTTCCCGCCGCGGATTCGACCACAGGCCTGATGGCGGCCTACGGCGCGATGATGGCGCTTCATGCGGTGCAGAACGGCAGCGCCAGGGGCCAGGTGGTGGACCTGGCCATCTTCGAGCCGCTGTTGCGCCTGATCGACTATCACGTTCCGACGCGAACCGGCGCGGGGCTGCCGGTTGACCGAAACGGACTTCAGGCACCCAATTCCTACGCCCCGGCGGGGGTGTTTCGCGCCAGGGACGGGAAATGGGTCACAATCAGCGCAGGCAGTGCGGCGACCGGGCGGCGGCTTCTGGAAGCCGCGGGCGGAAAGGAATGGGCGGAACAGCCGCAATTCCAAAGCCTCGATGGCTTCGCGGAGCACATGGACGAGATTGTGGACCGTCTCGGCGCATTTGTGGCACAGCATGACGCGCAGAAGGCGATTGACATCTTCCAGGCCCACGATGCCGTGGCGGCGATGGTCTATGACGTCGATGACATCCTTGCCGATCCGCAGATCGCCGCGCGCGGCGACATCGTCGGGGTCGAGGGCGACGACACCAAGGTCGTCGGACCCGTGCCAAAGCTGGACAAGACGCCGGGACGGCTGCGCTGGCTCGGGCGCAGAGAGCTGGGCGCCGACAGCCGCGCAGTGCTGGAAGAGCTCGGATACGACGCCGGGAAGATCGACAAGCTCACCGAAAACGGCACTGTAGCCGAACCGAAACGCTGAGAGCGGACTGCGAGATTTGAGGAGAACACCATGACCTATCAGATGACATCCGATCAGCAGGGAATCCGCGATGCCGTCCTGCGGATTTGCGAAGAGTTCGACGACGAGTTCTGGCTGAACCGGGATCGCGAAGGCGGCTTCCCGCACGAATTGCACCAGAAGCTGGCCCGCGATGGCTGGCTGGGAATCGCCATCCCCGAAGCCTACGGCGGCGCCGGACTTGGCATTGTCGACGCTGCGATCATGATGCAGGCGATCGCAGAGTCCGGGGGCGGCAACAGCGCCGCCTCGGCGATCCATATGAACATCTTCGGCCTGAATCCGGTCGTCAAGTTCGGCACCGAGGACCAGAAGAAGACCTATCTTCCGCCACTGGTGGCCGGAGAGCAACGGGCCTGTTTCGGTGTCACCGAACCGACGACCGGCCTCGACACGACCAAGCTGAAAACCCGCGCCGTGCGTCAGGGCGACCGCTATGTCGTGCATGGGCAGAAGGTCTGGATTTCGACCGCCCAGGTGGCCGACAAGATCCTGCTTCTGGCGCGCACCACCCCGCTTGAAGAGGTCAAAAAACCGACCGAAGGCCTGAGCCTGTTCTACACCGATCTTGATCGGACGTTCGTCACGGTGCGCGAGATCGAGAAGATGGGTCGCAAGTGCGTCGATTCAAACGAGCTGTTCATCGACGGGCTGCCGATCCCGGCCGAAGATCTGATCGGCGAGGAAGGTCAGGGCTTTCGCCAGATCCTGCACGGGCTGAATCCCGAAAGGGTGCTTATCGCCGCCGAAGCGGTGGGCATCGGGCGCAACGCGCTTCGGCGTGCGGCGGATTACGCCAATGAGCGTGTCGTCTTTGGCAGGCCGATCGGACAGAACCAGGGTGTGCAGCACCCGCTGGCCGCCTGCTGGGCCGAGTTGGAAGCCGCCAACCTCATGGCGATGAACGCCGGCGCGCTTTACGATGCCGGCAAGCCCTGCGGAAACGAAGCCAACGCAGGCAAATACCTAGCCGGCGAAGCGGCGGTGAAGGCGACGCAGACCGCGCAGCTTACCTTCGGCGGTTTCGGCTATGCCAAGGAATACCATGTCGAGCGGCTTGTGCGGGAAGCCATCCTGTTCCGCATCGCGCCGGTCACCCCGCAACTGGTGCTGTCGTTCATCGCGGAACATGCGCTCGGCCTGCCGAAGTCCTACTAGTTTAGAATATCAAAGGAAGACCCATGCGAATTGACGGAATGGATGCCATTTTCGCCCCTCGTTCTGTTGCCGTGATCGGCGCGTCGAGTGACCCCAAGCGCATCGGCGGACGGCCGGTGGATTTTCTCATACGTCACGGGTTCGACGGCCCGATCCTGCCGATAAATCCGAAGTCGCCCGAGGTGCAGGGTTTGACGGCCTATCCGTCGATCTCCGAGGCCCCGACGACCCCGGATCTGGCGGTGATCGCGCTGCCCGCGCCGCTGGCGGTTCAAGCGGTCGAGCAATGCGCGGCCCGCGGCGTACGGGGGGCGGTGATCTTCAGCTCGGGGTTTTCCGAGGTTGATTCCGAAGGCGCCGCGCTTCAGGCGCGCATGGTGGATATCGCGCGCGAAGGGGGTATGCGGCTTGTCGGGCCGAACTGCCTTGGCATCGCCAATGTGCGCCACAATCTTTACGCCACCTTCACACCGGGGGTCGAAAAGCACCTGCCCAAGCCCGGCGGCGTGTCGATCGTCAGCCAGAGCGGCGCCTTCGGGTCGTATTGCATGACGCTGGTCAGGATGCGCGGACTGGGTGTGAACCTCTGGGCGACGACGGGCAATTCCTGCGACGTCGATTTCGCCGATGCGGTGGCCTATTGCGCGCAGGATGACGAAACCCGGGTAATCATGGGATACCTCGAAGGCGCGACCGACCGCGACAGGCTGGTCGAGGCCCTTGAACTGGCGCGCGCACGGGAAAAGCCGGTGGTCATGATGAAGGTCGGCCGCAGCGTGGTCGGTGCCGAGGCCGCGCAATCGCATACCGCCTCGCTGGCGGGGTCCGACGCGGTCTATGACGCGGCCTTTCGGCAATACGGCGTCTACCGGGCGCAATCGGTCGACGAAATGTTCGATGTGACCTATGCCTGCGCCGAATCCGGTTCGATGATGCAGGGCGACCGGCTGGGTCTTGTGACGGTGTCCGGCGGCGTTGGGGTGCTGATGGCCGACGAGGCCGAGAAACTGAAACTGGACGTGCCCGCGCTTCCCGATCACGCGCAGAAAAAACTGAAAGAGGTGCTGCCTTTCGCAGGTGTCCGAAACCCGGTCGATGTGACGGCGCAGCTGGTCAACCAGATCGACCTGCTGGAAACCAACATGGATGTGTTGTTTGGCGACGGCGAAATCGACGGAGCCATCATCTTCATGTCCACGGTCGGTCTTGTCGCCGACCTGAACGAAGCCATCCGGACCGGGCTGGAGCGCATCCGCGAGAAGTTTCCCGGCCGACCGATGCTGTTCTGTTCGCTGACCGAACCCGAGGGTCGTGCTGCATATGAAAAGTCGGGGTTCATCGTGTTCGAGGAACCGACCCGTGCGGTCCGTGCGATGGCCGCATTGCGCTATTTCGCCAGGTCCTTCGCGCGGGCCGGCGAACATGACCCGATACCCGAACTGTCCGACCTGTCGCCGTTGCCGGACGGCATGGTGAACGAGATCGAGGCCAAGGCGCTGCTTGCCGAGGCCGGCATCGGGATCGTGCGCGAAACCCTGGCCAGGACTCCGGAGGCGGCAGCCGAGGCGGCGCAGGAGATGGGCTTTCCGATCGTGTTGAAGATCGCCTCGCCCGACATCCTGCATAAATCCGATATCGGTGGCGTGGCGCTGAACCTGCGCTCGGTCGAAGAGGTCCGCTCTGCCGGGGCGCGCATTCTGGAACTGGCGTCCGAGAAAGCGCCCGATGCGCGAATCGACGGTCTGGTCGTGGCGGAACAGGCAGCACCTGGGCTGGAGGCCATACTGGGTGTGACCCAGGATCCGGCGTTCGGCCCGGTGGTCATGTTCGGTCTGGGCGGCGTGCTGGTCGAGGCGCTGGGAGACGTGTCCTTCCGGGTTGCTCCTTTCGGTCCCGCCGAAGCGCGCCGCATGATCGACGAAATCCACGGTCGAAAACTGCTGGACGCATTCCGGGGGGCGCCCGAACGCGACATCGGCGCGCTCGCCGACGCCCTTGCGCGCCTGTCGGCCTTTGCCGCCTATCACGGGGCAGCGCTTGAGACCATTGATGTGAACCCGTTGATCGTCGGGCCCAGTGGCCAGGGCGCCGTGGCCGCTGATGGCGTAATCATCCCCACAAAGCGAGGCGGCCACTGACAAACGAGCCCGACATCTTCCCGATCCCCTGACAGCTGCGGCGAGCCTTCTGCGATTTTCTAACAGTTGACAGAAACCACATACGCGGCCATTTTGCTTTCGGAATACTGTTCATATAATAGTATGCTGGGAGGGGATCATGGAAGACGCGCATCAGACGCTGGCGAAGACCGGCGGGGACCACATCGTGAAATCAGTCGCCCGCACCTGTGAAACGTTGGTGTATTTCGACGAGGTGCGACGGCCGCTATCGGTCGTGGAAGTATCCAAGAAACTGGGGTATCCGCAATCGAGTACCTCGGCGCTCTTGAAGAGCATGGTCAGCCTCGGCTTCCTGACACACGATGCCCGAAACAAGAACTACTTCCCCACGGAACGCGTCCCTCTTCTGGGCTCATGGATGAACCCGGATCTGTTCGGCGAAGGCATCATCCAGCGGTTGCTCAAGGCGATCGCGCAACGGACGCAACATGTCGTTGTCCTGGGAACAAAGAACGGTGACGAAGCCGAGTATGTCCAAGTAATCCGTCCGAAGAAGTCACCGATCCACCACATTTCACTCGGTACGCGACGTCCGCTGGGGACTTCGGGGGTGGGGCGGGTTCTGATGAGCCGCTTCAGCGATGAAGAAGTGTGCCGCCTGTTACGAAAGATCAATGCTTATCGTGCGCCCGACAAACCGGCGGTGGACGTGAAGGCCTTCGTCGCCTCGTTGGCCGAGACCCGTGCCAAGGGGTACTATCTTTCCACCGATCAAGTCGTCAAAGGCGCCGGATTGATCTCCATGCCTTTTCCCAGCCACCAGAGTTCCCGCCTTTTTGCCGTCGGGGTTGGTGCCCCAACGGATGTCATCCAGCGATCCGAGAACGAGATTGTTAGGATCATGCGTGAAGAAATTGTTCGGCATCTGGGAAAGAAAGGTCATGATCCTAGAGTCTGTTGAACATCGGGATCCCCACCCGTCGTGATTTTTGTGCCCCCCTGGCAAAAGAGTAGGTTCTGACCCTGGTCAGAATCGGTAACCCACTGGCGCTGGCTTTTTGCAAAGTCAGGGTAAATTGACGGCAGCGGGTTGCAGTGGTCCCATGAGGCAGGCACCGGCCTTTTCGCGCGAGCGCGTCGTCTTCGGTCGTCCGATCAGTCAGAACCAGTCTATCCAGCGTCCGCTCGCTTCGGTGTGGATGCGTCTTCAGTTCCGCCGCGCTTTACGTTCAGAACAGGCTCCGCGGGCTCCAGGCCAATACCGCGCGCACCCTCGCAGGATCGGCAGCCTACGAAGCGGCGTTCCGGGCGGTGCGCACCCATGGCGGCTTTGGCTTCGCGCAGGAATACCACGTCGAGCGCTACTTTCGCGAAAGCGTGCTGAACTTCATCGCGCCGGTCAGCGAGGAACTGATCTTCTCTTACGTGGCCGAGAAAGCGCCGGGGATGTCCAAGTCCTGTTGACGCTTGATTAACGCGTGGCTGTCGCTGCGGCTTCGGTTGGCGCAATAGCATATATGTGCGATCTGGTGACCGCATCGGAGTGGGCACCGCTTCCGCATTGACCGGGCCGCGTGCCGTGTGGTTGCGTCGAACCAGGAAGGCCGACCTGCGGACGGGCCACGAAACGGTCCATGAGGCACCCGCCGAAACACTACGAGAGGGGCCGGGTTCGGGAAGCGTCGGCCGACGCAGGGAGGGAGAATTACGATGACCGTATTGAACGGACTGGATCGGCTTGCCGCAGGCGCGGCGCTGATAATTGCGGGTGCGCTGGCGCCGCAGGTGGCCTTGGCCGAGACAACCCTCAAGGTGGCGGACACTTTTCCGCCGGGCCACTACATCGTCGAAACCGGCACCGAATACTGGATGGAGCGGGTGACCGAACTGACCGACGGTGAGGTCAAGTTCCAGTATTTCGGCGCCGGGCAGATGGGCTCGCTTCGCGACATGTTCTCGATGGTGCAATCGGGCGTGGTGGACATAGGCTATGTTCCACCGGCCTATAACGGAGGCACGATGCCGCTGGCCGGTGTGCACACGCTGCCGGGTCTGTTCTCGCAAAGTACGGTCGGCACGCCGGCTTTCTACGATACGGTGACCTCGGGGCCGATCCTGGAGAACGATTTCCTGAATAACGGGATGCGCCCCCTCTGGGGCGTGATGACCTCCACCTACAACCTCTTCACCCGTGGCAAGGAGATTGACGGCCTGGAGGATATCAAGGGGCTCAAGTTGAAGATCATCGCTGGCAACATGTCGGAATCGATCAAGGCTCTGGGCGGCGCTCCGGTGGATATTCCCAGCCCCGAAACCTATCAGGCGATCCGTACCGGTACGGTTGACGGCGCGATCTTCCCGACCACGAGCGTCTATTCCTACAAGCTCGACGAGGTGATCGACACCGCTGTGCTAGGGCTGGATGTCTTCGTGTACTGGGCACCTTACGTGATCCGCGAAGAAGTCTGGCAAGGGCTTGCGCCCGAGTATCAGGAGGCCATGCAGCAGGCGGCGCAGGAGGCGATGCAGCGCGTCGCCGAGGAAACCGACCGCTCGGCAGCCGAACTCGAAAACAAGATGCGCGAAAGCGGCATCGAAGTCATCGTTCTCGACGAAGCGCAGCGCGAACAGGTCAAGGCGGCCACGGCGCCGGTCTTCGATGCCTGGATCGCCGGCGTCGAAGAGCGTGGCATGCCCGGCGCCGAGGTGTTGGAGGCTTTTCGCGCGAATATCGAAAAGCACCAGAAGCAGTAAGGCTGCGCGACCGTGCCCCCGCATGATCGTGATCCCGAAGGGGACGCCGTGCCGCCGCCGAAGGCTGGATTGCACGGCCCTCTTGGCCGCGCGATGGACCGGGTGGACACCTGGGCGAGCTGGCTGTCGCGCGTGGCGATGATGATCATGCTGGCGCTGATCCTCATCCAGGTCTTCACCCGCTATGTCCTGAACGACCCGATCAAGGGCGTCATAGGGGCCACCGAACTTTATCTGATGCCCATAATCGTGTTCGGAAGCCTGAGCTATCTTGAGATGCACGATGGCCATGTGCGGGTGGGGATCCTGTTCGAGGCGCTTCCAGACAAGCTGCGCACCGGTCTCGACGTGGTTCTGCGTCTGGTGGCGGCCGCGTTTTTCGCGCTGGTGTGCTACGGTGCCTCGCGTGAGGCGCTCAAGGCGTGGGATTTCGGGTATCGCACTTCGGGCGACATCGACGCGCCGCTCGTCACCGCCCTCGTGATCGCGCCGATCGGCTGCCTGCTGATTGTCCTGCGGCTTCTCGTGAACGTGGCGGGCGACGTGCAGCGGCTCCGCGACACCACGGATCGGACGGTCTGAACATGGAATATCTCGCACCCGTGTCCGTCCTGCTGGCGGGACTTCTCGTCGTCGGGATGCCGATTGGCTTCGCTATGGGCATCGCCGGCACTGTGGGGCTTTATCTGATCGGCGGGCTCAATCTTGTGCTCGGGATCCTGTCGGTCGCCCCCTATCGCAACACAGCCTCCTGGTTGCTGACTGCCATACCGCTCTTCATCCTTATGGCCGAGATCCTTTCGGCCAGCCGGATCTCGTCGGACATGTTCCGCGCCGCCAACAAGTGGGTCGGGCATCTGCCGGGCGGGCTGGCTGTGGCGACGGTGTTCACCAGCGCAGGTTTCGGTGCCGTGTCTGGCTCGTCGACCGCCGCCACCGCGACAATGGCCCGCACCGTCGCGCCGGAGGCCAATAAATACGGCTATGACCGTGGTATGATCGTGGGCACGGTGGCGGCAGCCGGCACGCTGTCGATCATGATTCCGCCGTCGGTGGTGCTCATGGTCTACGGCATTATCACCGAAACCTCTATCGGCGGGCTCTTCATCGCCGGCATCGTGCCCGGACTCATCACCGCGCTGTCCTTTGCCGCCATCACCATGGCCTGGGCGGGGCTGAACCCAAATCTTGCGCCGCCGGTGCAAAGCCACAGCTGGCGAGAGCGCGTCCTGTCGCTGCGTGAGCTCTGGCCGGTGATCGTGCTGTTCGTGTTTGTGGTCGCCGGAATCTATTCCGGCGCCGTCACCGTCACCGAAGCTGCGGCGGCAGGCTGTTTCGGCGCGATCCTGATCGCCGCCGTGATGCTGCGGCGCATGGGCTGGCGCGACTTCATGGACGCGCTTGAACGCACCACCCGCCCCACGGCAATGATCTTTACCATCATCATCGGGGCCCATATCTTCGGTTATTTCGTTACCCTCACGATGGCGCCGCAGGCGCTGGTCTCCTACGTGCAGGGGCTGGAGATCAGTCCGGGAATGGTGATCCTCATTCTGATCGTGATCTACGTGCTGCTGGGTTGCGTCATGGATCAGCTGGCGATCCTGATCCTGACCATGCCGATCGTCTTTCCGATGGTCATGGAACTCGGGTACTCGCCGATCTGGTTTGGCATCCTCATCACCAAGACCGTCGAGATCGGGCTGATCACGCCGCCCATCGGGATGAACGTATTTGTCGCCAGCTCGATCGCCGGGGTGCCGCTCAAACGAGTCTTTGTGGGCGTGCTGCCCTTCGTTCTGGCAGAGTTCGCGGTTCTGGCGATGATCGCGTTCTTCCCTGAAATCGTAACCGCGTTCTCGGGCGAGTATTAGACAATGCAAAGGAGCAGAAAGTGGAACTGGGACTGAAGGACAAGGTGGCAATCATCACCGGGTCGGGCCGCGGGATCGGCGCGGTGACAGCGCGCGCGCTGGCCGAGGAAGGGGCGAAGGTGGTGATCACCGATATCGACCCGGAAACCACTGAAGCGACCCGCGCCGCGTTTGCCGCCGACGGTTACGCGGCGATCGGCGCCGTCTGCGACGTCACCGACGAGACACAGGTCAACGCGCTCGTCGCGCGCACGATCGAGGAATTCGGGGCGGTCCATATCCTTGTGAACAACGCCGGCTTTCCGCGCGACAACTACATCACCAAGATGCCGGAGCAAGATTGGGATGCCGTGGTGGGCGTGATCCTGAAAGGTGCCTACAACTGCTCGCGTGCCGTGGTGCCGCATTTCATGGAGCAAAACTGGGGCCGGGTGATCAATATCTCGTCGCGCGCCTATCTCGGCAATCCGGGGCAGACCAACTATGCGGCGGCCAAGGCCGGCATCATCGGCTTTACCCGGGCGCTTGGGATGGAGCAGGGGCGCTTCAACGTCACTGTCAACGCCATCGCGCCGGGTTTCATCGCCACCGACATGATCGAGGCGCTTCCGAACTATGACCGGATCAAGTCGCGCGCGCTGGCGATGAACACCGTGCCGCGTCTGGGCAACGAGCGCGACATCGCCAACGGCGTGGTGTTCCTGGCCTCGGATGCGGCGGAATACATCTCGGGTGAGACGCTGCACATCACCGGGGGCCGATATGGCTGAACATGTCGCGCCGTCCACCGATAACCAGGAGCAAGAGACGCGGATGCTGCGTGACAGCATACGGGGTTTCATGGCGCGCGATCTGACCGAGGCGCGCATCGCCGAATGCGAGGCGGCGGGCGAGCTGCCTTGGGATATGGTGGGCGAGCTTCGTCAGTTCGGCTATCTCGGCGGGTTGCTGCCCGAAGACGCGGGCGGCTACGGTCTCAGCTACCGCACCTGGGCGATGATGATGGAGGAAGCGGGGTATCGCTGGCTGTCGCTCCGGGTGCTGCTCAACACCGTCAACATCGTCGCCGCGCTGCTGCACCATCTGGGCGATGCCCGGCAGAAGGAGAAATGGCTGAAACCCGTCATGGCCGGCGAAATGCCAGTCTGGGTCGGGATCACCGAACCCGACCACGGCTCGGATGTCGCTTCGGTCCAGACCCGCGCCGAGGACAAGGGCGACCACTGGCTGATCAACGGCGGCAAGCTGTGGACGACGAACGGCGTTCACGGCCGTGTCGGAATCCTGGTGGCGCGGACCTTCACCCAAGGCTGTGATGGCGATCTGAGCCTGTTTATCGTGGACCCCGAGGAAACCGATTTCGAAGCCTCGCGCGTGGGTACGATGTTCATCAAGGCCACGGCGACCTCACAACTCGCGTTTAATGACGCAAGGGTGCCAAAGGAAAACCTGTTGGGTCCGGCGGGCAAGGGCCTCAAGGCGATCCTTACCGGGTTGAACTATGGCCGGCTCAACGTGGCGGCGGGCGCAGTTGGCGCGGCGCAGCGGTCGCTGGACCTATCCACCGATTACGTCAAGACGCGCAAGCAGTTCGGCAACGTGATCGGAAGCTATCAACTGGTGCAGAAGCTGATCGTCGATATGACCATCCGCACCGAGGCCGCCCGCGCGCTGACTGACCGTGCCGCCCAAGCGCTGGACGCGGGTCTGCCCGGGCGCAAGGAATGTTCGATCGCCAAGCTTTATGCCAGCGAGGCGGCGCATGAGGTGGCCTCGATGGCGCTACAGGCGCACGGCGGGCTGGGATATTCCACCGACTACCCCGTCGAGCGGTTGTTCCGCGACACGCGCGGCGGGCTGATCCCCGAGGGCACGTCGGAAATCCAGACATTGATCATAGGGCGTGAGGTTCTCGGGATCTCGGCCTTCACCTGAGGAGGCGGCCATGCCGATGACCTTTCTCCATGCCCTCAGGCTGAATGCACGGCGGTTTCCGATGAAACCCGCAGTGGTGTTTGAGGGGCGCAGCCAGAGCTATGCAGACGTCCTTGACCGGGTGGAACGGATGATGACGGTGCTGGCGCGGCGCGGCATCGGACCGGGCGACAAGGTGGCGGTGATCTCGGAAAATCATCCCGATTTCCTTGCCGCCTATGTGGCGGTGACCGGGCTGGGCGCGATCCCCGCGCCGATCAACTATCGCATCGCGCCCGAGGTCATGGCCGATGTGGTGGCCCGCTCCGACAGCAAGGCATTGCTGCTGGGAGAGGCGGCGCTGGACCATGCCGATCTGTTCCGGACCGTGGTGGACGACATCATTGCCCTGGGCGACGTGGCAGAGGGCGCGCAAGGGCTGCCGCGCTTGTCGGACCTTCTGGCAGACACCCCGCCCGATCCGCCCCAAGGGCAGGATGGCACCACGATCATGCTTCACACCTCGGGCACCACCGGCAAGCCCAAGGGCGCGCTGCGCAGCCTGTTCGGCATGGAAGAACGCGCCATTGAACAGCGCTTTCGCCCTGACGACCGGGCGCTTTCTGCGCTGCCGATCTGCCTGTCGGCTGGCTGCACATACACGCTGCTACCGCTCTATCTGGGGGCCAGCGTTTACCTGATGCGCCGCTTCGACGGCGCTGGTGCGCTGCGCTTGATCGAGGACGAGCGGCTGACCGCCACCATGCTGCTGCCGGCCATGCTCCAGCGGATGGTCGAGGCCGACGGCTTCGCCAGCGCCGACCTGTCGTCGCTACGCACGCTGCAATCGGGCGGCGGCGAAATGTATCCTGACCTCAAGCACGCTGCGCTGGACAAGTTTGGTGACGCGCTGATGATCTATGCCGCGTCAAGCGAGGCGGGCCCTTACGCCAACCTCACAGCAGAAGATCTGCGCCGGAATCTGGCGGGCAACTGCGTTGGTCGCCCGTTCTTTGGCGTCGAGCTGAAGATCCTCGATGATGATGGAAACGAGGTGCCGCAGGGTGAAGTCGGCGAGATCTGCACCCGCAGCGAAAGCCGCTATGACGGGTATTACAAGGATGAGGCGCTGACCGCTGAAACCCGGCGCGGCGACTATCTGACCGTGGGCGATCTGGGCCGGATCGACGACGAAGGGCTGCTCTGGTTCACCGGTCGCAAGCGCGACATCATCAAGAGCGGCGGCATCAATGTCTACGCCCCCGAGATCGAGGAGGCGCTGGCCGGCCACCCGGCGATCGCCGAAGCGCATTGCGTGGGTCTGCCCGATCCGCGCTGGACCGAGGCGATCTGCGCGGTGATCGTCCCCGCGCCGGGCGAGCAGCTGACAGCGGCCGATGTGATCGCGCATGCCGAAACCCGGCTTGACCGATACAAGCGCCCGCGGCGGGTGGTCTTCATGGCGGCGGTGCCGCGCAACCTGACCGGCCGCGTTCTCAAGGCTGAACTGAAAGAGGCAGTGCTGGCACTGCCAGAGGAGGAAACCCAATGACACGGCCCGATCTTTCGGCCCTGAAGGGCCAGCAGCTCTACTGGGAGGACCTGAACGAAGGCGACCAGTTCGACAGCCCCACCCGTACCATCACCGAGGCAGATGTAGCGAATTTCGCCTGCCTGTCGGGCGATTTCAACCGGCTGCACGTCGATGCCGAATACGCCGCCGATTCGGCCTTTGGCCAGCGCATTGCACACGGGTTGCTTGTGGTGTCGGTGATGTCGGGGCTGACCACGCGGATGCTGATGAACACGTTCCTGGAACCCTCGCTTCTGGGGCTGCTCGACATGCAGTGCCGGTTCCCGAAACCGACCCTCATCGGCGACACGATCGGGGTGCGCGTCACCGTAGCCGAGAAGCGCGAGACCTCGAAACCCGAACGCGGCATCCTGTCGTTCCGGCGCGAGGTTATCAACCAGCGCGGCGAAACCGTGGTGGAAGGGGTCTGGAAACTGCTCGTACGGCGGGCGCCGCAAGGTGGCTGAGCAGGTGGTCGCACGCGACTTTCCCGATCTTTCGCGGCTCTTGTCGCCACGCAGCGTGGCGATCCTGGGGGCCAGTGAAAGGCCGCGTAGCGTGGGCAGCGATACCTTGCTGAACCTTACCGAGCATTCCGACTTCGATGGGCAGATCTTCCCGGTCAATCCCGGGCGTGAAAGGGTGCATGGTCTTCTTGCCTATCCCGCAATTTCGGCCTTGCCTGGTCCCGTCGATGTGGCGGTGGTGTGCCTTCCTGCCGATGCGGTGGTGGGCGCCTTGCGCGATTGCGCGGCGGCAGGAACTGGTTTCGCGGTGGTCTTCACCTCTGGCTTTGGTGAAACCGGGGATGAGGGCCGGGCCGCTGAAGCCGAGATGGCCGAAATCGCCCGGCAAAGCGGGATGCGCATCTACGGTCCGAACTCGCCGGGGCTGAGCAACATCAATCGCCGCCTCGGGCTGACCTTCTCGCCGGTGTTCAAGAACGACACGCTGGGCGGCGGCATCGGGCTTGTCACCCAGGGCGGCGGGCTTGGCCGTGCCTTCATCCAGGCCAGCGAACGCGGAATCGGCGTCGGCCTGTGGTGCTCTACCGGCAACGAGGCAGACCTGACCATGGCCGATGTCGTGCACCACATGGTGGGCGATCCCGACATAAGGGTAATCGCGCTTCTCGCTGAAGGCTTCCGCGACGGGCCGCGCTTTCTGGCTGCTGCCCGCGCCGCCGCCCGCGCCGGCAAGCCGGTGGTGGCGATGAAGGTGGGCAAGTCGGACTATGGCGTTGCTGCCACCCGTTCGCACACCGCCGCGCTGGCGGGGTCGGCGACGGTCACCTCGGCGCTGTTTCGCCAGCACGGCATCGTCGAGGTGGACGATCTGGACGAGTTGATCGACACGGCGGCACTGTTCGAGCGTGCGGGCATCGCCCGACGGCAGGGCATCTGCGTCTATTCCTTTTCGGGCGGCACCGCCGCGCTGGCCGCGGACATGGTGGGCAGCGCCGGGCTGACCCTGTCCGAACTGGCCCCCGACACCCGCGCGGGGTTGCGTGCGCTGGCCCCGTCTTATGCGGCGCTCGAAAACCCGGTGGACCTGACCACCCAGGTCTTCACCCAGGATACGCTCAACCGCGACTGCCTGTCTCTGGTGGCGCGCGATCCGGCCACCGATGTGGTGCTCTTGCCGATCCCGGCCGATTACGGCCCGATTACCGACCGGTCCGCCGACGACCTGGTCGCACTTGCGCCGGACAGTGCGGCGCTGTTGGTGCCGGTGTGGATGAGCGGGCACCGCGCCGCAGGCTATAGCACGCTGAACGCGGCAGGGCTGGCGCCCTTTCGCAGTCTGGGCAAGGCGGTCACGGCGCTGAAGCGGCTGATCTGGCGCGGCGACTGGACCGCCTCGGGCATCGACGCTCCGTCGCTGCCCGCGCTTCCGCCCGGCGAACTGGACGAGGCCGCGGCCAAGGCAGCGCTGGCCGGACTTGGTCTGACGGTGCCCGAAGGCCGGGTTGTGACCAGCGCCCAGGAGGCGGGCGCGGCGGCACGCGGGATCGGATTTCCGGTAGTACTCAAGGCGCTGGTGCCCGGCCTTCTGCACAAGACCGAAGCCGGGGCCGTGGCTGTCGGACTGACGGATGCGGAGGCGCTGACGGCAGCCTGGGACGCGATGACGGCGTCACTTGCGGCGCAGGGGCACAGGCTTGACCGTGCCTTGGTCGAGCGCATGGAACAGGGGCCGGGGGTCGAGGTGATGGCGGGACTGCACCGCGATCCGGTGTTCGGCCCGGTGGTCAGCTTCGGCCTCGGCGGCGTCATGGTCGAGGCGCTTTCTGACGTTACGCACCGCGCCGCGCCCTTCGGACGCACCGAAGCGCGCGCGATGATCGACGAGATCCGCGGCCGCGCGCTGCTGGGTCCACTGCGCGGCCGCCCGGGCGCCGATCTGGGCGCGCTTGCCGATCTTCTCGTGATCCTGGCCGCCTTGGGTGCGCGCGGCGACATCGAGGAAATGGACCTTAATCCGGTGCGCGCCGGTCCGGTGGGTGCCACGGTCCTTGACGCGGTGATCCTGCGCGCTCCGAGCAACACAGAAGGGAAGGCAAGACAATGACGGTAAAGACGGATATCGGCTTCACCACCCGCGACCGCATCTACGTGCGCGGGCGCGATCTGGCCGACGACATCCTCGGCAAGATGGATTTCATCGACATGATCTATTTCACCGCCACGGGGAAGGTGCCGGATGCCCGCACCCGTGCGATGACCAACGCGATCATCGTCACCGCCACCGATCACGGCCTTACCCCCAGCGCCATTGCTGCGCGAATGACGATCCTGGGCGCGCCGGAATCGCTCCAGGGCGCGGTGGCTGCGGGCTTGCTGGGCGCGGGGAATCATTTTCTGGGCACCATGCAGAACGCCGCGGCCTTTGCCCGCGACGAGATCGGCGAGCTGTCCGACAGCGACGATGACGCGGCCTATGCCGCCCGCGCGCAAGAGGTCGTATGCGCCTTTCGCGCCGCGCGCCGGATCGTGCCAGGCCTCGGTCATCCGATCCATGTGGCGGGTGACCCCCGCACGCCGGTCCTGCGCCGCATCGCGGGCGAGAACGGGTTCGACGGGCGGCACTGGCGCTTCATGGCGGCCGTCGAGGCCGCCGCCCGCGAGGAATATGGCCGTCTGCTGCCCATCAACGCCGCCGGCGCGGTCGGGGCCACCGTTTCGGACATGGGGCTTGCCCCGATCTGGGCGCGGGCCTTCGCCCTGATTGGCCGATCCGCCGGGCTTCTGGCGCATCTGATGGAAGAGCTCGAAAATCCGCAGGGTCAGAAGATCTGGGACATGATCCTGGAACAGGACGATTCGGCGGAATGCGCCGGGATTGCCGACCCGGACCGCGCGAACAGCGCAGGAGAGCAAAAATGACCGGCATTGCACCGCTTTCGGGGCTTCGCGTTCTCGATCTGACCGAGCTTCTGCCTGGGCCCTATGCCACGCAGCAACTGGCCGAGATGGGAGCCGAAGTCATCAAGGTCGAGCGTCCCGCGGGCGACGCCGCGCGCGCCATGTTCCCCGGCCTCTTTGCCGCCGTGAACCGCGGCAAGAAAAGCATCGGCCTGAACCTCAAGGACGACACAGACCACGCGGCTTTCCTGCGGCTGGCCAAATCGGCGGACGTGGTGATCGAGGGCTATCGCCCCGGCGTCACCAAGCGGTTGGGAATCGACTATGAGACGCTTTCAGCGCTCAATCCCGGCCTCGTCTACTGTTCGGTCAGCGGCTATGGTCAGACCGGGCCGGCGCGCGACTGGCCGGGACATGATCTGAACTACGCGGCGATGGCGGGCGCGGTAGCGATATCGGGCGCGCCCAACGGACCGCCTGAATACACGACGGGCGTGCCGATCGGGGATCTCTCGGCAGCCATGTATGCCATCATCACCATTCTTGCCGCGTTGCGCGGACGCGACGCCACGGGGCGGGGCCAGTATCTCGACGTGGCGATCACCGACGCGCTGGCCAGCTGGGTCGCCCCGCGCTACGGTGTGTGGGACGCTGGACGCCAGGCCGGACGCGAGATCACAAAGGCCGACATCCTGCGCCGGGCCGCCTATGGCATCTTCGAGACCGCCGACGGCAACTACATAACCATCGGGGCGATCGAGACGCATTTCTTCCGCCGCCTGATCCGCGCCACGGGGATGACGGGCTTCGACGATCCGGCGCTTGATGACTTTGCCGCACGCACCGACCGCGCGGACGATATCCGCGCCGCCTTGACCCCGTTGATCGCCGCGCGTCCCTATGCGCATTGGGCGGAGATCTTCGAGGTCGAGGATGTTCCCTTCGCCCCGGTCAACAGGCTGGAGGATCTGGCCCGAGACCCGCAGCTCAAGGCGCGCGGGATGGTGCGCTCAGCCGGCGCGGCGCAGGTGATGGCCTTCCCTGTGCCGATGGCCGGGATGAGCGACCCGGCTGGCCACGTCCCGGCAGTGGGCGAGCATCAGGCTGAAATTCTGGACCATGCCGAAGAGACGGAGTGAGGGCAGATGCATTTCGACCTGGACGACTGGCAGGAAACGGCGCGGCGCAGCTTCCGCAAATATCTTGACGCCGAGGTGGCACCCCTGGTCGAGGCGCATGAGGATGCCCACCGTCCGCCGCCGCCCGAAGTGTTGCAAAAGATGGGCGAGTTCGGCCTTCTGGGCGGTCTTTTGCCCGAGGCGCAGGGCGGGGCGGGGCTGGACTACCTCACCTATTGCACGCTCCTGTGTGAGCTGTCGCAAGTCTGGCCGTCGCTGCGCAGCATCGTCAGCACCTCCAACCTGGTCCTGATGATCATCGCGCAGCGCGGCACGCCAGAGCAGCAGCAAAGATGGCTCGGCGATCTGATTTCGGGCCGCAAAACCGCCTTCTTCGCACTGACCGAACCCAATGTCGGCTCGGACGCCAGCAATGTCGAAACACGGGCCCGGCGCGACGGCGATGGCTGGCGGCTGAACGGCCGAAAGCTCTATATCTCCAATGGGACGGGGGCCGATCTGGGCGTTGTTTTCGCGCGCTCGGGTGAGGGCGACGAAACAGGGGTCTCGGCGTTCGTGGTTGAGGCGGGCGCGCCGGGATTCTCGGCGCGCGAGGTGCGCAGCATGGGCATGAACGCCTGCCCGCTGGGCGAGCTTCTGTTCGAGGACGTGGCGCTGCCCCACGATCATCTGATCGGCACCGAGGGCGAGGCCTTTGCCATCGCCAAACACTACCTGAACGTGGGCCGCTGCTTTGTGTCCTTCACCTGCCTCGGCCTGTCGATTGCCGCCTACGAGGCGGCGCTGCGCTATGCCGGTGAACGGGAACAGTTCGGGCGCAAGATCGGCGGTTTCCAACTGGTTCAGCAGATGATCGCCGACATGATGACCGGCGTGGAAACCTCGCGTCTGCTGGCCTGCCGGGCGGCCGACGCGCTGGACCGCAGCGCGCCGGATCGTGGCCGCGCCTGCTCGATGGCCAAGCGCCACAATTCCGACACGGCGCTCAGGGTCTGCGAGACCGCTTTGCAGGTGCATGGCGGGGCGGGCTATACCCGGGACTTCCCGGTGGAGCGCTACTATCGCGACGTGCGCCATCTGACGATTGCCGAAGGCACAAACCAGCTTCAGGCGCTGCTTTTGGCGCAGGGGGCCCTGGGCATCTCGGCGCTGCGGGGCTGATCGGTCCGCAGTTTGCGCACGGTCTGCCGCCGCTGCCGGTCTGAATGGCAGGCGGAATGCGGGCACAGGGCGGGTCAGATTCCCAAATACGAACGGCGCACGTGATCGTCGTGGCGCAAGACGTCAGAGGCTGCGGCGAGGGCGATTGTCCCGTTTTCCAGAACATAGGCGCGGCTGGCGAAATCCAGCGCCATGTAGACATCCTGTTCCACGAGAAGAATGGTCAGGCCGGTGCGGCGCAGACCGTCGAGGGCCTCGTACATCTGCTCGACCACCAGAGGCGCGAGGCCGAGCGACGGCTCGTCGAGCATGATCATGCTGGGCCGGGCCATAAGCGCGCGCCCGATCGCCAGCATCTGCTGCTGACCGCCTGAGAGCCCTCCGGCAAGTTCGCGGGCCTTCTGGCTCAGCATCGGAAAGAGTTCGTAGACCTCGGAAATGGCGTCCTTTCGGTCTTTCGCGTCGGGTGCGGCGCTCGCACCCACGATCAGATTCTGCTCGACCGTGAGTGACCCGAAGACGTGCCGCGCCTCGGGAACATGGACGAGGCCGAGGCGCGGAATCTCGCTGGCGGCAAAGCCGCCGATCTCCTTGCCATCGTAGCGGATCGCTCCGGAACGGGCGGCCACAAGGCCCGAAATCGTGCGCAGAAGGGTGGATTTTCCCGCGCCGTTCGGCCCGATCACAGCCACGACCTCGCCCTCGGCGATCTCGATGCTGACGCCGTGGAGCACGTCGAGCAGACCGTAACCGGAGACGAGAGACTCGATCGACAGCTTCATCTTGGGCCCCGGTTAGAAGTGCGAGGCCGGCCCAGGACCGTGTTGGAGATGATGTTGCGCTGAATCTGGTTGGTGCCCTCGATGATCTGCAGAACCTTGGCATCGCGGAAGTAGCGGTTGATCGGAACCTCGCTCGATATGCCCGCCGCCCCGAAAAGCTGGACGGCATCCTGGGCCACCTGCATTGCGTTGTCGGTGGCGAACCGCTTGGCCATCGCGGCCGCCGCGGCCAGTTCGGTTCCTGTCTTGCCGGCATCCACCAGGGCAGCGGCGCGATAGACCAGCAGCCGCGATGCCTCTACTCCGGTTGCCATGTCGGCGATCATCCAGCGCACGCCCTGGAAGTCTGACACCGGCTGCCCGAATGCCTGCCGTTCGAGGATGAAATCGCGCGCCAGCTCCATCGCTCCCTGGGCCAGCCCGACGCCGCGTGCCCCGATGATCGGACGCGACTGGTTGAACGCTTCCATCACGATCTTGAAGCCTTTGCCCTCCGGGCCGATCCGATTCGCGGCGGGCACGATCATGTCCTCGAAGTGCAGAGCATTCGACGGCACGCCCCGGGCGCCGAGCTTGTCTTCCTTATGGCCAAGTTCGAGTCCTTTCGTGCCCTTCTCGACGATGAAGAAGTTGATCTCTCCGGTGCTGTCGCTGGCGCCGGTCTTGGCCGCGACCAGAACGAAGTCGGCGACCGCCGAGTTGGTGCTCCAGATTTTCTGGCCATTGATGCGATAAGCATCGCCCTCGCGCACCGCGCGGGTGCGGATTCCGGCAACATCCGACCCGCTTTGCGGTTCGGTGACCGCCAGCGCGCTCCGCAGGCTGCCATCGGCCAGGCCGGGCAGGAAGCGCGCTTTCTGCGCCTCGTCACCGCCGAACAGGATCGCGCCGAACGGGACCCACTGCACGATCAGCAGATAGGCGGTATTATAGCAGACGCGCGCCAGTTCCTCGACCGCCACGCAGGCGGCAAGCTGGCTTCCCATGCCGCCGTGCTCGGCCGGAAACGGCAGTGTGAACATCCCCAGTTCGCGCAGCAGATCGAACATGTCCTGCGGGTACTCCCCGCTGCGGTCGATTTCGTGGGCGCGGGGCGCCACACGCTCGTTGGCGACGCGCCGCACCATCTGCTGCACTTCCCTGACATCCTCGGGCAGATCAAACATCATCATTCAGGTTTCTCCCTTGTCGGTGTTGTCGGATGCTGCTGCGGCAGCGGCAGCGGCTTGTTGCGCGCGCTTGCCGAGATAGGCTTCGATCACCTGCGGATCCCGACTGACCTCGCTTGGCAGCCCCTCGGCTATCACCATGCCCGCGTCGAGCACCACAATCCGGTCGCAAAGCTCCATCACCGCATGCATCACATGCTCGATGATCACCACGGTAATCCCTTCCGCGCGCAGGCTGCGGATCAGCGCGATCACGCTTGTCACCTCGGTCGGGGTAAGCCCCGCCATGACTTCGTCGAGCAGCAATAGGGAAGGTCCCGTTGCGAGGGCGCGCGCGATTTCCAGGCGACGCCGATCCGACAGCGTGAGTTCTGCGCAAGGCACATCCCGGCGGGTCTCAAGCCCGACCCGGACAAGCACCCGCCCGGCGATGCTGCGGGCTTCGTCGTAGGAGCGGTCGGGAAGCGCTGCTGTGAATGCCGCCTCGGCCACCGTGAAGGACGCAAACGTCTGCGTGATCTGGAAGGTGCGCGCGATGCCCAGTTGGGTGCATTCGTGCGGGGCCAGCCCGTCGACGCGCTGTCCGAGCAGGGTTATCCGGCCGCGGCTTGGGGGAAAGGCACCGCCGAGCAGATTGAAGAAGGTCGTCTTGCCGGCGCCGTTGGGGCCGATCAGGCCGAGGATTTCACCCTGACGGACCTCGAGATCGACCGATTGCAGCGCCGTCACGCCGCCAAAGTCGCGGCCCACGCCTTCGGCGCTGAGGATTTTCCCGCCATCCTTGAGGTCGGCGGCGTGGCGCCGAGGCAACGGCCCTGTATCGACCGAATGCGGCAGGGCAAGGGTGAAGCCGGAAAACCATCGCCCGCCCAGTGCCCTGCGCAACTGCCCGATCAGCCCGCCCGGCAGAAGCAGAATCACCGCGACAAGGGCGGCCCCGTAGACCAGCTGGTGCGCGCCAGCCCCAAGCGACATCAACTGCACGCGCATGATCTCGCCCAAGGGGAAGAGCACAAGGGTGCCCACGACCGGCCCCAGAAGTGTTCCGGTGCCACCGACAACCGAGAACAGCAGGATCAGAATGATTACATGTACCCCCAGCACCGAATGCGGGTCTATGAAGCCCACGAACTGCGCGTAGAAGCCGCCCGCCACCGAGGTCGCCGCAGCGCTGATGGCGAAGGCGAGCTGCTTGGACCTGAAGAGGTTGATGCCTGACGCCGCCGCTGCGGCCTCGTTGTCCCGGGTGGCGCGCCAGATGAAGCCGTGGCGCGAATTCAGAAGCGCCTGCAGGACGAGAAGGAGCACGGTGTTGAATACCGCGATGACGAGCAGATAGGGCCAGAGATCATGAAAGCGCAGGGCCGCAAGACCGGTCTCGTCAAGCGGCATGAACATGCCGTTGGTGCCACCGAGTGCTCTGACCCCCGACACCCCGTAGAAAAGCGCATAGGCCAGGGCGAGCGTCAGGAGCGCAAAGACGAGGTGGCTGAGACCTTTCCGGAACGGAACGTAACCCGCCGCCAGTGCGAGAACGACCGACAGGGCCATGCCGAAGATCATCCCCAGCCAGGGACTGACCCCAAAAGTGGTCGCAAGGTAGATGGTGCAGTAAGCACCGACACCGAAGAAGGCCCCGTGGCCGAAGGAGACCTGGCCGACATAGCCGCCGATCAGGTTCCAGGCTGTGCAGAGGTAGCACCACACGAGCATCATCACCACGACGCTGACCCAGTAGGCGTTCAGAACGGTGAGGGCGATCACCACCGCCACCCAGATGACCAGGACGGCGACTGTACCCTCGCTGCGCAGCACGCCTGCTATGGCACCCGCCGGGGATCGACCAAGGAGGCGGGCTGCGGTATCCGGTTTGCCGCTCATACTGTCGCCCCCCGCCCCAGAAGGCCGTGCGGCCTCAGAAGCAGCACGGCGCCGAACAAGATGTAAAGCCCCGCCGGCGCCGATGCGCTGTTGAAGATGGCGCCGGCCAGGGCCTCGGCCACGCCGAGAACCAGCGCTGCCACCATCGCACCGCGCAGATCACCTAGACCGCCCAGCACCACGATCATCAGAGATAGAACGCTGAACTGAAGCCCCACCACCGGGGTGACATGATAGAACCCCATCAGGCAGCCGGCGGCGACCGCCAGCGACCCCGTCGCGCCGACGAAGACCCACATCTGCACGCGCTGCACCTTCACGCCGCATAGTTGGGCCATCACCGGGTCTTCCGCCGTGGCACGGACGCGGTACCCCCAGACGGTCGCCGAGAGAAACCAGGCCAGCAACCCCGACGCCACCAGGGCGATGACGAAGCCTATCAGCAACGGCACGCTTACCACGATGGCGCCCAGATGGATTGTCGAGGCGCCGAGTTCGGTCCTCACGTTGAAAAGATCGGCCCCGAACCACAGGAACGCCGCGCTCTGGATCACGAATGACAGCCCAATGGTCAGCTGCGCCTGAACGAGAGGGGCAGAGCCGACGATCGGCCGGATGAGCAGCCCGAAGACCGCCCATCCGATCGCCATCATGGCAGGCACTATCAGGAGGCCCGCGAGGAACGGCGAGAGACCCGTGGAGGCGCTGACCAGCACCACGCCATACATGCCGACCATGAGCAGGTCGCCATGGGCGAAGTTCAGCACTCCCATGACACCGAACACCAAGGCCAGGGCCAGGGCGATAAGCGCATAAATGCCACCCATCAGGAACCCCGACACGGCCGCCTGAAAAAGAAGCTCAACACTCATCCTGCCCACTCCCGTACAGTTTTCGCATCAGTTCAGAGGATTGGGCTCTTCCACAGCCACCTCTGGCGGCCAGACCGTGACCTTTTTCGTGCCGCCGTTCTTCCATTGCGCGATCAGGTTCTGCGATCCGACGTTCCTGCCGTGTTCGTCGAATTTGATCCGCGAGAACGGCGAGATCAGCTGATCGCCGGGGATGTCGATCTCAAGGATGGCGGCGCGGAGGTTCTCGGTCGTCAGTTCCTGGCCGGACTCAAGCGTCTTCTCCAGCGCGGCCTTCAGCGTGTAGACACCGCGGTAGCACATCGACGCATAGCTTGACGGCACGATGCCGTGCCGTTCCTCGTAGGCCTTCACAAAACGCTGGGCGCGGTCCATGTCGGGATTGAAGTAGTCCACCGTGCTGAGATTGACGTCCTCGATGAAGCCCCTGTCCACCAGTTGCGGGATGCGCACATCACCCGGACCGCCGCCGATTCCGACAATGTAGGGCTTGAAGTCAAGCTGCTGCATTGCCTGGAGCCCGGTCACCACATCTTCGGTGTAGCCGGCCCAGATCACCACGTTGGCACCCGATGTCTGCACCCGCTTGACCGGCGGCAGAAGGTTGCGATCGCTGCGCGAATACGGCGCGCTGGCGGCGATCTCGATGCCCCGGGCCTCCAGCAGGGCTTCGATCCGCTCGATGGTTCCGGCGCCACGCGGGCTGTCTTCATAAAGCAACGCCGGGACGACGTCGCCTTGCGTCATCAGGTGTTCGAAGAATTCCACGACCGTGGCCGCCTCGGTATCGGCGGTGATCTGATCGGAGAAATACCATTTGTAACCGCGCTCGAGGAGCTCGGCCGACACCGCCGACGAGTTCAGGTAAGGAACCCGCGCCTGCTCGGCGAACTGCGCCGCAGCCGATGTGCCTGCGCTGATCTCGCAGCCAAGGATGACCGGAGCCCGCTCGAGGCGGGTCAACCGCTCCATCACCTGGCGCACCACCCCGGGATTGCCCTGTGTGTCGTATAGTTGGATCTTCAGCGGCCGACCGGCGACGCCGCCATCGGCGTTGATGTGCTCAAGGGCAACTGCGATCCCCTTTTGCGCATCCTGTCCGGTCACGGCGACCGCTCCCGACATGGCGGCGATCGCCGGTATCACGATTTCTTCGGCTTGGGCCAGCGCAGGTGAAGACGTCAGCGGCGCAATGGCAACGGCCAGGCCGATAACGGCCTGTAGAAACTTGTTCATTGTGGCTCCTCCCTAAAATCCCGCAAGTCCGAAAGCGGCATCGGCCGATGGCAGGACTCCGGTGACCTAGGGTAAGCGGGGCGGTCAGCCTGCGCCAAGAACTCCGGGCCGGGCAAGCCTTTTGCGCACAGATGTGTTTTTAGGTCTGCGGCGGTTGAGCGCTCTTGGCTACGCCGTTCTAATGGCCTGCGGAACCGCTTTCACGAGTCGCTCCCGAATAGTGTGGGTCTTGCAGGGACGCTTCCGTAGGATTGCGGCGCTGCGCCCTTGGGTTGCGGGCCGACTGACCGCCAGACCACGGCGCGCATTGCTGACTCGAAGGGTGCGATACCGCAAAGGGAAAAGAAAATGGACAGTCAGCCGCAGCAGCCATCACCGCAGCAGCCAGCCGAGGGGGACGGCCCGCTTGCCGGTTACAGGGTGCTTGATCTTTCGGTCAACGTGCTTGGGCCGGTGGCGACCCAGATCCTCGGCGACATGGGGGCCGACGTCATCAAGATCGAGTCACCCGACGGCGACTACACACGCCAGGTGGGGCCGTCGCGCAACCCGAAGATGGGGGCACTGTTCCTCAACACAAACCGCAACAAACGCTCGGTCGTGCTCGACCTGAAGAAACCCGACGCGCGGGCAGCGCTCCTTGATCTGGTGCGTTCCGCGGACGTGCTGGTGCATTCGATGCGCCCCGGCGCCGCCGAACGGCTGGGCGTCGGTTACGAGGCGATCCGCGCGGTCAATCCCCGCATCATTCACGCCTCGGCTTCTGGCTTCCGGCTGGATAGCGAGCGCCGCGACTGGCCTGCTTTCGACGATGTGATCCAGGGCGCCAGCGGCGTAGCCGGGATGATGGCCCGGGCCACCGGCGAGCCGCGCTATTACCCCACGGTAATCGCCGACAAACTATGCGGTTACATCCTGGCATCGTCCATAGCGATGGCCTTCGTCTGGCGCGAGCGCACCGGCCACGGGCAGCAGGTAAACGTGCCGATGATGGATGCGATGGTCAACTTCAATCTGATCGAGCATCTCTGGGGCGCAACGCTCGACCGGCCCGATCTGGGCATGGGTTACAGCCGTGTATTCTCGCCCCATCGTCGGCCTTATCCAACGCAGGACGGGCACATCTGTGTGATGGCGGCGATGGACAACCAGTGGCTGCGTCTCTTCGACGCCATAGGCCGGCCCGAGCTGCGCGACGATCCACGATTTGCCACAGCAGAGTTGCGCACCGATCACATTGACAAGTTATATGGGATCCTCGCCGAGGCAATCGCGGGGAATACAACCGCCGAGTGGCGCCGCCGGTTCGACGCGGCCGACGTGCCGAATGGACCGGCCAACAGCCTGGAGGATCTTCTGGTTGATCCCTACCTGGTTCAAACCGGTTATTTCGAGCGCCACGAGCACCCGACAGAGGGTGCCGTCGTGACGCCCCGGATACCGGTCCAGTTCTCGGACAGCCCCGGCCGGGTGCGCCGGCTGCCACCGCGGCTGGGCGAGCACACGGAGGAAGTTCTGTCCGAAATCCGCCTTCCGCGCGCCGACGCCTGACGGAACCAGGCCAGGCGGGCAGCCGGTGCCCGGTTGGCCAGGATCGGTTCGCGGCCAACCGGACCCGCCTGTCCCAAACTTCCGGCTCCGCCCATTTTACTGCGCGGTATAGCCGCCATCGACGACCATTTCGGATCCGGTCATATAGGATGCCTCGTCGGACGCCAGAAACAGCACCGCCCCGGCTACTTCTTCCGGTTGGGCCGGGCGCTGCATGATCGTTGTCCCACGTATATCTTTCTGACCGTCCGGGTCAGCCAGTCTGAAAGGAACCATCGCCGGAATCAAATGTGCGGAAGATCCTGTACGTTATCCATCCAGGATTTCTTTCGAGATGGTCGTTCATGCGGCCTTTCGATGAAGCATGGACCGGATCAGCCATACACAAAAGGTCGGACACTCTCGCTGCCGCCCATCTGCGCCATATCGCCGGAACCCAATGGGCGACCCGAACATACATGAACATGACACCGCTATACGCGGATCAAACCCAAGGAGCCGTCGTCGCATGACCGAAAGTGCGAAAGACTCTGGACACTACCTTTCATCATACACAGCGCTGCTACTCAAACGAATGTCGGAGTGGAATAGCCTGCTCGGGTAACCTCGCCAGGTTTTTTCACTACCTCTGATTCAGATTCTCAGATGTGCCTGTGCTCAGAAGGGAGCGCTGAGCGGCACGTTGAACCCAATTCGCCCGCGCCGTTCGCGCATCAACTCGTCGCCGAGATCGGGACCGGCGTGGCGCATCTACGCCAGATCAATGTGGCCGAACGTATGCACGGCTCGCCCGGACTTCAGCTGCATAACGGGCGACCAGGCTGAGTGTCGAAGGGCAGGATTCAGATGCACCCACCGGCTGACTTCTGCGCGTCTTTGGTGGCCCGGCCCGACACAGGAACCGGGCCGACCACGATCTGGTATCAGTTCCTTTTCAGCGCGGACCGGAAGGCTTCCAGGATCTCGGTTCCGGGCTTGCCTTGGGCATCGAGTTGCTCGGCCCATTCGGACCCCACCGTCGACAGGATCTGGTTCAGCTTTTCGACATCTCCGGCGGGCAGGTCAACGAAGGTCACGCCCGCCTCGGCGATCTGCTGCTTGACTTCAAGGTTCTGTCGGTCGGCAGTTTCGCATCCTTCCCTAGTCAAATCTTCGCCAATCGCGGTCATCGCCTGCTGGACGTCCTCGGGAAGACTGTCCCACTTTTCGTGGCTGATCACGTAAGTCGCCACGAAGGATCCGAAGTTCATCCCCTGCGTGCCCCAGTCGAGGAATGTCTCCATGCCGTAGGGCGTGACGCTGGGATAGGGGAAGAGCCCGGCGTCGATCGTCCCGCGGGACAAAGCCTCGCGCACTTCCGGCGCCGGCATCTGCACCGGCACACCGCCGATCTTCTGGATGGTCAGGTCAAGCGCGCCGCCGGTTGAACGGATCTTCAGGCCTTCCATGCTGTCCAGCCCGCTGATCTCGCGGCTCGACGTCAGCAGGTTGTAGGGTGGCAGCACCATCGCCATCAGCAGGCGCACGCCGTTCGGCGCGAATTCGGCCTGGTCTAGCGCGCCGCCGGGCTTGGCAATCTCCCAATAGGCCATCGTGCCCTCACACGAGGTTGAAAACGCCTCGGGCAATTGCCCGACCGCCGAAAGGGGCATCTTGTCGCTGACATAGGAGGGGCCGACATAGCCGATATCGGTCACGCCGGTCTGGGTCAGCGAGAGCAGGTCCTTGGCCTTGCCGAGTTGCTGAGCCGGGAAGTACGCGAACTCGGTTTTCCCGGTTCGCTCGCTCACCCGTTCCATGAAAGGTTCGATCAGGCTCTGGGCAATGTAATGGCCGGTGGGCAGGCTGTCGGCCGCGCGCAGTTCGATCTCCTGCGCTGCAACCGGCTGCACGGCGAGCGGCAGCAAGGCAACGCTCAGGGCCCAGCCCGCTGTCCGTACGGGCGATGGGAATTTGGATATTCTGGTCATGATTTCATTCTCCTCCTGTATTCTAGGGTTATGGACTGGCGCTATTGCGCAGGCCGACGTCGTCAGTTCATTGTCGAGGGCAGCCACAGCACCAGCGCGGGAAATGCGGTGAGCAACGCGATCACCAGAAAATGCGCCAGAACATGCGGAAACGTGCCGCGAAAGATCTCACCCAAAGGTCGACGGGTATAGCGGGCCACCACGAAAACGTTCATGCCCAGTGGTGGCGTGACCATACCGACCTCGGCGGTCACCACGACGATCACCCCGAACCAGATCGGGTCGAAGCCCAGCGTCAGCACCAACGGCAGAAGCACCGGCACCGTCAGGATGAGAATGGCGATCTGATCCATGAAGGCCCCCAGGAAGATGTAGATGATCAGGATCACCACCATCACCCCCATCGGCGACATGCCGAGGCCTCCGATCCAATGGGTCAGATCGTTCGTCACCCGCGTGAGGGTGAAGAAATAACCGAAGATATGCGCGCCGAGGATCACGAAGAGAATCATGCAGGTGGTCTGCGCCGCCCGTCTCAGGCAGCCCCAAGCCGAGCCGAACCCCAGCTTGCCCTCACGCAGCGCCAGCAACATCGCACCGAAGGCACCGATGCCCGACGCCTCGGTCGGCGTGGCGATTCCTGAGTAGATCGTGCCGGTGACGGCCAGGAACAGCACCAGCATCGGCCCCACACGCGACAGCGACGCGATCTTCTCGCGAAAGCTGTAAGACTGACCGGCAGGCGCGGCCGAGGGATCGATACGCACGAGAACCGCGACCGTGGCCATGATGGTCAGAGCGACCAGGATTCCCGGAATCACCCCTGCCACCAGCAGTTGTCCGACTGAGACATCGGCAATGATCCCATAGAGAATCAGCGCCACCGACGGCGGAATCAACATCGCCAGAGTGCCCGAGATCGCCACCACGCCGCTGGCCAGTTTGGGGTCGTAGCCCTCGTCAATCATCGCCGGAATCGAGGTCGAAGCGAGCGTCGCCGCCGCCGCCGTGCTCGATCCCGAGACCGCGCCAAAGCCAGCCCCCGCCACCGCAGTGGCCATAGCCAGACCCCCGCGCAGGCGGCCGACCCATATGGTTGCTGCGCGGAACAGATCCTGCGCCACACCGGAGATGATCACGAACTCAGCCATCAGGATGAACATCGGGATAGTGATGATCTCGTAGGAATTCGCGGTGCTCAGCGGCGCGGTTTTCAGGATACCGCCCAGCACCGCCATTCCGCCGAACAGGTAAAGCCCCACGGACCCCGAAATCGCCATTGCCAGGGCCACCGGCAGCCCGATCACCAGCAGCCCGGCCAATAGCGCAATTACCAAAGCCACCGTCACAGGGCGTCCTCCCCATGGAGAGCAGTCGTTTCGGGCGGGGGCGGCATCTCAACAAGATCGAGCCGCGAAAAGATGGAAAGCCCGTGCCCGACCGCCCGGTAGATCAGCCGAAGTGTCAGCAGAGCGGTGCCGGTCAGGACAATCAGATAAGCGGGCCACGTCAGCCACGGGACCAACGCGGCGATCCGGTCCTGCCCGGCATAGGAGCTTTGGAAGCGGTCCCAGGCCTCCAATCCGATCAGCGCCATAACCAGCGCCCCTGCGGCATAACCCACCGCCAGTCCAAGGTGCCGAAATCGGCGAGGAAGCACCCCTTGGAACAGATCGATCGCCACGTGGCCGTGATGGTGAAGTGTGTCGGGCAGCATCAGGAAAAACACCGCTACAACAAGGTAGAGCCCGATCAGGTCATACGACCAGCCCAGCGGCATCGAAAGCGCGTAGCGCATTGCGACATCCACGACCACGATCAGCATGATTGCCGCTAATGCGACGCAGGCCAGTGCCGCCAGCCCGGTCTCCAGCACGTCCAACCCGCGCGAGACGGCTGACATGCCGCGCACGGCTCCCCCGTTTTTCGGTGGCTTCATTGCGACCACGATCCCCCCCTTTTTGTACCATTGCGGGCCATTTTCAGCGGTGATTTCCGAACCCGGAAAAAACTGTCTGTGCCTCATTGTGGCGCTAAACTTAGCAAGGCCCCCTTGCATGTCAACGCACTCCGTGCAAAAAAATCCAGCAACATAGACTTATAGTCTTTTGCCGCGCCGTGTCGCCGGCACCGACGATAAAACCGGAGGGAGAGAGTCATGTTTCAAATGCTCGACGGGGTGCGCGTTGTGGAATTGGGCCATATTCTCCTCGCCCCCTACGCCACCCAGTTCCTGGGCGATTTCGGGGCCGATGTGATCAAGGTCGAAGCGCCGGAAGGCGACTATTACCGGCGCCTCGGCGTCTCGCGCGCGCCGGGTATGACCGCTCAGTGGATGGCGGTGAACCGGAACAAACGCAGCATTGCGCTTGATCTCAAATCCCCCGAAGGGCGTGCGGCGCTGCTGGAGATGCTGAGTCAGGCGGACATCGTGGTGCATAATATGCGAGTGCCTGCGATCGAGCGACTGGGTCTTGGATATGACGCCGTGCGGGAGGTCAATCCGCGCATCGTCTACTGCGCCGCGATCGGGTTCGGGCAGGACGGGCCCTATGCCGACCTGCCCGCCTTCGATGACCTGATTCAGGCCCGGTCGGGTCTGGCCGAGGCCAACGGGCGCAACGCAGGTGCCCCCGCCTTTGTGCCGATGGTGGCCGCCGACAAGATCACCGGGCTGGCGCTGGGTCAGGCGATGCTGGCCGGCCTGTTCCGGCAGCGCACCACCGGCGAGGGGTGTTACATCGAAACGCCAATGTTCGAAACCATGGTGTCAGTGATGCTGAGCCAGCATTTCAACGGTGCCGCCTACCGGCCGCCGGAAGGCGGGTTCGGCTACGCCCGGGTGATGAGCCCGTTCCGCAAGCCTGCGCCGACCAGCGACGGCTTCATCGCGCATGGGATCTACAAATTCGACCAGTGGCAGCGATTCCTGCGCGCTGTGGGTCGCGACGACGTGGCCGACGGCCCCATGATGACCGACGCCGTGACTGCACAGCGGCACTTTCCCCAACTCTACGAGATTGTCGTCACGCAGATCCTGCCGCAGCGGACCACGGCAGAGTGGCAAGCGCTGTTCGATGCCCTCGATATTCCCAATGCCCCAGTGATGGCGATGGAGGATCTGCCCGACGATCCGCATGTCCGCGCCGTCGGTTTGATCGAAGACTATGTCCATCCTCAGCAGGGGCCGATGCGCCGGGTCCGCAGCCCCTACTCGATGCGAGGCGTGGAGACGGGCCCCGACCTTCCAGCACCTGCCCTTGGCGCACAAGGCACGGCGATACTGGAAGAGTTCGGCTTCTCACCGGAAAGGGTTGCTCAACTGATAGAGGCCGGTATCGTTGTGCAACCCGAGCAGGACTCGTCGGCAAACGACGGTCTGGCGGGAGCGGTGCCTCGGTCCGGCGACCAGCCTTGAGCGGCACCCGGACCACCGGCGTCGGCCACTGTCCCCGCCCGGAGGACGGCTCGGCCAGGGAACTGCTTCGGCAGCGTGACGGCATCCCCTTGTATCTCAAGCTCGCAAGCCTGTTTCGCGAAAAGATTCGCTGCGGCCATTGGCCCACACACAGCCAGTTGCCCACCTTGCTGGTCCTGCGCGAAGAATACGGTCTGGCGCGTGAGACCGTCCGCCAGGCCCTGGGGGTTCTGCGCAGCGAGGGCCTGATCGACAGCACCCGCGGGCTGGGCACCTTTGTCACAACGTCGGCCGAGCAGATAGAGGCGCATACGCCCGCCTACGATCCGCTGACGCTCGGGGCACAAGTCCGCATCGAAATTCTGTCGCGCGTGTCCTGTGAAGACCGTCCCGATCTTGGCCGCGACCTGATCGGTTTGGAAACGCCGCTGGTTCATGTTCGCAAGCGCCATCACGCCGGGCAGCAGCCCTATTCGCTGGTCGATCTGTGGCTGCCGCAACGCTATTTCGATATGCTGCCTGAGGGCGCTGACGAAACGCAGCTCTATTCACAACTGCTGCGCGACCACACCGGCCTGACGGATCTGTCGGGCGACCAGATCATCACCATCGTTCGGGCCGACATCGCCACCGCGCACCTGTTGGGCATAACCCTCAGCGAGCCGGTGGCCCATGTGGTCTCGCGATTGTTCGATCCCGAAGGCCGCCCGGTCATGGCTCACCTCGTGCAGATCCGCAGCGACGTTTTTGCCGCCGAGCGCCAGTTCGGCAATCTCGCCACAGGAGATCCCGGCTCCTGGCGCCCGCATATGGCGGAACCCGCCCCGCCCGAGCATTCGGAGCGACCACACCCAAGTCAGAAGAAGGAGTGATCTCATGGATTTCGATCTCACCGAAGAGCAACGGGCCATCCGCGACGCGGTGGCCAAGATCTGCTCGCGTTTCGACGATGCCTACTGGCTGGAACGCGAACGAACCGGGACCTTCCCCGAAGATTTCGCGGCCGAGATCGCGAAAGGCGGTTTCTACGGCGTGACCATGGAGGACCAATACGGCGGTTCGGGCCTGGGCATTACCGAGGCATCTCTGGTCATGCAGGAAATCGGGCGCTACGGCGCGGCGGCCAGTTCTGCGGTGCATATCAATATCTTCGGGCTGCAACCGGTGGTCGGCTTCGGCACCGACGAACAAAAGGCGCGGATGCTGCCGCCTCTGATCCGGGGCGAGCACCGCTCCTGCTTCGGCGTGACTGAACCGGACGCGGGCCTCGACACCACACATATCTCCACCTTCGCGCGCCGCCGCGAAGGCGGGGGATATGTGGTCAACGGGCGCAAGGTCTGGACGTCGACGGCACAGCGCGCAGATCACATCCTGTTGGTTACCAGGACCACGCCGATCGAGGAATGCAAGCGACCGACCGACGGCATGTCGGTGTTCTACACGGATTTCGACCGCAGCAAGATCGACGTGCATGAAATTGCCAAGATGGGACGCAAGGCAGTCGATTCCAACGCCATCTTCATCGACGGGCTGGAGGTTCCAGAGGAAAATCGGATCGGAGCAGAAGGCGAGGGATTCAAGGTTCTGCTGCACGGGTTGAACGCCGAGCGGATCATTGTCGCTGCGGCAGCGGTCGGGTTCGGGATGCATGTTCTGGAAAAGGCGGCGGCCTATGCGCGCGAGCGCGTTGTCTTCGGCCGTCCGATCGGCCAGAACCAAGCGATCCAGCATCCGCTTGCCGCGGTGTGGATGCGTCTTCAAGCGGCGGAACTGATGACCTACAAGGCCGCCGCGCTTTACGATCAGGGCAGGCCCTGTGGGCTGGAGGCCAATACCGCGCGCAACCTCGCAGGCTCGGCAGCCTACGAAGCGGCGTTCCGGGCGGTGCGCACCCATGGCGGCTTTGGCTTCGCGCAGGAATACCACGTCGAGCGCTACTTTCGCGAAAGCGTGCTGAACTTCATCGCGCCGGTCAGCGAGGAATTGATCCTCTCCTACGTGGCCGAGAAGGCACTGGGGATGCCCAAGTCCTACTGACCCTTCGCCCGTATCGCGATTCCGCCGGGTCGTGCCCACCCTCGACGCTGACGACCGTCGAGGGTGGGGCGGCCAAGGCCCTTTTTCAGAACGCGTTCAACCCGGTCAGGTTTCGCCCGATCACCAGCTTCTGAATTTCGGTGGTGCCATCCGGGATCGGCATGACCTTCGCATTGCGGAAGTGCCGTTCAACGGGGAACTCCTTGGTGATGCCGTTGCCGCCGTGGATTTGCACCGCTTTGCCGGCGATTTCGACGGCCATCTCGGTCGCATACCATTTTGCCATCGAGGTCTGGGTGTCGCAGCGCACGCCCAGATCCAAGAGTTGCAGCCCGCGTTGGCACAAAAGCCGCCCGGCATCGAGATGTGTGGCCATGTCGGCCAGATAGCCCTGGATCAACTGGTGCCCGCCAATCGGTTTGCCATGCTGCTCGCGTTCCTGCGCATATTTGACCGCACATTCCAGCGCTGCCTGTGCGATGCCGATGCTGGTCAGGCCAACAAACACACGCGCGCTTTCAAACAGCTTCAAGGTCTGGAACAGACCGCCGCCGGAATTGCCCAGAACGTGGGCCTCCGTGGTTTCGGCCTGATCAAAGAACAATTCGCAGGTCGAGGCACCGACAAGCCCCATCTTGCGCAACTCGCGGCTTTCATAACCGCCGGTGTCGCGGTCGACGATGACCATGGAAATCCCGTCGTCCAGATTGCAGACCACAATGGCAAAGTCCGATTGCGCCCCATTGGAAATCCAGAGCTTCTGTCCGGTGACGAAAATCTTGCCCCCCCTGCGTTCTGCGCGGGTCTTGACCTCGCGCACGTTCGAGCCAACTTCCGGCTCGGAAATGCAGGTGGCGCAAATGCGTTCGCTACGCAGGAGTGGCTTCAGATAGGCCTCTTTTTGCGCCGCGTCGCCCAAAAGGTTGACCGCAAACACCGCGTGGCCCTGGATCAGCACCGCAATCGCCAGATCGGCCCAGATCCGGGCGAGTTCTTCGTAGAGGATGCCATAGGTCATGCGGTCGATCCCGGCGCCGCCGTCCTCTTCCGGAATCAGGCCGCTGATCAGCCCGAATTCCTCGACCTTGGCGAACAGGGATTTCAGCGTTTCCGCATCGGGCGGGTGGCCGAGGTTTTCGTATTTCTCGGCCAGCGGCGCGAATTCCGCCTCGGCCATCTTACGGAAGTTTTCCAGCAACATGCGTTGCTCGTCTGTATAGATTGCCTGAGCGGCGGCGATCACGTTTTCCATTGTTCTTTTCCTTGTTTCAGCGGCCCAGAATGGTGACGCAGGCGGCAGCTTCCTCGACGCCGTGCAGGCCGCCGCCGTTTTCGGCAATCGCGTTTTGCGCGCCTTCAACCTGGCGCGCGCCAGCTTCGCCGCGCAGCTGTGTGACCAGTTCGAAAACCTGGCCGATCCCGGTGGCCCCGACAGGGTGCCCCTTGGATTCCAGACCACCGGAGGGGTTTACCGGTATCCGTCCGCCGATACTGGTTTCTCCACGCAGGCTGGCCGGGCCACCCTCGCCAAATGCCACAAAGCCGAGGTTTTCGATCTGAATCACCTCGCCAACAGCGGTGGCGTCATGCACTTCGGCGACCGACATATCCTCGGGGCCGAGTCCGGCCTGTTCATAGGCCTGAAGCGCGGCAAGGCGGGTCAGGTGATTTTCAAAATCCTCCGGCGGACGGTCGGTGCCGGAGCGCAGGATCGCGGCCTTGACCTTGATCGCGCGGGCGGGATCGAGCCCCAGCCGCTTCAGCCCCTCACCGGTGCAAAGCACGGCGGCTGCCGCGCCGTCGGAGATCGGCGCGCACATCGGCAGGGTCAGCGGGTAGGTAATGGGCGGCGCGTGCAAAACCTGTTCGATGGTCATCGCATCGCGGTATTGCGCCAGTGGATTATGCGCCGAATGCGCGTGGTTCTTGGCCGAGACGGCGGCGAACTGTTCCTGCGTGGTGCCGAAGGTCTTCATGTGGAGCCGCGCGAAGCCTGCATAGACATCCATGAACACGCTATAGGGTTTGGGCGACTTCGACCCTTCGGGTTCCTCGACCCCTGCGCCCAGATCTGCCAGACGCTGCGCGACCTCTTCGCCGTTGCTGACGTCCCAGCCGCTGTCGAAGGCCGAGAACATCAGCGCGCGGTCGTCGGAATACATCTTTTCGGCGCCCACGGCCAGGCAACAATCGCCATTGCCGGCCTTGAGGAAATCCACCGCCAATTTGAACCCGGTCGAGGCGCTGGCGCAGGCGTTTTCGACATTGACTACCGGAATGCCCTGAATGCCCATCTCGCGCAGCGCGATTTCGCCCCGGATCATGTGCTGGCCTTCCATATGGCCCTGCACCGCGTTCGAGAAGAACGCGCCGTCGATGCGATCAGAGGTCAGCCCGGCGTCGGTCAGTGCGGCGGCGACGGCCTCGCCTGTCATGTCCTTGATGGATTTATCCCGGAATTTTCCGAACGGCGTCATCCCGACGCCAACAACGTAGATATCCTGCATCTTGCAGTCTCCCTGTTCAGTAGCCGCGAAACTGCGGTTTGCGCTTTTCATTGAAAGCCGCCAGCCCTTCGCGCATGTCCCAGGAACGCATATGCGCGCGCAGGTTCAGCATCTCTTCGGCCAGGGCGGCGGTTTCGTCCACGTTCAGCGACCGGTTCGCCACCTTCTTCATGCGGCGCAATACGGCGGGGCTCTTGTCCGCCAGCCGGTCGGTGAAAGCCTGTACGGCGTCGCGCAACTCTGCGTCCGGCACGACCTTGTTCACCAACCCCCAGTCCATCATGTCCTGGGCCGAAATGTTCTCGCCCGAGAATAACAGGAATTTCGCGCGGTTCAGCCCGACCCGCCGCGGCAGGATCGCCGCGCCCCCCGCGCCCGGAAAGACGCCGAAATTGGAGTGAGCATCACCCAGTTGCGCGCTTTCGGCGGCAAAGACCAGATCGCAGGCCATCACCATCTCGAGCCCTCCCGCCATGGCCAGCCCGTTTACGGCGGCGATCACTGGCTTGGGGCCGTGACGCATCAGCCCGAAGGTGTGTTCGACGAGATCGAGAAGGTCGGGTTCGCCGGGTTCGTGCTTGGCACCGGCGACCTCCTTGAGGTCCGCACCGGCGCAGAACGCCCGCCCGGATCCGGTCAGGACGATGGCGCGAACCGCGTTATCGGCAATCGCGGCTTCAAGCGCGTCCGCCATTTCCCGTAGCATCTGCATCGACATGGCGTTCAACTGGTCGGTCCGCTGGAAAGTGATCCATTCGGTTCCGGCCACACGTTCGACGGACAGGGTCTTTGGCGCTTCAGTCATGTTAACCTCCTGAAGAACAATAAGAATTTTCAATTCTGGCTTGCTTTTTCCGACGGATCGAGTTGCTATGGACGGGACCCGCACGCGGGAAAAACGAGACATGGAGCCCGATATGAGCACTGCACCCCTGGCCGACCTGAAAATCCTCAGCCTCGCCGAACAATTCCCGGGTCCCTATGCGACCATGCTGTTGTCGGACATGGGGGCCGAGGTGATCATGATCGAACGACCGGGTGTCGGCGATCCGGCCCGTCAGTTTCCGCCTCTGTTTAGGGCCCTGAACCGCGGCAAACGCAGCGTGGCGCTCGACTTGAAATCCGCCGATGGCCTCGCACAATTTCGCACCCTTGCGCAAACCGCCGATGTCATCGTTGAAGGGTTCCGCCCCGGAAAGCTCGCGGCGCTCGGTGCCGGGTTCGAGGACATCCGCAAGATCAATCCGAGCCTCGTTTACGTGTCGATTTCGGGATACGGGCAGGATGGACCTTATCGGGACAGGGCAGGGCACGATCTGAGCTATGAAGGGGTCGGTGGCCTGCTGGCCGATCAGGCGGATGCCGGGCAGGCCGGACCGCTGCCCACCGTCCCCCTGGCGGATATTGGCGCGGCGCTGTTTGCGGCCATCGCAATCCTGTCGGCGGTTGTCTCCAGTCAGCGCACGGGGCAGGGGCGTTACGTGGATGTCTCGATGTCGGACGCAGTGGTCTCCATGCTCACCGCCTTCCTCGTTCCGGCGGCCAATGGCACGCCGCTTGGCGAATTTATCGCCGAACCGGCCTATGGCGTTTTCACCTGCAAGGACGGCAAGCTGATGACGTTGTCTATCGCGCATGAGGACTGGTTCTGGACACCGTTCTGCGATGTGATCGGCAAGCCGGAGCTTGCTGGATTGAAAGGTCGCGAGCGTGTCGCCCGTAAGGACGCGCTGCGCGAAGAGATCGCGGCGGTGCTGGTCAGCAAGACGCGCGATGACTGGGGCGATCTGTTCGACCGCGCGGGCGTGCCCTGGGGCCCGCTCCATTCGCTCGTCGAAACGCTTGATGACCCGCATGTGCGTGCGCGCCAGCTGTTGCGCACTATGACGCAGGACGGCGGCAAGACCGAAACCTTCCTGGTCCAGCCGTTGAAGTTCGACGATTTTTACTCCGAGATTTCGGGCCTGCCTCCGGAGATCGGCGCCGACAATGACAGCGTCTTTGCGGGCGGCTCCGATTGACGGCCACCCCCCGCATTTGGCGCTAGCAGGCAAAGGAATACCCGCCATTCACCGGATAGGTCTGTCCGGTGATCCAGCTGGCCGCATCCGAGCAGAGAAACAGGATCATGCCGGCGGGGTCTTCCGGCTCGCCCAGCCGGCGGATCACATATTGCGACAGCGCCCGCTTCTCGGTCTCTGCATCGGGGATCAGATCGGCGACCGCCGGGGTTCTCGTGCCGCCCAGGGCGACGCAATTCGCGGTGATCCCGAACCGGCCACCGGCCTTTGCAATGGCGCGCATGAAACCTGCCGCCCCGGCCTTGGCACCGGAGTACACCGCCAGATGCGGCTCGCCCACGCGGCCCGCGTCCGAGATCACCGTCACGATACGTCCATAGCCGCCCTTGACCATCAGCGGCATGGCGTGGCGGGTGCAGTTCAGCACACCGTCAAAATTGGTGGCCATCCAGCGGCGCCATTCGGCGGGGTCCGATTCCCAGAACGGGACAAGATCATCAAGCCGCGACGTCGGACCGGCGTTGCCCGCGTTATTGACCAGAATATCCACGCTGCCGAAGGTTTCCTGTACCTTGGCAAAGGCCGCGCCGACCGCTTCGAAATCGGACACGTCAAAAGCGAGCGGGAGCGCCTTTGCGCCGGCGGTTTCCACCTCTGCGGCGACGCTTTCGGCGCGCTCGGCGTGGAAATCGTTGACCACAACGGCGCCCGCGCCGTGCTGGGCCAGATAAAGCGCGACCTGACGGCCCACACCTTGCCCGGCCCCGGTTACAAATGCGGTACGTCCCTTGATTGCGAGCAGTTCACTCATGTTCTTTCCCTATCCTATCCCAGCCATCTCTTGCGGCGCCGATAGTGCTTGATTTCACGATAGCTCTTGCGTTCGCCCGAGGCGGTGACACCGAGATAGAATTCCTTGATGTCCTCGTTATTGGCGAGCTTGTCGGCCGGGCCATCCATCACGATACGTCCGTTTTCCATCACATAGGCATAATCCGCGATCGACAGCGCCGCGGCGCTGTTCTGTTCGACCAGGAAGAAGGTCGTGCCTTCCGATTTGAGTTGCTTGAGCACCTCGTAGACATCCCGGATCATCATCGGGGCCAACCCCAGCGACGGCTCGTCGATGGCGATGATTTTGGGTTTTGCCATCATCGCCCGTCCGATCAGCAACAATTGCTGTTCGCCGCCGGACATGAAACCGGAGGTGCGGTTGCGCAGGTCGGCAAGGCGCGGCATCAGGGTATAGACATGATCCAGCCGGTTTTTCAGCTCGGCAGAGTTGGGCACCATGTGCCCGCCGACGATCAGGTTCTGCTCGGAGGTGAGGTGACGCAGCACGCGCCGGCCTTCCATCACGTGGATCAGACCGTTCTTCACCACATTCGACGCTTCCATGTTCTGAATCGCGGTGCCGTTCAGCATGATGGACCCCGCCGAAACGGTCCCGTCTTCGGATTTCAGGGTTCCGGAAATGGCCTTGAGTGTGGTGCTTTTTCCCGCGCCGTTGCCGCCGAGCAGCGCAACACACTGGCCTTCACGCACGGTCATGGATACGCCCTTGAGCGCCAGGATGACGTCGGAATAGGTCACTTCCACGTTGTTGAGTTCCAGCATGGTCATTCTGCCCGGGGCTAAGGATCAGGACGGGCGCCGCAATCGCGGCGCCCGGTTGCGTTCACCACTTCCGAACGTCGGGAACATCGACGCCGGTTGCTTCGATGGCGATCTTGCCATCCCTGACGGTGCCCACGTTCACCTTGAGACCTTTCAGAGGAAAGGGTGCTTCGGGGGTGAAGGTCAGGGTCGGCAGGAACCCGTGTGTTTCCTCGGTGGTGATAGGCCCGGCAAAGAGCGCCTCGCGCACCTTCTCGCCGGTCAGACCATCGGCACCGTACTCCTCGATCGCGTGCCCGATCACGGCCACGGTGTACAGACCTTGGGAAATGCCCATCGCGGTGACGACGTTCCACGGCGCTTCGAGGCCATAATCCGCAACCAGTGTTTCATAGAATTGCCGCGCGGGAGTATCCTGGTCGGCCGCAACGGCCATACCGTAGGCTTCGTAATCGCCTTCGAGCTGATCGAGCCCGCCAAGCGCACCGCCGGAGGCGGGCAGCCCGTTATGCGAGCTCATCATGATCGGGATGTCGGCGCCGTTTGCCTGCAACCCACGTTTCGCCGCAACCACGATCGAGGTGTTTGTCTGGATGACCAAAGCCTCGGCTCCGGCCCGCGCGACGCGGCGCATCTGCGCCGTCAGATCGGTCGGTTGCACTTCGGTATAGATGACCTCGACCAGGTCGAGTTCGTCCGGATGCTCCTCGGCATAAAGTTCGAGGCCCTTTGCCATGTCGACATAGGCAGGCGATGCTTCGGAGGCGAGGATTGCCACCTTGAGCGGTTCGTCTCCGCCCCGCTGTTCGCGCATCCAGCTCAGGAAGCCCGCGCTTTCGTGCGAATAGGTCGGACGCGGATTGAAAATCCAGGCATCGGGCTGCCAGGCATAGCCGTATGCGGCTGTCGCCATGAACATCGGGATCTTGTCTTCCGGCAGGCGTTCGGACAGGGCGGCAACGTCCGGTCCGCCAAGGCCGACAACAGCAATCGGGTCCAGTTCCGATTTGATCCCCGGCCAAAGGCTCGCGACCTGTGCCGCGTCATAGCGGGTTTCGTAGTTCTTGAAGTTCAGCGTTACGCCAAGTTCCTTGCCGCGGGTCCCGTTCCACCAAGTGAACACAGCCTCGCGTCCGCCAGCCAGAATGGGCATGATGTCAGCATAGGGACCGGAAAAGTCCGAAAGCAGAGCCAGATTGTAAGTCGTTTCCGCCTGCACCTTGAACGGCATGGCTGCCGTGACTGCTATGGCACCAGCTGCCAGCAGGCCGCGAAACCCAAGTCTTGTCTTGTAGGTCATTGTTATTCCTCCCAGGTTTAAAGCCGCCCTGTTCGTCAATAGGGGAACGGCCAGATTCGGTAAGATGATTTCAGGATATTCCAGCGGTGCATCAGCCCCTTGGGTTCAAGGATCATGAACAATGCGATCACGCCGCCGAGAATGACATTCATGCCGGCGAACACGATGTCGCCGCCCAGAAAGGACACCGAGTCAGCGATATTGGGGCCGACCGTCGCGATGATTTCCTGTATCAGGCGGATGATGAACACACCGACCAAAGCCCCCACGATCGATCCCATTCCGCCGACGATGATCATGGCCACGAAGAAGATCGAATTAAACAAGGTGAACTGATCCACGCCGACAAAGCGGATCAGATAGGCCCAGAGCGCCCCCCCCACGCCGGCATAGAACGCGCCGATCAGAAAGGCATTCGCCTTGGTGGCCGCAACGTTGATGCCCATGATGCCGGCTGCCACGTCATCGTCCCTGACGGCCACGAAGGCCCGGCCAAAGCGTGATCGCACGATCCCGAAAGCGCCGGCGATCATGATCGAAGCAACCACGAGATTCATGTAGAATTGCGCTGTTTCGCCGACAAAGCGCAGTCCGAAAAGTTCCGCAGGGGGAACAGTGATGCCGTTTGACCCACCCATCCAGGTCGATGGCAGGTTCAGGACCGCAAAGTGAAAGATGAACTGGGCCGCGATGGTTGTCAGAGCCAGGTAGAACCCCTTGATTCGTGCCGCAGTCAGGCCGAAGAGAAAGCCGAACAGCGCAGCCGAGAACCCGGCCAAGGGAATCGTCAGAAGGAACGTGAGGCCGGTTTTCGACGCCAGTATCGAGGCCGTATAGGCACCGACGCCCATGAATGCCGCTTGGCCGAGATTGATCTGGCCGGCATAACCGGTGCAAATCTGAAGCCCGACGGCGATGACGGCGCTGATCATCATCATGTTCAGTACGGCAATGATGCGCCCGCTCGCAAGATAGGGCGCCGCCAGCATGAGAACCATGAACAAGGCCAGTGCAATCGCTTGCCAACGCGTGCGGACGACGCGTCTGTCGGCGCGGTAGCTTGTGGGGAAAATGCCGGAAGGATCCATGAGTTACACCCGCTCGATCGTGCGCCAGCCGAACAGCCCGGTGGGCCGGATCAGCAGAATGGCAAGCATGATGATGTAGGGCACGACGCTGCCCAGAGAGCCGCCGATCATAGGATCGAGGTAGTTTGTGGTCAGACTCTGGGCGATGCCGATGATCACTCCCGCGAGGATCAGCCCGCCGATGGATTCCAACCCGGCAAAAAGCGCCACTGGCAGGGCCGCAAAGCCGATATCCGAGGCCAGGAAGGTCAGTGACTTTCCGCTGAGAAAGATCATTGCACCGATCGTCGACAGGATCGCCCCCAGAACCCAGGCGAATGCAATCGAGCCCTTTACAGAAATCCCCATCGAAGACGCCACGACGTGATCTTCCGCCACGGCGGTCATCCGCAGGCCGGAACGGGTCCGGTTGAAGAACCACGACAGGGCCACGGCAGCGACAATGGTGATGATCCCGCCGATCAGCAGGTTCATCGTGATCAACATGTCGCCCAGGAACAGGGGCTTGAGCGGAAAGATGATCGGAAAGGGCCGAACCGCAGGACCGAACAGCAGGAGCACGAGTCCGCGCAACAGGATCAACAGGCCGACCGTGACCATGACCATCGAAAAGACGGATTCACCGATCAGCTTCGTCAGGAAAACCCGCTCGATCGCATACCCTACAAGACCCGCCAGAACCAAAGACAGCGGTATCGACAGCCAGAGGCTGAGCCCCATCTGCATGGTCGTGTACCAGACGATAAACCCGCCGATGATCACAAGTTCGCCCTGGGCGAAATTGAAGACCTTGCTGGCGCGGTAAATCACCACAAAGCCCATGGCCACAAGCGAATAAAGCAGGCCGATCAAAGCTCCGGTTATGATGTCATTGATGAAATAGACCATTGTCACCGACCTCCTTTAAAGTGTGGACCGCCGACTGGCAGCCTTCGATGCGTGTTCTACATCTGATATGCGCACGGTGGCCTTGAGCACGCCCTGACGGCCATCCTGATAGGTCACGGCGATTTCAAGGTCAGCCTGATCATCACCGCCATAAATCGCTTCAACAAGTTTCGCATATCGCTCTTCCAGAAAGGTCCGCCGCAGTTTCCGGCTGCGGGTCAACTCTCCTTCGTCCGGGTCGAGTTCCTTTGGGAAGTTCGCAAACCGGGCCACGCGCGAACCCTCGGGCAAAAGCGCATTGATTCGCGCCACTTCGCCCTTGATGAGCTCGAGAATCTCGGGCTTTTGCGAGAGATCGGTATAGGTCGAGAAATTGATCTTGTTCTCTTCCGCCCAACGACCCAGAACTTCCATGTCGATATTGATCAGCGCGCTGACGAAGTCGCGGGCTTCGTCACCCAAGGTCATGAGATCCTTGATGAACGGGCTATAGCGCAGCCGCGTTTCGATGAACTGCGGCGGGTAGCTGTGCCCGTTTGCCAGACGACGCATGTCCTTGACACGGTCAAAAAACAAGAGCTCTCCGTCGTCGGTCATCGACACCGCGTCGCCGGTTTCATACCAGCCATCGTCGGTCAGCGCTTCCGCAGTCTTGTCGGGCTTGCCGTGATACCCGCCAAAACCCGAGCCGCCCCGCACAAGGAGTTCGCTTTCCGGTGACACCCGGAATTCCAGCGGCGCCCCGTAGGCCGGGTTGCTTTGCATCCAGCTGCCGCTTGTCTCAAGCTGATAGCTTTCGCCCACATGCGCCGTCAGAAGCCCGATTTCGGTGGCGCCATAGACGTTGCGCAATTTGACTCCCATCGCGTGGAACATGCGAAAGACGTCCGGCGCCATCAGGGCACCGCCGCTCAATGCATTTCTGGCTTTGCCGAGGCCAAGATTGTCGCGCAGGTGATGCAGAACCAACGCCTCGGCAAAGGGAAGTTGCAGGCGCGCGGCAAGGCTGGGCTCACGCCCTTCCAGCCGTTCGACATGAACGGCGCGACCGACCTTCATCCCCCAATTGTACATCGCGGTACGGATCTTGCCCGCACCCAGCATTCGGGCCTGCACGATGGAGGCAAGATTTTCCCACTGGCGCGGGCTGAACACCAAGGCGTCAACCGCCAGTTCACGGATGTTATCCAGCACTTCCTCGGGGCCTTCGGGAAAGTTCACGACCATCGGCCCGATCAGCCCGATCGACAAGCCGAAGATCTGTTCCGTCACCCAGGCCGGTGAAATATAGGTCAGGTATTCTGTGCCGGGCGCGATATCGATCGCGCCCATCACCCGCGAACAGTTGTCAAACAGATAGCGATGGCTGATGATGACGCCTTTGGGCTTTCCCGTGGTCCCGGACGTGTAGGAAAGCAGAGCCGTGTCCTCGGCGCGACCACGTTTGACATGCTCTTCAAACCGGGAGGGGTTATCGGTGTGTATTCGACGCCCTGCCTCGCTCACGCTTTCTAAGGAATGCAACAGCGGGTGGTCATAGCCCCAGAGGCCCGAACCATCCCAGTAAACGATAGCCAAGGCGCCCTGGAACCGGTCCGAGATCTCGATGCATTTATCGACCTGTTCCTGATCCTGCGCCAGAAATATCCGAGTCTGAGAATCTTCTGCTAGATAGAGAATTTCCTCAGCGGTCTGATCGGGGTAGACAGACAGGACGTTCCCGCCCAGTGACTGTACCGCGTATTCGGCCCAGAAATGCTCGGGCTCGTTCTCTCCGATCATCATCACGGAGTCGCCCACTTTCAGGCCTATGTCCTCCAGCCCGAGTGCCAGCGCTCGGACTTTGTCAAGCACATTGGCCCAAGTGAATTCGCGCCAGATACCAAGGCGCTTGTGGCGCTCGGCAAGCGCGTCGGGCTCCGAAAGCGCGCGGGCCAGCAAGACCTGGGGCAGGGTTTCGCTCTGCGTGACGGCCGGGTCGGAATAGACCATTGCTGTTCGTTGTTTGACCATTCCGCTACCCCAGATATGCTTTGATCACAGCCGGGTTTTTCTGGATCTCCTCGGGCGTGCCTTCGGCAATGACCCGCCCGAAATCCAGCACCACGATCCGGTCGGCAAGATCCATCACAACGCCCATGTCGTGCTCCACCAGAACCACCGGAATCTTGCGTGCTTCGCGCACATCGAGAATAAAGCGGGCGAGGTCTTCCTTCTCTTCCGAGTTCATGCCAGCCATCGGCTCGTCCATCAGCAGGATCGACGGTTCCTGCGCCAGCGCACGCCCCAGATCGACCCGCTTGCGCAACCCGTAGCCCAATGTGCCCACGGGCCTGCTCCGGATCGCCTCGATTTCCAAAAAATCAATGATTTCCTCTGCCACTTCGCGATGCTCCGACTCTTCGCGCATCACAGGACCAAACTGGAAAAAGGCCTGAATCACATTCGATTTCATCAGCATGTGACGACCGATCATGATGTTTTCCACCACGGTCTGCCCGGCGAAAAGATGGGTGCCCTGAAAGGTACGCGCCAGACCTCGTCGGGCGATCTGGTCGACACGCAGTCCCGTGACGTTCTTGCCGGACAGTTCGACACGTCCTTTCTGCGGACGATAAAACCCTGCGGTAACGTTCAGAAGAGATGTTTTCCCGGCACCGTTCGGGCCTATGATTGCCAGCAATTCGTCGTCATTCACGGTGATGCTCACATCGTCGAGCGCAGTCACACCGCCGAATTTCAATGTCGCGCCACGAACCGCCAGCGGCGCCAATCCCGAAGCTGTGATCATGACGAGATCCATGCCTGGTCTTGGCATGTTGTGCGGTCAATAACCGCGGCACGGTCTGCCACCCAATTGACGTCGAGGTCTCCCCGCATCAACGCTCCTCCCGGCGATCGTCCAAAAGTTTGCCTGGCATTTTCCGCCAGATCCCCGGCTAAAACTAGCATATGTTAGAAAAATAAATCAACAACTGCCTCTCGTGACCTC
>Ga0209475_10000889_pt1 | contig 45562 bp, 35 predicted proteins | sample tdDd471_FD_187128 | JGI IMG/M metagenome (GOLD analysis project Ga0209475, IMG submission 187128) | Marine sediment microbial communities from the Atlantic coast under amendment with organic carbon and nitrate - tdDd47.1 (SPAdes)... | ecosystem: Environmental > Aquatic > Marine > Coastal >... | reverse complement strand
TTTTGAATATATAGAAATATTCTACAATAGAAAAAGATTACACTCGACAATTAACTATATGTCTCCACATGATTACGAAAAGTTCGTAGTGGCTTAACTTGGTGTCCAGCTTTTTGGGTACACTCCATTATTACTTTGAAGAGTATATAAAAAAATACGACAATATGAAAGTTTTTGTTATATCAAAAGACAAAGATAAGAACTTAAAATATCATAAGAATACTAAAGATTATAAGGACTTATCCAAAAATAAGAAACTATTTAAATATAATTAAAAATCCAAATAAAATAATTTAATGTACCCTGTTAAAATAGATATTATCAACAAAATTCTCTTAAAGATTTTATAATTCTAATATATACTATAAAAAGGTATAAAATGGATAAGAACAAAATAAAACAAAGCTTTAAATTAGCAAGGGGAAGTCAGGCATTAGAAGCTGTGATGAATATATCAAAGACAACATATAGACATTTAACAGGGGCATTAGAATATTTAATATTAAAAGGATACAAGCAACATAATGTTGAAAATAAAAAATTAAAATAAAGGAGAAATATGTTTGAAAAAGAAATAAATTGGCTTAATACTATGGGTGTAAAAAACTATAGCTTTAATGAGTACGGCCAAGTAAATGTTAAGGGTGATGTAAATTTAAACAATAAAGGAATTTATAATATCGAAGTTGAATTTGGTTTGATAGAGGGGATGTTCTCTTGTGATTTTAATCACCTTAATAATTTGATTGGGGCTCCTAATGCTGTTTGCGAATCATTTAGTTGCTCAAACAATAATCTTACTTCCTTAGAAGGTTCACCTTCATTAGTTTGTTGGGATTTTATATGCAGTGATAATAGATTGAAATCTTTAGAGGGAGGACCAGTAGGTGTTGGTGGAAATTATCGTTGTGTACGTAATCAATTAACTAACCTTGAAGGTATTCCTAAATTAATATTTGGTGAAATAGATTACACTGAAAATATAATACTTGATTTAATTTCAAATCCAATAATTAACTCATGGATTCTTAATTTTCCTTTTGACTATCTATCGCTTGGTGAATCAATGGAATATGGATTTGATGATAGGTCTTTAAAAGAACCACTTCTTAATCAATTGACTAAGTATTTTTCACCTAATAATTCTAAATTTTTTAGTGAGGAACAATTAGAAGCAACCAATTATGTAGATAAAATTAATCCATATAATAATTATTATAAAAACGAGCTTGAACAACTTTCTCAGTGGGTTTTATTAGCAATGGTTGTCAATAAGCATGATGATAATTTAGTATTCGCTTAGTTATAATATCTAACTGTAGCTACTTTCTTAATTAAGTTAATAGCTACAGTTTTATTTTAAAAAATAATTTTAATCAATTAATTAGGTATCCAGCTTTTTGGGTACACTTCAATATAATTCTAATATATACTATAAAAAGGTATATAATGGATAAGAACAAAATAAAACAAAGCTTTAAATTAGCAAGAAGGATAAAACTATTGCCCAGCAAAATGAGGCATTGACTAACAGTCAGAATAATTTACTCCAACTTATTGTAATAGCATTAGTTTTAGTTTTAATTCTATTTTTCTGGATGTACCGTCAGAGAAAGAAACATATAATATTACTTGAGAGTAAAAATAGACTTATCGAATCTCAAAAGGAAGATATTGAGATTAAGAAAGAACAATTAATGGAGATAAATTTAGCTAAGGATAAAGTATTTGGAATAATTAGTCATGACCTAAGAAATGCTATAAAAGGATTAGTAGTAGGTGCAGAAGAATTACAGCATATACAAATATATGATGAAGTACAAAAAATAAAAACTGTGAGGTTCATAGATTTTTCAGCTAAACAAACAAATAAGTTATTGGAATCATTATTAGAATATGCCAATCAACGTTTTCAGCAAAAAGAGTTAAAGCTTGAAGAAATATTTCTTTCCGAATTAATTGACAAAGCTATAGATTTATACTCTTCAGAAATTAAATCTAAAAATTTGACCATTACTAAGGATGTATTTCACCCAACAGCTAAAGCTAATGAGGATTACACAAGACTTATAATTAGAAATATCCTACACAATGCTATCAAGTTTTCCCAGATTGGTGGGACAATAAATATCAATATATCTAAAGAAGATGATTTCACTATATTAAAGATTACTGACCATGGAATTGGTATGTCAATCAAAGAAATTGATAAAGTAAATAATTACCTACCGCCAGAAATTCAAACCCCAATAGGAAATATAAGTAAGGGTACAGGATTCGGTCTTATCACAGCAAAAGAATCAATAGAAAAGTTAGATGGCGAACTCTATATAGATTCTTCAGAAAACACTGGAACAACTATTCATCTATATTTTCTATCTAATTGAAAAATACCAGATTACAGGGATTGTTTTTTAAAGTATTAATAATTACATTTAAAATAATATTTTAGAACAATTTACAAAAATCAATATCATTAATTTAAACTCCAAATACGACTTGTATCCAAGTCAGATAACATTTATTGAAGAAGTAATGATTTTTTAGAGATCCTGACTACCCTCGTCGTAATTATTTTAGTTTGTTTGAACTCTCAAAAAGAATCCCTGTTTATTTAGTAGATCAAACGAAATTCAACGAGATAAATTTAGATGATTCAAGACATGATAGTGTGAAACCGCATACAGAATTATTAGGTTATTATGTCAAAAATGAGAAATACGGAAATGAAGAAATATATTTATGTACTGATGCTTTTTTAAAACAATAAAAAGTGAATTAATGCAAGATGAAGTTTTTAACATAAAACAGGTGGCAAGATTAGCAATTTTTGAATATATAGAAATATTTTAAATAGAAAAAGATTACACTCGACAATTAACTATATGTCTCCACATGATTACGAAAAGTTCGTAGTGGCTTAACTTGATGTCCAGATTTTTGGGTACACTCTAGAATGATTGGTTTTAAATTATTAGTATAAGGAAAAACTTATGATAGTTATCATCTTAATAATAATATTTATAGTATTACTATTCACATCAGAAAAATTCAGAGAATTTATTGTTGCAGGTATTGGTTGTGGATTCACAATTATATTTGTTATATTTATAGCAGTATTGTTATATGTAACTTTCGGAGAAATATAACAAACCTATTATGTACATAGTATAATCAAACAAAAGATACACAAGAAACAAATAACCTTTCTAACCATCATTAGCATACTTATCCTCTCCTGTACCAAAAAGGAAAGAGCCGAACTATCAGAAAAGATGCTAAGCTCTATAGTGGATAGAGCTGGAACTTGGGATATAAACAAAGCTAAAACTTTATTAGAAAATAAAATGAATAGCTATGCTGATTTTGAATACACTAATTCAAACGACTGTGTACATAAAATTGTTGGTACTTACTCAATGCTAATAAACGGAAATGATATCAGAATAATTATCGTAGAATCTTATTCAGAGGAAAATCAATTGTCCACTTCTACCTCAAGAGGTTTAAGAGAGTAATTTTTATAATTAATTTTTGAATTAAATTCAATTAATTTATATATTTGCAGTAAGTATGTATTAGATATGAATCAATTACGATTTTGTAAATATTTATCAATTTGGGTACTGTTTTGGGTACTTATAAGAAAGAGAAAATCATAACTCTTTGATAAGTAATGAGTTAAAGAACTCTATTGCGGAAAGGGTGGGATTCGAACCCACGGTACCGTTGCCAGCACACACGCTTTCCAGGCGTGCCAGTTCAACCACTCCTGCACCTTTCCGGGAGTGCAAAACTAAGAAGAAAAAGTTAATTGAAAAATTATAAATCTAATAAAACAATATTTTTTTGAGTTATTTGTCTAAAGTTGGAGCATAGAGTGGGTGGGACGAAATTGGGTTGTATGGATTGGCATATTATTTGTTGATTTAATTTGATTGTAATAAATATAAAGATAAGATGAAAAGAAGAAATTTTCTCTCCTTTTCTGCGTTGGGTATATTGGGATATTCTGCGATGCGTTCGCAGGATTCGATTCCGGTATTGGATTCCGCAGATATTAATAATAATTTATATCCTGCTTTGGCAAAGTCTGGCGAGTTGGGTGCGACTGGTTCTGAAATTGGTCGGATTATACCAGCACCGCTTAAACGTGGTTCGAAAATAGCAATTACTGCTCCGGCAAGTCCTACGAGTATGTATGAGATACGACATGCTATAAAGACTTTTAAGGGTTTGGGATGTGAAGTTGTGGTAGGGAAGACGATTTCGGAGATTGATAGGTCTTATCGCTACTTTTCTGGTTCGGAGGAGACGCGAGTTAATGAATTTATGGAGTTTGTTGAGCGTGATGATATTGATTGTATATTATGTGGACGTGGTGGTTATGGTATTATGCGAATTATTGATGAATTAGATTATGAAAAAATAAAGGCAAATCCTAAGATAATAATGGGGTTTAGTGATATTACTGTGCTGTTAAATTCTGTGTTTAATAAGACTGGTTTGATTAGTTATCATGGACCGGTTGCATCATCTACTTTTAATAGATTTACTTTAGATAGTATGAAAAAGGTTCTATTTAGGGAAGCAGAGGTTGGAAATTATAAGTTGAATACGAATAAAGCGATTGTGGTAAATGGTGGCAAGGCTGAGGGCAAGCTTGTAGGAGGAAATTTGAGGATGATAGCATCTACGTTGGGAACACCTTATGAAATAGATACTCGCGATTCTATATTGTTTATTGAGGAAATATCAGAGCCGTCTTATAAAATAGATAGAATGCTTACGCAGTTGAAATTGTCTGGAAAATTAGATGAATGCAAAGGGTTTATGTTTGGTTATTTTAAGGACTTAAATAAACGTCGTCCGTTTCATCCGAATAGTTCTTTTACAATAATGGAAGTGATTGAACAAATAATTAAGCCTTATAATAAGCCGACGATGGTAAATATGCCGTTTGGACATGTTAAGGACAAGATGACATTGCCGATAGGGCTGCTTGCATCATTAGATTCGGATAAGAAGCAGTTTGAACTTTTGGAAGAGCCTGTGTTATTTGTTGGATAATTTTATTTTGATTTAATTTTGATGTTTTTTGTTGATATAACTCTTAATATATAGGGGGAATAATTGCTTATGGGGAAGGTGATGTAAGTTATAAATTTTAGGTGTGTTTTAAATTCTAATTATACTTAGAACAAAATTCATATATTTGTAGATATATTTTTGTTTTAAAAAATTCATAAGTTAAAGTGGATATAAATTTTATAATAGTTATAATGCTCTTAGGATTATCGGTAATGGTATTGATATCTGGTGTAGCAAACGATGCGATAAACTTTCTTAATTCGGCAATTGGTTCGAAGGCGGCAAGTTTTAAGACGATAATAATAGTAGCTGGATTTGGGATATTTGCGGGAGTATTTGCTTCGAGTGGTATGATGGAGATAGCGAGGAAGGGTATATTTCACCCAGAATTTTTCCTGATGCCTGAGCTTATGATAATATATGTAGCGGCTATGTTTCAGGGGTTTATATTGCTTGATACATTTAATACTTTTGGACTTCCAACTTCTACAACAGTTTCGATAGTGTTTGGTTTGTTTGGAGCGGCATTGGCTATGTCTCTTATAAAAATATCTGGTTCTGGGGAGTCATTTGATTTGGTATTTCAGTATATAAATACTCCTAAGGTGATAAAGATAATAGGGGCAATAGTGCTTTCTATAGTTATGGCATTTATAGTCGGTTCGATAATTCAGTTTATAACAAGGTTAATATTTTCGTTTTCATATAAAGAGAAGATTAGAAAATTTGGTTCTATATGGGGTGGAATTGTATTGACATCGCTTAGTTTTTTCATTTTATTAAAGGGGCTAAAAGGAGCGGAGTTTGTTTCGAGTGATTTTAAAATGTTGATAATGAATAATATGTATGAAACGATGGGAATATTGTTTATAACATATACAATAATTTTTCAATTATTACTAAGTTTTACTCGGATAAATATATTAAAGATAATAGTTTTAGTTGGTACATTTGCATTGGCTTTGGCATTTGCAGCTAATGATTTGGTGAATTTTATAGGGGCACCATTGGCAGGGTATAATGCTTATAATTTGGCACATGAGACTAATGCTCCGTTAAATACGTTGATGACGATGATGTCGGGCAAAGTGCCGGCAGATAATTTATTATTATTATTGGCTGGTTTGATAATGGTAGTAACTTTATTTATAAATAAAAAAGCGAGAACGGTTGCACAGACTGAACTTAGTTTGGGTAGGCAAGAAGAAGGGTACGAAAGATTTGAGTCAAACGCAGTAGCAAGAGCAATAGTTAGATTTTTTATATCGATAATGAGTGTAGTTAAGAATATTACTCCAGAGAGCATTCAAAGTTTTGTAAGAGACAGATTAGACGTAAGTAAGTTTCAGCCGGAAGAAGAAGATGAGGAGTCTCGTCCGATGTTTGATTTGATACGTGCGGCGGTAATTTTGATGGTATCAGCTGCGTTGATATCTTATGCAACAGTTAATAAATTACCACTTTCTACAACTTATGTAACATTTATAGTAGCAATGGCGGCTGCATTGCCGGACAAGGCTTGGGGAAGAGAATCAGCAGTTTATAGAGTATCAGGTGTGATAACAGTGGTGGGAGGTTGGTTCTTTACAGCGATATTTGCAACTGGAATTGCAATGATAATAGCATATTTACTTTGGGTTGGTCAGGAGTTTGCATTATTTGGATTTTTAGGATTAGTGGTATTTTTATATTATAAAACGCATAAATTACATTCGGCAAAAGAGATAGAGTCATCACAAACGTCATTAGAGAGTAAATTAAAATCGACAAAAGGAACATATTTAGACCATATTTTTGTTAATACTTCAAATATCATAGCAAGGGTTGATAATTCTTTGACAAGTTCGATAGAAGGAATTCTTACTGAGGATTTGAAAGGTGCAAAATCAGGTTCGAGGCAGTCTGATGAGATTAGTTTTAAGGTAAATCAATTGAATATGGAGTTATTAAAGGCTTTAGAGTTTGAGAAAAATGAGACTGAAGAGAATGTATCGATATTTACTGAGTTGATTTCGAGTGTTAAAGACATTTCGACGAGTACGGAGCATATAACTGAACAAATAAATAAATATGTTAGTAATCAGCACTCGTCATTTATGGATGGTCAGGCAGAAGATTTGCGTTACACAATTAAGATGTATAGGGATTACACGCATTTGGCAATCAAGATGTTAGATGATTCGGATTTTTCAGAGAAAGACAATTTAAAAGTAGTAAGCAAAGAGCTTAAAAAAATAATTAAGAAAATGATTAAAAATCAATTGAAGCGAGTTAAAGCTAATAATGGCAAGATGCGTCGTTCGATGTTGATATTAAATATTTACGCAGAGCTTAAAAACAATGTTGATAATATAAGGTTAGCAATTAAATCATTTGCGGCAATTCAGGAAGTAGATGATTTTAAGAATATTCCTGGGGATTAATTTTATTTATTATTATAAAATGATAAACAAGCAAATCATCACAAATGGAAATGGATAACACAATAAATAATTTCATTCTCTACCGTAGCTCAAAAGGTGAAATAAAAGTAGAAGTTTATGCTGAAGATGAGACGGTTTGGATGACGCAGAAAGCGATGAGCATTTTGTTTGGGGGTGGAAAGCAATACAATTACTTATCATTTAAAAGAAATATATAAATCAAAGGAATTAGAGGAAGTTCCAACTACTCGAAAAATTCGAGCAGTTCAAAAAGAAGGAAATCGAAATGTAAGCAGGAACCTTGATTTTTATAATCTTGATGCTATTATCTCAGTTGGTTACCGTGTAAATTCATATCAAGCTACACAATTTAGGATTTGGGCAACTCAGACTTTAAAAGAATATATGATAAAGGGTTATGTCTTAGATGATGAACGATTAAAACAAGGTAAAACAACCGCAGAGATAATGGGAAAAGTTTATAATGATTTTAATTTTTTTTATTTTATGAATTTTCCGCTATGCACCAACTCCCCATCTACACTAATCCGATAAAAAAATGCTCCTTCAGTGAGGTGGTCTATACGCAATGGCTGAAACAAAGTGCCGAAACCGGAGCTTAATGAATGTTCATTTAGTTTTATGCCCTGCAAATCAAATATCTCTATTTTATGTTTTCTATATTTCTTGTCGTTTATGCTTATCAGTAATTTGTCTTTGCCCTGACGTATTTTTATTTTTTCTTCTTTGATAATGTCTTTTTCTATGGATTTTACCCAGGGATCGAGGCGGTAGATGCCGGAGCAACAGTCGGTGATTAGAGCGTATTGTCCTGCCCATTCTACTTGCAAGCTCGGTCCTGTAAGGTCAGGGTGTGGTTCAATATATGTCCATGTTTTTCCTCCGTCTGTTGTTTCAACAACGGTTCCCCAAGAACCGGTTGCCATACCATGTAATTCAGACCTGAATGAAATACTAACAAGTCCAAATTTGGGTTCGTGAACTTCATCTAATATTATATCCCAATTTTTTCCTTTGTTGGTTGTCTTCCATATTATATGTTTCTTAAAATCACCGCTAATTGTATCTTTAAAGCCACATGCGAAAGCTGTCGAATCATTAACAAATTCAATATCAATTAATCTTTTTTCTTTTTCCCCTTCTTCGTATTCCTTACCTAAATAATAATCACTCCACTCGTCTTTTTCTATATCATATAGTACAAAATCGTAATCACTTCTGTAATATTTATTTATCAAAATAGTATTTGAATCTAAAAAGTGCATTAAATACCCAGGATATTTGACGTGAGTTATTGGTCTGATATCATAAGTTTTCCAATTATCTTCGGTTATTATAATGTTATGATTACTAACAGCTGCACCTATATTTCTATCGTACATTGCGATTTCCCATAATTGATCATTTTTATCTAATGATAAATTTCCAAAACTTACACGTTCGAATGTATAGCCACCGTCTGTACTTTTGTCTAATACTGCTCTATCAGAATATGTGTAATACAAATAATTTGAATCTAAAGTGAATGCCCTTAACATTAACCAGACCGAATCTTTATTTTCTTCATCAAAATGATTTTTATCATAGATTTTGAACCATGTTTCTCCTTGGTCAGTTGATTTATATACAATCGATATTGGAGGGCTAGCACCTCTATAATATGCATAACAATTCAAAGTATCATAACAAGTAATGCCATGATAATCACCGCCTGCATCAAATTTCGGATTGACATAAACCCAGTCTCTACTGTATAAGTTAAGTGATAAAATTATAAATATACTCGTTAAAATTTTCATAAAATATCTCTTTATATTTTAATAAAAACAGAGGGTTAACTAAATAACCCTCTGCATTATGCCTTTATTTTATAATTATAAATTTATAATTTCCAATGATTTGACCATTGGAAATCATTTTGCAAATGTAAGTACCTGTAGTTAGATTTGAGATAATAATTGCCATTTTCATAATTTTCCTTTTTAAGTTTATAAGTTATTGGAATATAATAAATATTTTTTAGAATGATGGGATTTTCTTTGTGAGGTGAGGTGTATTTTGGATAGGCTCAAGATGACTGGGGTGTAGGTGTGTCGTAACTAAGGGTTGCAACACCTTGTAGAGTGTGTGGGTATAGTATTTAACCTTCGGAAGGTTATGCTTTAATAAAATTAAAATTAATTATGAAGATTGCGAATTTTTAGAATTTCGAGTATCATTTTAATTGAGTCTGTGATTGGGTTAACTTTGCTTCTTTCGTCGTTGTACCATTCGACAGGTATTTCCTGAATGGAAAAACCGAGTTTATTAGCGAGGTAAACAATTTCAACATCGAAGGCAAAGCCATTAATTTTTGATTGGGAGAAAATAGTAGTTGCCGCTTTTTCTGTAAATCCTTTAAATCCGCATTGAGTATCTGAAATACCTTTTACGACGAGTAACTGAACAATTTTATTAAAAGTTTTACCCATCATTTCACGGTAAAAAGGTTGGTGTTCTTTGATTAGATTTTGGTTTAATGCACGGCTACCGATTGCCACATCTATTCCGCTTTTAAGTAGGTTGAGTAGTTTTGGTAATTCATAGATTGGGGTAGAAAAATCGGTATCACTAAATATTCGGAATTTGCCTTTTGCGTGTAGCATACCGGCTTTGACTGCTGCGCCTTTTCCTTGGTTCTTAGGAAGTTTTAAGACGATTAGGTCTTTGATACCGGAGGCAATTATAGCTGTATCATCAGTAGAACCATCATCGACGAGGATCATTTCGTAGTTGGGGAAGTTTACATCGAGGTATTGTTTTGCTTTTATGATTGGCTCTTTGAGTCGCTCTTCTTCGTTGTAAGCAGGAATTATGATTGATAGTTCTGTCATAGGTTCAAAATTAAATAAGTTTTATGAATTGAAAAATTTATTTTAAAAATATTTCTTGTTATTTAGGGGGAGTTAATATATTTTCATTCTTAAGAGTTGAACAATTTATAAAGAAAAAAGTATGGAATTGTTAAGTATATGAATAAAAAAATCAGAATATTGTTTGCATTGTTTGTTATTGTTTTAATAATATTTGTGATTTTTAGTTTAGTTAATTCTACTTTTTTGTCTAAGATAATTATCATTGGAGTTGCTACAATTTTAGGTGTTTTATCATATTTAGAACTGAAGAAAAATAGGTTTTTTAATAGCTTTTCTGATGAAATGGGGTATATATACGAAAGTGAAATTGATAATGGAGATAATTACATTTTTATTGTTGGTGGGAATAAGCAGATTGTTTGGTTAAATAATAAAATGAAGGATAAGCTTGGGATTATTGATGATTTAGGTAGAAATAACTATAAAATTGAAATTAAAGAATTATGCGACAAACTAGGAATAATTGAAGAGGATAGGGATAGTTTTATTTCAAAAGTACTTGATGGGTTAGATGATTGTATGAGGGTTAAATTATCAAATTTTGATAATGGTGTGGAGTATTATGAATTTGAGAAATTGGAAGAGTACAACACAACAAGTTTGAAAAGCGAAATATTTATATTAAGAAATAAGAATATTGAAGAAAATTTAGAAGAAAGGTTAGCTAAATTAAATGAAGAACATGATATACAGCGATACGAATTAGAAACTGCAATTGAACTTTCTGAGTTAGAATTAAAAGAAAAGAATAAAATTTCGGAATTGCTAAAAGAAAGCGAATTGAAGCAATCTGCAATTTTGGATGCTGTTCCAGATTTGATGTTTATTCAAGACGAAAATGAGATTTATTTAGATTTTTATGGCAGCTCTACTAATAAATATGAAGCATATCCTAAGATTAAAATAGGTGAGAAAATGGAGGATGTGTTGCCGAGTATGTATTATAGCTTGATGGCAGAAGAGTTTGAAATTGCATTAAAAAAGAGGGAATTACGCAGGATTGTATATCCTATTCAATACGAAGAGAAGACATATTATTATGAGACACGTCTGCTTGGTTTTGATACTAATAGGGTCTTGACAATGGTTAGAGATGTGAGTGATGAATATAAGATAGAAAATGAATTATCGATGGCGTTAAACTTTACGAAAGCGATTTTGGAAAGTGTTGATTACGCTGTAATATCAATAGACTTAGAAAACAATATTCAAACTTTCAATAGGGGTGCTGAAAAGATTTTGGGATACGATTCAGATGAATTTATTGGCGGAGTGAAATATACTATATTATTTGATGATGATAGCTTAAAAGAACAAATTGAGGAAATAGAAACTAAAATTGATGTAAAATTGAATGAAAGTGAAGAGATGATTGGGGTAGTTACGGAGTATGGGTTAGTTAATGAGAAAGAATTAAAACTAAAAAGAAAAGACGGCACAAGTGTAGATGTAAAAGTGTTATATTCGACGGTTAAAAATGGGGAAGAAATTACTGGTTATGTATTAATAGCCCAGGATATGAGTAGGCAAAAAGAGGCTGAATTAGAGCTTTTAGAATCAAAATTATTTAATAAAAAAATAACTGATACTATACCCCAAGCTGTATATGTTTATGACATTAGAGAAAAAAAAGTTATTTATACAAATGAACAGGTATTAAAAATTACTGGTTATAACTCAGAAGAATTAATTAATTATGAGGGAGATATTGAAGAGCTATTAGTTGTAGATGGATTGGGACCTTATAAGAAGAGTTTATTTTTTGCAAGTAATGATGAAATCATTGAACTGACATCAAAATTGAAGCAGAAAAATGGAGGATTGATTTGGCAGAATACACATTTTAAGGTATTTAAAAGAGATGAAAAAGGGAGGGTAAAACAAATATTAGGAGTTGTTCAAGATGTAACAGAAAAAGTAGAGCAAGAGTTAGAAAACAAGAGATTATTAGAGAGATATAATATAGCTGTGGAAGGAACAAAAGATGGATTATGGGACTGGGATTTGAGCAATGATTATTTAGAATTATCAAATTCCTGGAAAAAAATATTTGGATATGGAGAAGATGAAGAAATGCCCAAAAATTTTGATGGGGTTATGAAATACGTTCATGAGAAAGACATAGATGGGATAAATCAGTCGATTGTTAAAGCATTCAGTGGCGAAAGTGATGTGGTAGAGTTTGAATTTAGATATAAGAATAAGAGCGGTGAATACCAATGGGTGGAGCAAAGAGGCAAGGTGTTAAAAGATGACTATGGCAATAATGTAAGAATGGTTGGAAGAACAACGGACATACATGATAGGAAAAAAACTCAAGAGCAATTAAGAAAAAGTGAGGAGCGAATACGCCAGATAATTAATGCAGCGGGGGAGTATATATGGGAGATAAATAATCAAGGTGAAATCACGTTTATATCTAATAAAGTAAGTGATATATTAGGGTATGATGTAGAAGAAATGATTGGAAATCAATTTATCAAATATGCTTTAGGTGATGATGTCTTAAAAGTCCAAGTAGAAATAAGAAAAGCAATTAATAGAGGTGAGAGTTTTAATGATTTAGAATTTGATTCTAAAACTAAAGATGGACGAATAATAACTCAGTCTATTAATGGAGTACCTATAAAAAATGACATTGGGGAAGTAGAAGGGTTGAGGGGACTAGGACTTGACATAAGTGATAAGAAAAAAGCTGAATTAGAGTTAGAGAGTAAGCAAAGAGAGCTTAATGAATCTCAGAAGACTGCAAAATTGGGAGGCTGGCACTTAGATTTTAGAACTGGTGTTTTGCATTGGTCAGAAGAGACGAAAAGAATTATGGAAGTGGGTAGCGATTATAAACCTGATTTAGAAAATTCTATTAAGTTTTATCACCAAGATTATAAAGAGATAATGCGAGAGGCAATAGATGAAGCTTTTTCAAACGGAAAGGGTTGGGATATGGAGTTACAGCTTATTACTGGACAAGGCGCATTAAAATGGGTTCGTGCTATCGGAAAGGTTTATTATGATAATGACAAGATAAGTAGATTATCTGGTACATTTCAGGATATAAATGAGTATAAAAAAACGACTGAAGAAAGAAATAAGTTATTTAATATTTCTGCTGATATGTTTTCGATAATTAGTTTTGATGGTTATTTTCTTCATTTGAATCCAGCTTGGTCACATACATTAGGGTGGTCTTCTGAAGAGTTGTCGATTAAATCACTTTTTGAATTTCTACATGATGAAGATAGGGAAAAAACGGAGGAATGTTTCGATGAATTAACTAATTTCAAAGTAGGAATTAATTTTGAGAATCGGTATTTATGTAAAGATGGGTCTTATAGGTGGTTGTCATGGAATGCTGTATCGGATTTAGATGAGGAAGTTGTATATTCGATTGCAAGAGACATTACAGATGATAAAAGAAGAAGTATAGAATTAAAACAGGCAAAGGAACAAGCCGAAGCAGCAAATGTATCAAAATCTGCATTTTTAGCAAATATGAGTCATGAGATAAGGACTCCGATGAATGCTATATTGGGATTTGGAGATTTATTAAAAGAGAAGATGAGAGACCCTGAGTTTATAGATTATGCGAATAGTATAGTTAAGTCTGGGCAATCTCTTTTGAGATTGATAAATGATATTTTAGATTTGTCGAAAATAGAAGCTGGGAGATTGGAGATACAAAACAATCCATTTGATTTGCATATCGTATTAAAAGATTTGAAACAGATATTTAATTTGAAAGCAGAGCAAAAGGCATTAAATTTTGATATTTTCATTGATGATGAAGTGCCTCGGAATATAATTTTAGATGAGACTCGGTTGAGACAAATATTGCTTAATTTGGTAGGAAACTCTATCAAGTTTACTGATATGGGATATGTAAGTGTGATTGCTACTGTAAATGAAAACATCGATAATAAATATAGTATAAGAATAGATGTAAAAGATACGGGGATTGGCATTCCTAAGGCTCAGCAAGATTTGGTATTTGAATCATTTAGACAACAAGATGAGCAATCTACGAGGAAGTATGGAGGAACTGGTTTGGGATTGTCAATTACAAAAAAATTAGTTGAAATGATGGGCGGTAAAATTGGTCTGGAAAGTGAAGCAGGAGTTGGCTCTACATTTAGCGTTTTGTTTGAAAATGTTGCAATAGATGAGGATTATTTTGAACCTGGTAAAGAAAGTCATAATAATAGAAATAAATTAATATTTGAGTCTGCAAAGATACTTTATGTAGAAGATATAGAAGAAAATCAGAAATTATTTGTATCTATACTACGCGATTATGAAAATTTAGGAATACATTTGGCATCAAATGGAGAGGAGGGTGTTCAAATGGCGAGACAGTTGAAACCTGATATAATTTTTATGGATATACAGATGCCAGTTTTAGATGGTTTTTCAGCTTGTGGCCTTTTAAAAGAAGATGAAAGCACAAAGGATATACCGGTAATAGCTCTTTCTGCATTGGCAATGAAAGAAGAGGTAGAGAAAATAAACACAGTTTTTGATGGTTACGTTGCAAAGCCAATTGATAGAAATTTAGTATTTGAAGAGTTGAGCAAATATTTAGAATACGAAATAGAGGAAGAAAATAAAGAAATTACAGAAGAAAACAATAAAGATATTAGAAATGTTTTGGAAAAAGATATATTAGAGGAATTAAAATCAAGGTTTAAAGAGAGAGCAGAAGAGTTGCAAGAGACTATGGAGATAGATGCAATAAAAGAGTTAGCGATTGAGATAGGGGAGTATGGTGACGAAAAAGATATAGCATATTTAAAGAGTTATTCTGAGGATTTAAAATTAGCAGTAAGTTTGTTTGATATAGATATGATGGTAGAGTTGTTGGGAGGGTTATTTGGGTAGTTTATCAATAATAGTCTTTTAATCAAAATATAAATAAGAATTTTTCATTTAAAATTTGTTTTCATATAACTATATTTGTACTCACTCCTGACGCACTATTTTCCATTATATATTCATTTATATATTCATTAAAATTTATACATTATCACTATGTCTTTTAATTTTTCAAACTCCAAAGTCGATATATTAGAACACTTAAATCCAGAGCAAAAAAAGGCTACTGCTCATATCAATGGTCCTTTGTTGATTATTGCCGGTGCTGGTTCTGGTAAAACTCGTGTGCTTACTTCCCGTGTTGCATATCTTATTCAAAATAATATACGTCCATGGAATATCTTGGCTTTGACTTTTACTAATAAAGCTGCTAAAGAAATGAAACATAGAATTGCTGAGATTATAGATGTTTCTTCTTCTGAAGCAGTATGGGCTGGTACTTTTCACTCGATTTTTGCTCGGATACTTAGGATTGAAGCTGAAAATTTGGGTTATCATTCTTCTTTTACTATTTATGATGCAGACGACCAATTAAGTCTTATAAAAAAAGTTATGGATTCTCTAAATATTCCTAAACAGCAATTTTCTCCTCAAGCAATTCGTAGTGTTATTTCAGCTTGTAAAAATAAAATGATTGGATGGGAAGAATTTTTAAGAACTGCGGATACACCATTCGAAAAAAAGGCTGGAGAAGTTTTTAAGGAATATGAAATTAGGATAAGGAGCAATAATGCAATGGATTTTGATGATTTACTATTGAATATGGTGAAATTATTAAATCTATCACAATCTATATTGGATAAATATCAAACGAAGTTCAAATATATTTTAGTAGATGAGTATCAAGATACAAATAGGGTGCAGTATCAAATTTTAAGGCTTTTAGCTAAGGCACATCAGAATATATGTGTAGTGGGAGATGATGCACAATCTATTTACAGATGGCGTGGTGCTGACATTCGTAATATTTTAGATTTTCAGAAGGATTACCCTACTGCTAAAATAATACGATTGGAACAAAATTATCGTTCTACCAAAACTATATTAAAAGCATCTAATTCGGTAATCAAAAACAATAAAAATCAAATAGAAAAAGCACTTTGGACTGAAAACCCAGAAGGGGAATTAATAGATGTTGTTGAATGTGATGATGACAGAAAAGAAGCTGAGTTTATTGCTAAGAAAGTAATGGAGAATGCTAACGACAGTATAAATAAGAAAGAAATCGCAATATTATATAGAACAAATGCTCAGTCCTTAGCCTTGGAGAATGCTTTCCGTATGCGTTCAATTCCTTATATCGTAGTTGGTGGACTATCATTTTTCAAAAGAAAAGAAATCAAAGACGTTTTGGCTTATCTTAAGCTTTTATCTAATCCAAGCGATGACCAAACATTAAATAGGATTATTAATGAACCCCCACGTGGGATTGGAAAAACTTCATTAGACCACCTAACTAATTTTGCAATTAATAGGGGTATATCGTTGTTCGAATCGTTTCAGGTGGCTAATCAGAATAACGGCTTACAGAAGCGAGCTATTAAAGCCTCTATAAAGTTTGCTGAGTTTATTAATAAATTTAGAGACCTAATCGATAATACAAGCCCAGATGAGCTTGCTAAATCCTTTATAGAGGAATCTGGGTTATTAGAAATGTATGAAGAGATTGGTACGGACGAAGCCAGCGATAGATTAAATAATATAAATCAATTGTTAACAGATATGTCAATATTCTTCAAATCAAACAGCGATTTGAAATTAGAAGATTATTTGGCTCAAACTTCTCTTGCCACTGATTATGATGAAAAAGATATGACCCAGGATAGGGTTACTTTGATGACTTTGCATACTGCCAAAGGTTTGGAATATAAACAAATTATTATTGCTGGACTTGAACAAGGGCTATTTCCACTAATTCGTTCTGAATTTAGTAGAGATGAAGAAGAAGAAGAACGCAGGTTATTTTATGTAGGTATTACTAGGGCTAAAGAAAATTTATTACTTACTTATTCGAGAAGAAGGCTGAAATTTGGTGAAATTCAAAATCAAATACCTTCTCGATTTTTAGATGAAATTTCTCCGGAATTACTTGAATACCCTAATAGGAAATCATTAAATCCTAATGGAAGTAGAAATAATGAAAAAATGAATGATTTTTTAGCTTCCTTATCCCATAAAACATCTTCGCCAAAAAACAAGTGGTCTGGTAGTAAAAATAATCAAGCGAGTAGCTCAGAATACAGCCAGATACCGAATAATGAAAATTATTCTCAATTAAGCCAAAATGAAATTAAAAATGATAATGCTCATTTAAAAGTGGGCGATATTGTAGAACATTCTACATTTGGAAAAGGAAGGATTAGCGGATTAAAAGGAGCAGGACCTAAGCGGCAAGCTGTAGTTAGATTTGATTCGGTAGGACGTAAAATGCTGATGCTTAAATATGCTAAACTTAGAGTAATTGAGTAAAATCAATTATAATAATGAAAGGAATTAACGCAAGCTATTATTTGCAGGAAGTTTGTAATAATTATTTTTTTCTTATTTTTGATATTAATATTAAAGAATAATAATGAAACAATTCAATTTAGAATTTATAGATGGCAGAACTTTACCAGTAGGTACATTTTATTGTATCGGCAGAAACTATGCAAATCACGCAAAAGAAATGGGGGCAACAATCCCAAAAGAACCCTTGATTTTCACTAAGTCTTCTCAAGCTTTAGTGAACAATAATTCGGTTGTTAAACTGCCTGATTATTCTAAGAATGTTCACCATGAAGTAGAAATTGTTTTATCTATCAAAAAAGATTGTTATAATGTGGAATTAACTGAAGCTGAAGATTATATTGATGGGATAGGTATAGGAATTGATTTGACATTAAGAGATATTCAATCAAAACTAAAAGAGACAGGTAAACCGTGGGAAATAGCAAAATCATTTTATGGTTCTGCACCAGTCTCCGAATTATTGTATTACCAAAAGATAAAACAAAAAGATTATAATTTTAATTTACATGTAAATGACCACTTGAGGCAAGCGGGAAATACGAATAATATGTTGTTTGATTTCAAGTATTTAATATCTTTTTTATCAAAAAAATTTTTTTTAAGAGCTGGAGATTGTATATTTACAGGTACACCAGAAGGAGTTTCTGAAATTAAAAAAGGCGACACTGCCCAAGCAAATTTAGAAAGTCATGTTCAATTAAATGTGAAATTCGAATGAATTCAAAAACAATTACGAAGATTTTTTTACCTGTAATTACGATTATTCTATTACAGTCTTGCTTTTCATATACAAGAACAGAGAAAGACTTACATACTATTACTGAAAGAGATACTACTTATAAACACCAAGCATATAATACTCCTGGGAATAGAGATGGCGGGACTATTAGTCCTTCTACTCGTGATATTCTCCACGAAAGGGTGATGGTGCAAATAGATTCCACAGTAATAAGGAAATATCCAGATTGGATACGATTTGGTTTGTTTGAGTCAGTTGGTGTTATTGGCGGTGATAGTGATTTTTCTCTTGGCAACGGTATGTTTGGGATGCATCCCAATCCTTTTGCGGCATTAGCTGATACGACAACTAGTGAGTCTGGTACAATATTTTCCGGTGGTATTTACAGGTTGGGTATATTTGAAGATAGACTTAGATGGTTCAGAGATGACCCAAATTGGACTCTTGGTTTTAATGCATTAGAAATAATAGCTCCCGATGCACACTTTGAAAATACCTTAATAGGATTTTTAACTCCCTATGTCAAGAAAAGATGGTATTTCAGGGAGAAAATACCTTATGTATCAGTTGCAGCACAAGTAGGTATTTCCCCATGGGGTTTTATGTCTCAAAGTTTTTCTGGATATTTGAATACCTCAGCTTCCTTAGAAATTGGTTCGATTGGCGGCTTGAATTTTAGAGCTTATCTAGGATATGCTTTTGGTAACAATCCTAAATATTCTGCACAGATATTTAAGAATGAATCAATAGCAGATGATAAAGTAGCAGAATTAAAAAGTTCGGGTAACATAGTTTCGTTTCCATATTTTGGATTAGGAGTTTCTTTTGCTGATTTTGTAAATATAGTTCCAGAGCTTTATACTGAATATGAAGATATGGAACAGTCTGCTTGGAATATTGGTATTGCACAAGTATCATTACTTTATACATCAACAGAACATTCATTTTTAGATGCCGCCAATATTGTAAATTTAGATTTAAAAATCTTATCAGCATTGAGCAAAGGCGAGACTCAAAAAGCTGCAGAATACCAAAATGAATTAGATGATATCAAAAGTAAAAAATCTATTATAAAAGGAGTTTACGGGAGACTACTTCCTGTTTCTTTAGCCCTGCCGATTTTAGAAGATTATAAATTTTATGCTGGGACTTCTTTGATGACAGGGATGTTGTTTGGTTCCAAAGAGGCAGCAATAGGTTTTTTACCAATCCGGATTGGCTGGTGGCATACTTTAATAGAAGATGAGCTTACAGTTGAACCATTCGCAGAATATCTCTATTATCCTTCTTCTGCTTTCAATTTGGGAGCAAGGTTAAATCTAAGAATGTTTGAGAGCTTTAACTTTGGGATAATTACCGGCTATGCTTCTGGAAATATGTTCGGTTCAGATGGATTAAAAGGTGGACCTGTAGATTTAGATATATTTGAAGATTTTGGAGAGTTTTCTGTGTTTTACTTTGGGCTGAGTATAGGAATTAAGGATAGAATATTTTTTCCTGATGAATTAAGATATAAAAAATAGATAAATAAAAAATACAATATAAATGAAAACAATTGCAATATTTTCGAATTCGAGCAAGCCGTTGGCAAAAGAATATGCTGAGTATTCCTCCCAAAAATTGAAAGATTTAGGCGCTGAAGTAATTGCAAAAGATGAGTTTTGCGAAGAACTGAGTAAAGACTATAGTTTTATAGAATCATGCGACGAGAATGATTTAAAGAAAAAAGCCGATATGGTATTGACTTTTGGTGGTGATGGAACTATTTTATCAGCTGCGAAATTATTTTTAAAAACAGGCGTTCCAATAATGGGCGTAAATGTTGGGAAATTAGGCTTTTTAGCTGAATATCACTCTGATAAATTAGATGAGTGCTTGACTGATTTGATTGAAGGAAATTTCAGAGTAGTGGAAAGAGCAGTTCTTGAGGCAAATTTCAAAGCAAAAACTTATTATGCTTTGAACGATTTTGTAATTGAAAAATCAGCTACATCACGGATGATTACGGTTACCGCATATACCAATGGCAATCACGTAGCAGATTACAGAGCTGATGGGCTAATAGTTACTACGCCAACAGGTTCTACAGCTTATTCGTTATCTTGTGGTGGTCCGATAATTACACCCGGCACACCGGTATTTTGTTTAACTCCAATCTCGCCACATACACTAAATCTTAGACCATTAATAGTACCAGATTCTTCAGAAATAAGATTAAAAGTATATTCGAGAACAGGGTCTGCTCAATTTGTAGTTGATGGCAGAGAGATTATTCCATTTGACAATAATGAAGAAGTTGTACTAAGCAAATCAGAGGAAAAAATAAAATTAATCAAACCATTAAACACATCTTATTATGATTTGTTAAGAGATAAACTTTTGTGGGCAACGGATGCTAAGACAAAATTAAAACCTAAATTAAAAAATGCTGATAAATTCTGAAGCATAATTTACTGTTGTTATGATAATTAATAAAGTTTAAAATTATAAATAACTTTTTTCGTTTCATGGATAGAAGCGGTATTATGCCAAAGAATAGCATAAAATAGAAGAATAAAAGATAAATATATATGTCAATGGATATAAGCAACTTAAATTATATCTATTTAATAGTAGTTTAGACTATAGAATTTAATTTGTATAATTAACATATAAAAACTATCTTTGTAACTATATATACAAAAAAGTGTAAATAAAATAAATGATTTAATAATAAATAAAAGGGGTAAACATGAGAAAAGTATTATTATTATTCGTACTTTCCATGATTTCTACAGGATTACTTTATTCGAAAGTAACAAATAGTGAGAGATTAGAAAATAATCCTAAGCGAACTACAGCAGTTCAGCCAGACCAAGCGTGGAAAGATGCAAAATCTGGCAAAATAAAGAAATCCAATACTGATTTCCAAGGAACACAATTAGAATTGGAAACTATTTGGAATCAATATATGGCAAATAATAAGCATAGTCCAGTAGCTTATGAGCCAACAAGTGGTCTGTTTTATATTACATTATTGGATATAGCAAGAGACCCTAATGATGAAAATAAATATGGTGATATGGCTGTATTATATAATATTAATATGGCAGATAAATCTGTTGGTTTAGATACTACAAGAATGAACCTTAGTACTTTTGAGTATTATAACTATCCATCAATTGCAGTTACTAACCCAATTAATTCTGACTCAAGAGAAGACCATATAATTTATACTCACTTTACATTTTGGGATATAGACCCAGATAATCCAGGCTTTATCATTCCACGTGGAGCAAGAGTTTACATCTCTTCATTAGAGTATGGTTATGGTCGTGATTATAGAGATATTGACCCATTTCCTTATGTTGGACCAGAAGAAAACAACGCAGATGACAATAATTACGTATGGAATGCTGTTGACTTAATCAGTGTTGATAATGGCGAAGATGAGTCATCATTCTATTTTGCTTCTGTATTGTTACCAGAAGATAGGAATAAAGATAGATATGGTGCTTTCGGAGTTCATGGATATGATGCTTTATTTGGTAATAAATATACTGACCAAGTTCCTTCGAACATGGGATTTGATGATTTTAGATATGATGCTGGCAATGCATCATTTTATGGCAATACGCCATGTTTGAGTAGCGATAGCGAAGGTCATATATATTTTGGTACAACTCATTTCTTTAATGCACAAATCGAATACAGAGTTCCAGGGGTTGCAAAATCAACAGATAACGGTCAAACATGGAGTGAGTTTAATATAGTAAATCAAAATTTACTTTCAGATTATGCTGCTGATAATGGTTTTGGCGATATTCAGTTTTATGCAAATGTTGCATATCAAATCGATGGATTTAAAGTTACTTCTCCAGATAATTACTCTTTTGTTTTCAGAGCAGATTTGTATAAAACAGCAGGTGGTGATTTATCAAATGTTCATGTTCTTGAAGCAATGTATAAAGATGGACAATGGTCAATACAATTTATTGCAGATTTAGCTTCAGCTCAAATAAAATCACTTGGTACACACAATGGTGGATCTCAATATCTAGGAAAAAATATTGTTTATGAAGATAATGCTAGAGGTCATGAAGTTGAATTAGCACTTACTGCTGATGGTAAATATGAAGTAGTAAAATGGATTGATTGGAATTTAGATCATGTCTCAGTTATGCCAGATGGTTGGAGTGATTTGATATCAAGAAACAGTGATGGCTCTTATGGAATAGTTACAGGATATGACACTATCTATGCGTGTGATATTTATATGTCTTGGAAAGAAGTTGGTTCTACGCAGTGGAATGGTCCATTTAATGTAACAAATGATGAAACAAATTCTATTTTTACATATATGCCAGACATTGTACCTTCTACTTCTTCAGTTCCAATGCTTATGCTTAAGACTACTGATTACGAAGGTGACGATAGGGACGGTATTTTCAGAGATTTACCAGATGTATTCGAACAATATATTGCTGAAAAAGTTACTAAAGTAGCTACTTTCTTAGAGGTTGATGCAACTCAAGAAGGTTCATTTGGCGGGAAAACACTTGCTACAAATTTAGAAGGCGATTTATTATCATTTGGATATACAGGAACTACAGAGTCAAAAACGAAGAAAGTTGACTTTGTTAATACTGGTGGCTCGGTAATTACAATTACTGACTTTGAAACTGATGGTGATACTGGAGCATTTGAATTTAGTGCAGGTCAAGAAACACCTTTCGAATTAGGTATTGGCGAATCTGTTAGTGTTGAAGTTAAATTCTCGCCTACAGAAGTTGGTAAAATGTACAGTGCGCAATTATATTTACTTTCTGATGCTGAAAACAATGACGACATTGTTGTTGAGTTAGAAGGTATGGGCGTTGTAACATCTGTTTACGAAGAGAATAGCGAATTGATTGATATTACAATAAATCCTAATCCAATTAAAGAAACTGGTAATATCACATTTAAAATCAATGGCAACTCACCTCAAACAGTTAAAATGTCATTATTCAATACTGCAGGTCAAAACCTTAACATCTTATTTGATGGCAATCTACCATCTGGTTCTAGTAGAGATATAGAACTTAATGCTGAAGATTATCCATCTGGTTCTTATAATTTACTCATTGAAATAGATGGCAAAATCATAAGAAAAACTATTGCTATTAGCAAATAAGGTTGTTCAATTTATAAAGAACAATTAGCAAAAATAAAAGGCTGGAATTTATTTTCCAGCCTTTTTTTTGTTATATATTATCAATTTTAGTATTTATTAAATAATGATTAATCACTAACTATTATTCTTTAAACAATCCAACTTTTAAATCATTAGCAGTGTATATATGTTCGTCATCACAAAAAACTTTACCATCACCAATAATCAAGATTAATCCACGATTAATAACTCTTTTAATATCTATCCTATATTCGACTAATTTATTCGTTGGAAGAATTTGCCCAGTAAACTTCACTTCACCACAACCCAAGGCTCTTCCTTTGCCTTCATGTCCATTCCAAACTAAAAAGAAGCCAACCAATTGCCATAGGGCATCTAAGCCAAGACAGCCGGGCATAACTGGGTCGTTTATAAAATGAGATTTGAAAAACCACAAATCTGGATTTATATTTAACTCTGCTTTGATTATTCCTTTGTCATAATCTCCTCCTGTTTCGGAAATAAGAGAAATGTTATCCATCATAAGTAAATCAGGCATTGGCAGTTTTCCATTACCCATTCCATAGAGTTCGCCTTTTGCACATTTTATTAGCTCATCGTAATTATAATTATCTTTTTTATTTTTAAGTGCTAACTCGTTCATAATTAAATACCAGTTTTTTTAGTTATGTAAGATTTTATGTTTATTTTTGTAATTATACTTAGTCAAATATAAGTAAAGATTTGTAATTCTGTGGCATAATCTTTGTAATTATGTATTGTTATCAAAATTTTATATTCAATACTACATTTATGTATAATAATACTTAATAATGAATAAAAAAATATATATATTGATTTATTTACTACTTTTATTGCCGTCAATTAGTAACTTGATTGCAGATAAGTTTATTGAAATTGATGATATAATAATCGATGATAAGAAAACAGTAGCTGACAGTACGGATTTTGTTATTACTGATTCTTCTTCTATCAAGGTGTTATACCATTGTAATGCCAATGGCGAAGGTCATACTCCATTTCTATTTAGAATTGTTTTAGAAAATGAAATGGATTCGGCTGTAACAGTTTGGAACGAACCACAAGTAAAATTTGAGAACCTTCCAGAATCTAATTATAAATTAAATATTTCTGCTTTCGATTTGCAAAGAAATTGGTTTACTAAAATCAAGTCTTTCACTTTCAAAGTAGATAACGAAGAATTAGAATTAAAACACGAAAATAGACTTCTTAAACGTCGCCTTTTTGTATCAGATAGCTTGCTAAATATTCCCACAAACCAAAAAAGTGAAGGTATTGATATAAAAAGTTTGTTGTTTGGGATATTTTCAGTTATTTTATTGGTATTAGTAATTTACATTTTCTATAGGTTTATTTTCAAAGGGAAAAAATCTACTATGAGCATACAAGAAATACAAGATAAGCTTGATGGCATAAAGCAAGAAAACCAGAAGCTCAAACATGAGCTTGCTACTTTGCGTGGTCAGATTAATAATCTGCAGATACGTGGCGACAAACTAATGAAACAAAATAGAGAATTAGAAAGCCACATCGAAAAGCTAAAAAGCAAAAAAGATGAGTTGGAATCACTTCAAACTCAAAAAGATGAACTATTTGCAATGCTAATCCATGATATTAAAAATCCAGCTGGTATAATCAAGTCTTTAGTACAATTACTAAAAGATTATGATTTGACTGCTGTTGACCAACAAGATATTATGAATGATATTATTGCAACTACTGCAAAAATCGTTTCCCTTTCCCAAGAAGTATCAAGAGTATTGGCTTTGGAAGGTGGAAACTTACGTTTAGAATATGATAGAATAGCTCTTTCAGAAGTTGGGAATGATGTTTTTAGAAGGTTTAAGATTAAAGCTCAAGAAAAAAATATAAAGATGATTTCTGAGTTTGAAGATAATATGCCTGAAGCAGAAGCCGACCCTAATAAGATAGATGAAGTATTATCTAATTTAATTTCAAATGCGATAAAATTTACAAAAGATGGTGGAGCAGTTAAATTAAAATTATATAAGAAAAATGAAGATATTATATTAGAAGTAAAAGACAATGGACCTGGTCTTTCTGAAGATGATTTGAACCATGCATTCCAAAGGGGAGCTCAGCTTTCTGCAAAACCAACTGCTGGAGAAAATTCAACCGGATTAGGTTTGTGGATTGTTAAAAAATTAGTCGAAGCTCATAAAGGTTCGGTTTGGGTAAGGTCTTCTTTGGGCAAAGGTGCAACATTTGCATTTTCTATCCCAATAAACAAAAAATAATATTATATTGCAGTCTTTTAAACAGAAATCTTTTGATTATGAATTTAAGACTGCTTTTTTCTTTTATTGCCTTTATTATTCCCTTTTTAGTTTATTTACTAACTTCCTATCCAGACTTAACTTTTACTGATAATGGAGAATTAACCGCAGCAGCTAAAACTTTGGGTATAGCTCATCCATCTGGATATCCGTTATTTACTCTTCTCGGGTATTTGTGGCTTAAACTACCTTTAGGCTTGAGCGTAATTAGGCAATTAAATATTTTTTCTGCTTTTCTTACAGCTATTTCTATCCCAATTATATTTAACCTAATCTTAGAATTATTTTCGATTTTAAAAACTACTATTGATATAAAAAGTTTGTGCATAATTGGATTAATATCATCATTATCATTTGCATTTATGGGTTTAGTATGGGAGCAAGGTCTATATGCAGAAGTATATTCACTCCACTTACTATTAATATCTCTAACTCTATTATTTGCTTTTAAGGGATTTAATAATAATGGGAATAAAAGGTTTAAATATTTTATTCTTGCAGCATTTTGTCTTGGTCTAAGTTTTTCTAATCATTTGACTGCATTTTTATTGATACCAAGTCTGTTTATCATATACTTTAGCAAAGAGAAGAAAATCGTTTTTTTACCCTTATTATTTCTCTTTTTATCATTTTTCATTGGACTAAGTTTATATCTATATTTACCTCTGCGTTCTATGAGTAATCCTGAATTTGATTGGGGTGGCGTTTCCCGATCTATTGATAAGTTTTTATATCATGTACAGGGCAAACAATATCAAGTATGGCTGTTCACAGGTGTTGATGCTATGAAAGAAAATATACCAAAAATGCTAAATGCAATTTTTGATTTATGGTATGTTTGGATTTATTTTCCAATATTAGGATTTAAAAAATTAGCAAATAATTATGCAATTATGATTGCTCTATTAGTACTAATATTAGGGAATGTAGTTTATTCTTTAAATTACTCAATCCACGATATTTCTCACTACTTCCTCCCTTCTTTGTTAGTTTTATTTTTGCTATTCGCCTTAGCATTAGCAGAAATTTATGAATATAAAAAATTCAAGAAATTGATTATTATCTTTCTTGTACTTCCCATCATATTATTAGTCTCAAATTATAATAAATATGACCATTCTGAAGATTATTTAGTAAGTGAATATACCAACATTGTTGTTGATAATTTGGAAGAAAATGCTATTGTGATTGGAGCTCAATGGGACTATTGGAATGCACCATTTTGGTACCAGCAAAGAGTTGAAAATAAAAGAAGAGATGTCATTTTGATAGAAAAAGAATTACTTAGGCGAACTTGGTATCCAGAGCAACTTCTAAGGTGGTATCCCGAATTGCAAAAGTGCAAACCAGAAATTGATAATTATATGAGAAATTTAGAATTATTTGAAGCGGATTTGCCATATAATCCGCGTGAAATCCAATTGACATTTATAAATATGCTTAATAGCTTCATAGACAAGTTTTATAATGAAAGACCTATATATATTACTTCAGATATGTTGGAAACGGAAAAAAATGTAGGTCGTAATTACTTTAAAGTGCCAGAAGGTTTTGCGTTTAGACTATACGAAACTCCAAGAAAAGTAGAAATTGATTTAACTAAAATCAAATTAGAAAAATTCAAAAAATCGATAAGAAATAATCCAAATCATTTAGAAGATGGAATAGTTAGTGTAGCAATAAATAATCTAATTAACATTGCATTTTATTGCAATAGATATGAGCAAAAACCTAAAGCATTAGAAGCATTGGAAATGGCAAAAGAATTAGACGAAAACAATATAACAGTAAGGCAAGCATTGAATAATATGCAAAGATAAAATTATCAATGTTATAGTAATTTTTTAACTTGTCTCAAATATGAGTGAGTATTTCACACTATTTTCTTCAATATTTTCAATGGAAACTTTAGCATTAATCTTGTCGGAAACAGTCTTAACAACTGACAGCCCAATGCCTAATCCTTCATCTATTGCCAAGCTGTCCTTAGATTTATAGAATGGAGCATATAAATTGAGCAGATCTGCTTCGTTGATATGACCACCATCATTGATAAATTCTAAAATATAATTATTACCAGATTCAAATGTTTTTATTTTCACTTTAGACTTTTTATGCTTAATATTATTATTTATAATTTCTTTGACAGCATATTTTAACAGCTCATAATCAGTATTTATATCAATATCAAAGTTAAAATCATAGTTAAATATTTCATCTGAATTTGGAATCGTTTTAGTAACGTCTTCTACTAGTTTAGATAGATTAACTGAGTTAAAATCAGGGATATTTGATTTGATTTTTAATAATAAATCTATTCTGCTGGAGATTTCTTTAATTTTTGAAGTTGATTTTAATACAGTGGTTAAAAGTTCAAGAAGCTTTTCTTTATCCATTTTGTCTATATAGGCTATGATTGTGTCCAAATAAGAATTTATAGAAGTCAATGGAGTGTTTATTTCATGTGATAAATTAGAAATAATGCTCGACAAAAACTTATTTTGCTCTTGTTCATTCTCAATTGTGTTTTGAAGTATTTGTTGTTTACTTTTTCTATATTTTATATTTTGTACAATTATAAAAATAGAACCAATTATCACGAATAAATTAAAAATAATAAATATCAATACATTATCATTATATTTACTAAATGCTTCATTGTACGTTATTTCCGATGCTATTCCAATCTGATATTTTTTATTCCATTTCCATATCCCAATAACATCTATTCCTCTATAGTCTCCATATCCTGTTAAATTTTTTCCATCAAAACCGCTAATTGCAGTTTTTGCCATTTCTGTATAAATTTCAGTATTGTTTTCTAAATCTGTTGGAGAATTTATTTGGTCAATCTTTTTATAATCGAAGACTCTTAAATTCTGACTATTTTGTTTTTCAAGCAATCCTAATTTTAAAACTTGCTCTGGGAAACGAGATTGGGAAATCATATTTGCTTGATTGTCAAATATATAAGTTTCGCCAGTTTCTCCTATTCTTCCATTTTTAGTAATTAGAGTAAATCGTTCAAGTGGTCTGAGCCTTAGGGTTGCTACTGCTATAACCTTTTGTCCATCATAAATTGGTGATGATACAAACATTGTAAGAGGAACAAAATCTGACTCAATTTCATATTTTTTTTTCAAGTCTGATTTTACTGAAGGAATAAAGCTCTGAAATCCCCTAAAGGAATTTTCAATTAATTTGGGTTGTTGCAGTGCAATTATATTTTTCTGATATAAGTTATATTTTCGCATCGAGCCAACATTCATATAATGAGAATCTATGATAAAAAATCCATTAAATTCATTTGAGTAATATTTAACATAATACTCTCTAAGTGCAGCAAGAGCTTCGCTCTTTTCTATTTCAGTACTAGAAGTATCTATAAGTATTAAAGAATTAGTTTTAACTATTTCAGAAGTAGAAAAATCTTTAATCAAAGATAATTCTTTTTCTACCCAATTCTCTATCGAATTGTTAGTGATATTTAATATAGTTGTCAGCACTGATTCGTAGTTCTGACTTATGTCTTCTTTATATGAATTAGTAAAAAATATTGATGCCGAAATTGTAAAAATTATTATTATTGCATATAATATTATCAAATTTTTAAATTGTTTTAAATCATTAATTGTCAATTTCATAATCAAATCTTATTTATTACTTTTTTTTAACTTAATAAGGTATAAAAAAACGATTTAATAACCAAGAATAAAAAAACACCCAGAGTAAATAGGCTTCTAAAAGCCTAATGGGAAACCCGGGTGTTTTTTGGGAATAAATGAAATACTACATTTATAATACGTTTAGTGCGTGTTCTTTTATGCCATCTACAAGTTCTTTCTCTAATCTCAATGCTTTTGGAAAGAGTATGTTGTTCTCTAAATGAATATGTTGGAATAAATCATCTTGGAACTCTTGTAGTTTAGCAAAAAATACAGTATAAGTTTGGCAAGCACCTTGTGGAAGAGTATAACCATCAGTTAGCTCATTTATTTTGTGCATTAAGTCTCCGGCTTCCAAATGTTCGCTGTGCATTGCCGCAATCGGATTTGCAATAGTTTGGAACATAGGTTTTTCATACTCACCATTATATCTTTTTACTTTAACCATTTCATCGATGTATTTAAACAATACTTCTTCTTCCTTATCCATGTGAGGAAGCAGCTCTTTAATTAACGCAAAAAGATTATTTCTTACATCAATTAATTCTGGGTGTTCGCCACCGTGAACCGAAGCAACTTTTTTTGCATATTGTTTTAATAATGGAACAGAGTTCTTTACATAATTGTGATGATTAGAAACTATGTACGAAGTCATAAAATCTAATTCCCAATCTGTGATATTTTGTCTCATATTGTTGTTGTTGTCCAAATCTCTTAATTCGTCTTTAACAATATTGACATCAACATTTTTATTCGCACAAGCTTCTTCTAAGCTTATTTTACCGCCACAACAGAAGTCAATTCTGTGTTTTTTAAAAATATCGGCAGTTTTGTAATTTTCTGTTACAATGTCAGCAACAGTTTTGTTATAGAAATCCATTTTATAATCCTTTCATTTGAGAATGTTTTATTGTGGTAACGGATTAAAATACCTTTTATTATTATTTGAAAATAATTTAAAAAAGTTTAAATTATTTTTCTTTTAAGAAAATATATCTGTTAAATATAATTGTTTGTATATTTGTATGATAGCTCAGGGCAGATGTAACAATTAGCCAACAAATCGAATAATTGAGAGCAAATCCTTTTATAATATTTTCAATTTATCAAGATAAAAGATATTTAAACTAATTAATTTTAAAAATTTATTTTCCCATTTTCTTGTAACTGAAATTTCTTTGTTTCGTATTGTCCACCTAATATATTAAATTACAAGATTGAAAAAATATAAAAAGAAAAAATATGTGTGGAATTGTCGGTTATATCGGTTCAAGAAAAGCATCTCCAATCCTTTTAAATGGGTTAAAACGTATGGAATACAGAGGGTATGACTCCTCTGGAATTGCACTTTATGAAAATAAACGTATAAATATCCTAAAGCAAAAAGGAAAGGTAGATCAATTAAATAGATTAGTGCCACATGAAATGCTTACTTCTACTATTGGAATTGCACACACTCGTTGGGCTACTCATGGTTTTCCAAACTACGCCAATGCTCATCCCCACCTTGACAATTCCAAAGAAATTTCGATTGTTCACAATGGTATTATAGAAAACTACTTACCATTGCGAAAAAAATTAATCCAAGAAGGACTTAAATTTGAGACTGAAACAGATACTGAAGTTTTAGTTGTCTTTATTGGATTTCTCTACCAAAAATATAAAGACTTAGAAAAAGCCGTTCGTCATGCACTATTAGAAATAGACGGTACTTATGGCATTGCTGTTTTATCATCTTACGAACCTGATAAAATAATCGCAGCGAGGCTCGGAAGTCCAATGGTACTAGGCATCGGAGACGGTGAATATATCATTGCTTCAGATGCTGCCGCTATAGTACAACACACAAACCACGTAGTTTATTTAGAAGACAATGAAATGGCTATTGTAAAAAGAGATGGCTACGTTACCAAAACAATAGACAACCAAGAAACTGAACGAGAAATAGAAAAAATAGAATTCAACCTCGAAAATATTGAAAAAGGTGGTTATGACCACTTCATGCTCAAAGAAATCAACGAACAAGCAGAAACAGTACGTAATGCATTTAGAGGCAGACTTTTAGCTGACAAAGGCAATGTAAAACTAGGCGGTTTAGCACCGGTACAAGACCAATTACGTAATGCAAAACGAATATTAATTACAGCCTGTGGAACCTCATGGCATGCAGCACTTACAGCCAAATACATGATAGAATCATTGGCTCAAATTCCAGTCATAGTCGAATACGCTTCCGAATTTAGATATAGAAATCCTGTAATTTTCCCTGATGATGTTGTTTTTGCAATCTCCCAGTCAGGAGAAACAGCAGACACACTCGCGGCAGTAAAAGAAGCGAATCAAAAGGGAGCAGCTACTCTTGGGATAGTAAACGTTGTTGGTTCATCTATAGCCCGAGAAACAAAAGCTGGGATTTATCTCCATGCAGGACCTGAAATAGGAGTAGCTTCAACTAAAGCCTTTACTTCACAATTAACAGTGCTTTCATTACTTGCCTTATACCTAGGCCGTATGAAATTTTTATCGCAATTAGATGGAAAAAGCATAGCAAACGAAATATTAGCATTGCCAGACAAAATAGATAGGATATTGGCAAGCACAAAACAAATCAAAGAAATAGCTAACGAGTACCATGAAGTAAAAAACTTCCTTTATTTAGGACGTGGTTATAACTTCCCATTAGCACTGGAAGGGGCATTAAAACTAAAAGAGATTTCCTATATCCACGCAGAAGGCTATCCAGCAGCAGAGATGAAACACGGACCTATTGCACTTATCGATGAAAATATGCCGGTAGTCTTTATCGCAACAAAAGACGAAATATATGACAAAGTACGCTCAAACATTGAAGAAGTAAGAGCCAGAAAAGGCAAAGTAATAGCAATAGCTAACGAAGGTGACGAATCTATCAAAGAAGTTGCAAACCATGTGATATACTTACCAAATACAATACCGATGCTAACCCCAATTTTGGCTGTGATACCACTTCAATTACTTTCATACTACATCGCTCTAAAACTAAAATGCAACGTTGACCAACCACGAAATTTGGCGAAGTCTGTTACTGTGGAATGAGTTTAAAACACCTTAGAAAGATTTGAGGTTGATGGCCTGCAACATTTTAGAATAATAGTTAAGCCAACAAATTAATCTTTGAAAAAGGGAAAAATAAAATTTTCTATATTAGAATATATTAACCTATTTCCAAACATTCATATTAATATCAGCTCAATTTAATTAAAAAAGAACTAACCGTAAACAGTTAGTTCTTTCTTAAAATTCGCAAATATTCCTAAATTATTTATATTTTTCTTGTTTATTTATTAATTACTTATTACTTTTATAGATTAATAAAATCCTGAAAATATTCATTAAGATATTTTCATAAATTATATTGAGTAAAAAAGGAAATTTAATGAAAATATTGCTCATCGAAGATGAAGAAAAAGTTGCAAATTTTCTCCAAACAGCATTAGAAGAAGAAGATTTTAAAGTTGAAATTGCTATGGATGGTAATACTGGATTTGAATTAGCACAAGCCAACGAATATTCTGTGATTTTATTAGACTTAATGTTGCCAGGCAGAGATGGTTTTTCGATACTAAGAGAACTTCGTGAATTGAAAATTTTTACTCCTGTATTGATTTTAACTGCAAGAAGTGAAATCAAAGATAAAGTAGAAGGGTTTGAAATTGGTGCTGATGATTATTTGTCTAAACCTTTTAGCTTTGAAGAGCTTACTGCGAGAATAAAAGCATTAATTAGAAGGTCTGACCCAGAACTAAGCACAGTAATCAGATTTGAAGACCTCGAATTAGACACAGTAGCACACGTTGCAAGAAGGAACAACAAAATAATTGAACTTACTATTAAAGAATATGAGTTGTTAGAATTTCTAATGAGAAATAAAAACACTCCAATAACTAGGGAAGAAATAACTCAAAAAGTTTGGAAACAAAATTATCAAAATGATTCAAACATCATTGATGTGTATATCAAAAGACTTCGCTCTAAAATAGGTCCAAGCTCTGACAAACAGAACTTAATTAAGTCAATAAGAGGAATGGGTTACGTAATCGGTAAAGTCGAATAAAATCAATTCATGAATAATAAAACTTATAAAACTCGTTATAATTTACTTAAATTATAACGAGTTTTTAATTTTATTTTAGTTCAATTAAGTTTAATTAATTATCGTTTTTCTAATCCATTATAAAAAATAAATCAATTAGAAATCCTTCTTCTAATGTAAACAAAGAATCTACTTCTGCTGGATTACTATTATTTACTCTAAGTACATCAAATTCTACATCATAGTTAGTATTTATATCATCTGAAGCTGTAAAATATGTATATTTATCATCTTTTGAGAATTGAGCACCATATCCCAGTCCTCTGAAATCGCGTGGTAATAATGAAGTCGGAGTTGCTAATTCTACAGCCGAATTACTATGTGCATCGTATAAAGTAACAAATCCTTCTGTTCCTCTCATTGTAAATAGAACTTTCGCACCAGTATTTCCAGTTTGCCCATCTAATACTTCGCTTACATTAAAGTCGCTAAATACCATTGGTTCTATATCATTTGTAGAGCTAAGATTGGATACATCATAAACGTCTAGATTAGGATAATTACGAGTAAATAAATAACGCCCATCAGCTGAAACTGACATAACTTTAGATTTAGTTGCTGCAATACGTGTGTAATTACCTGTTTGATAGTCATAACGAGTGAGGATATAATAATCCCAATGGATACTCCCTGCATCAACACCAAAGCCATAAGCTGTAAAATATATATACCTTTCATCTGGAGACAAAGCAAATTCTCTTGTTGTAGAACCTAATTCCGTATCCCATTCTAATTCTGGTTGTGCCTTTATAAAAGTAGTTAATTCACCACTTAACTCAGTTAAACCAGTTGCTGGGTTATAAGTTGCAAACTGTCCTTCTTCAAAGTCAGATGCCCAATTATCTTGTTCAAATGTTATTCTATAAACTATCCTTCCATCTTCCAAAGCTCTTGGCACTGTAAAATTATCATTTACATATATGAAACCATCTGTAGATGAAGGCACATCTGGGATTGTATCAAAAGAATAGCTTGAAGTATTCCCGTACATAATTCTATCAGTATTAGAGACAAATGTCAAATGACCATTGTTGTAATCCATATTGGCAAGTCGTAATCCATCAGGGAATACAGTGGAGACAAGTGTTTTACTGACTACGCCTGAGTTGTAGGTAACTTCATATAATCCTTCTGTATGTGTATTGTTTCCTTCATGTCCAATGAGGAATGTAATCTTATTACCACCATTGTTATTGTTATCATCATTATCGGTGGTATTATCGTCATCTGAGCATGAGAAAAATAAACTCAATGCCAGAAATAAACAAAACTTTTTCATTTTGTTCTCCTTTTTGTGTTAATAAAAGACTGTTTTGTCTTCTAATAGAATATAAGAAAAACAAACTATAAAAGCAAATATTATTTTACTTTTTTACATTAATTTCCGTTAATTATTTTCTTTTATAACATTTTGAGAAACTTTTCTTTCAAAATACTGGTGCATAGGAAATATTATCAACGCAATTGTAACATTTATTACGAATTTTAAAAAAGGAATGCCTTCTGAAATATCATCGGTCCAAGAGTCTAACATCACCAAGAAGAATTCAAATGTAAATATAAATGTCAAAAACACTAATGCTCTTACCATCCATGTTTTTAATTTTAATCTTCCGGATAATACTAAAAATATACCAAGAGCTATAACAATTATACCAATACCAAAATATTGTAATATGTTTCGTTTTTTAATCTCTTTTGCTCTTGAGATTTCTAATAATGTCTTTTTAAATTTTTCTTCTTCAATTTTTCTTTCTGCTTCAATCATTCCAATTTTCATTGCACCTTCAGATGTAACTAATGAATCTCTCATAACATTAATTAATTCGGAATACTTGAAAGCCGAATCCATTTGATTTTTTTTATCATATATATTTTTTAAATTTTCAAAAATCATCAAATGAATATCATTAGAGTTTATTGCTTGGTAATTTGCCCTTTTTGCATAATCTTCAGCCAATTCAAGATAATACTCTCTATTATATTGTAATAAGTGTTTATCTTTGGAGCTTTTACTCAAAATTATTTTTTTTCTTATCGAATCCTCAGCTAATTCAGAATAAAGCTCTGCAAATCTTAACAATGGAATAATCATGATTTTATGTTCTTTAAAGTCTTTTAATACTTCTAATGATTTTTTGTAATACTCAATTGATTTACTAAAATTTAATTTTGTTTTTTCTACATCTCCAAACTTAAGATATACTTCTGAGATCCTAGAAGGGACATTTCTAGACTTATATAAATCTAATGCATAATTAAGACAAAGCTCTAATGAATCCCACTTTTTTTCTCCAAGGAGATTTTTTGATAAAGCCATATAGTTAAAAGCTATGCCTCCAGGCATTTTTAATTTTTCGTAAATTTCTAAAGACTTATAATTATATTCTTTAGCTTTTTGAAATTTATTCATCGAATAGTAAACCCCAGAAATATTTCCAAGTGTATTTGCAATAGGAAAACTATCATTCAACTTATAATTAATTTTGAGTGCTTTAAGATAGTATTCTAAGTTTTTAGAGTAATTTCCTACACTTCCATAATTGACTCCGATTCTGTTATAAGCCCAAGATTTTCCGAGTTCATACTTCAATTTCTTTGATAAGTCAAGAGCCATAAATCCATGTTCTAAACCTTTGATTTGGTTTGAACTTGAGTATTGATAGGATAAACGAATATGTGCCTCAATAATAGCGGTATCATTTTTTAATACCTTTAATTCGTTTTCAAGCGAATCAATTAAACCAGCATAAAAGCTATCAGATTTGAGAATATTATTAGACAATAATATCAAAGTTAAAATTAAGTAAATTAGAATTTTATTAGTAATTTTCATAGTAAATCCTATAAATTAAAGATTAAATGAGTTAGTATGATTCAAAAGTAAGAAAATATTTGAGAATAAAAAAATATTAAAAATTTAATGTTAGTTGTTGATTTGTTATGCTTTTAGAATTAATATTCAAATTTGAAATCTGTATCCCCATTAGCCTTACGTTTTTTATTGGAGCGACTGGATAAATTAATAACTCTTTTGCAACTCGTAATATTTCTTCTTTTGAATTTAAGTAATAATCCAAAGTTTTTGACCTTGTGTTTACTTTAAAATCATAATATTTAATTTTCAGAGTAACTGTTTTCCCTAAAATATTTCGTTGCCCCATTTGTTTTTCTAATTTTTCAGCCATAAAAGTAAGCTTTTCTTCCATTTCGTCTATTTTATTGATGTTTTTATCGAAAGTTCTTGATACTCCATAAGATTTTCTTATCCTATCAGGCGTTACATTGCTATTATATCTCAAGTGAAGTAAATCATAATAGTATTTCCCCATCTTTCCAAACTGTTTTATCAAAAACCTCTCATCAGAATTTTTAATATCCTTCCCTGTAAATATCTTATATTCATTCATTTTTTTTTCAGTAACTTTCCCTATCCCAGGTATTTTCCCAACCGACAACAAATCAATAAATCTGCTTGCATTCTTAGGTTTAATAACATACAATCCATCAGGCTTTTTATAATCTGAAGCTATTTTTGCTAAAAATTTATTTATTGATACCCCCGCAGAAGCTGTTAGATTAGTTTCATTTTTAATTCTTTGTTTTATTTCTTTTGCAATTTCTGTCGCAGAGCTATTAGTCATAATTTTTGGTTCGGTTACATCCAAATATGCTTCGTCCAAACCCATTGGCTCTACCAAGTCTGTAAATTCTTTGAATATATTCATTATTTTTGCCGAAGCCTCTTTGTATTTGTCAAAACTTCCTTTTACAAATATTAATTCGGGACATTTTTGAGCTGCTATGACAGAAGGCATAGCAGAATGAATCCCGAATTTGCGAGCTTCATAAGATGCTGCGGCAACTACTCCACGTCTTCTGCTACCGCCAACTGCAATCGGCTTGCCCATTAGTTCAGGATTGTCTCGCTGCTCTACGGAAGCAAAAAACGCATCCATATCAATATGTATTATTTTTCTTATTTGCAATTTCTTGTCTGTTTCGTTTTGATTAAGTTAATTGGATAATGTCGTTTAATCAAGTTATTTTTAAATTGAATTGAGATTTTTATACCAGCTGCTAAAATAGATTTATTTTCACTTACGCAGCTTAACATATCTAACAGGTTTTTATTAAATCCCTTATTATTATTTGATAAAAATTAAATTATTCGTATCTTAGAGAAGCTAATTTGTTATTAAGTATTTTTTAAATCATCAACAACGAAGTAATACAGTGAAGTTACTAATTTTTATATTTATCTTTTCATACTTAGTTTTAAATTCTGAGATTAATAATGATAATTATTTTACTGAATACGAGAATAATCCTTTTATTTTTACTTCAAAGAATAAAACACAAAAACTTATTATTTCTGCAATTGATGATATAGCAATTATATTTACTTTCATCAATACAAATGGGGATGCAAAAGACACAATATCTGGAGTAGGAAAGCAAGATTTATTCTCTGCCAAGCTTGGAACAGAAAGTGATGAATATAATGGTAAAGGATATTTTGTGAGAGAATATTGGTATAAAACAGAGAATTGTTGCTCTATGAGTTTTAGGATAAGCTTGGAAGATAAAATATGTTACATAAATAAAGTAAATGTTGATCACTGTCCAGAATTACAAAAAATAAAAGAAGAATTTTTATTTTTAGAACCAAGAAAAGAAAAGAGTAAAAATCCAAATTCAAGAAAGGAATGAGTTTTTTTTGATAGACTCTTTAATGCTTTTTTACTGATAGCACTAGGATAGGAAAATAAGTTTAGAATAATAACATACAATACAAATCTCAACATAGGAATTGTATATTTAATATAATTTTATTAATTTAAAGTTCAACAATATCATTATCAAAAGTATTTAAAATGAGCAAAATATTCCCCCCTTTAAATTTCCAAAAATGGATTGACGAAAATAGAGAAAAGTTGAAACCCCCTGTATGCAATCAGGTTGTTTGGCAAGACACCGAGTATATTATTATGGTCGTAGGCGGTCCTAACATCAGGAAAGATTATCATTACAATCAAACTCCAGAGTTCTTTTATCAACTCGAAGGCAATATGGTGCTTAAAGTAATTGACGATGGCGAGTTTAAAGATGTCGCTATCAATGAAGGTGAAATATTTGTTTTGCCTGCACGCGCGCCTCATTCACCTCAAAGATTTGAAAATTCAGTCGGATTGGTAGTAGAGACCAAACGCCCAAAAACTATGTTAGACCAGCTTCATTGGTATTGCGAATCTTGTGGCAATCAGTTGTTTAAAAAAGAATTTCATTTGACTGATATTGTACACGAATTAAAAATTGCATTTGACGAGTTTTATAATAATGAAACTCATCGAACTTGTGATAAATGTAACACTGTTATGGACAATGTTTTGCTCGAAAATAAGAAAGGAAATGACAATTGATTAAATTAAATAATGGCTCCGAAATTCGCAAAATAGATATTCATACTCATATTATGCCCGAGAAGATGCCCAATTGGGCTGAAAAATTTGGCTACGGTGGGTTTATTAGTTTGGACCACCATAAACCTTGTTGTGCAAGAATGATGATGGACGATAAGTTTTTTAGAGAAATAGAAGATAATTGTTGGGATGCAGAAGCAAGGATCAGAGATTGCAACCATCATAATGTTGATATGCAGGTGCTGTCCACTATTCCAGTTTTGTTTAGTTATTGGGCAAAACCACAAGATTGTTTAGATGTATCAATGTTTCTGAATGACCACATTGCAGACATTGTTGAGCGTTATCCAGATAGATTTATAGGCTTAGGAACTGTGCCGATGCAATCGCCAGAGCTTGCAATAAAAGAACTTGAAAGATGTAAAAAAATTGGTTTAGCTGGTATCGAAATAGGAACTCACGTAAATGATTGGAACTTAGATAATGAAAACATTTTCCCAATATTTCAAGCAGCCCAAGAATTAGACTTAGCAGTATTTGTTCATCCATGGGATATGATGGCAAAAGAAAAAATGAATAAATACTGGCTTCCTTGGCTTGTAGGTATGCCAGCGGAATCTTCACTTGCGATTTGTTCAATGATATTTGGTGGAGTTTTTGAGAAATTACCAAATCTTAGAGTGGCTTTTGCTCATGGAGGTGGCTCTTTTCCTGCGACTATTGGAAGAATTGAACATGGGTTCAATGTTCGTCCCGACTTAGTTGCAATAGATAATAATGTAAATCCAAAGGAATATTTAGGCAAGTTCTATTTAGATTCGCTTACTCACGACAAGGCTTTGCTAAATTATTTGATTGATTTGGTTGGTGCTGATAGCATTGCATTAGGGACTGATTATCCTTTCCCACTCGGTGAGTTACAGCCAGGTAGTTTGATTGAGTCAATGACTGAATTATCTACAGATACGGTAAACAAATTAATGAATGGAACGGCATTGAAATGGCTCGGAATTAATAGTTAATTTTAATTTATTTAGATAATGATTCAATATTCTTGAATTGATTTAATGCTTGTGTCATTGTCCAAAATTCAACTTCATTGCTTAATTCATTTTTAATTTTCTCTAAAATCCAACGTAAATTATCATTGTTGTGTGCATCTTTGATGTGGCCAGAAGCAATTACCGGCAGAATAATTCCATTTTTATAATACTCTTCGTATTTTTTATTATTTAGTATTTTTTTAATAATTTCTACGAATGCAGTTGCTGGCAGATAGTCATAATCTAATTGAATAGGATTTTTTGATATGAATTTGCTGACATACCACCAAAAATGTCGTACTTCTTTCTGCTTATAAACTCTACGCTCTACTGGGTATCTGATGGATTTTATTTTGTCTCTTTCTTTTGCCCAATCTTGTTCTTTACTGCTCGGACTTTTTCCGAATTTCCATTTGAAATATAAGCTCGGCAAGAATTTTCTAAGAACCTCCGAATCCAAAGTAAAATGTGAATATATCGGAAATTCTATTATTTTTCCATTTTTGTTAGGGATAGTAACAGATTCGCTTATTCGCCAAGGCAATAAGTTGTCGGGTGCATTTGTATAATCATATTCCGAACTTACTATTCTGCCTTTTGTTACAGAAGTATCAGCTAAAAATCCTAATTTAACTAAACTATCTATAACTTCGCTCGAAGGCTCGATATAATAAGCACCAGCTCTAAATATATTGCATTTATAATCTACATCAACTTCATTAATAATTTTCTCTAAATAGTCCTTTCCACGTTTAAGCAATTCATACTTTTCCTCCGTAGGTAGTTTACCTATTGACCAATTTTTGTCGTCTAATTGCCATTGATTGTTGGTATATTTACTGTCTGCCCACTGCGGATGAATATGAAGTTGAATATCATGTCCTGCTTCGTAATATTTTCTGATTAGGTTTTCCCATTCCATTACTATTTTTTCTGCGTCGTCTTGTTTACCGATTAAAGACTGAAATCCCCATTGCTGTCCAACTTCGGCAAACAGAGTCATTTTTGCATCAAATTCACTAAGCAAGTCTAACATATTTAGAGTAGGATTATGCTGGACATCAAAGTAATCTCCAGAGCCATCGCCAAAGAGTTCCCAATCGTTTGTTAATACTAATCCTAATTTCATTTTATTGCTTTGCGAAATTGTGTTGTCAAATAATGTTAATTAAATTATTATATAAATCAATATTTATATATTGTAATTCCTTTGTTAGCGAGCTTTATCATTTTGTCAAAACAGGGTTTCAAATCAGCTCTAAAGAAGTTCATTCCATCGATATTCAAGTCTTGACATAAACCTGGCTCAATATTCCTTTTGAAATATTTGGGTAAGTCAAAAAGCATATTATCCATATTGTGAGCATAAGTTTGCACTTCAATTTCATTCTTGTTTATGTCAATGCACCGTCCAGTTAATAGCTCGTCATGGTATGGGTTCAATGGCATTTTGTCCGGAAGCAAGTCGTCAACCACATGAACAGCAGAAAAATAGGTTGTTTTAACTCCAAGACCTATGGCCTTTCCTCCTAACTCATAAGCTTTATAGAATGGACTATTTTTATCATAAGGACGCTTAGAGAGTTGGTGATGCGAAGTTATTTCTTCGGCATTTTTGCCAATAGCAACTACTGATTTAGTGGGGTGAAGCGACCTAATCGCCTGTGAGTGTCTTCGTGCAAATTCGGATAATATGCCCATATAAGATGGAGTTCTTTTTTGCTTAAATATCTCGTTTTGTTTTAAAAATTTATATGAAGTGAGCTTAGGAAAAGTAGGAAAAATCAGAGTGCCACCAGCCCCAACAATTTCCATCAGAATATTAAGAGTATTATAAAAAGGAAAACCAAGGTTAAGTTTGTCAATAGAGCTATGAACAAAAACCGTATCATCTTTATTGACAAGCAATTTACCTATAATAATTTCGGCAAGCATATCTTCGGACAATTTAGGCAAAGAAGCAACCCTCTGCTTCAATTTTTTTTGATTATAAGCATGATATTTCTTTTTGATTGGTTCAGGCATTATTTTTTTTAGGATTTTTTTCATGGGAGGAAATTTATCGAGGCACCACCGTCTAAGGTTATATTATTACCTGTCATCCATTTTGATTTATCAGAAAGTAGAAATGCCGTTAAATTTGCTACATCTTCAGGACTACCTAAACCTAAAGGATATTTGGAATTTAATTTATTCAAATATTCGTCAGTGAAAAAATTGCTATCTTTTGTAAGCAAATCTGTTAGTATATGTCCTGAGTTTATTGAATTAATTCTAATATTCTTTTTTGCAAACTCTAATGCTGATGTTTTTACAAAAGAATCCATTGCCGCTTTTGAAGCACTATAACTTGCTATACCTTGCATAGCAAAGTTTGAAGTAATTGAAGAAATATATACAATAGCTCTATTGCTATCAGAAATAGAAACTTTCTTCTTTACAAATCCTTTTATCAATGCAGCTTGTGAATGATAATTAACATCAAATATTTCTAATGACTTATCATATTTTATCGAGCTAATTGTTTTAGTTTCTTGTATTCCAGCACATAGAATTATTCCATTAAATTTTCCATATTCTTTAGCCAATTCCTCTAAATATTGGGGTAATAAATCAATTTCTTTGCTCAAATCTTTTAAATTATAGTTGAAATTATGACCTAATTGTGATTTAAGTTCAGATAACTTTTCTTTATTACGTGCAATTCCTAAAACATTAGCACCAAGTGAGACCAATAATTCAGATATTGCTTTACCAATTCCATTACTTGCTCCTGTTACTATAAATGTAGAGTCTTTTTCAAATTTAATCATTGATTTTCTTTTATATAAGCAATCATGTTTGAAATTATACTTAATTTTTTTTCCATATAAACATCAGCACTTATATCAATATCAAACGCCTCTTCTAAAGCAGAAAAATATGTAACTGTTTCTAACGAATCTAATAAGTCTTCATCAACTAAATTAGTATCTAATTCAATTTCCACTTCGTCATTTATTTCTTCAATTATTTCTACTATTTCATCAAATATTTTGCTCATTGTTAATTTTTCCTTATATTATGCTTGAAATTTCTGATTCATTTATATTTATTGGTATTCTTATGAAACTAACTATTCTATTAGTATTATTCCTTTCATTTAATGAATTATTTTCAAACTATATTATTGAAAATAAAGGACAGCTTACTTACGATAACGGAGAACCTGCGAATGATGTATTATATTACACCATATTGGGAGGTCAATCAAAACTATATTTCACAAAAAACTCTATAAAGTTATTGCAATATAATCAAATAAACAATGATATTAAAATAGATATAAGTGAAATAAATTTTGAGAGTAAAGAAATAATTGTAAAAAAAGACTTTGATAAAAATCTTCCATATTTCAATTTTTATTTAGAAAATAACCCTGAAGGTCTTGAGGATATTTCTATACTTAAATCAATCGAATATAAGTCTATAAATAACAAAATAGATTTATTAATACTTTCTAATCAGTCGGAATTACAAATCAAATTTTCTAACAATGGAGAAGCAAATTTAGAAAATAATTTTGTAAAAAAGATTAATAGATTATTTAATCAGCACAATAAACCCAAAAAATCAGAAAGTACCTATTTTAGTTCTTCTGAAGATGACATTGAAATTAGTTCTATTTTAGCGGGAGATGAATTTACATCTATCATGAGTGTAGATTCAGACGGAGATGATATATTCGTTTCAGGTATTTCTAAAGCTAATAACCTTCCGATGACAAATGGAAGTTATCAAGAAGTTAATGCAGGCAACTTAGATATGTTTGTTTTTAAGCTTAATTTAGAAGGAAAAATTCAATGGGGTACTTTTGTTGGTTCAAGTAACTTAGAGGGTGGGGGCTATATTGCTGCTCAACATAATTCTGTTTGGGTTGTTGGCGAATCAAGAGGACCAGGTTTTCCTATAAAAGGTGATTTTATACATGATTCGTATCAGGGTGGAACAGCTGATTGTGCATTATTTAATTTGAATTTTAATGGGAAATTACAATATTCAAGTTATATTGGTGGAGGGAGTTACGAATCCATATTAGATGTAAAATTTGATAAAGATGATAATGCTTATTTTACAGGCAGAGTAGATGGTACAAATTTATATACAACTTCGGATGCTGAACAGAAATTCAATGGAGGCAACTATGATGCTTTCTTATTAATAATCAACTCTCAGTTAGAAGTAGAATATATGTCTTTATTTGGAAATAATGGAGATGAAATGGGCGAATCTATCGCAGTGAATGACGAATATGTTTATATTGGGGGTTACTCGAAATCATCTTACCTTGGTAAAACAGAAGATTCATATCAAAAAAATAACAATGGTAATTATGACGCTTTTATTTCTTGTTTTGATTTAACTGGAAAGCTACAATGGTCGACCTTTTTAGGTGGTGGTGGGATTGAGTATGGGACTAATATTGCTTGTGATAATGAAGGTAATGTTGTTTTTTCTGGTTCAACTTCTAGTGATGATTTCCCAACAAACACTAATGCCATTCAAAAATATAAAAATGGAAATTTTGATAATTTTATTGCTAAATTTGACAAATATGGCAATTATTTATGGAGTTCATTTTTAGGTGGGCATTTTGCCGAAGCTTATGAATCTTTAACATTTCAAGCAGGTGGCATAAGTACTAATCATGATAATGATATTGCATTCTCTTTTTCTACTTATAGTCCTGATATATTAAATGATAAAGGTAAAATATTCAAATATCGACAAAATAAGGATTCTTTTTTAGCTGTCTTAAATGAAAATGGCGAATATTTATGGTCTTCGTATTTTGGTGGTGCTGGAGATGATGAAGCAAGAGATGTTCATTTTGATAAAGATGGTAGTCTTTGGTTTGTTGGTAATACAAATAGTCCTGATTTTTATGTCAAAAATGATATTTTTGGTAATACTACTCGTAATACGACTATTGACGGCTTCCTACTAAAATTCTCACAGAAAAAAGATTTAGGCAATTGCCCTGGCGGTTCTTTCGATTTCCCATCTTTTAATGTTTCTAATGAAATTGTTTTCTCTGGCGATGCGACTTTAAATGATGCTGTTGTACGGTTAACTACCAAAGAGATGTTCCGTATGGGTGGTGTTTGGTATGAAGACGGAGTATTTACTCATGCTGGTTTCGAGACTTCATTCTCATTTAAGTTTTCTGAGGGTAATAATTATGGTATTATTGACGGTTCATTGCCCGGTGCTGATG
>Ga0209475_10000888_pt1 | contig 45570 bp, 40 predicted proteins | sample tdDd471_FD_187128 | JGI IMG/M metagenome (GOLD analysis project Ga0209475, IMG submission 187128) | Marine sediment microbial communities from the Atlantic coast under amendment with organic carbon and nitrate - tdDd47.1 (SPAdes)... | ecosystem: Environmental > Aquatic > Marine > Coastal >... | reverse complement strand
AAAACTGTCTCGGTACCAGCCGACAGCGGTGTAGGCAAAAAGTGGCAGCGTTGGGGCGCTCGGCTGGGTCTGATAGCTACTAGTGAAAATAGCAGTATGGGCAGGTGCCATGAAGGCGGAGACCGCCTGGACAGTACTGCCATTATCATAAGGGTTCTCGGTAAGGAGAACAGGCTCGTTTGAACCAGTATCCCAGCCGACCGGTAGGCGGCCTGGTAAGGTGAAGAGATCACTGCCTTCGGGGAGGGGAATCCAGTCTTCAAGCGTCGGGCGGATGAAATTGCCAATACTCATGCCGACAGCTTCAAGGTCAGTAAATTCTCTGATATTACCCTCCCCGTCAGCAAAAAGAAGAGAAGGGAAACTTTTGGGATGTTCCATCTATTGTCTGAGAATTCTGAAAACAGAATCGACCGCTCTATAAATATCGAGGTCGTCACCGAAGATGTCTTGAATTGCAGGATGTTCGATGAGGTCTTCAACAATATACTGAGTGAAATAGAGACTTACAACGTTCGGATCCTGCGCTATGGTACGAACTGGGGCTATCTTCATCTGAAGTTCGAACTCTTCTATATAGCCAAGTTTGCTTAGCTGATTTTCAAAGGCTTCCCTTAGATCAGCAACGGATGTTGTTTCGACAATTTCTCTATCGATCAGACGCTGAACTAATTTTGCGGCAAATTCCGGAGCGTGATCTTTCGCCCTCAAGAACATTTTTCTACGCTCCTGCTCACGCTTACGATCAATTGTGCGAATGGTTTTGTCTGTAGTTCTATTGGGACTAATATTTACTTTGGCCATTAAAATCTCCATATAGTTATCATCTCCCTGAGGGAAATGGGACCACTACTTTTGAATCTATTTGTATGAATTCTTTATAATCTGAATACATAATAATCACTAGCGTAATTTTGCACTCAATGTGGGAAAAAAATACCTTTTTCAACGCAGTGTTTTTAGAAAACATTACTGTTTTTTTAACTCCTTCGGCTTAGCTGGTGCACCATGTTTTATTACCTCAGATCTGTGTCAAGGTATGAAAAAATCAGTTGATTTTCTGATATTTGTTTGTATGCTGGATACTTTGTTTGTGAAATTGTGAGTGGATTACCGAATGTAATTGTCACTTTAATATTATTTTTTTAAAAAAAACCTTATTGACCTCTGGAGGTTCTTTACATGGTAAGAAAAATAAAAGCTATACTGCCGGTACTGTTGTGCGTGTCTGTTATGACTTTATCTGGTTGCGGATCTAAAAGCGAAACGGATCAGGGTATGAAGGTAGAGGATAAAGGCGAGGCTATGGGTGTTGTTGAGTCACTTGATTCAAAGCCCCTGGGAATTAGCGAAGGTCGCACTACTGAAGGAATGCTTCCTGTATATTTTGATTTTGATTCTTCAGATATCAGAAAAGATCAAGGTGCCCGTGTTGAACTTAATGCTGACTTCATCAAAAAGCAGAAGGATTATGATATAAAAATTGAAGGCAACTGTGATCAGCGGGGTACTAACGAATATAACATGGCTTTGGGTGAAAGACGTGCTTTGAGCGCTAAGAAATATTTAATAAACCTTGGTGTTGACGAGTCAAAACTGAGAACTATAAGCTATGGTGAAGAGAGAGTGTTGCTCCATGGACATGACGAACTCTCCTGGGCTCAAAACAGACGAGCTGATTTTGTGGTTATCGAATAGAAAGCAATTGGTCTTTCTTAGAATATTACGGAGAATATAATGATATTTCAAAAAAGCATTTTCGCAGCATTGATCTTTTCATTGTTCTTTTTTGCTTCAAACAGTTGCTTTTCTGCAGACTTGAAAGTTGGTATCATGAATGTTCAACAAATCATTGTTGAATGTGATGCAGGAAAAGCCGCCAAAGCGCGGTTTGATGAAAAAATGAAGAACCTACAGAGTAAATTTAAGGCAGAGGAAGAGGCGCTTAAAGGGCTGCAGGAAGAGATCAAGAAGAAAAGTTCTGCATGGAGTGAAGAGAAAAAGGCCGAAAAGATTCGCGAGTTTCAAAAAAGTGGCAGGGAGCTTCAAGCGAAGACCGAGGATGCTCGTTTTGAAATGAAAAACATGCAGGACAAGGAACTTGAGCCGATCCTCAAAGCTCTAGAAAAGGTGGTTGATAAATATGGTGCAGATAACGGATATTCAGCAATATTAGATGCTAAAAGCGTTATCTTTTTTGATCAAAAAATTGATATCACAAAAACTATGATCAAGAAATTGAATGGAGCAATAGCAAAATAGTAATTTCCTGGAATGTGGTATTGATATGATTATTGGCAAAACGGTGTAGGAGGCTTCTTCTACATCGTTTTGTTGTTTTTGGTGTCTGGTTTTTCTTTATTATCCCTCCCAAGGGTATAATAAGGATACTCCTTAAAGGGAAAATAAACTAATTCCCCGTTTGTCGGGGATAGATGTTGAGCATAGGAAGAGTTCATGGCAATAAAAAGTATGACCGGCTTTGGCCGAGGGGAGTTTGAAAAAGATGGCCGTGTCTGGACAGCTGAGGTCAGGTGTGTCAATAACAGATACCTCGACCTAAAAATGAAACTTCCGAGGGGCTATTCATTACTGGAAGAAAAAATAAGGAAAAAAGTTGCAGAAACACATCTGCGCGGCAGGGTTGATCTGTTTCTTTCAGTGAGTGGTGACTTTTCAGATCTTCAGGAGGTTAAGGTGAATTTGACTTTGGCTGGAGACTACAGGAGTGCCTTGCAAGCCTTGTCTGACGAATTTGGTTTGAAAAACGATATTACGCCTCAGGTGTTGGCTGCTTACCCTGATGTGCTTAAGCGAGACCAGAAAGATGAGGATTTGGCTGTAGTATGGGAGATGGTGGAGAAAGTTATTGATTCGGCTCTGGAAAGTTGTGATACGATGAGATCACAAGAGGGTGAGGCGCTTGCTCTTGATCTTATAGCCAGACTGAAATTCTTTGAAGAAACCATTGAGCACATCGAAAAAAATATCCCTGAATTACTGGAACAGCGTCAAAAACATCTACAGGAAAGGCTCGAAAAGTTATTAGTAAATGTTCAGCTAGATCCGGCTCGTTTAGCTCAGGAAGTGGCTGTTATGTCAGATAAAACTGATGTTACAGAAGAGATTGTTCGATTGCGCTGCCATATTGCGCAATTTACGCTGTTTCTCGCCGAAAAAAGCGGTATTGGTCGAAAGCTTGATTTCCTCATCCAGGAGTTCCTGCGAGAGGTGAATACTCTGGCTTCAAAGATAAATGACGCCAATGTGGCACATCTTACTGTCGATTTGAAGAGTGAACTGGAAAAGATGCGAGAGCAGGTCCAAAATATTGAATAGTAATTCTTGATTCTTTTAGGAATTTCAGGATAGGAAAAGGCCCCTTAAACAGGGGCCTTTTTGTTTTTGTATGTGTTTCGGTTGGGCCTCTCTTTTCAGCTTACCCTAATCCATCAACTCCGCCTGCACCGCGTCAAGCAGGTACGGCATCGAATCAGTTACAGTAGTCGATAACTCCAGCGACCAATTGATCTCCTGCGGTTCCACCCCGAAGACAAGAACCGGCGGGGGAGAACTGCACCCTGCCAGTGCCATGACTCGGAAAATATCAAATCCGAGCATTGAAGCGATGCATCATTCGCCGCTACAATGATCCAAAGGTATTTTGTAAACAGTACATTCCAGCAAGTAGATGTGATTACCTGGTAATGAGAAATTTTCCCCTGGGTTCTTTCTACCCAATGACCAAGGGCGCCGCGGGGAGCTTCGCATAAAGCTACACCGAATCCGGAAAATTGTTCGAAGTTATCGTCAAAGGCATTTTGGCCGGGATTCAATTCATCCAGCCAGCTGCTCATGGTAAAAGCTATCTTTCTTGCCTCCAGTGCCCGGGCTACAAGGCGATCCATAATTGAAATACCATGACCAACATTGAAGTAGTCACTGTAAACGTCACCGACCTTCTGGACATCAGGTAAATAGGCATTGTCGATGAACGTGGTGAGCTCTGCAAGGTGTTGTTTGTAGGGGGAGATATCACTGGCTGTGGGAATGGCACTGTAGCCACCGGGTAGAAAACTGTTGGTACTTGCGATTCAGGAGGGTTTCAAAGCCGCGAAAAAGCGTTTCGGTACAATGTGAATCGACGATTTGTTGCTGCCCGCCATTGGTCTCAATGGCTATTGCGACCTTCATATGACCTTCAATCCGCGTAACCGGATCCATGACGGTAATTGTTTTCATTCTATATCTCCAAATATATACGTTCTTACAACTAAAACTTAAAAATTATGCGCCTTTTGACGCACACAAAATCTTGCAATTCAGGATGATCAGGCCATTACTGGCGCGTTTTTAACATCACTGAAAACCACCTGGATTTCGGTTGTTGCCTTGAGTCTCTGAGGAACTACCGATGGGTTCTTTAGGCGTAAACTCCATTTGCCGTAGGTTTTGGCAGAGACGGCGCTTAGCTGGGTGTTCGTATCTGCATCGTAAATAATTACGATCTGGCCGGTATCCCTATAGCCCTTGATTGAGACCTTGGATCTACTCTCCACCCATTCTGCCCTTCTGAATTTAAGAGAACCTGTTGTGGGTTCAGCCACTGGCTCGGGGGCATTAGGGTCAGGGTCTTCGATAACTGGTTTTTCGAAATATTTAGTCTTATGTCGTGTTGTCTAGGGCACCTACTGTGCCATATCGCTGTGTGTCGTGTAGTAAGGAGTGAATATCTTGTTGAAATACCGTCTTTTGGTGGGGTGCTATGACAGAAAAGGGGTGGTAGGTGAGCCTCTCTGCGTAGATGGATAAAAAAGAGGGTGTGTGCAAAGAAATGTACTATGCTTAGAGGATTAAATGTTTGTCTTTAGCCAGGGGACTTTTAACATTTAATGTAAATCTCTGGCTAGTGTCTCATCCAGGTGGTTGAGGAATTCACTTTGACCCGAAGTAACTCTAATTAGTATAGGTAGTAAGGTTAAATTATTTCAATTTTCAAAGATAATTTACGAGGTCTTCATTCGATGGAAATTAATGTTAAACAAGATTGTACCGGTGTAAACTGGAGTGCCGTATCTGACACATTAAAAATTGTTGGGATGGCTTATTACGAGCCGGATGCACACAGAAGAGCTTTTGAAGCCAGCTATACAACTGTGTTTATGTATCATAATGGACAGTTGGTCGGTTTTGGTCGAGCAATTTCCGATGGGGTCTATCAAGCAGCTATCTATGATTGTGCTGTTCTCCCTGAATTTCAAGGAAAAGGGCTCGGCTCGACACTTATGAAAAAACTTCTCGCTCAAATTGCAGATTGCAATGTCATTCTTTACGCATCCCCGGGAAAAGAAGGTTTTTACCAAAAAGAAGGTTTCCGGAAAATGAAAACAGGTATGGCTTACTTTAAGAACAGGGAATCCATGAAGGAACGGGGTTTCACGGAATAAATAATTGAAACTATGAATTGGGCTTTGTACAAACAACCTACTCTCTATAGATAATGATGAATGATTTTAATAAGGTGAATTGTGCTGTCGAGGTAGGGGCAGCTATTGAGGAAAAACCGGTATTAGAAATCTTATATCAAGATGAATATTTAGTCGCTGTTAATAAACCAGCAGGGCTTTTTGTACACCGAAGCTATATGGATAAAGATGAAATTTACTTTGCCTTACAACTTGTTAGAGACCAGATCGGGCAATATGTTTACCCGGTACATAGACTGGACCGGCCAACTTCAGGGGTTTTGCTCTTTGCTTTAACCCCTGAAGTCGCACGCTTTATGGGAGAGGCTTTTACCAATAAAACCATTCAGAAGACATACTACGCTTTAATACGTGGGCATTTGTTGGGGAGTGAAACTATTGACTATCCACTTAAAGAGAAGCTGGATAAGCTCGGCGATAGGAATGTCAGCCGAGAGAAAGAGCCACAGCAGGCCCAAACTGCTTATCAGTCGCTTTTGACAGCATCCCTCCCCATATCGCTAGGTAAATATGACAGTGTCCGCTACTCATTGATAAAACTGCAACCGGCTACTGGTCGGCGCCATCAGATCAGACGGCACTTAGCTCACTTACGTCATCCTGTCATTGGTGATATTAACTACGGTGACAATAAACAGAATCCATTCTTTAGAGAGTATTTTGGTTTTAAACGCTTAATGTTGCTTGCAAAAAAACTTGATTTTGTTCATCCAATTACCAGTGAAAAAATAACCATTGAAGTGCAATTTGATCAACAATGGCTACGCGTTTTCGCTAAGTTAGCCTGGCAGGTTGATATTTTAATGTAAGGTTAAGAGATTGATGATGAAGGCGGTTTTTAGCCAGTCTTCTCCCCTTAACAACTACTGAAGGAATTGAATGTAAATTTGCATAATATCTTTTGAATAGATAGACTGTGACTATAGAATTAAGATAGGAAAAGTAACTAGCTGTTGTTGTGTTGTTAAGGCTTTGTTCATACATCACCAGATGTTTTTGAAGGTATATCAATGGATGTTTTTGTGGCTCGTCAGCCAATATTTAATAGAAATAAAAAGATTTACGCATACGAACTGTTATTTCGTTCTGGGTTGTCAAATATATTTCCTGAGGTTGATGGGGATATGGCAACTTCGAGCTTGTTATCATCATCCTTTTTTACCGTTGGTATAGATAAAGTTGTCGCAGGCAAAATAGCATTTATCAACTTCACAGAAGAACTGATTGCGAAAGGAACGCCCCAACTTTTTTCATCTGGAAAAATGATGGTGGAAATACTGGAAAACGTTGAACCTAGTGCTGAGATGATTGCTTCATGCAAAGTGCTTAAGGAAGATGGATACGAGCTTGCTTTGGATGATTTTGTCTATGCCAAGAAATACGATGAGTTGTTGTATCTGAGTGACATCATAAAAATTGATTTTCGATTGACTCCTCAAGAAAAGATTGTGGAAATGGCTCTCTTTCTGAAAAACTATAACTGCAAGCTTCTTGCTGAAAAGGTAGAGACCTATGAAGAATTTGAAAAAGCAATGGAGCTTGGATTTGATTATTTCCAGGGGTACTTTTTTTCAAAACCAGAAGTTTTAAAGAATAAGGATTTGTCAGCATCACAAGTAACAATGATGCAGCTTATTTCAGAAATTAATGCTGCTGAATTTGATGTGGAATCTCTTAGTAAGTTAATTAGTCAGGATATTTCCATCACCTACAAACTGCTGACCTATATCAATTCAGCATATTTTTCCAGATTGCAGCCAATCTCTTCGATTAACCAGGCTATCAGTTTTTTAGGCGAAAAAGGTTTTAAACTTTTTGCTTCACTTATTATTACAAGCAAGCTCGCAAAAGATAAACCTGATGCACTTGTCAAAATGGCTACGGTGCGTGCCCGTTTTCTTGAACTTGTCGGTAATGAACTAAATATTGATAGTAGCGAACTTTTTCTGCTTGGTCTTTTTTCGCTCATTGATGCGATGCTTGATCGAAATATGAAGGAAATTTTAAAGCAGTTACCCCTAACGGAAAAAGTTAAAGTCGCTCTTGTAGATCGGACAGGTGAACTCTTTATTTTTATACGGTTAATTGAAACTTATGAGACCGGCAATTGGATTGCTTTTCGATATGCACAGAAAAAATCAGGTGTTGAAAATCAGAAACTATCTGATTTTTATTTTGAAGCTCTTGCATGGGCTGATGCGTTCGATTGATTTTCGAAAAAACTGTTTGTTCTGCATGGAAAAACTTTTCAACTAAAACACATCGCCGCTGCAAACAGACAGGCGTTTGCAGCGACTTGGTCTTAAAATATCTGACTACGTTAATAACCAGCAATTATTCGCAACAGCTTTTTCTTATAGGTGGAGCAAAGACAATATTGCTGACCATCTTTTCACGCTTTCCAAGTAAATGAAGTCCTCCATAAACTCCTGCAAGAATGAGCAAAGAAAGAGCAATAAACCACAGATTATGCCCTTCAGCGATCTGGTAAAAAAGAGTTGCAACGGCCCAGGCCAATAAAGTGCTGTATGCCGCCATCACACCGGCATAAAAACCTCCCATTTCCTGCCTGGCAGCACCTATTACTGCAAGGCAAGGGAAATACATCAAGACGAAGAGAAGATAGGCAAAAGCTGAAAAAACAGTGAAGTATGTTGCAATATGTTGGTAGACCGAAGTATCTGCACCAATCTCTTCTGATATGGCTTGTTGATCTTCAGAAATGAGGGCGATGCCTAAGACATCAAAGGAGCTCACAAGTCCGACTACACCTTCACCAATTGTAGTAAAAGCCTCTGTTATTGACCCAGCAACGTCTAAACTACTCCTGTCTTCTTCTGCGATCATTTCAGTTGAAGGATCCATTTCCATTGAGGCATAGAGGGAGTTGAGTGTACCAACGATGGCCTCTTTTGCAAAAAGGCCAGTGAAAAGCGCGACAGACGCAGGCCAGTTTTCTTTACTGATTCCCATGGGTTCAAAAACAGGGCCGATAGCTTTTCCAGCAGTAGCGAGCACGGATACTTCTGAGTCTTCGTTTCCAAAAGAGATCACACCATCTTTGAATCCAATTGAATTAAGTACACTGAGTACAAAAACTGCAATGACAACGATCTTTCCAGCTTTCCTGACAAAGTGCTTCGTTCTCAGCCACGCAGTCTTAAATACGGCTCCAAATTGTGGGGCATGATAAAGAGGGAGGTCCATCACAAAATGTGAAGGAGTACCCTTGAAAAGAGTATTTTTTAAGAAATATCCGGTGAGGATAGCCATGGCTAATCCTGCTAAATAGATCATGAATACAGCAAAGCCAGAATATGCACCGAAAAGAGCTGCGCAAAAAAGTGCATACACGGGAAGTCTGGCCCCACATGACATGAATGGTGCCATGAAAATGGTCATGAAGCGGTCACGCTTACTGGTTAAAGTACGAGCAGCCATAATTGCAGGCACTGTGCAACCAAAGCCGACGACCATGGGGATGAAAGCTGATCCTGGGAGTCCAATTCTTCGCATGATTCTATCTGCCACGACCCCAACCCGTGCCATGTATCCAAGGTTTTCAAGAATGGCTAAAGAAAAGAACATGAAGAAGACAACAGGAACAAAAGTAGCGACGGTCTGACATCCTGCACCGATACCACCGGCCATAACCAAAAGCCATTCCGGGCTTCCAAGGGACGATAAAAATATGGCAGGGACATCCACAAAGACAAGACCACCAAGAATATCAAAAAAGTCTATGAATACTGAGCCAAAACCAATTGCAAACCAGAAGGTAACGAACATTGATACCAAAAAGATTGGAATAGCGGCAAAACGATGCAATACGACATTGTCAATCTTATTGGTAATGCTTTCATTTCGATCCTTTATCTCTTGTACAACGCGGGAATGAATTTTGTCGATTGAGGCATATTTTTGTACAGAATCAATCACTTCAACGCTCGAGATATGAGAGTCATGTTCCGGCAGACTTTCTATTGCATTTTCGACGCGTTTCAATGCTTTGGCTACAGATTCTTTGTTGACTGCAACAACGGGAATAACTGGAAGGTTAAGTTCTTTACTTAACTGGTCGATGTTAATTTCAATCCCTTCTTTTTCTGCGACATCCACCATGTTGAGGAGGACGATAATCTGATTTGTCCTCTCCTTTAGGTCCATAGTCAAAAAGAGATTTCTTGAAAGGCTTGTCGCATCGACAACATTTAGAATCAAGTCATATTCACCCTCACGTATGACCTTCTCGGCAACTTTTTGATCTTCTGAATCTGGACTTAAATTGTAAGTACCTGGAAGATCGACAAGGTCGATTGAGCTATCCTGGAGTGGCAGACGGCCTTCAACTTTCTCAACTGTTACCCCCGGCCAGTTACCAACTTTCTGGCGAGATCCAGTCAGGCTGTTAAAAAGAGTGGTCTTTCCGCAGTTGGGTACTCCGGCAATGGCAATTCTTTCTATTTTATGCATCTTAGAACTCCTTTACTAAAACTTGTCTAGCTTCATCTTTTCTAAGAGCAATTCTGCTGCCACGAATCTGAAAGACAATTGGGTCGGAAAGTTTTACTGGCGCAAGTTCAATAGTTGTGCCTTCAACAAAACCCATCTTATGAAGTTTCTCTGTGTACTCTGAAGGGTGATTTTCAAAACCTGATATCTGATATGCTTTACCCTGTCCGATATCTGTGAGGTTGATGATTTTTGACATTGTCGCTCTCCTTTATTTGAGCAAATTCTAATGAAATTCGTCTTCAGATGTTTAATTGGTAGGCAAATTACCAATTAAACATCGGTTGATTTATCGATGGAAAGCGAATGTAACAGAGCAGATATTCAGGGTCAACAAATAAAATAAGGTTGACCTAATAAGTCTGTTGGTCACTCACTTTAAAAAAGCTTTAAGTATACAGGATATAACAATTAATCTTACCTTGATTCTCTGTGTGTTTGTGTGCTTATCTATGGGAGTCCAGACATAACCCCCACCAGGAAAAAGAACGAAATTCCCTTAAATGACAGATACGATCCACTATTTTTGAAAATGAAAAAGATTGTAATTCTGAAGATTCTACCAGCTTTCAACTCATTATTTCGCAAAGAGGAAATAAGGCTTTGGGCGCCGAACCTGATTAAATGACATCGGAACTTGATGCCTGCAAATTCGACATCAGGTATTAGAGGAAAGTCATTCGATTGCTCAACAGACCATTCTGTTCCAAGAAGCGGAAGCAAAGCAGTTTGACGAAATTGTGATATGTATCTTTTGGGGAGGGGGGAGGTCGCGACTCGCAAGAGGTGTAGAAGCTAAGGGGGGAGATGAAATCGTGCTATCGGGCCATTTTTATTTTGTAATTTACCCGTTGACAACGTATCATCAGCTTCCAATAAAATAATAATTATTCTCTTGGATATGCTGGTTCAAGATATTAAGTAAGCTGATGGTTTGCTTGGAATCGAGACGTGGTCTGGTGGAGATCAGCGTGTAAATAAAGATTATGGTGAGCGATGCAGTTATTGAACGTAGGTTTTGGTAACACCGTTATGGTGGAAAAGATTATTGCTGTAATTAATACCGGCTCCTCTCCTGCACGAAAATTGAAGGAGGCCGCAAAAATGCAAGACAGGCTTATTGATGTGACTGAAGGCAGGAGGACAAGGTCGATTCTGGTGATGGAATCAAACCATATCATTCTCTCCTCAGTACAACCTGACACCATTAACCAAAGAATGCAGGCCTTGCAGCCAGGTAATAATCTGGCGGAATATTTTGAACAGCAAAAATTGAAACGCTAGGAGTTTCTATGACCGCAGGAAGATTGTTTGTTATATCCGCTCCATCCGGTGCGGGGAAGACGACTTTGCTCAAGAGGGTAATGGCCGATGTAACGGGCCTGGTTTTCTCCATCTCTCACACTACCCGGGAGCCTCGGGCTGGGGAACGGGATGGCGTAGATTATCACTTTGTATCCCATGCTGAATTTCTGTCGATGATTGATCAGGAACTTTTCCTTGAATATGCTGAGGTGCATGACAATCTATATGGAACAAGCGTTGAGTCGATTGGTGCGCAGCTCCAGGAAGGTCTGGACGTCATCCTTGATATTGATGTGCAAGGTGCCGCAATACTCCGGGAAAAAGGACAGCCTGAGGCAACGCATATCTTTGTTTCACCCCCTAATCTCATTGAACTTGAAAGACGACTTCGCGGCAGGGGGACAGAGAGTGAGGATAAGATTAAAGTGCGGCTAAAAAATGCTGAAACCGAGATGAGTGCTGCCGACGAATATGAATATCTGATTATTAATGAGGATGTTGATGTGGCATCGAATCTTTTATCCTCAATTATACTTGCAGAACGGGCGAGAGCGCACAGACTGCCATCCGGAAAACCAATGAGTAAAATAGTGATAAAATGAAAAAACAGGGCAGGGGCCAAAAGCAGTCGGGAGAAAAGACCATTCGTGTAAGTGAAGATCTGTTATGGGGAATTCATCCGGTTTTTGAGGGATTGGAAAAAGAACCGGAAAGATTTACAGAAATCATCTTGCAGAAAGATAAGCGGGGAGGAAAGGTCGAGGCTATTGTTGAAATGGCCCGACAGCATCATATCAAGTTTACCTTTGTAGAGTCTTTGCGTATAACCGGCGAAGGGAGTTCTCAGGTGCGTCACCAGGGAATAATTGCTCGACTAAGTGAAGCACCTCTTGTTGACTTTGATGACTTTGTCCTGAAGATGAAGTCCCGTATCGATGCAGGCGAAAATGTGCGGCTGATGGTGTGCGACTCCCTGCAGGATCCACATAACCTCGGTGCAATAATCCGTTCTACTTTGGCTTCCGGTGCTGCTGGAGTTATTGTAACCCGGGAGCGTTCAGCACCTCTTGGAGGGACGGCTGCAAAGTCGTCTGCGGGGGCGATGTCACATATCGATATCTGTCAGGTAACCAATCTGGTGAACGCCCTCAAAGACTTGAAGAAAGCCGGGTTTTGGATATTTGGTGCGGTAAAGGATGCTGACGCCCACTCCCTGTATCAAACGGATTTGACTGTGCCGGCCTGTCTGGTGGTTGGCAGTGAAGGAAAGGGGATCAGGCCGCTGGTGAAAAAAGAGTGTGACGTTCTGCTCTCCATTCCGATGACGGGCACTCTTGATTCGTTGAATAGTTCAGTCGCTGCCGCCGTTATCCTGTTCGAGGCTATGAGGCAGACGCTTGAAAAAGAAACTAAGTGATACTCATTGTAGGCCGTAGGATTTAAGCTTTTCCCATATGTTTTTTTGCTGTATGTTTGCTGTTAGGTTCTTGCGCTGTAACTGAGCAAAAGCAATCGGTAAAATATCCGCGGAAACCGGATACCTCCTCCGGGAGAAAATCCGGCCCACCGATGGATTTTTATGAGCAGGCAGAAAAGGATTCGGATTTAACAAACGATGTCATTGTTATTCCGCCGGCAGAGGTGAAAAAGAAAAATGTTGAACCAGAGGTGGAACTGTAAGCGTCTGTTGCAAGGGATCTCAACAGTCACTATGTAAGATGTCGGGAGATACTCTTACCTGGCAATCGACCATCGTAAGGTTCTGCCTGCCCCGAATGGCTTCAGCTTGCCATAGAGTTCCGGGACTTCCCATGAGGTTTTTTCAAGAGTTACCTGCTTTTCAGGGGGCTGCAGTCCGTAGCGCCTGCAGGCTATATCACTGACGAAGTTTTGCAATAGATCCAGCCGGCCTGCGTCTTCAAAGAGCTCGGCTAACATCGGCAAGGCTACAGGTGCTGAAAAAATTCCTGCAGCACAGCCACAACACTCTTTTTTATGTCGGGGGTGGGGGGCGGAATCCGAGCCGAACATGATTCGCTCATGGCCAGAAAACACAGCATTTCTGAGACTTTCCAGGTCTTTTGGCCTTTTGGCGATTGGTTTGCAAAAGAGGTCTGGTTCCATGAGGCCGCCTATAACATCATCGAGAGTTATCATCAGATGGTGCAGGGTGACGGTAGCAGAGACGTTTGGATAATGATCAACGAATTCCACTGCTTCAGATGTGGTAATATGTTCCATGATGATATGCAGCTTTGGAAAAGTTTCTGCCAGCCGTTTATAAACTTTTAGAAACTCCATTTCTCGATCGAGCACAAAACCATTGGATTCGCCGTGTACCAGAAGCGGGATCTCCATCTCTTCCATGAGGGAGAGTGTTTCGTTAATTGAGCTAAAGTCGGTAACGCCGCTTTCGCTGCGGGTGGTAATGCCCGCTGGGTAGAGCTTAATACCTATTATTTCATCTTTTGCAGCTGCCAGCTCAGCTCTTGAGTAGTTTTTGAAAAAGAGGGTCATATAAGCGGCAAATGACTCTGAATTACCGGCTGCAAGCACTGCTTCTTTATATCTTTGCACTTTCTCCAGTGAGTCTACGGGAGAGACGAGGTTGGGCATGATTACCGCCCCGGCAAAAGTATGAGTGGAAAATGGGGCAACAGCTTCCAGTATTGCGTCTTCCCGGAGGTGAAGATGCATGTCGAGAGGAGAATTCAAATTAATAATCATGTTTTATACCAGTTCTTTTACTCTTTTCACAGTGCTGAACTATTTAGTGCCTTACCCCTCAGGGGGGCATTCTTTTCAATGCCGCTTGACGGTACTGAACTGAGTACTCCTGAAAACTTGTCATTCTTTATAATACCCCCTTGAGGGGTGGAAAAAACAAAAATTCATGAGAGTGTATTGAAATTAGGAACTTCATGTGACCACCAAGGCACTTATATCCGTCAAGCGAGTACTGGACAGAGTACCTCCTTGTGGGGTGTTATTCGGTAATTGTAAGAAACCTTTCCTTGTAGAGTTTTCGGTATCCCTCAAAACTGCTTGGGTCAAGCCATCTTTCGTAGGCCGCCCTGTATCTTTCTGTGCCGCGTTGTTCTAAAAGCACTTGATTAATGTTGTCGATTGCTGTTTTACCCCATTGGTTTTTGGTACAGGCAACATAACCGAGGTAGGCATTGTGGTCGTCTTGATTTTCCTCGATATTTAAAGTCATAATCTGATCCCTGATACCCATTATTTCAGCAAGGTACATGGCTTCTTCCGGCGATGCTGGGAGTGCGTCAATTCTTCCGGCCATAAGCATCTTGAGTAGATCCACTAATAGGGCAGGTCCTTCGTAGACGAAAATATTTTTGTCATTGCCGTATTTGTCTAAGGTGTTATCAAATTCTGTCCCGAAGGATCGATTTTTTATTCTGCCAATGACAAATTTATTGCTTTGCAGGATGCTTGCAAGGCTGGCTGTTTTTGATCCACCAAATGCCGAAAAATTGTTCTTATTAATTATAAGAACAATGGGGAGAGAGAAGGTGCTGGGGATTGAAAAATACAAAAATTTTTTCCGCTCCTCAGTTCTGTACTTGGAAGGGGAACAGGATTTTTCCCCCTGTTTCCACTGTTGATTCTGTCTGGAAAGATTTGCTTGTACTCGTGCATGACTATATTCCGGCAAATTTTCGATTAGAATGTTGTTGATGACCTCGACGTACCCCTCTCCTTTATAGACTCCCTCATGAATAAAAAATGGCGGTGTTGCGGATCCCATCCAACTAATAGAGTCTTTTGTCCATGCCACTTGTGGAAGCAGGCAGGTGACAGAAAACAGGAAAATGAGAGCTGAGAAATAGCGTGTATTAACCATGTGAAACTCCCGTAGTTTGATCGGATTTTATGTTAAAAAGAACATATCACGGATGCAGAATTTTGTATATGGTAGAGGCGATCTGTTCCAGAGTGTAGGGTTTTGGAATAAAAGCCTTAGCCCCCATTGCCAGAGTGGCCTTGACATCTTCATCCTGGGCAAAGCCGCTGGCTATGACTGCTTTTTGTCGCGGGTGGAATCGAAGGATTTGCTCGAACGTTTTTCTGCCATTTATTCCTGGTGGCATAATCATATCAAGGAGCATAATATCAGGCGAATGGTTTTTGGCATATTCTATTGCCTCCTCACCCGAAGTGACTGTTTCAACTCTGTAATCTAAAGAAATCAACAATTCACTGGCAATTTCGCGCTGGCGGACCTCATCATCAATCACCAGGACCGTTTCTCCCCGGCCCTTGTAATGTGTCCAGTCTTTTTGCTCTGGGTTCCTTGGAATTTCTTCCTCGATACTTGGGAAGTAGAGTTCAAAGGTTGTCCCTTGTTTATTGCTGATGACATTGACTGTACCGCCATGGTCGCGTATGGTGTTCCACACAACAGCCAGTCCGAGTCCGGTGCCACTCCTGCCCATAATTTTTTTAGTATAAAATGGTTCGAAAATATGACCCATGTCGTGAGGTTCTATCCCAGAACCATTATCATGGATGATTATTTTGGAGAAACTATCATTGGATAAAAGGTCCTTGTCTTTGAGTAAAGGAAGACTCTGGTCATGATTTTCAGTGGTGATGTAAAGAGTCCCTTCACCATGAATTGCCTCCACGCCGTTGATGATAAGATTCATGAGACATTTGCGCACATGAATTGGGGAGCAGGAAATGTTTCGTATCTCGGGGGAGAGGGAGGTTTGAAAACTGATCAAAGGATATCTTTTCTGGAGTTCTTGGAAGTCAGAAGATTCGAGGTAAGCCTGAATCAACTGATTTGGGGCAATGACCTCCTTGTTGGCTGCGATCCCCCGGGCAACGGTAAGGAGATCGGACACGACCTCAGAGGCGTCAAGACCTGATTGGCGAATTGCCTCGAGTGGGCGTCGCAAATTGCTCTCTTTGTCCAAGTTGAGAAGCAGAAGTTCCGGATAGCTGATAATGCCGGAAAGGATATTGTTGAGGTCGTGAGCAACCCCACCGGCCATGAGACCAATCGCTTTCATCTTTTGATCACGGTGCAGTTGTTCTTCCAGATGGCGCCTTTCTGTTATGTCGATGACAATCATCCTGGAACCTGCGATTTGGCCTCCATTGGTGATTGGTGCAGAGCGGATGAGGATGGGGAATATCCTCTTATTTGAATCAATGGCTGTAAATTCAACTAAACCTGACCGTTTTTCTATGAGAGGATTCTGAAAATATTTTCTGGTTTCTTCTCGTTCGTCTTCCTGAATGAAATTGAAAAAATTAATAACAGTGTCTGGTCCACTCGTCAGTAGCAGCTGATCTTGAGCAGCCTTATTCGCGTAGGTTATATTTCCGGCCAAATCTGTTTCGATAACCATCTCCGGAAGCAGGTTGACAAGGTCGTGGAATCGCCTTTCACTTTCCTGCAGGTTTCTGGTTCGCTCCTGAACTTCTAGCCCAAGTAATTTCCTGTTAATATAAAGATGGATGATGAAAATTGTGGTCAATAAGAGCAGCAGAAGAAAAATGAGGATATTGAAAAGTGGAAAAATAACTCGCACATACTTTTCTCCATTGAGGATGCCAATGACCTGATCACCATGCATAATCTCTTGAGAGAGTTTTTTTAAGCCGATGAGTTTTATCTTATGGAAAAAGAGTGATAGCCCGGATAATGGAGGGCCGGTGACCGAGAGAAAAGTTTCGGTTCCAGGTATAGAAATTGAGAGCGATTTATAATGGTTGGCCTGAACGGCAAGCTGTAAATATGCGTTTGCACCATTCTGATTCAATGCCCAGACATCATCGGCCAGGATGGCTGCATGGGTTTCAAAGAATTTATGGTCCTGAATAGCAGATTTTTTGATGTAAAAATATGCAATTAAAAGAAAAACAAGAAGAAAAGAAAGTGGGATATACAGAAAGCGAGAACGGTTTTTATTTACAGAAATCATAGTTATCGGTCGTTCTATGTTGTGCCTCCAGTTAAACGTTCCATAAACGTAATAAATAGAGAGAAAGAAAAAAACAATAGTATGGTATGGAATTTAAATAAACATTGTAATATTGCCGAGCTTCGGATGGAAGTCAAGCTACTTTGCCGGTTTGTTAGAATAAAAAAAATGTGGTCCCAAAAAGCTCGGACATAGGTAATGATTTAGATTCACGACAGCTCCTTTCTGTTTGGCAAGTACCTTAAATATTACAGTGGATGCCAATACAATTGCTGTTTGATCGATACTCTCAAGTAATATGTGGACTATTTTTCCCCGCTATTTATAGTTGCAGCGCCTCAACAAGGCTTTTTAGTAATCGTGCATTTTGCACACGACATCTGGTTTCGGCTGCTCGAACTTTGCCAGCTGAATCGAAAGAATAAAGAGCAATAGAGAAACCAGGAATGAAAAATAATACCCTAATTACCTTGCTGCTCTCAGTTTTTATCGCTTTACTTGGCATCGGAATCATTGTGCCGGTGATGCCAATATTTGCAGCAGAACTTGGAGCAGGCGGTTTTGCTCTCGGGATGATAATCGCCGCTTTTTCCATTACCAGAGGCTTGTTGCAGCCGGTAGTTGGCAATTTTTCAGATCAGTGGGGGAGAAAAAACTTTCTCATCAGCGGGCTTTTTGTCTACGGGCTGGTCGGATTACTTATTCCCCATGCCACTGAAGTGCCGCATTTGATCATCATTCGGGCTTTTCACGGAGTTGGTTCGGCGATGATAGTTCCAATTGCTATGGCCTATATGAGTTTTCTTGCACCTGCGGGTCACGAAGGGCGATATATGAGCTATCTCAATATTGCGATCTTCTGCGGTATAGGTTGCGGGCCAATAATTGGTGGACTTCTCTCTGACAACTGGGGATTGCCGTCGGTTTTTTATACAATGGCTTGTTTAAGTTTTCTAGCGTTTATTCTGGTTATTTTGTATATGCCGGGGCAAATTGCTTCAGATCGTCAGGGGACAGCAAGACCATTGTTGTCAAGCTTGCACAGTATGCTGGGAAACAGCAAAACTTGTGGGATTCTCCTGGCCAGATATACCACCATGATTATCATGGTGCCGAGCATGGCTTTTCTGCCACTTCTGATGTCACAATGGCAGGGTAGCAGTGGATTACAGATAGGTATTATAATTGCTTGCAGGACTCTGGTTAATGCCCTGCTTCAGATCCCTTTTGGTAAAGTTGCTGATAAATATAACAAATTGTTGCTTTTCCTGGTGAGCAGTATTCTTCTTGCTCTGGTCATCTTGAGCATCCCCTCGCTCGATAGCTTTTTACAGATGGCGATGGCTTACCTAATTATGGGCACGGTTGAAGCAGCCATCTGGGCTGTTTTGGGAGCGTATGCCTCACTGGATGCCAAGAAATATTACGGGCATGGCACAATGATGGGGGTATTTAGTTTTGCCATGAGTGCGGGAGTCTTTACCGGCGCTGTTCTGGCGGGCTTTAGTATGGATGGCTGGGGAATTGCTTGGGCATATTATGTCACTGGTTCTGCCGTTCTACTCTTATCGCTCCTGGCTGTGGTGATGATCTTTAGGTACGATAGAAAATATCATTTGACCGAATCCGGATGATATTTAACTGCATTGTTGCGGTAAGTTGGAACGGCGCCGCCCAATATAACCGGAGGCGCCGGTTGTGAATTTTTCTATTTTTCGCCGTGAAAATAAACTATTTATTTTTTTCAGCCATTTTAGCTTTCAGCAGCGCGCCAAGGCTGCCCATTTCATTTGACGATTTTTTCTTCTTGTCCTTCTTTATAAAGGTTTTATACTCGGTTCGTTCTTTGTCTTGTTCAGCTTCTGCAGAGACATAATCGGCTGGTACAAGGCTGATCCTTTTTTCGTCAAGGTCAATTGATTCGATATTAACATCGATACTTTGACCTTCTTCCAGCACCTCTCGGGGATGATTGATTCTTCGACCGCTGCCGAGTTTTGAGATATGGACCAATCCATCGATACCTGGTGCCAGAGTTACAAAGGCGCCAAATTGGGCAAGCCTTGCGACTGTTCCCATATGGGTTGTACCTTCTGGAAAAAGCGTTACTGCTTCGTTCCATGGATCAGCCTGAGTTTCTTTGTAGCTAAGAGAAATTCTGTCTTTTTCCCAATCCAGTTTTTTTACTATCGCCTGGACTTTTTGGCCGACCGTGAAATGATCTTCCACATTTTCAACCCGGCTCCAGCCGATTTCTGAGATGGGGATGAGACCATCAATGCCGCCGATATCGACAAAAGCACCGAATTCCCTGATCGAGCTGACGATACCTTCAATTGTCTGGCCTTCCTCAAGAGTTTCCTGCAATTTATCGCGCAGTTCAGCCCGTTCTGCTTCCTGGATAGCTCTTGCGGAGAGGACAATATTTCGACCATTTTCTTCAAATCGGGTGATCTGAAATTTCATATGGGTTTCCAGATATTCTTTCGAAGCGTCCTCAACCCGCCGAAGACCCATTTGGGAAAAGGGACAGAAACCACGGACATTGCCGCCGAGGGTGATCTCAAAACCACCTTTGATCTCAGCTTTAACAAAGCCTTCTACCGGAATTCCGCTTCGAAAGGCCTCTTCGAGGTGGGCATTAGAGGAGCCAGATCCGATAGAGGTAGTAAAAAGCTGCTCGGACGCCTTTGCCTGAAGAAAATACACCTCAATTTTGTCGCCCATTTGGTGGGTGAAATTGCCTTCGCTGTCCTTTATCTCAGAACTTTGGAGTACACCCTCACTTTTACCGCCTACATCAAGAAACGTCGTCTCATCACTTATGCCGACGATAGTGGCTTTAATTTTTTCTCCAGGAGTCAGGTGTCTGATCTTTCTGGTTTTTTCCGCCTTAAATAGCTCTTCAAAGCTTTCGTTGTCAGTTTCTGTCATGTTTACCCGTTAATAAAAAGAGAACTAAGGTTTATGGTTTTGGTCAGATTGCTTACCTGACATTTATCAATTTATCCTAATATTTTATACAATCAATATTTTCGATTTTTGTCCAAATTTATCCAAAAAGCAGTGCAGCTGGCTCTGAGTGAATGGAGATTTTATTGTCAAACATGCACCCTTTAACTCAAATACGTTGTATCCGCCACTGGTTTAAGTCAAGGATTGCAAACCCAGCCTGATCATCTTCCCCGAGAAGTTGACCGGGATTGATAAGCAGAGTATTGCCAAGGGATTCTATTCCATAACGATGGGAGTGACCACAATAAATTATATCATAGTTGGATAGGCTGGCAAGTCCTCGTGCCTGTTCCGGATAATGTACCATAGAAATTTTTTCTATTACAATAAGTTACTGCCGCCCGAAGGTTGGCGATCTGATCGTGGCTGTCGGATGGTATTGCTAAGCTGGTCATCTGAAAGTACTCAGTATTTGGTATTATCTTCTGGTGTTATGGACGGCCAGCGATAGGACGCGGTCATTTTCCTGGAACATCAGATGCTTTAAGCACATTTCATCGATAAATTTTCTTATGGCTCGTTCGTTGACCTGGGGGAAGCTTTCCAGAAGATCGTTAATTTTCTGGGGTCGATCACAAGCAAGATATATCTTTCTGGATAAGCCCCGCAGCCGGTGCAGCAGTGGCATCCCTGATATCCTTTCCTGGCGGATGATGATAAATGTGCTGCCGTCTCGGTAATGAAGAGGGTGCTGCTGACTCTTTGTTCTGCGTTTATGAAAATTGTGCCAGGCACGAATTTTTTGTTTGACCGGATGCCACCGTTTGTTCTGACTCTGTTTATCTCCCCTATAGCTATTGATGAGCATGGTCATCGACTGTAAATAGTCTTTTGGGAAAAGTTTGCGGTTTTTGGCATGGGGGATAATTTTTTGTATGGAGAGTTCATCGGGATGGCTATGAATGGGTGAGCCGTAGCCAAGAAAAAAAGTTGCCGCTTGAAGAGGTAAAAAGGGGAGAACGAAATCAAGGTTTTTAAGGGTTTCGGCAATTTCTTCGTCTGTTGTATTCGGGAAATCGGTTATCAAATTCCCCTCCATTATGATGGCTGAAGCACTGCATAGCTTCATGGCTGCAATGTTATCAATGGTGGTAGTTCCTTTAGCCATTTTTGCCAGCAGAGAGGTAGATAAAGCTTCAATACCAACCTGAACAGTTTTCAGACCGGCCTGGCTGTACAGCTTCAGCTTATCAGGCTCTGTGATGGTCCGAATTTCTGCAAAAAAATCAAAGTCTCGTTCTTGCTTTGAGAGTTCTTTGAAAAAATGGTCAGCCTCTTTTGGAGGAAGGGCGTTGTCGGTAAAAGTGAAATGTAAAGATTCGTGGGTCATGGCGAGGTGGAGCAGTTCTGTAAGCATCCTGTCACCCCCTTTAAAACGATAATTGTGCCACTGGAGATTGAGATTGCAAAATGTGCATTTGTTCCACCAGCAGCCTCTTGAAAATTCTATCGGTAATAAGGGAATGAAGGGCTGGCCGGGAAAAAGCTGCTTCATTTCATCAAAGTAAGGTCCGTAATCGGGATAGGGCAGGTCGCCCATCTTCAATGGTGGTGGAGCAGCTTCTGTTTGAGAAATTTGAACTTGAATCTGGCTGCGGATTTTTGGAGAGAGAGTGTTGCTCTTACCCATGAGAAAGTGACAGAGATCTAAAAGTGGTTGCTCGCCTTCACCATCGATGAGATAGTCAATTTCAGGAAAATGTTGTATCAGGGATTCGCCGATATCGCCAGAACATGAGGAGCCACCAAATAGTATGGGCATGCCAGATAATTGATTTTTTATCTTCTTTGCCAGATAAAGAGATGGAAACAGCTGGCTAAAACAAATAGAAAAACCGATCAGATTATATTGGTTCAATGTGATAGTTGAAAGCCACTGGTTGCAGCTTAATTCTATACGTGACACCAGTTCATCAAAATCGGGAAGGGGTTTTACCTTGCCAGCGAGAGATTGTCGGAAAAGTTTTCGGGCATCATCTCTTTTTTCTGGAAAAAGCAGTGGAGCAAAGAGGGCTTCACCCGCCCAGCCGGACAGGCCGATTTGGCTGTAGAGTTCTGTGCTGATGGCTTTGGCGAGGTGGAGATAGGGATGATAATTGTCAACCTGACAACTGCTCTCTCGCTCCAGGTAGCTTTTCAGGGCTCCCAGTTGTATGGATGGTCGGTTGAAAATTGACCAGGGCATAGAAAGCAGAGCAACCCTGAAGAGGGGAGGTGTTTCAGTGCCCATATTATTGCCTGATAATTTCCGTTCCAGCTGGTGGGACAAAGGAAAAAAAGTACAGAAGCTCCTCGGGGGGCTTGTCGACCAGGCTGTCAACTTGAATATCACTGAAATTTAAAACTGTAATGGTGCCGAAATGGTCGCGTACATTTATTCGACGGATCAGTGATTCAGGCGTCACCCAAAGGTGAATGTCCTGGACTTGGCTCTGAGCTGTTTTGGGGATAAGTTTGATCACCTTGAATTCGGCATTGTTTTCCGAAGAAAAATCGTCATCTGCAGGGTGAAAAAGAAAATCCTCTTTGAGGATGCCTTGGCCGGTAAAAAAAGAATACGTGAGATTTGCATCGAGAGTATCTGCCTGGGTGACAATCATCTGTTTCAGCTTGTCAAAGTACATCGAGAAGAGCTCACCATCGCTGAACAGCACCTGTTTGTCTGGGCTGGTGTAGTCCCAGCGCATGTAGCTCTTGTCTTCGAGTTTTGCAAACGCGGCTTTCCCTGTCCCCCTGCGCGGTCGACCGGTCATGTCACCACTGGTATTTTGAGTAAAATTAAAGGAGAGGCTTTTTATTTTATCGTAACGTGCCTGCAGCCGCTCGGCAATATCTTCAGGAGCTTCCGTGCTGTTTCCTTCGGCTTGAACAGTAGTAACAATCGGAAAGGCCAAAAAGACAAGGATAAATAGTGCTTTAATGAGAGTTTGCATTAATCGATTGAGTGGCTGATTATTTGACTAACAGTTCAATATTGCGACCAAATATTTTTGTGGCAATATGAGTAGCAGTTTCTGTCAGATCGGTGACAAAATATCTGTTTTGGCCAGGTTCATGTTTCTCCACAGGTTGGGAAACGGTATTGTTTACAAGATAATTCTTAATATAGTAAGCGGTTGCCGCTGAACTATCAATAAGAGAGACCTTTTTACCAATTCGAGCTTGAATCAGGTGTTTGAGCAGGGGATAGTGCGTGCAGCCAAGTACCAAGGTGTCGAGCTGCTGATTCTTCAAGTCGTGGAGATAGCGTCGGAGTATCATCTTTGTCTCTCTTTTGCCAATCCATCCTTCTTCAACCAGGGAGACAAGCAAAGGACAGGCCTTGGAAAAAACTTTGTAATCTGGGGCTTGTTCTTTTATTTTCCCTTCATAAATACCACTTCGAATGGTAGCCCTTGTCCCGATAATACCGATTCTGCCCGTCCGGCTCTGTGAAATTGCCTGTTCTACTGCAGGAGTAATGACTTCGATGATGGGGATGCTGAACTCTTGGCGGAGACGATCCGTAGCAACACTGGATGCAGAGTTGCAGGCAATTACAATAATCTTGGCTCCGTTTTCAACGAGAAATTTGGTGTTTTCAACCGAGTAGTCAATAATTGTTTGTGCGCTTTTCGTGCCATAGGGGGTTCGGGCAAGATCACCGAGATAAAGGAGTGGGTGCTTAGGCAGAAGCTGTTCAACAGCTTCTGCAACAGTCATCCCCCCAACACCTGAATCAAAAATACCAATCATAACTATTTAGAAACTATAAGGATTTTATTTTACGGGTTAAAATGGGAAACTGCAATACTCCTAATGGCCAGCTAACCCTGGTAAACTGGAAATAAGCCCGAATAAGTGCTTTGGTGGTATATTCAAGTTGTTAATGTTAAAAATTACTCTCTGTTTTCTTGTTTTTTATACCCCATAAGAGGGTACTGAACTGAGCAGCCCTCACGGGAACACTAGAAAGAGTGGTAGAATTTCAGGAGTACTCAGTTTAGTACCGTCAAGCGGCATTGAAAAGAATGCCCCCCTGAGGGGTAAGGCACTAACGCGACATGTATACCAGAAATAAAGGTGAACAACAAGCAGACATCAAAACCGGGTAGATTACTGATTTTTCTGCAGCCAATCCATGGAACATGTTGACAGAAAGTGACTTGGGAATTATTTTTGCCCCTGGTTCGAATAACTGTCTGAGACAGACTAAGGTAGTGCCATTGTTATTTCTTGTCTAATTTTAGGCAGGTAGCTAACCCGCACGTTCAGCAATGTAATAGGTGAAAAGAAATGCCAGTTTATGAGTACGAATGTAAGCAGTGTCAAAAGGTCTTTGAAGTTCAACAAAAAATGGCCGAAAAACCGCTAAGTGATTGTCCAGAATGTCAAGCGCCTGTAAAAAAGCTTGTGTCCATGAGTTCTTTCCAGTTGAAAGGTGGAGGCTGGTACGCCGACGGTTATTCCAGTACTGCTAATGGTTCAGCAAAAGCTGAGCCCGCAAAATCTGCCGAACCGGCTGCTCCATGCCAGACTGGTGCTGGCTGTAAAGGTTGTCCCGCTGCCACGTCTGCCTAAATTTCTTATTTTATCTCGTTTCCACTCTTTACAGGGATGGTTTGGAGATAATGGCCATTGCGTCTCCATAGGAAAAGAAACGATACTTCTCTTTGATCGCTTTTTCATAGCAGGTAAGAAGGGTTTCTCTGCCACACAGGGCGGATACCAGAAACATCAGGGACGAGTCCGGAAGGTGGAAGTTGGTAATTAAATTATCTATTACCTTGAACTGAAAACCGGGGTAGATGTATAAGTCGCACCAGTCTTCGATTGCTTGAAGGTGGCCAGTTTTTTTTGCACCGTATTCCAGGGCTCTCACTGTGGTGGTACCTACAGCCCAAATCCTGCCACCTCTCTGTTTTGTTTGCGCAATTTTGTCGACTGTTTCTTGTGAGATACTAAGATACTCCCGATGGATTTGATGGCGGGTTATGTCTGTTTCCCGCACCGGAGCAAAGGTTCCATAGCCGACGTGCAGGGTGACCTGGCCAAAAAAGGTGCCTTGTTCGGTTATGGCTTTGAGCAACTTGTCAGTAAAGTGCAGTCCGGCAGTTGGAGCGGCCACTGCTCCAGGTTCGCTGGCATAAACGGTCTGGTACCGTTCTACATCTTCGGTCGTGCAGCCGTCTTTTCTCGAAATATAAGGAGGCAAAGGTACCTGGCCGGAGCGCTGCAAGGTCTCCGCCAAGCCGAGCTCTTGGTCGTATTGGAGGATGAGTTTCAGCTTGCCGCCTTCAAGATTTTCTTTAACTGTGCAGTACAGCATCTCATTAATTGTGATCTTGGTCCCAACTTTAGGGCGTTTGGAAGATTTAATCAGGCCGTTTACCGCTGCGCTGCCACTGTTTTGCTTATCGGCCACTGGAAATTCCAGCAGGAAAACCTCAGCCTTGCCTCCGGTCTCTTTTGTCCCAAGAAGTCTCGCTGGAAAAACCTGGGTGTTGTTGACCACCAGCATGTCCTCTTTGCCTATAAATCTGGCAATATCACTGAAATGAAAATGTTGTGGATCATGGTTGCCAGGATGGACAACCATGAGGCGAGAGTTGTCTCTTTTTGCTGCCGGATGTTGGGCAATGAGATGTTCTGGAAGGTGGTAATTGTAGGAATGTAAGTTAAGATCTTCTTGCATGATGCTCTGGGCTATAGAGTGAATTGGGAGAAATGACGAGCTCTGCATTGTGGACAATGCATTAAGTCAATTTATGCGTTAATGTTATTATCTGTAATCTTTTGTCGGGTTGCCTGAATTTACTCAAGATGAGAGAAATTCTTTCTCATTTTCATTTGTTGTTGCTCAAACATTTATTCATTGAGGAGCTGTTGTAGATACCATGATTTTGACCCTTGCTGCAACTGAAATAGAAATGGCACCGTTTATCGCGCAGTCAACTGAGTTAGCTGAGCTGGCTATTGACTACCGAACGCTGGTGACAGGAGTCGGACCCATGGAAACAGCGCTTCGCCTTACCAGGTTCTTGTGTGAAAGTGATGACCACTTTGATGGAGTTCTTCTTTTTGGTGTTGGAGGCGCCTATATCTTGCCTGATAAGGCCCAACAGCCAGAAATTCTGGATATCTGCCTTGCTGAGCAGGAGGTTGCTGGAGATTTCGGAATTTGTCTGGGAGAGTCTATGGATTATCTAGACAGTTCCCTTACCGGAACGATTGTTTACAGTATGGACGCGTCTCTGCTTGCAAGATGCCAGGCTTTTTTTGATCGACTTGGGACTAGACATCACTTAGGGACTTTCGTTACAGTAAATGGAATAACTGCTACCGGCAAACGCGGAGAAATGTTGCAGTCCAGGTGGAATGGCATCTGCGAAAATATGGAAGGCGCCGCGGTTGCCAGGGTGTGCCAGGAATTTAACCTTCCATGTGCTGAACTGCGCTGTATCTCAAATTATGTAGAGGACAGGGATCAGTCAACCTGGCGTTTGCAGGAAGCCTGCCTCAAAGCCGCTCGTACGGCGATACAGCTAGTAAAAGGAATTAACAAATGATAAATGATCTTTCCCTGGGCTTCTCGCCCTGTCCCAATGACACCTTTATCTTCTACGGTCTTGTCCACAATAAGATTGACCCTGGTTATCGAGTTGGAGTCACATTTGCTGAACCAGTGCTGGAAGATGTGGAAAAACTCAACCTGTGGGCTTTAGCCAAAAAACTTGATGTCACCAAACTGTCTTTTCATGCACTTGGCCATGTACTGGATGAATATTGTGTGCTTTCCGCTGGCAGTGCGCTCGGCAGAGGCTGTGGGCCTCTGCTTGTGGCAGCTTCAGAGACATCCTTTGAAGAATTGAGAGAGAAATCAATAGCCATCCCAGGAAAACTCACGACTGCCGCCATGTTATTGAAGATGTTTCTTCCCGACTGCCACCGGTTGGTGGAAATGCGCTTTGACCAAATCATGGGGGCGATAAGCGATGGCGACGTGGATGCGGGGGTCATAATACACGAATCACGTTTTACATATAAGGAGGATGGATTGATTTGCCTGCAGGATCTTGGACTGTGGTGGGAGCAAAGCACGGGGCTACCGATACCCCTTGGTTGTATTGCTGCCAGAAGAAGTCTCGGCAGAGATAAGATCAAGGCAATTGATCGAGCCATCAGAGCCAGTGTTGATTACGCATTTGCCCATCCGGACCTTTGCTTGCCGTATATAACGAGTAACAGCCAGGAACTGGAGCCGGAAGTTGTTCGCAGCCATATACAGTTATATGTCAATGACTTTTCCAGAGACCTGGGCAGGGAAGGACAAGCTGCTATCAAAACTTTTATGGATCGAGGTCGTCAAGCTGGTGCACTACCAAAAAATGATTTGGACTTGATGATCGGATAAGTCGGAGGGGCTTCGTGGATATGTGTGCAAGGGATGGTAAGGTGGAAAATATCAGCAGCATCTCCGGTCTTCCTGTGTTTCGGGTTTCAGGCAGAACTGTGGAGGAACGAGGGGAGTTTGTTCAGCGATTGATAGTTGAGCTTAAAGGTCGGTCACTGAGCAGTGTCTTCATAAAACAGGAAGAATGCCGTAATAATTATGCTTTACGATCACTGGTGCAGCTTTATGATCTGGTCATCATAGATGCCGGGGATTACCTTCCTGGCGGGCAGATCAGAGTCAGCAGCTGGATGGACTCGGGGCAGGATAGCCTTGCTTGGACGAGAACAGCTGATTTGCCAATGCAGGAATTTACCGATCAACTTGTTGAAAAACTGGATGAACTTGGGTGTGCAACTCCGGTGTGGGGCTGTGTCCTAATCGGCGGAAAAAGTTCCAGAATGGGACGGCCAAAGCATCTGATAGAAGATGAGAACAAAACAACGTGGTTAGAGCGAACGACAGACATGCTTCGTCCACTGGTGGACGGACTGGTTATCTCTGGAGCAGGTACGGTTCCGGAAAAGCTTACCGACATTGACCGTCTGGCGGATATTCCGGGAGTGGTAGGCCCACTGACGGGTATTCTTGCTGCCAGTCGATGGCAGCCGACGGTGACATGGCTGCTTGTTGCCTGCGATATGCCCCATATAACGCCAGAGGCTATAGAGTGGCTTCTCTCTAGCCGTCGTGCTGGATGTTGGGGGCGGGTTCCTCGGTTGGAGGGGCGTAAACACTGTGAACCGCTTTTTGCGTGGTACGATTTTCGTACTGCACAACTTTTTGAGCAACAGCTCTACGATGGAAACCTACGAATCGGCGGTGCCGCTGCTCATCCTAAAATCGACAATCCGATAATACCTGCGCCGTTGTGTCATGGGTGGCAAAATATCAATACGCCTGAGCAGTTGTGAAAAGAGTCCAGATGAATAGCAAGTGAGACTTCTGATTGGCGTTTGGCGAGGATCCTCTCTTCTTTGCCTAAATGGTGCTGCTTTTTCTCATGAGGTAATTCTTTTCATCACCACGCATTTTTTACACATCTCTAACTTTTTATCCCACGTCGTATGGATGACGTTGTCACAGATCGTCCCACCAATGAACCAGCATAAATCACCCGAACTGAATTCCCAGGCCGGACATTGGGTCTTTTTCTCTTCCGGACATTTCCGTGTATCCCAGCAATTAACATTTCCGTGCCTTGGGAGATGTTTTTTAGCCAGCAGAAAAATCACCTGGCGCTCTACGTGGCTCGGTATTGTGCGCCAGCCCTGTTCATAGCTGCAGACAGCTTTAAGAGAGATCCCTAAAAGGTTGGCAAGCTCTTTTTGGGTTTTGCCCAATTTTTTCCTGATGTCGATGATTTCCTTGCTTTCCATATCGTTTTTTCTATGGTGAAAGATTGATGTTTCAGGCCGGTGAAATTATCCTGTCAGGTTATAAGCGTATTGGCTCTTGTTTTGTATGGTTTTTTTGGTCATACTGCAATATTTTGAAATGAAAATCATGCACCCTTAATGCAGCGAGTGTCAATATTTTACTATACACGTACCACATCGTAACATATTTGAAGTCCTATATGCAAATATGCAGGTGGAGAGAATAAGATAAACTATGAAAAAAAAGATTGGAGCCACAGAACAGTATAAGGTTTTTCTCGTCTTTATGTTTCTTTTACTGCTTTTCCCAACGCTTTTCGGATGTATACAGGAAAAAGAAAACAAACCGCTACAGCTTGGTGATACCGCTCCTGATTTTGCAGTGAAGGATTTGACGGGTAAGGTAACTGTCCTCTCCAATGTGCATGGTAGTCCAATGATTCTCCGCTTTTTTGAGACGAATTGCCGATTTTGTCGGGCCGACACCCCTGCATTCTCGAAGTTTTATAGTGAGCATAAAGATGCAGGGCTACAGGTTCTATATATTGGCAGTTTTTATGAAAATGCGGAAAAATTGCAGGCCTTTGCTGATGAACTGAGAATAGCTTTTCCAATTGCCATGGATAAAAATGCTGGGCTTGCGGATTTGTATGATATTCGCGCTTATCCCCAGACCGTTTTTATCAGTCCGGACCAGAAAATATTGGCGGCAATTCTTGGCGGAGTGGGTGAGGCCGAGTTACAGGAAATTTTAGGAAAATACTTAGAGCCTTGATGGGTATTGTCCTGACTAAAATTCCTTTTATATGGAGCAGGTCGCATCAATTGAAAAAAAGAGTACATTAATGGGAGATAAAATGAAAAAGTGGATTGTCACAGTATCGATTCTATTCTTGTTTTTTGCAGCTCAAGGTAGTCATGCCGCTGGCCTTGAGGCCGGAGAAGGTATAACTAAAAAGAGTAGATGCCCGGTCTGTGGCATGTTTGTCGCAAAATATCCACAGTGGTTGACGCAAGTGAATATGTCTGATGGCAGTGCCGAGTATTTTGATGGGGTGAAAGATATGGTAGCCTTTTATTTTTCACCACAACAGTTTGGTGCTGCAAAGGGTATTACGCCAGATAACATTTTTGTCAGGGATTATTACAGCCAGGCCTGGGGCGATGGTAAAAAGGCCATGTATGTGATCGGCAGTGATGTATATGGCCCGATGGGCCATGAGCTTATTCCTTTTTCCAGCCAGGCAGGAGCTGAAAGTTTTCTAAAAGATCATCATGGTACTAAAATCTACAGCTTTTCGGAGATAACCCCTGAACTTATTGAAGCGCTGAGGAAAGGACATAAGATGAAGGGGATGAAATAAATAAGATTATGCGGGCTTCTACTTCTTTGCTGATGATATTGACACTCCTCTTTTTGGTGGTGTGTGGTCTTACGCCCATGGTGCTAGCCAAAAGGAGTGAGCAGGAGGAGACGTTTCGGATGCTCCAGAAGATCGTTTTTCATCTTGGTTTGTCCGACTTAGCTCTTTCCACAGAAGCTCGCTATACTCGTCATCCGGCAACCAGCGACACGATGGTCGTGTCGATGGATCATCCGGGTGCAATTGACCATTTTCCTTCCACTCTTTTTTGGACACCAGTTCGGTAGGGTATGAACTCACTTGGTCGACTGCTGAATATCCTTGACTACGCTCTGTATTCTCTGAAACGAAAACTCTTCAAGAATGCCAGCGTTTTCACTATTTTCACCCTGGTTGTTTTTCTATTTGGTTCTTTCCAATTAGTCAGTAAGGCCTTGACTGAGGCAGCCGAAAAAATCCTCGTCACGGCACCGGACATTACCGTGCAGCAGATGTCTGCCGGCAGGCAAATTTCCATTGCTGTTTCAGCCCAAAATGAGCTTGCAGAAATTTTCGGTATTAATAAAATTGATGAACGGATTTGGGGGTATTATTTTGACGAGGATAATGGTGCGAACTATACGGTCATAGGTGTGCAAACCCCATATGCTGATTCTCCGGAAACTGCTTTGTTTGGCCTGGCCGAGGGGCGTCTTCCTGCTGCAGGCGAACAGGGCAAAGTTGTTATCAGCGAGAATATTCGTCGCCACCTGCAGCTTGGCAATAGAAAACATTTTTCTCTGTTTAAGCCAGATCTCAGTCAGGCCTCCTTTGAAACAGTTGGTCAGTTTGACAGAACCGGGGATATCCTCACAGCAGACCTTATCCTGATGAACCTCACCGATGCCAGGGATCTCTTTGCCATTTCTAAAGGGTTTGTCACAGACTTATTGGTCCATGTGGCTAACCCGAATGAGATAGAGACTGTTGCCGTAAAAATTAGCGAGAAATTGCCCGGGAGTCGGGTCATCACTAAAAATCAGATCCTAAAAACCTATAAGGTCGTTTTTAACTGGCGTAGCGGTTTGGGGACCATCTGTCTGCTAACAGCCCTGGCGGCGTTTGTCATCCTTGCCTGGGATAAAGCATCCGGCCTTTCCCAGGAGGAGATAAAGGAAGTTGGTATTCTAAAGATCCTTGGCTGGCAGACAAGTGATATTATTTTTCTACGATTTTGCGAATCCTTGTCGGTCGCTTTCCTGGCCTTTCTCGCTGGATATTTGTTGGCCTGGGTCCATGTTGTTTTTTTTGACGCGGCGCTGTTTCGGCCAGTTTTTCTCGGCTGGTCAGTTGTTCGACCGGTTTTTTCTCTGGTTCCACCATTTGCCATTGATGATGTGCTGCTTGTTTTTTCTATTTCTGTCATTCCCTATCTCTGCGCAACGGCTGTGCCGGCCTGGCGCGCCGCCAGCGTTCGAGCTGATTCGGTGATCTGATATGCTCATTGACCTTGAGGCGGTAACAAAAATATATAATCAAGGACAAGCCAATCAGGTAACTGCCTTGAAGTCCGTTAGTTTAGCTGTTGCCGAAGGTGAGATGGTCTGCATCCAGGGACCAAGTGGCTCAGGGAAAACAACGCTACTCTCTATTATTGGCTGTATTTTCTCACCGACCAGTGGTAGAGCAACGATTGGAGGCAAGAGGATATCTCGTTTGCCTGACCATTTTCTTACCCGCTACCGTCGAGAACTGATTGGTTTTGTCTTTCAAAATTATAACATGATCGATCATCTGACTGTTCTGGAAAATATCACTTTACCCCTTGTCCCTTTAGGCATGTCTCCCCGCGTTCGTGAAAGAAAAGCCGATCAACTTCTTGAGGAATTTGGATTGAGCCATCGAAAAAAATTCACTGTCACCCAGTTGAGCGGCGGGGAGCTGCAGAGGGTAGCAATTGCCCGCGCATTGATAAATAATCCTCCAATCATCGTTGCCGACGAGCCAACCGCGCATCTTGATGGGAAACTTTCCCTGGAGGTCGTGGACATGCTGGCTTCCTTAAAAGAGGATGGAAGAACTGTGATCGTTACTTCCCATGACCCGATTGTGAGCGGACATCCCGAAATGGCCAGAATAATTGAGGTCAGGGACGGGGTTATCCTTGAGAGTTCGACCGTGGGGTGAGTGGAAACTATGCTACTTAACTCCTGGTCGATTACCTTATTAGTCATTTCTGCCGCATCTTTATTTTTGGTAGGGGGGACTGTCAGAACGGCAATCAGAGTCCTGAGGTTCTGGGATACAAAAGCTGACACGGCCAGACAAATACAGCTGGAAAACGAGACCTGGTTGTCTGCGCTCCTCATGCAATATGGCATGGTCTTACAACTCGTGGCCCTGCTGCTACTGGTCTTGGCTGCTGACAGTTATTCAGAGATCCTGGTTGGAGCGATGTGCGCCACCGGGGCATTTCTTGCGAACGACTATGGTATACCTCTTTTGCTGGTAAAGATTGCGGGCGTATTCCTCTATGGATTTTGGATTGTGCTGCATCGGCTAGACATCAGCTCTGAAGAATTACCCCTGACTCGTGTTAAATATTTATACCTGCTAGTGTTGGCGCCTTTAGTCCTGTTCGATATGATTCTGCTGGTATTGTATCTGGTACAGTTGGAGCCGGATATTATCACCTCTTGCTGTGGGGTCGTTTTCGGCAGCGCCGCCGGTGACGGGAAAAATCTTATCGGGCCGATGCCGGTTGGATTGGTGATGTCGTTTTTTTATACTTTGGCTGGAGTGTTGTCTGTTTGGGGTTTTATTTTATTCAGAAAAATTGATACAGCTGCTTTTCCTGGTGAAAAAATAATTGGTGTTTTTTTTAGTTTGTTCTGGCTGATATTTTTCTGTTTGTCTTTGCTGGTTATCACTTCAGTAATTTCTTCGTATATTTATGGTATGCCTTTCCACCGCTGTCCTTTTGATATCCTGAAAAAGGAGTATGGTTTTGTTGGATATTTAATATATCCCACGCTGTTTTCCGCAACCTTCCTGGGTATGAGCGTGGGTGTAACTTCGCTTTTTGCCACAAACTCAATTTTGCAGGAATCGTTGTGCGTTTTTCGAAAAACATCTTTAAAACTCTGTCTTTTGCTGTTGCTCCTTTTTCTGGCCATAATTAGTTGGTTCCCTGCCGCCTACTTCATTGGCGGCGACCATTGATTACAATCTTCCTTTTCTGAAGAACGGATATACAATAGTCAGTAAAGAGAAGTTCAAATCCGAGGAAACAGAAATGATTCTTGTTAGTACCTTAAAATTAATTTTCTCCTTTTTTTCTTCCCTTAAGGGGATACTGGAAAGAGTCTCGATTTATTTCCCGCTTATCGGGGTTAGGGGGCTTCATGTTTATTGATTCAAATGAGGTCATTTCAGATTTTGATCCACATTTTAAAATCTTTCACGACCTTATGCCCTTCAAGGTGCAGGAAATTCTCCTTGTTTCCAGTCTCTATGATGCCTTTATCATGGAGGAAGACGGGAGTATTGCAACCCGGCTCATCACTGAATATCATGGCCTGAATTTAAGTAAACCCCCTAAAATGACAAGGGTTTCATCCGCTATTGAGGCGCTTGAACTTATCAGCAAAAAAAAGTTCGATATGGTAATCACTATGCCATATCTTGGCAGTATGGACGCTTTTGAACTGGGATCGAAGATAAAAAAAATTCAAGCCGATCTTCCTGTCATTCTTGTGGGACATAACATGAAATCCACTTTCCCGGAGATGGTGGGGAGTCATGGTGTGGACAAGATATTTCTCTGGTGTTGTGAGGCAGATTTGCTGCTTGCCATAATCAAAAACGTAGAAGATCATCAAAATGTTGCTCTAGATACAAAACGCGCGATGGTAAGGGTGATAATCTATGTTGAAGACTCTCCCTTGTATCGATCGCTTTTTTTACCTCTCATCTATAATGAGGTGGTGAGGCAGACGCAGTCGGTGCTCGATGAGAGTTTGAATGAGCGACACCGGCTGTTACGGATGAGAGCCCGGCCAAGAATACTCATGGCGACGAATTATGAAGAAGCCCACCATCTGTATCAAACGTATAAACCCTATGTGTTCACTGTAATATCCGATGCAACTTTTAGAAAAAATGGACGAGGTGACACCCATGCAGGATTTGATTTTCTCAGATTAGTTCGCAGTGAAATTCACGATTTGCCTCTTTTGATGGTTTCCTCAGAACAGCAAAATCGGGAGTTGGCTGAGCGTGTTCCGGCCAGTTTCATAGATAAAAATTCTCCTCTGATAAGAGAAGAACTTCATGATTTTTTTATGAACCATCTCGGCTTCGGCGATTTCATTTTCAGGATGCCCGATGAGACAGCAATAGGTCATGCTTCAAATCTTTCAGAGTTTGAAAAACAGCTCAAAGTTATCCCTGAAGAGTCTCTTCGATTTCACACCAAAAGAAATCATTTTTCTAACTGGGTTATGGCTAGAGCAGAAGTTATTTTGGCTCGCAGGCTGCACAAGGATTATGTGCTTAATATTGATGATGTGGAAAGTATTCGGGCGGATCTGGTTTATAAGGTGCATTCGCTCAGGAAATTACGTCAACAGGGAGTCGTCGTAAAATTTTCGGCGGATGATTATGACCCGGACATCATGGATTTTGTCAAGATCGGGAATGGTTCCATGGGGGGTAAAGCAAGAGGTATAGCGTTTATGTGGGCCTGTTTACAGGGAGTTTCCCGCGAAAATTCAGTACTAAGTTCCTATGCAGTTACTATCCCGAAAACCTGTGTTATCACTGCCGACGGTTTTGATGCCTTTGTCGAAGAGAACAATCTTCACTACAGTAAATATTTGGCTGACAATCAGGTGGCTGATATCTTCCTGGATGCTTCATTGCCGGCCTGGCTGAGGCAGGAACTGAGAGCTTTTTTGCAGAAATCTGAAAAACCCCTTTCAATTCGTTCTTCAAGCCTCCTTGAAGATGGCCAGTTTAAACCCTATGCCGGTTTGTATTCCACTTATTTTTTGGCAAATAACCATCCTGACTTTGACGTGCGACTCAGCCAGTTGGAAAGTGCCATCAAATTGGTCTATGCATCCACCTGGTTTGAAGGTCCCATTGCTTTTTCTAAAGTAACTGGACTTGGTCGGGAAGACTCTATGGCCGTTATTATTCAACAGCTGGCTGGTGATCAATATGGCAAGTATTTTTATCCGGCAGTCTCCGGGGTTGCCCAGTCTCATAATTTTTATCCGGTCCTGGATATGAGCGCCGATGAGGGTATCACCCATATTGCATTGGGGGTCGGTAAAACTGTAGTAGAAGGGGGGAAATCCCTTTGGTTTTCTCCGGCTAAACCCAAAAAACTGGTACAGTTCTCCTCTGTTGAGAACATGCTGAAGTATAGTCAACGTGAGTTTTATGCTTTGGATATGAATGTTGACAGATGCCTGCAGCGAGACACTTCCAATCTGGTATTGCGAACAGTTCAGGGAGCAGAAAAAGAATTACCTGTGACCATGTTGGCATCGACATATGTTGCAGAAGAAGAAAGGGTCCGGGACACTTGTCTACCTGGACTGAAAATTATGACATTTGCCCATTTGCTGAAATACTCCAGCTACCCACTGGCAAAAATTCTGACAGAGTTGTTGAGTGCAGGTAAGGCCGGGATGGGGGGAGAGGTGGAGATTGAGTTTGCAGTGCATCTTGATCCGGACCTTGAAAAATCAATTTTCTATTTTTTGCAGGTACGACCAATGGTAACTGGAGGCGAAATGGCCGATGTCCAGATTTGCGACCATGAGAAAAAAAATGCTTTCTGTTATGTCAGCCAGTCTCTTGGGCATGGCAGTTTTACTGATTTGGTTGATATTGTCTATGTCTGTCCGGAATCTTTCGATGGGTCGAAAACCAGGGAGATGGCGCTGGAGATAGGTGAAATCAATCGCAGGTTGTTAGAGGAAAAAAAACCTTTTTTACTTATAGGTCCCGGCAGGTGGGGCTCTGCAGATCCCTGGCTGGGAATTCCCGTTCAGTGGGTAGATATTTCTGGAGTGGCAGCCATTATTGAGCTCCGAAACGATAAAATAAGGGCTGATCCATCCCAGGGCACTCATTTCTTCCAAAATATCACTTCATTGGGAATTCCCTATTTGACCCTTAATGAAAATGGTCTGCAGCAGGATGGGAGTCGAGGTGATTTTCTTGACTGGCAATGGCTTGATCAGCAACCTCTTGTTAAAAAAGGGAAATATATTCGACATGTTAGGCTGGGTGAGCCCTTTGTCTTGAAGTGTGATGGCATAAGATCTGAAAGTGTTCTGTTTCAAATGAAAAAACCATGTAACATGGTCTGTACAATAGACGGAAAAGAGTTCTGGAATCAAAGGTCAAGTTTAAGAGGAGAATGTTAGTGGATACAATATTCGGCCAGATTAGAGATAAAGACCCGGAACAGCATGAGTTTCATCAGGCTGTGAAGGAGGTGTTTGAGAGCGTGAGGCCTGTTTTTGAGCGCAATTATGAATACCGGCAGCAGGCAATTTTAAACAGGATAACCGAGCCTGAAAGGGTCCTCATGTTTCGTGTGCCGTGGATGGATGATGAAGGTCAGGTGCACGTTAATAGAGGCTTCAGGGTGGAAATGAGCAGCGCTCTTGGTCCTTATAAGGGAGGCCTGCGCTTCCATGCATCGGTAAATCTTGGAATAATGAAATTTCTGGCTTTTGAGCAGGTATTTAAAAATTCTTTGACGACCCTGGCCATGGGAGGCGGTAAAGGAGGTTCGGATTTCGATCCAAAGGGGAAGTCGGATAACGAGGTGATGCGTTTCTGCCAGTCTTTCATGGGAGAACTCTATCGACATATTGGACCGAACACCGATATCCCTGCAGGCGACATCGGAGTCGGAGCGCGGGAGATTGGCTATCTGTTCGGGATGTATAAAAAAATAAAAAATGAGTTTACAGGGGTGTTGACAGGGAAAAGTCTTGCGTGGGGAGGCAGCCTTATTCGTCCCGAGGCCACAGGGTATGGTGTAGTTTATTTCGCGTCTGAAATGCTTAATACCAAAAGAGAAAGCTTGGAGAATAAACGTTGTCTTGTTTCCGGATCGGGAAATGTCGCTCAGTATGCAACGGAAAAAATAATTGAGCTTGGTGGAAAGGTCCTCACTCTATCGGATTCATCTGGATATGTTTTTGATGAAAAGGGCATTGATAGAAAAAAATTGGAGTACCTGAAACAGTTGAAAAACATCCGTCGGGGGCGGATCAGTGAATATGCAGAGCAATACCCCGAGGCGATCTATACTCCGGTTGCACCGTCTCTTGGCCATAATCCCCTTTGGGACCATGGGGCTGAATGCGCTTTCCCCTGTGCCACCCAAAACGAGATCAATAGTGATGATGCCCTTAATCTTGTGAATAACGGCATACAGCTTATCTGTGAAGGGGCTAATATGCCGACGACCACGGAAGCCGTCGATATCTTCCATGATCACAAACTGTTTTATGCCCCTGGCAAGGCTGCTAATGCCGGTGGTGTTGCCGTTTCCGGGTTGGAGATGGCGCAAAACTCCATGCGACTGTCATGGCCCAGAAAGGAGGTTGATACACGATTGAAACAGATTATGAAATCGATTCATCGGACCTGCCTTGACGCTGCCGCTGAATACGAAGCTCCCGGTAATTATGAGAAAGGAGCAAATATTGCCGGATTTGTGAAAGTGGTCAATGCAATGCTTGACCAGGGCTTAGTGTAAAGGGAATGGGATGACTGACTTATAGGGTTAGATAACCTGTAATTGCCATTTTACAGAGTGTTACATTATGAGGGACGTTACATTTACATACGACGAGAAGTGTCGGGGAGAGTTCTCGTCGCTATTTTCTCGGGTGAAACATCTTTTCGTTTCCATCGACATTGGATGCCCCTATGGATTACCTTCGGTGGCAAGGTTCCATCAGGCCACTTTTGCACCCCTAAGTGAACGGGCAATGGAACTCTTTTTGACTGCCGGGTATAGGCGTAACGGCAATTGCCTGTATAATATGCAATGTCCCAATTGTTCTTCCTGTATTCCCATTCGCTTGCATCCTGCTGAGTTTCGGCCTAATCGTAATCAGAAACGAACGCTTAAGAAAAACGTGGACGTGGAGATGACTATTTTACCTCTGCGACCTAACCGCGAGACCCTGGCACTTTGCGAGAAATTTCTCCGAAATCGCTATCCGAGAGAAAATAATAATGCTCCGGGATATTATCGAGACTTTTTCCTCAATAGTATTGTCAATAGCGCGCAGATTCAATACCGTGTGGATGGCCGTTTACTTGGCGTCTCTATTGTTGATATTGGCTACAACTGGATCAATGCCGTCTATTTTTACTTTGATCCAGATGAGTCGCGCCGCAGCCTTGGAACCTACAATGTCCTGCAATTGATAGATTTGTGCATGGAGTGGGATGTTGAATATCTCTACCTCGGATATCTCATTCACTCCGTTCCGGCAATGAGTTACAAAAGCAACTTTCGGCCTCACTACATCGTTTCTGACAATAAATGGTGTTGTATTAAATAATGAGAGGGTTTTTCGGGTAATATGGTTGATAGTTATCATGATAAGATCCCCCCTACGCAGGGTTCTATGTGCTCTTTACGAGAGGATGGTACATTGCAATGCACAATCTGTGCACATGGTTGTACCCTGCGTGATGGGCAGAGGGGCCTTTGTGGGGTAAGGGCGCGCAGAGGTGATACAATAGTCAGCCTCGTTTACGGACGAGTTGTTGCCGAGCACATTGACCCAGTGGAAAAAAAGCCTATCTTCCATGTTCTGCCGGGAAGTCTCTCTTATTCAATTGCTACTCCCGGGTGTAATTTCCGTTGTCTTCACTGCCAGAATGCATCTATTTCTCAGGTGCCGCGAAGGATGGATGTCGCCTCCTCCGGAGTTTATCGTGCTCCTGAAACTGTGGTTGAATCAGCCATCGACGGTGGTTGTCAGTCGATCAGTTACACCTATGTGGAACCGACAATCTTTTTTGAATTTGCCTATGATTGCTGTGTTGCCGCAGTGGCGAGAGGGCTGAAAAATATCTTTGTTTCAAATGGGTATATGTCTGACAGTGTCATTGGAAAGCTCGCACCTGTTGTGACTGCAATCAATATTGACCTCAAGTCGTTCAGCGATTCGTTTTACAAAAAAGTCTGCGGCGCAAGACTGGCCCCGGTACTTGCGTCCATTGCCCGTTTTAAAGAGCTGGGTGTCTGGGTGGAAGTGACGACCCTGGTTATACCAGGGCTGAATGATTCAGAGGAGGAACTGGCGGAGATAGCCTCGTTTCTGGCTGGAATCGACCGAGAAATCCCATGGCATGTAAGCGGATTTTACCCTTCCTATAAAATGTCTGGTGTTTCACCAACGGGTACAAAAATTCTCACCAAGGCCAGAGAAATTGGCTTTGAACATGGCTTGGAGTATGTCTATTCCGGCAACAGGCCTGGATCGGGTGGGGAGAATAGTTTCTGTCCTTCATGTGGAGAGCCTATAATCCTGCGTCATGGCTTTCAGGTTCTTGACAATCGTCTCCTGGCCGGCTGCTGTCCCGATTGTGGCAGTCGTATACCCGGCATATGGGAATAGTCATGTCTTTTTTAAAAACAGGAACCGGCTGACAAGGGTAAGCAGGATAGCAAACAGGGCTGCAGCAAGACCTAGAAGGACATTGTAAAAGGGTGGCGCGGCCAGTGCTATACGGATAATCAGGGTGGAGAGAGCAAAGCCTGAATTACGAAAAACGGCATGAAAAGAAGGTTGGTAGCACTGCGAGATCAAAACCACCAGTATATCTGTAAGGATCAGAAGAGTATAAAATCCATGGAGGAAATCTGTATGTGGAATACCTCGTATTGTTGCAATACCGCTGTTGATTCCCATGAAGATGAAAATTGAGAGCAGAATTAAGGCAATACCTTTCTTGGCAGCGACAAAACTATACAGATCGGTTGGCTGCATTTTCTCATCGGTGGTTCGGGCCTGAACTATATAATAATAACCCAGCAGGGCAAAAATAAGCAGTGCCCCAAATCCATCCGAAAGAATGTACATGATGGCATGTTCATTGCCGATGAAGGTGATCGGTTCTGGGAAGTAAGAGAGTTCCTTAAAGGCATTTCTCATAAGAATAAGTGCCAGGATCTCGAACTGTTTTCCCACCGATCGACTAAAAGAGCAGGGGATAGTAAAGACCAGGCTTATCACCTCGAGAATAAGGACGACAGTAAAGGCGGCCTGAACAGCAAAAAAATGGTTTTTAGGTACTACCAATGCCAGAGAATTCGGGAGCAGGTTTTGACGGTTTAGTTCAATGGCGATGATACCGAACACAAAAAAGAGTACCAGCCCGAAAGAGATCTTCCGGAGCATTTTTTCATGCTCCCATAGGTGATGCAAGGGGTCAAAGACGTAGGTGATCTTGTCGTAAATATATGTCATCAGTATTTAATTGAAGGCTTGAAATCTGAGATGATTAATCAATTCATATACTTTACCAAGCTTTCCTAAAAAGACAAGGGGGTGAGCGCTGAGTGACGATCAGGGCATCGGTTACTTTTGCTGGGAGTGAGGGCCGGGGCTTATTCTTCTTCAGGCGGTTTCTGCTGCTTTTTGGTCTGGCGTTTTTTCAAGTTGTTCCACCATTCAAGTCTTTTTTGTATCTCTTTTTCGAAACCGAATTGTGATGGCTGGTAATAGGTTTTTTCTACCATTTGGTCCGGGAAGTATTTCTGGTAGCTGTAGTGGTTTTCATAGTCATGTGAGTAACGATACCCTTTATTGTATCCCAGCTCTTTCATCAACCTCGTTGGGGCGTTACGGACAGCAAGTGGTACCTTGAGGTGGCTTGTTGTTTCCGCATCAGCCTTGGCGCTGTCATAGGCTGCTTCCAGCGCGTTACTTTTAGGGGCAGCAGCGAGATAGACGGTCAGTTGGCTGAGTGCAGTGTTCGCCTCTGGCATACCAAGAAAATGGACGGCCTCTTTGATAGCCATTGCCTGAACTATCGCCTGGGGATCAGCCAGACCCACGTCTTCCGAGGCAATTCGTACCAGCCTTCTGGTAATATAGAGTGGGTCCTCGCCGGCCTCCAGCATTCTGGCAAGCCAATACAATGCAGCCTGGGGGTCACTGCCGCGAATTGATTTCTGAAAAACAGAGATGAGGTTGAAATGTTCTTCGCCTCGCTTATCGTAGAATAAAGATCTTTTAGAGAGTGAATTTTTTACAAGCTCCTCGGTAATAAGATCGCCGATCTCAGCATTCCTGCAAACTAGTTCGAGGTCATTAAGGGCTCTTCTGGCATCGCCGCCTGCTTTTTGAGCCAGCAGTTGCAGGGCATTGTCATCAATGCTCAATTTTTTTGGAATTTCTGGCAATGCCCTGGAAAGAATGGTCTGGAGATGAGATTCCGGCAGGGACTCCAACACGAAGACGTGGCATCTTGAAAGCAGTGCAGGAATTACTTCAAACGATGGGTTTTCGGTCGTTGCTCCAATTAAAATAACCGATCCTGATTCAACATAGGGGAGAAAGGCATCCTGTTGTGATTTGTTAAAACGATGGATTTCATCCACAAAAACGATGGTATTTCGATTCTCATAGAGATGGATTTGTCGGGCTCGTTCCATCAGTGTTTTAACGTCGCCGATTTTGCTCATAACGGCACTAAAGGAGCAAAAGGTATGCCTTGTATTCAATTCAACGAATTTGGCAATAGTTGTTTTTCCGGTCCCAGGTGGTCCCCATAAGATGAAAGAACCATATTCATCATTTTCGATCATGCGACGGAGTGCGCTACCTGGAGCCATAAGTTTATCCTGGCCCTCTATTTCAGTTAACACCTGAGGTCTGACTTTTTCCGCCAAAGGTACTTCGGTTGGTTGGGGTGACCCCTCAAAGACTGATCTCTGTTTCATAACTTGCAGTTTTGGTAATGCGTTTAATAGTGTGTTAAATAATTGGGTGAAGGAACTTATGCCCTTTGGCTTCTATTTACTTGTGAAATGGTGAAAACTCAAGAGGCAGCAAGGTAAAGAATAACCAAGAAGGGGAAAGTAGGATGAGTTGCCATTGTTTTGAGAACTAACTTATCCTTATTTTGGGGAGATTAAAATGAAACAATATCTGGAATTATGCCGCCGTGTAATTGAGAGTGGTGAATGGGTTGAAAATAGCCGAACTGGTAAACGTTGCCTTTCAGTCATTAATGCGGACCTTGAGTATGATGTCAGTGATGGATTGCTTCCGGTTTTAACCACCAAAAAACTTTTTTGGAAGCAGGCTATTGCAGAAATGCTTGGTTACCTCAGGGGATATACCAGTGCAGCTGATTTCAGGAGTATTGGCTGTAATACCTGGAATGCAAATGCCAACGATAATGAAGTGTGGTTAGCCAATCCGTTTCGTAAGGGCCCAGATGATATGGGTCGATGTTATGGCGCTCAGGGCAGGGATTGGCGAAACCCTGAAGGTGAATCAGTAGACCAGTTACAGAATGTGTACGATGACCTTCGTCAGGGGATTGATAATCGTAGTGAGATAATGACCTTCATGAATCCAGGAGAGCGGGATCGCGCCTGTCTGAATTCCTGTATGCACACGCACACCTTTAGTATTCTGGGGGGCAAATTGTATCTGACGTCCTACCAACGTTCAGACGACTTGCCGTTGGGCCACGGTTTTAATCAGGTGCAAGTTGGCTGGTTGCTAATGATTATGGCTCAAATAACTGGACTCAAGCCAGCCAAAGCTTTCCATAAAATTGTTAATGTTCATGTCTACGAGGATCAGCTTGAACTCTTACGCGACGTTCAGTTAAAGCGAGAGCCCTTTCCATCGCCGAGGCTTACGATTAACCCGGATATAAAGACCCTTAAAGATTTAGAAACCTGGGTTACAACGGATGATTTTGAGCTGATCGGTTATAAACATCACCCTGGTATTAAATACGAATTTACCGTTTAGTGCCTTACCCCCTTGAGGGATATAAAAAAACAAGACATTCGGAGAGTGTGTTGAAGTGAGGAACTTAAAGTAACCTCCAAGGCACTTATACCCGCAAAGCACGGGGACGAAGTACCCTCTAGAGGGGTATTAGCTGGAGATGGTATTGTCTCGTGACAATTTCCCGCCATGGGGGCGGCCTTCATACAATCGTCCGTTATGGGTGGCGAGGAAAGTCGCCAGGGGGATTTCTTCCTGTTTGATGAACCCTCTATCAGGTAGGGCGCCGCTGTGTACCAGTTCAACTACCGCACAGATTGAAGCGGCGGTCGTCCAGGCGATGGTTCTTCTCGTCTTTCCCGCGATCTCAACGGGAGAGTAAGCCCTGACAAATTCTTCGCGATTGAGATGACCATCCAGCCAGCCCTCAACGGAGGCATGGATATAAACCACATCCTCGCTCACAGGCGGTTTTGCGTTGACCAGGATTTTGCCGGCATTTACCCTGTCTTCCCGCATCAGTAGTTCATGCAGGAAAAAGTTCATCATGGCTGCGTGCCCCTGATAACGGATGGATTTGTAATCGAGGTTTTCAACGAGTCCTTCATAGCTCTCGCACATGGTACCAAGCCCTCCAGAGGTGGTGAAGGCTTCGAGCTGCAGACCATTGATGACTATCTTTTCCAGCCATTCAAGGGGCGAGACCCATTTTCGGACACCATTCTCAATGACTTCACAATCATTGAGATATTCATTGACCACACCCTCCGGTGACCAGTTGAAGGCATAACCGAGCAGACCGGTCGGGTGTTTGGGTAATGCGCCGACTCGTAGTTTAATAGATCTGATCTTGTCGAATTTACCGGCAAGAGAAGCTCCGACGATGGCTATAAATCCGGGTGCTAGCCCACACTGTGGGGCCATGACACAAGGTGCAGTCATGCTCATTTTAATAATCTCTTTAGTGGTACTTACATCTTCGGTAAGATCAAAATAATGTACCCCGAGCTGCGCTGCAACTCTCGCTACTCCGATGTTGAAATGGTAAGGCAGACAGGAAATTATAGCATCATACTTTTTGAGTGTCTCTGTAAGGTCTCCAGCGTTGGTCACATCAAGAGCCTGAATAGCAAAAGGAAATTTCTCGGTGGGATTCAGTTCTCCTCCGGTAACCTTGAACCCTGTTTCATGCAGCAGGAGGGCAACGAGGTACCCGACCTTGCCTAGGCCCAGGACCAATACAGAGGTAATGCGCTTGTTCATTGATGATTTCCATTTCATGCCAACTCATATGCAACGAGCACAGCCTCGCGCTGCATTTCGTCAGCTAAAGTAAAAGTAGCAAAGGTGATTGTGTCTGCTTTCTCGTCAGGGTCATCCGTCAAGACATTGCACCAGTTCAGTCGAAGGGAGACGAGTTGAAGGCTCAATATATCTTCAGGTCTGGAAAGGAATTGTTCGACTATTGTCAGCCAACTTTCTGGCGTTTCACTTTTGCTACTGGCGGCAGAAATTTCGTTTTCGGTCTCCAGTAGCATTTGTTCGAGTTTTTTCTGCTTTTCCTGTTTTTCAGGGTCAAACGGTACGAAGAGACAGCCCATGCCGCCCCCATTCTCTCCTCCAAACATCTTTTTCATGGCCCGCAGCCATTCCTGACGTTGACGAAGATCTACAAGCTTGGTGCGTATCTCAGAAAGTTCTCGAGCAACCGCTTCGACGATTATCTCAAGGCTAAATTTTTCCAAGGCTTCCCTCGAGTTTTCAAGCGTTGACGCCAGCCCAACTACATTGTGATCGGTAAAAGTTATGCTTCTCATCGCAGCATCAGCGACGATCATGTCTCCCTGTTTCTTGCTGCCGAAAATCGTTTTTTCCGAGCTTGTCATGGTTAAGAGAGCAACACGCTCAGTTCCCGACAACGCTGTTTGAGATGCTGTACTCTCTACCCGACCAAGGAGGTCTTCGATTCGATCAGATCCAACGAAGGCTGCTTTAATAAAGGGATCGTCATCGTAACCAGTTTTATTCAGGTAGATCGGCCCCGGTATCTTGGCGACAATTGCTTTACAGTGCTCCCGGCAGATCTGAAGTGGCTCCTCCAGCCTTTCTC